>Ga0209591_10006617_pt1 | contig 12854 bp, 6 predicted proteins | sample MAT01_FD_187207 | JGI IMG/M metagenome (GOLD analysis project Ga0209591, IMG submission 187207) | Freshwater microbial communities from Lake Fryxell liftoff mats and glacier meltwater in Antarctica - MAT-01 (SPAdes) (version 2) | ecosystem: Environmental > Aquatic > Freshwater > Ice > Liftoff...
CTGTGAGCCCTTCTTTCAAAGTGAGCTGAAACCAATCCCGGCAAGTGATACGATTTCCGGTCCAATTATGAAAGTATTCATGCGCAATCACTTTTTCCACCCGAGTGAAATTTTCATCCGTCGCTGAAGCCGCATCGGCCATGACACAATTGGTGTTAAAAATATTCAATCCCTTATTTTCCATAGCTCCCATGTTAAAAGAGTCTACAGCTACAATCATGTAGATGTCTAAGTCGTATTCTAATCCAAAAACCTCTTCATCCCATTTCATGGATTTCACTAAAGAACTCATGGCATGATGGCATTTTGCTTCATTGCCTTTATCGCAATAGATTTTTAAGGCGATTGGCCTTCCTGAACGTGTGATAAAAGTCTCTTCAATACATCCTAAATCTCCAGCTACCAACGCAAATAAATAGCTTGGTTTGGCAAAAGGATCTTCCCATTGGGCCCAGTGCTGTCCATTTGCCAAATCTCCTTTTCCCATAAGATTGCCGTTAGAAAGCAGAAAGGGGTAGCGGGTTTTATCTGCCACAATCGTGGTGGTGTACTTAGCCATGACATCTGGCCGATCTAAGAAATAAGTGATCCGTCTAAAGCCTTCAGGTTCATTCTGTGTGCAGAATATGCCGCTTGATTTGTACAAACCATCTAAGGCTGTGTTTCCTTTAGGATTGATTTCCGTCGAAATTTCTAAAATACAAGGAGAAGGAAGTGATGGAATGGTTAGTTGCTTGTCATTAACATCATACTGATTATCCGTAAGAAGATTGCCATCGACAGTGACTGAGAGCAATTTCATCTGTTCCCCGTGCAACACAAGAGGGGCATTGCCAGCATTTTCTGCCCGCCTGACAACTAGCTTGGAATGGACTTTTGTTTTTTCATCATCCAATTCAAACCGTAAATCGATGGAGTGAATCAAATAGTCGGGAGCCCGATAATCTGCTAAATAAATAGGTTTTGGAATGTCTGTTTTCATATGCTTATTTTTAGTGAAATTGTTCAATGGGCAGCATCAGCTCTAAGCGTTTTTGCTTACATGTTTGAGCGCGTGCGGCGTTTACTTGTTTGATGAAATACCGATCATCTTGAATAGCTTGTAGCATATCAACTACCACTAAATTGTGCGTATCAATTAAATCTGCGATTGGCAAAAATTGACCTGTACGCACATCAAAAGGAGCGATAATATTATTCTCTGGATTGGGTCCTACCCGAATATTATCATCAAAGAAAATAGAAGTGGTATGCGGGTCGCTTAAGTCGATAGGAAACATTTTACCATAAGCTGCTTGGGAGCTATGATCATTCCATTCTTGCCAATTATCTTGCACACCCGTGCTATTCATTTTAAAAAATTCGTAAATTCCACCCAAGGTAGTAATCGGTTCAGGGCGATTCTTGACAAAAAGCTCTTTATTTTCAAAGCGAGCACTTTGCTCAAAAAAACGGCAACTGACACGTTTTTGAATGGCTTGAACCACAGCATCCAAATCATGTCCAAATGTGCGGATTTGAATAGTGAATGGGATGTTCTCTTTTTTGAGTTCCTCGATCATCACAAAAAAAGAAGGGAAAATTTGGACTGAATCTTGCGTATCAAACTTACTCATCGAGTATTGATACTCGGCAATCACTTGCTTTTTGATTGGATACTCTGAGGATTTGATAAAGTCGACAAAATGAAAAAGTTTTTCAAGGCGTTTAGCTTTAAGCTTTGGATCTTGCTTATTTGATGGGAGAAGATACTGGTAAACATAATCTTTATAGGTGATCGGTTCGGCTAAATTTTCGCTCCACTTTTCTTTAAATTTATTGGCTAAAGCTCGATTTATATTATCTTGAGTCGATTTCCCTGTCGCCTGGTCCGAAGCGATGATTGTTTCATTGACATCAAAATGCAAAATTAAACGTTCTTTACACCCTTCAGCATATCCATGAGAGGCAAAAAAACCTAAAATTAATATTATAAAAAAAATTCTCAATCTTGCGTGCATGCTTACCATCCTTGATGATTAGTATTTTACATTATCAAATATAATCTATTGACTGCTTTACGTCATGCAAAAATTTGAGAAGATAGCTCTTAGGTTTTAAAAATCTCCCACAGAGCCCAAAGAAATCACAGAGAGGGGCAACACTCTCTGTGATCTTTTATTTAGAACCAATAAGCTAGGCCAGCTTTCGCTCCATATCCGCGAATGCCGTGCTTTTCTCTGCTCATACTGAGGTTATAGGCGGCCCCTAGATTTGCAGAAACTTTATCATTGAAATCATACTCCATCATCGCAGCAAAGAGCGGTCCACGTGCATTGCCATTGGTATGCACCAAATGTTTAATTCTCGTTTGTGTTTTGCTCCATGCATATTGCATTTGTCCGCAAAATCTTAAACAAGAAGTCATTTGATAATAGATTTCCATTCCGACATTTGTTGCGAAGGAGCGAAAGCGTTCTTTAAAATGATGAGTAGTAAGTACATCTTTCAACTCAAAAGTTGTGCGAATGTAGGTGTAAGAATAACCAACAGTTGGAGTGATAATCCATTTATCAGCGATTGGAAAGCAATGCCCTAGAGATAAACCAGCTGTAAATAAATCGCCTTGATTAGCCGCATACATGACAGTCGGTTTCAAACAGAAACCATCTTTAACAATAATGGTGGCATCCCCTTTTAAAGCCAACATATCCATTTTTTTGACAATCTGGTTGTCATTCAATACGTCGATATGGACATAGGCAGGCGCAAAATCAATTTTTCCCCAAACCTCGGCGAACCCTTGAGCTCCTACAATAAGAAGCAATGCAAGAACTATTTTTTTTAAATGATTTTGTGTCATTTTTGATCCCCATTTTATAAAAAGTTAAAGCAAGGAAATCATTTTTAAATGGATGGATAATTAATTGCCAGAAATTAAAAAAACTGTAACTCCAACTAATCCATTAGTTTGTTTTAAATAAAATTGTACCGCTATTTGATATCGCTTTAATATTTATAGAGTTAAGAATTCTAACGAAATTATGTACTTAAACCATTAGACGACATAGGGCATGGTATTCTTATTTGTTTTCCAAGACAAAAATATTAATAAAATTTTGAAAATGCTATGGTCAAAAATTAACGAGCGCCTCGTTAAAAGTCTATTTTTGCTAGCTACGAACTTTAGCCGGAGAAAAGCATGGATCCACATCAAAGGGAGATGGCCGAAGATCTCTTATTTTCTGAAAAGAAAAATCCCAGCCTTGCAAAAATGCTTTTTTTTGGCAAACTAGATCCCACCCAAGTCTTCCCTTTTCCCGCTGTTTCAGAACAGGAAATTCAAGACACAGAAGCGCTGCTGGCAAAAGTGAATGACTTTGCAGATCAAAATATTAATCCTGATCAAATTGATCTTAAAGCAGAAATTCCAGCTAAGGTGATGAACGGCTTAGGCAAACTGGGAGTCTTAGGCATGACCATTCCAAAAAAATTTGGAGGTCTAGGAATGTCACAGTACGCCTACTGCCGGATTACTGAAGCCTTAGCCCGACGCTGCGGCTCAACGGCATTATTCGTGAATGCCCATCAAAGTATTGGCCTAAAAGCCCTGCTTCTATTTGGTACGGAAGAACAAAAAAGACGCTGGCTCCCCTCCTTAGCACGTGGAGAAGACATCGCAGCCTTTTCTTTAACTGAAGAAGAAGCTGGCTCTGATGCCAGCGGCATTACCACACGAGCGACCTATGACTCTGCCCGCAACCTATATGTGATCAATGGAAAGAAGCAATGGACAACCAACGGGAGCATAGCCAAAGTTCTGACAGTGATGGCTTTAACCGAAGTAGATACACCCAAAGGGAAACAAGACAAAGTCACAGCTTTTTTAGTCACACCCACAATGCCTGGATTTAAAATTACCGCTGTCGGTTTAGAAAAAGTCGGAATGCGTGGAACGCGAACTTCAAACTTAGAATTCAAAAATATGGAAGTACCCGAAGCAAATATTTTAGGTCCGCTTGGAGGTGGTCTAAAAGTTTGTTTAACAGTCTTAGACTATGGAAGAACTACTTTCGGAGCCACCTGTACCGGCGCCGCAAAATTTCTCGTAGAGAAAGCCATAGAACATGCCAAAACACGTTATCAATTTAAACGTCCATTAGCCTCCTTTGCTTTGGTTAAGAAAAAAATTGCCAACATGACAGCCCTAGTGTATGCCATGGATGCTACAACCTACTTTACGGCTGGATTAGTCGATCAACACATTGAGGATTTTATGCTGGAATCAGCCATGCTGAAAGTTTTTGCCAGCGACTCCCTGTGGACTATATTGTACGATACCATGCAGATTTATGGGGGACGATCATTTTTCACGAATTATCCCTTCGAAAGAATGATGCGCGATGCCCGCTTAAACATGATTGGGGAGGGTTCAAATGAAGTGATGAGAGCATTTATTGGCTTGGTGGGCATGCGTGACGTCGGGATGCATTTAAAAGAAGATGTGGATCTATTAAAAAACCCATTCGGAGATTTCAAGAAACTATTCGAAACTGGCAGTGCCTATTTTTCCAGATTGCAGACACCTTCAATCCCAACCATTCCAGCATTAGAAAATGAAACACACCAATTAAGCAAAAACATCCGAGTATTTGGGTTAGCCATTATTCGATTGCTAGCACAAGAACGAGAAGGAGTTTTTGAAAAACAGCTCGCTTTAGACCGCATTTCCACTGCCGCTATGACCCTTTATACCTCCCTAGCCGTATTAAGTAAGCTGAGTGCCGAAGAGAAACAGCAATCCCCTACTTTTAAGCAAAATCTATCTATTGGCAAACATTATTTTCGCATGGCTCAAGAGCTATTTGATCAAAGTATGCATACTCTGTTTACAAATAAAGATTATGTCACCGAAGAACTTTCAGATCAACTGACTACTCTTAAGGATTTATGGAATCCAAAAAAATAATGAAAAAGACGTCATCGCCTTCTTTAAGTGAGATCACTCAAAAAATTTTACTTGAGGAAGCTCTCATCAAAGAAGGGGGTGGAAAAGTTGGTCAAGAGAGGCAAGAAAGACATGGTCGATTAGTTGTGCGTGATCGTCTCAATCTTTTACTGGATGAACAAGAGACTTTCTTCGAATTAGGAGTTTGGGCAGGTTATCAGATGTATCCTGAATGGGGTGAACTTCCTGCAGCAGGGGTTGTCACAGGCATTGGCAAAGTCCACAATCGCTCATGCATGATTATCGCTAATGATGCGACCGTAAAAGCCGGCGCGATGTTTCCCCAGTCCGTAAAAAAGGTCTTAAGAGCTCAACGCATTGCTTTCGAATGCCGCCTGCCAATTCTTTATCTCGTCGATTCTTCAGGAGTTTTTCTCCCTTTGCAGGCCGAGATTTTCCCCGATGAAGATGATTTTGGTCGTATTTTCCGAAATAACGCTGTCTTATCTGCAGCGGGCATCCCTCAATTTGCTGCCATCATGGGCAATTGCATTGCCGGCGGAGGGTATCTACCCGTACTCTGTGACAAACTATTAATGACTAAAGGCAGTGGGCTCTACCTGGCAGGTCCAGCCTTAGTTAAAGCTGCCATCGGCCAGACAGTAGACACAGAAGATTTAGGCGGCGCCCTAATGCATGCTGAAATCAGCGGCACAGTAGATTTTTTAGAAGAAGATGATCCCGCTTGCTTAAAACGCCTGCGAGAACTAGTCAATCTCCTTCCATCGCCTATTGCAATTCCAGCAAGTACTTTCCAGGAACCCGAACGCGAGCCTATGCAACTTTATGAAATCGTGTCCGGCGAAGGCAAAAGTAGTTATTCGACGCATACTCTTTTAAAATGCATTGTCGATAAAGATTCTTTCATTGAATACAAAAGCCATTACGGAAAATCCTTGGTCACAGGCTTTGCTAGGATTCAAGGGATGCCCGTAGGAATTATTGCCAACCAAAGGGAACAAACATTAAATGGACGCAAGGAAATCGAAATCGGAGGAGTCATCTACGCGGAAAGCGCAGATAAAGCCGCGCGTTTTGTGATGGATTGCAACCAAACTAAAATCCCGCTGATATTCATCCAAGACGTCGTTGGATTTATGGTTGGCAAGGAAGCCGAGCATTCAGGGATTATCCGCAGCGGGGCTAAATTGGTGAATGCCATCAGCAATTCTATCGTGCCGAAAATCACTGTGATTGTAGGAAATTCGTTTGGCGCTGGCAACTATGCCCTTTGTGGCAAAGCCTATGACCCTCAGTTTATAGTGGCTTGGCCAAATGCAAAGTATGCCGTGATGGGGGCAGAACAAGCCTCAAACACTCTTTTTGCCATCCAAAAGCAAGCAGCAGAGAGAAAAGCAGAGGTATTTGACACTGCTGAGATTGAGAAAATTCGGCAAGAAGTAAAAAAAACCTATGAAAACCAAATGGATATTCGCTATGGAGCAGCCCGTGGCTGGATTGACGCAATCATCCCCCCTCATACCACTCGCCAGTACCTGATTCAATTTCTACAAATTTTGCAAAACGTCCCTTCAAAGCCACAGATATTCCATACGGGAGTTTTTCAAGTTTAAAATGAAAAAAAAACCGCTATACATTGCCAATGCACAGGGCTTTTGGGGAGACCGCAATTCCGCTGCAGCTACTCTTTTAAAACAAATGCCTGAAATTGATTATTTAACGTTAGATTACCTAGCCGAGGTTTCACTTTCCATTATGGCGATTCAACGTGCCCAGGATCCAACGCTGGGATATGCTAGAGATTTTCTTGAAGTCATCCTTTCACTAATCCCCTTTTGGAAATCTGGCTCTCGCACTAAAGTCATTGCCAATGCTGGCGGCTTAAATCCTCAAGCATGTGCCCTTGAATGTGCGAAAATTCTCAAAAAAATGGATTGCGGTCACTTAAAAATTCACATTGTCTCAGGAGATAACGTCCTACCAAATCTTTTGAGCAACCCCTCTTTAAAGCTTTATCAAAACCTAGACACAGAAGAATCATTAGAGACAATCTTACCTAAATTGGTCACCGCCAATGCCTATTTAGGGGCATGGCCTATTATTGAAGCCTTAAGAGAAGGTGCGGATATTGTCATCACAGGTCGAATTGCTGATCCTAGTCTGACAGTAGCCCCCGCGGCTTTTCATTTTGGATGGGAACGAACAGCTTTCAAACAACTTGCTTGCGCCACTGTAGCCGGCCATTTGATTGAATGCGGCACACAAGCCACTGGAGGCATTAGTACAGATTGGTTGCAGCTGCCCTCCCCTGAAACAATTGGCTTTCCAGTAATAGAAATGTATGAAAACGGAGATTTCGTCATCACCAAACCTCCAGGAACAGGTGGGTTAGTGAATCAGCAAATCATCAAAGAGCAACTGCTCTACGAAATTGGCGACCCTAACCGTTATCTAAGCCCCGACGCCACCGTCTCATTTCTGGACATTACATTAGAAGATGCCGGATCAGATCGCATTCTAGTAAAAGGTTGTAAAGGATCCAAACCCCCAGACACCTATAAAGTCAGTGCCACCTATAAACAAGGGTTTCGAGCCGATGGCATGCTCACTATTATTGGCTCAGATGCCCCCCGAAAAGCACGTAAATGCGGTGAAATTCTCCTCAAAAGAGTCGAGCAAGCCGGATATGTTTTACAAAACAGTTTAATCGAGTGTTTAGGTGGAGGAGATGCTGCCCTTGGGATTCTTTCCAACCCATCCGTAACAGAGTGTATTTTGAAAGTGAGCGTGGCCGATGAGAGAAAAGAAGCATTAGAGTGCTTTATCAAAGAATTTGCTCCATTAGTCACGAGCGGACCTCAAGGAACAACTGGTTACCTATTTGGCCGTCCTAAAATTCGCCAAGTCTTTGGCTACTGGCCCTGCTTAATTGAATCACACCAAGTTAAACCAATCGTAGCGGCAGTAGAGCCCAGTTAGTAGACCTGCCAAAATAAAGATTAATGTAAATTTTCATTTTAACTATAACCCTCTATTTTTCTTCATTTAAAATTTTAATGAGGGTTTATGAGGTTTTTTCTCTATTTATTTACTAGCCTTGCTCTCCTAGTCACCCCGCTGTGTGCAAATGAAGACCCAACTGAATTAACAGACAATGAATTAAGCGAATATGTTCCCGTACCCAAATCCAAGAAAGACTATGACACTCGCATTACCCTTGCAAACCTATTGGGTGTTCCAAATGGATTTGTGAATGGCATGGTCAACGTGGTCACCGGAGATTTTGTCGAGCATGAAATCGATCTCATAGTCCCTTCTGCAACCCCTCTGACTCTAGAGCGTTCCTATTGTAGTTCATTCGGCAAGCATGGCTCGTTAAGTATGGGATGGACTCTAAATCATGACAAAATCATCCATTTGCATCATACCGGCAAGAAAAAAACTCATTATGAGATTCTTTTGAATGAAGGAATGGGGGCAATTGCAAAGTTTGAAGGACATAAACCCATTCCTGATGCCTCAGCCATCTCTTCAGAATCGCTTGATCAAGGAGTGACAAACTGTGGAGGTGAAGAAATCAGCGGTCGCACAAATCCACGCAATGTCGCATTAAATTATCATCTGTCCCACTCAGGAGACTTTTTCTCAATTATAAATGGCTCTGGTACACGGGATTACTTTCTACAAGCTGAGGGAGCCGATACTTGCGAGCACCATCTTTTCTGAACGCATCATCCCAATGGAAATTCCTTTTTTTACTCTTATACTAAACATGCTGAACTTGCTTTATGCACCTTAAAAGACTCCTACGGGAAGCATATTCACCAATTAAGCATCAAGAGAAAAAATATCGATAAAAAGCAGAAAAAAATTGAAGTCGTATCGGAAGATCATAAGAAGGTCGCGTACTCGATTGAGAAAATTCATGGTCAATGGGTTTTAAACGATGTAAAACGCTCGGACGCACAACCTGTTCACTATGTCTACGACAACGTGGATGATGACTTTTGCGAATACCCGCGTATTATCAGAAAAGAATTGCCAGATTTCCGTCATCTAGCGGTTAACTATTGGCTTAGAAAGGAAGTGTGCGGCCATAAAAAAATCAGGATGGATGATCGACGCCGACACCGTGTCAAATCCATTAAAGAACCCGTAGGACCTACCGAAGATTTGATTCAAACCTATTCTTTTAAATACTACCCTGACAGTTATGACACGACGGACCATAACTTTGCAGGACGCACAGACGTTATTGATGTCGCTGGAAGCAAAACCGCCTATCATTACAATGCCAATCAAAGACTCACTCAGCTTGAATATTTTGGCAAACAAGCAACAACCTACCGGGTAGAAAAATTCTATTGGGGTGACAAAAACAACACAAATATTATTGCTCACACTATTGCTGATCAAGATGGTGGAGTGCAGCTTATCCAAACCTTTACTTATGACGGGTTCGGCAACCCTGAACAAGAATATATCTACGGGAATTTGACTGGTGAAAATAAACGCAATCCAATGCTTGGAAATGATTTAAAAATTGTCAATACCGGCTGTGAATTTCACGTCAAACAATGCACTTATGGACATCCAGCCTACAATCTTAAAACCTCTGAAAGCGAAGGAAACAAAAAAACGACTTTTTCTTACTACAAAGAGAAAGACCAAGTTGAAACCAAGCTTATTTATGAGGGAAACAACATCAAGGAGCGTCATTTTTTTGAGTACAATAGCCAAGGAATGTTGACCAAAGAAGTGACTGATGACGGATCAAAAACTCTAGAAAATGATGGAACAGACATTCGGCTACGTACGATCCATGAAATTTCTCCTTTAAAAACAGGCCTCACCTATTTACCGGAAGAGGAAAAATACTATTACACCAAAGAAGATGGTCAAAAAGTATGCGTCAACCGCTTATTTAATCATTACAATCAGCAAGGAAAGCTAACAATACAAGATCATTACGATGCTGATGATCTTCTGCGTTATCGCCTGCATTGGAATTATGATGCGCGCGGAAATGTCATTGAAGAAGTAAACGCGGCTGGAGAGGCAACCTATCGTCAATATGATGCCAACAATAACATCATTTATGAACAAGGATCACACCTTCCCTACCATAAAAACTTCACCTACGACTACATGAACCGCCTGATTTGTGAAGAAACAGTCGAGCAGGGATCCAGCTATAAAATTAAGCATAAGTATGATCAACGTAATAATCGCATTGCCACTATCGATTGGTACGACAATGAAACCAACTTTGAATATGACGCCTATAACCGCTTAGTGACAACCATCCATCCATCAATTCCTAAACCTAATGGAGAGCTTTTTCGACCCATAGAAACAATTGAGTACGATGTTTTAGGTTATGTGAAAAAAACCAGTAATGGAAATGGTGACTCCACGCAACAACTGGTGACAATTAGGGGGCAACCTTACACCATTCTTTATGCAGATGGTTCTGTTGAAAGGATGGTCTACAATCTCAATGGAACATTGAAAGAAAAAATCGAACGAAATGGGATGAAAACCTGCTACACCTATGACTTTAAAGATCGCATCCTTACTAGCGAATCTTTTTCAGCCACAGGAACTCCTCTAGGAAGTCATCTTTATGAATATTCAGCCTTCCATCTTCTCAAAGAAACTGATCCAGAAGGATGCATCACCTCTTATGAATACAATCGACAAGGACAATTGACCGGAACAATCAAAGAAAATACCGCTGTGTTTTTTACCTACGATTCTCTCGGACGTAAAAACTCTGTTAAAACGCACTTTGGTTATGGAGAAAATGATTATACTTTAACAGTTTATGAATACGACTTGCATGATTATATCATTGAGGAGAGGCAAGAAGATGCCTTTGGAGCGATCTTGCGTAAATGCACTTATATTTACGATGCGGATGGCAATCAAATTGAAAAACATGCCTATTCTTCTGCTGGAACTAGTATCGCCTCCACCACCTACAATTGCCATCAACAACCCACCTCCTTGACTGATCCAGAAGGCAATGTGACTCGCATAACCTATCGCTACGATTACAAAGATGCCAATGATTTGATTGTTCCCTATTCGGAAACAACCGATCCAAAAGGAAATATCACCATTGCGATTTGCAACACACACAATAAGATCGCTCTGCGGCAAGTCAAAAACTCATTTGGGCAAATTATTCAACATAGAGAATTTTTCTATGACGGAATGGGTCAGCTCATTGAGACACGCGAAAAAGTATTAAAGCTCGATACCTTAGATCGTGAAGTAATCACACAATGGAGCTACAACTCATTTGGCGATGTCACTGCTTGCATAGAAGCTGTAGGCACCCCCGAACAAAAAAGCACTTTTCATACCTTCAATGAGTATAGTCAAAAAATTTCCACCCAAAAGCCAGATGGCACCCACCTTCATTTTAACTATGATGGCAAAGGACGTCTAGCCACTGTTTCAGCTTCAGATCAAACCCTTTCTTATACGTATACCTATGACCTCAATGACAACCCAACCTTGGTTCAAGATCTCATCCACCATACAGACAATGCTAGAAGCTATGATAAATGCAATCGTCTCATTGAAGAAACACTTGGCAATGGACTTTCATTCAAATACGTATATGACAGACAAGGGCGAGTTCATTCTGTTACCGTTCCCAACCAGTCCCATGTTGTTTACACTTATAATGCTGTTGATCTTACCGAAGTTAAACGCTTAGATAGTTCAGGAGAAGTTCTCTACTCACAAAGCTATAGCTACGATCAGGCAGGAAATGTTCTTGAGAAAAAACTCCCATTCAACTTAGGCGCCGTTAATTATACATATGATCGACTCCATCAACATCAATCAATCCAATCAACCCATTTTAGTGAAACCGAAGTCACCTATGATACCGTTGGAAACCTTCTTACTCAAACTTTTACAGATCCTTTAGGAAAACTCCCTTGTCATTACTCCTATGATGACCTGTACCAACTCAATTCTGAGGCCAGTACCACTTCTCATGTTTATCAACACGATTCCCTGTTCAATCGATTTGTAAAAGACGACCTTAAATTCGATTTTAATTCCCTGAATCAACTTTTGGGGGATAAGCTCGGAGCGTACATTTACGATCCAAATGGCAATTTAACGGAACGGCATGATCAGAAATATACTTATGATGCTTGGGATCGTTTACTCACTGTTACCCAAAATAATATTCGTTTTAGTTACACCTATGATGATCTAAGCAGACGACTTTCTAAGTCTAAAGCACTCTGGGATGCTCTAAGCAATACTTGGATTAACCAAGATGTACAATATTTTCTCTACCAAGGAAATAACGAAATTGGAGCTTGCGACGACAAACATCACTTGATCGAATTTCGAACTTTAGGTCATGGACTAGGTGCTGAAATTGGAGCCGCCATCGCTTTTGAAATTAAAGGTGAAGTTTACATTCCCCTCACGAATTTCACAGGCAACACACAAGTCCTCTTAAATGCCCAAGGAATACCCTGTGATGTCTATCGATATACTGCCTTTGGAGAAGAGACCATTACCGATGCTGCTGGCAACTCCAAAGCATCCACAACAGCCTGGCGTTTCAGCTCCAAGCGATATGACCCAGAAACAGGTTTTATCTATTTCGGAAAACGCTATTACGACCCTCAAACAGCTCGATGGATTACTGCTGACCCTCTCGGTTATGAAGCCGGACCAAATCTTTACGCATATGTCAACAATAGACCTTTGATCCATATTGACCTTTATGGGTTGTATTTCCACATTCCAGATAAAAACGCACCATCAACAATCTCAATAAAAGGGGTGGCACATGGCGTCATTGATTTCGTGGCAGGGACCTTCCAGGGGCTCCACATGGCTGCGACGCATATGGGTGCTGGTGAAC
>Ga0209591_10006618_pt1 | contig 12854 bp, 12 predicted proteins | sample MAT01_FD_187207 | JGI IMG/M metagenome (GOLD analysis project Ga0209591, IMG submission 187207) | Freshwater microbial communities from Lake Fryxell liftoff mats and glacier meltwater in Antarctica - MAT-01 (SPAdes) (version 2) | ecosystem: Environmental > Aquatic > Freshwater > Ice > Liftoff...
GCTGGAGACGGTAGACTGGAACTTCCCCGTCACCGTCGAGCAGGTCGTGTGGATGGGCCGGGTCAAACGTGCAGGGCCGTGGCCTTGGCCAAGCGCCGACGATCGCAGACGGATCGCCACGGTGCTGGAGCAGCTGGAGATCGCTGACCTAGCGCGCCAGCATATTCGCAACCTCTCCGGCGGGCAGCAGCAACGCGTCTTCCTGGCGCGCGCCCTGATCGCCGAGCCCGATCTGCTTGTGCTCGACGAGCCGACGACCGGGGTAGATATGCGCACCGCCGAGAACGTGCTGCACCTGCTGGGCGAGCTCAATCGTCAGGGCATGACCATTCTGATGACCACCCACGACCTGAATGCCGCCGCCGCCCACGTGCCCTGGGTGGTCTGCCTTAACCGCCACGTGATCGCCCAGGGGCCGCCAGAAGAGATCTTTACCGAGCCTATTTTGAACGCGACCTACGAGGGCGATATGCTCGTGATTCACCAAGATGGCATGATCTTTGTGCAGCAGCGGCCCCACGGCCACGGCTACCGCGATCTGCTGCCAGAGCCGGTGCTTGGCGGAATACCCCGTCACGACGAGATCTCGAGGTCGAAGTGATAGATGTACTGCTGCAACCATTTCAGTTCGAGTTCTTCCGCAACGGCACCCTTGCCGCCATTATGGTCGGGGGGCTGTGCGGGCTGATCGGCGTCTACATCGTGCTGCGCGGGATGAGCTACATTGGCCACGGCCTCTCGCACGCGATCTTTGGCGGCGCCGTCGTGTCCTACGTGATGGCCTGGAACTTCTACCTCGGCGCAGGCATCTGGGGCTTCATCGCTGCGGTGCTGATCAACCAGACGGTGCGGCGCACCAAGATCAACGCCGACGCGGCCATCGGCGTGATCACCACGGCCAGCTTCGCGATCGGCATTGCGCTGATCAGCCGCTACCGGAGCTTCACACGCTCGTTCGACGCGGCGCTCTTCGGCAATATTCTTGGCGTAACCGTGCAGGATGTGCTGGTGATCGCCGGGGTGACGCTGCTGGTTAGTCTGATAATCTTCTTCTGCTACAAGCAGCTGCTCTTCACCGCCTTCGATAGCACCGTCGCCGAGGTGTACGGCGTGCCGACCGCGTGGGTCGAGACGCTGTTTGCGCTGATTCTGGCGGCGGCCCTGATCGTCTCGATGCAGATCCTGGGCGTCACCCTGATCGCTGCGGCGATCGTCATCCCTGCGATCACCGCACGCCTGCTCACCGACAGCTTCAACCGGCTGATCCTGCTCTCGACTGCGCTCGGCGCGGCGACGGGCTTCTTCGGTATGTGTATCAGCTTCTACGCTGACGTCGCCTCGGGCGCGACAATTGTGCTGCTCCAGGCGGCGCTTTTCTGCGTCGCCCTGGCGTTCAGCAGCCTGCAGCACCGCGCCGGTCGCCGCCTGGCGCATACGCACGTCTAGCGCGCTGTAGCTGGAAAGACTACGAAGCGGGACAGGTGGTGCCCGCCCGCGCTATGGGGTTTCCCCTCGCAGCAGCGCCGCAACCTGCTCGCGGAGCTGGGCCGCGTCCACCCCGCGATACCGGCACTGCTCATCGGCGTGACCGTGCTGTTTTTTGTCAACCAGCGTAGTGGTGGCGCCGGGGTACGCCCCATCGCGCAACTCGAGACGGATGACGTACATGCGCTCATGTTCAGCCCGCTCAACCCGGACGTGAGCTTCTTCGGCCATCACGATGGCCTGCTGGTACCCAGAAGGATGCCTACGCCGCCGATGCCGTGCGCGTCAGCGCGTATGTGCTGAGCACAGCCAGCCTCCTGTAACTCGCCATGAGCTTGGTAGGCCTGTCGCTGGCCGCCTTCGGCTGCCGCAGCTGTGGCCAGCCTCACGCGCACCGGCGTGCCCTCAGCTATAGTAAGCGGGCGCTTTGCGCAGCTTGGCCCACTGCGCACCATCGTGGCCGAAGATCACGAAGGCCACCTGCGCACGAGCGGCGAGGTCAAGCAGCTTGTGCGTGGCAGCGATTACGCCGACAGCGTCTAGATCGCGCTGGCCTCCTTGGCGATCCGGCGTGAAGCTACCCTGGTCGGGGACGGCATCAATAGTCAGGAGCAGCGGCCCCGTCTTGGGCAGGCGCAGCAGCACCGCTTGGTGGCCGGGCACGTGGCCGCTGCTCTCGATCAGCTCCATGCCTGGCAACAGCTCGGTGTCGCCGTCGATGAGGCGATAGCGCAGCTCCGCTCGATCCCAGTGCGGTCGCGCGTTGGTGTAGCGCGGGTGGGTGCGCGCGTGCTCGTAGTGGGCGCGCTGTACAACGAACTCTGCCTGCGGGAAAGCTGCGTGCTGGCCGCTGTGATCCATGTCAAAATGCGTGCAGACCAGGGTGTCGATGTCGTCGGACTGTAGCCCGATCTGGGCAAGCTGCTCGATCACATTCGGCCCCATGATCAGCTCAGGCATGCCTGCCGGTAGGTGGGCCGGATCAGGCAGGCCGCTATCGATCAAGATGTTGCGGCCGAGCTTGGTCTGCACTAGGTAGCAGACCACAGGCGTGTTGGCGGGAGGCGGCCCGGCGGCTACCTGCATCAGATAGACGCGCTCCACAAAGTCGGTTTGGGTGTCCATCGTTTGCGATCCTTTCATCTGTAGCGGTGATCAGCAGAGCATCCAGTTGCCATCGTGTGATGGCTCCAGTATAACGTCGGACGATCAGGCGGCCACCTGCCAGATAGCTTATACGCTCGTAGGCTATCTGGTGCAGCGTTGGGGCGGCATGGTGTCCAGTAACGCGCAGTGTGAAACAGTTCTCGTGCGCGGCGTCACAAGCTTGCTGTACTGAGACCGGCGAGCCAACGCCATTCCGGCCATGGCGCGCTGCTCAAGGAGGCCCATGTGACGTGCATCCTCGTGATTGATGAACCTTGGCGGGGCACTCGCGATCCCGCAAGTAGGCGATCTGGCGGGTAGCGCTGGCGGCCTCATCGCGGTATGATCTATCTATACTATCTGATAGCGTTAGTGAGAGCGAGATTATGGCACAGCAGCAGCTTACATTACCCGTCACCGGGATGACCTGCGCCTCCTGCTCCATCCGGGTCGAGAAGGGGCTGAAGAAGGTCGGTGGCGTGGAGAGCGCCCTGGTCAACCTGGCCACCGAGCAGGCCACCGTCACCTACGATCCCCAGCAAGTCCAGCCCCAGCAGCTCGTCGCCGCCGTCGAGGCCGCCGGCTACGGTGTGATCTCCGAGCAGCTGGAGCTGCCGATCACCGGCATGACCTGTGCGAGCTGCGTGATGCGCGTCGAGAAGGCGCTCAAGAAGAGCGCAGGCGTGCTCGACGCCACGGTCAACCTCGCCACCGAGCGGGCCAGCGTCACCGTTGCCCCTGGCGTCGCCGATCTCGCGTCGCTCACGGCCGCCGTCGAGGCGGCTGGCTACGGCGTGATCGCCCCCGCTGCCGGGGACGCGAACACTGCGGAGGGCGAGGATGCCGAGACCCTGGCGCGCCGCGCCGAGCTCGCCGACAAGCGGCGTAAGCTGATCGTCGCCGTGGCCTTCGGTCTTCCGCTCTTCCTGATCTCGATGGCCCGCGACCTCGGGCTGATCCAGCCCTGGCTGATCGGCGCCGGGGCCGCGATGATGGCGCAGATGCCCGGCGCGAGCATGGGCGAACTGATGGGGATGGTCGCCGCCCGCGACGACCAGCTCAACTGGCTCTTTCTGGCCCTGGCTACGCCGGTGCAGTTCTACAGCGGGCGCGACTTCTACATCCACGCCTGGAAGGCGCTCAAGGCGCGCACGGCCAACATGGACACCCTGATCGCCCTGGGCTCGTCGGCGGCGTACTTCTTTAGCCTCTGGGTGCTGCTCGCCGGCCTCAGTGGCCACGTCTACTTCGAGACCGCAGCGGTGATCATCGCGCTCATCCTCGTGGGCAAGTTCCTGGAGGCCCGCGCCAAGAGCCAAACCGGCGCCGCGATCAAGGCCCTGATGGGCCTCCAGGCCAAGACGGCCCGCGTGATTCGGGGCGGCGTGGAGACCGATATTCCCCTGGCCCAGGTGCGCGTGGGCGATATCGTCCTTGTTCGCCCCGGCGAGAAGGTGCCAGTTGACGGGGTGATCACTCAGGGCGGCTCGGCGCTCGACGAGAGCATGCTCACCGGCGAGAGTATGCCGGTGCAGAAACAGGTGGGCGATAGCGTGATCGGTGCCACATTGAACCGCACCGGCAGCTTCCAGTTCCGCGCCACCCGCGTCGGCAAGGACACCGCCCTGGCCCAGATTGTCCGCATGGTGCAGGAGGCCCAGGGCTCGAAGGCCCCGGTGCAGCGCCTGGTCGATCAGATCTCAGCGGTATTCGTGCCCGTGGTGCTCGGCATCGCCCTCGTCACCTTCTTGGTCTGGTGGTTTGCCACCGGCGACGTAACCCAAGCCCTGATCTTCGCCGTGGCGGTGCTGGTAATCGCCTGCCCCTGCGCCCTGGGCCTCGCCACGCCGACAGCGATCATGGTTGGCACCGGCACGGGCGCGCAGCACGGCATCCTGATCAAGAACGCCGAGGCGTTGGAGCGGGCCGGCAAGCTCACCACGGTGGTCTTCGACAAGACCGGCACCATCACCCAGGGCCAGCCCGCCGTCACCGACGTGATGACGGAGGGCGACGAGGGCGATCTGCTCCGGCTGGCGGCGAGCGTGGAGCGGGTCTCGGAGCACCCGCTGGGCGAGGCGGTGGTGCGCGCGGCCCAGGCTCGCGGGCTGAGCCTGACCCAGCCTGAAGGCTTTGAGGCCATCGCCGGCCACGGCGTGCAGGCGACGGTGGATGGTCAAAACATCCTGATCGGCTCGCCGCGGCTGATGCGCGAGCAGGGCGTTGTGCTTGGCACGCTGGAGGCGGCGATTGAGCGGCTGCAGGGTGAGGCAAAGACTGCGGTGGTGGTCGCCGCCGATGGCAAGGCCCTGGGCGTGCTCGGCATCGCCGACCCAGTGAAGCCCACCTCGGCGGAGGCGCTGGCGACTCTGCAGCGCCAGGGTGTGCAGGTGGTGATGCTCACCGGCGACAACCGGCGCACGGCTGAGGCGATCGGTCGGCAGGTTGGCCTGGCGCCGGAGCAGGTGATCGCCGAGGTGCTGCCCGAGATGAAGGCCGCCGAGGTCAAGCGCGTGCAGGGCGCCGGCGGTGTGGTGGCGATGGTCGGCGACGGGATCAACGACGCGCCGGCTCTGGCTCAGGCCGATGTAGGCATCGCCATGGGCACCGGCACCGACGTGGCCATGGAGACGGCCGACGTGACGCTGCTGCGCGGCGACCTGCGCTCGGTGCCGCAGGCCATCCAGCTGAGCCGCCGCACGATGGGCACGATCCGCTGGAACCTGTTCTGGGCCTTCATCTACAACGTGATTGGCATCCCCCTGGCGGCGGGCGTCTTCTACCCGCTGCTGGGCTGGCAGCTCAGCCCGATTGTCGCGGCGGCGGCGATGGCCTTCTCTTCGGTCTTCGTGGTGAGCAACTCGCTCCGGCTGCGGGGCATGCGCCTGGAGGGCGCGGAGCCGACGGCAACAGCGCCCGGCGGGCAGGTGACGACACAGACTGCGTAAGCGGCATGGTCGTCCGACGATGGATGCGGGCGGTCCGCTGGCGACCGCCCTCGAGATTCGTATCAGCCAGGAAGCGCTGCGCGGTACTGTGTCGAGATTCACAAGCTTGACCAGAGCTTGAAGCTTGGCCGTATTGATGCTTGAGCTCCGGTTGGTAGCCTGCCGGCAGAACCGCCCTCAGAGAGAACATAACCGCTATGTTGCAACAAACGATCACCCGCCGCAAACTTCTGCGTCTGGCAGGCAGCGGAGCGCTGCTGGTCGGGGCCGTAGGTGCCCTGGGTGCCTGCGCATTGCCGGTTCAGCCCATCGCTGGCGCCACAGCGCAGCCTGTGGCGAACCCTGCCTTCAGCCCCGATCTTGATATCACCTTGCGCGCGGCACCGTCTGAGGTGCCGCTCCTGCCCGGTGCCAAGACGACGGTCTGGACCTACCAGGCGCAGGTGAATACGGGCGATCCAGCATTGGTGCAAGCCATCCCCGGCAGCTATCTCGGGCCAATCATCCGCGCCCGCACTGGCCAGAAGCTCCGCGTGACCTTTGAGAACAACTTGCCCGACGCAAGCCAGTCCTCGATTGTACACTGGCATGGATTACACACCCCCGCCGCAGCCGATGGACATACGAGCGCGGTGGTGCGGCCGGGCGAGCGCTACATCTACGAGTTTACCGTCACCGACCGCGCCGGCACGTACTGGTTTCACCCCCACCCCCACGGCACCATCGGCAAGCAGGTGATCATGGGCCTCGCCGGACTCTTCCTGGTCAGCGATGCGGAGGAGGATGCCGCCGGGCTGCCCACCGGCGCCCAGGATCTGCCGGTCGTTATCCAGGACCGCACCTTCGACGGTCAGAACCAGTTCGTCTACGAGCCGGAGATGATGTCCCAGATGATGGGCTTTTTGGGCGAGCGTATTCTGGTGAACGGCACGCCAGACCTCACGCTCGATCTCGCTACCCGCACCTATCGGCTGCGGCTGCTCAACGGCTCCAACAGCCGCATCTACAAGCTCGCCTGGGACACCGGCACGCCCCTCACCGTGATCGGCAGCGATGGCGGCTTATTGGAAGCGCCCATCACCCGGCCCTTCGTGATGCTGGCGCCCGGTGAGCGGGTCGAGCTCTGGGCCGACCTCCGTGATCTCCCGGTCGGTACGCGCCTCACCCTGGTGAGCCAGCCGTTCGCAGGCGCTGAGGGGGTGGAGCTGGCAGGCGAGACGGGCGGGATGGGTGGTATGGGCGGGATGCAGCACGGCGGCATGGGCAATGGCAACGCTCCGGAGCTTGGCGCGGCCCTGGACATCCTGCGCGTGCGGGTTGCCCGTCAAGAGACCGAGACGCTGACGTTGCCCACGGTGCTGTCGCGCATCGAGCGCTACCGCCTGGAAGATGCGGTCAACCGTGCCACGCCGCGCCCCGTCGCCCTCTCGCTGCGTGGGATGGAGTGGCGCATCAATGGGAAGACCTTTGAGATGGACGTGGTCGCGCCCGAGGAGATCGTCAAGCTGAATACATTGGAGCTCTGGGAGATCGTCAATGAGACGAACCCCGGCGAGATGATGGACCCGCTGGGCATGGCGCACCCGATCCACATCCACGGCGGGCAGTTCCAGGTGATCGGCCGCGAGGTGCTCCCTGAGCTGCGCGCCGGGTGGGAGGGCGTGAAGGATGGCTATGTGGACGAGGGCTGGAAGGACACCGTGCTGGTGATGCCAGGTGAGCGCGTCAGGCTGCTCATGGCCTTCCGCGACTACCCCGGCACCTACGTCTACCACTGTCATAACATCGAGCACGAGGACGGCGGGATGATGCGCAACTACCGCGTCGAGGCGTAGCGACTGTGCTTGACATGGGCCGCGCAACGGCCCCTTGACGCCGGGGGCGCCGTCGGACAAGCTGGCCCAGAGGCGCTGGCGACAGTCGCCAGCAGACCGCATTTCGCCTGACTCGTGTCTAAAAGGGCTTGACACATTCCGTCCGCCGTGTGCGCCTTCAGGCCGCGCGCAAACCTATGGTTCGAGGCGCTCATCGAGCTGCACCGGCTCCAGGGGCGCGTCGTGGGCCAGCAGGTTCAGCGTGGCCTCCAGCACCCGGCGCTGCTGCGCCGCATCGCCGGGCCGCCCGAGTGTGGCGCCGCGGCCCAGGCGGGTAAAGGTCGCGCGCGGTGGCATCGTCAGGCGGGTCACCCCGGCATTCCAGCTCGTCAGGGTCGTCGCCACGCCACCCAGCTCCAGCGCCCGCGCTACCAGTCCCACGGACTGGCTGCAGAGCGGTCAGCTGGGGACGAGCAATGCCGCCTCGGCGCCTTCGGCCTGCACGGCGGCAGCGATCGCTGGGATCAGCTCGTCGAGCACGCGCCCGACGTCGGGCTGGTAGCCCATGAAGCTGATGACATTGGGCGCAAGGGCCCCAACCGCCCCGGTAGCCACGAGCTCGGCCAGGTGACCGAGGGGCAGCAACACCTGCGGGTCGGCGTCGACCGCGCCGTGGTCGTAGTGCTCATGGGCATAGGCGATAGCGGCCAGCGACGTGCTCGTGGGCAGCAGGCGGATGGTGTAGTCGCCCAGCGGGTTTGGGGCGTCGAAGGGCGCCTGCGTGGCGGGCAGGTAGCCGCCCGCAGAGGAGATCAGCACCAGCCGGCTGCGGCTGAGGTCGACGCCGGCCCCGGCCGGAGCGGCGCTATTCTTTGGGCGCTGATACTGCTTGAAATCGGTCTCACCGGTGCGCTCGTAGTGGGCAAGCCAGCCAGCGCGGAAGGCGGCCTCCCAGGCTACGCGGTCCTCAAATATCTCCACAAGGCCTCCACAACGGTTCGTCTCTACTCGATGCTCACACTCCAACGTCCGGCGGCGAGTCTCAGGGGCAGGCTACGACTGCAGCATGCCCTCGCTGGCGAGGATCTGCTCAACCACCGCGTGCATGTCGGCGCCGACGATCTCGGGCGTGGGCGCGAGCGGGTCGAGGACCATGCCTGGCCGCGCCACGAAGGCGGCGGCGCAACCGGCCCGTCGCGCGCCGGCGATGTCCCAGGCATGGGCGGCGATCAGGCGGATCGCGCCGAGGTCCACGCCGAGCTGCTCGGCCGCCATCTGGTACGGCTCGGGGGCGGGCTTCAGGCGGCGCACTGTGTCCGCCGAGAGCCGCAGCTCGAAGAGCTCGGACAGCCCGGCGTTGCTCAGCTGCGCCTCTGCGACCTCGGCAGTGGAGTTGGTGAGTGTGGCGAGGCGCACGCCCGCAGCCCGCAGCCGCTCCAGGGCCGGGCGCACCTCCGGGTGGGGCGGCAGGCTGCGCATCCCGCCCAGCAGCCGCCGACGGGCATCGTCGGCGAGGGCGACGCCGCGCCGGGCGGCGACCATGGAAAGGGCCGCGTCGCCGATCTGGCCGAAGGGTGCATAGGCGCCGGTGACGGTGGCGACCAGAGCTGACTGGATCATCTGGGCGAACCACTCCCGACGCACGGCGGCGTCGCCGAACAGCTCGGCGAACGCGGGGTCGAGCGCGCGCAGGTCCAGCAGCGTCTCGTTCACATCGAAGACACAGATGTGCGGCACAGGCTTCCTTTCACAGTCTACAGCTGCTTTGCTCGCATCTACACGCCCTGGCGCCGACTGTGAGGTAACGGCTCATGAGCGGGCGGATCCTCGCGGGGGGAGACACATCCTACGATAGCACGAGTATACCAAAGTGCCAATTGGGGTGTTCGCCTGGTCGAGCGGCGCATCAACAGCCTGGAGCCGTGCTCAGCGCCCTTGACCATAGGCGCCAAGCGAGCTGCGCTCGGCGAGCAGGGCCTGGATCGTCTGCTCGGTCAGCTCGTAGGCGCCCTCACCGATGTGGCTGTAGCGCACAGTGCCGTTCGCATCCACGAGGTACAGCGTCGGCCAGTAGCGGTTGCTATACGCCTTCCAGGTCGCGAAATCGTCATCCTGCGCGATCAGGTAGCTGATGCCGAAGCGTGGCACTGCCTACGCTGCAAAAAGTCGCAGGTTCGGCAGCACATCGGCCCACAGGCCAAAGATGGCGATCCCAACCAGGAGCAGCCCCGAGAGACGCTGGATGATCGGCTCGCGGCGGGCGAACCAGCTCGTCAGGCGGCGGCCGGTGGTGGCCGCCACAAACGACAGTGCGACGAGCGGCCAGCCAAAGCCGAGCCCGAAAGCCAGAAAGTACAGCAGGCCGTCGGCCAGGGCGAGCGCGTCGCCCGTGCCAAGCACGAAGGCGCTGACGATCAGCGGGCCGGTGCAGGGGAGCGTCATCGGCCCAAGCAGCAGGCCGTAGCAGTAGGCGGTGGCGTAGGGGTTCTTCAGCACCGGGGCCTGGGTGCCGGCGAGCCGCTTGAACGGGTTGTGCCCCAGCAGCAGCAACACGCCAAGCAGCAGCACCGCCCCGTAGGCCAGGGGCAGGAGCAGCGGCAAGAAGGCCGTGACAGACTGGCGCAGCGTGAACAAGACCAGGCCGACAAGAAGCATCAGGCTGAGCACGCCCGCCAACACCAGCGCTCCAAGCCACCCGGCGTGCCGCACGCGCTTGCTGTCGCCCTGGCCGGCGAGAAAGGCGAGCAGGCCAGGGTAGAGCGGGAGCACGCAGACATTGCCGAGAATGGCTGCATTGCCCAGCAGAAAGGCCTCGAAGTATTGTGCCACGGCTAAGGGCCCTTTGCGGCGTTCAGCAGCGCGACGATCTGGTCGGTGGAGCTGAAGCCGGTCATCAGCTCGCCCTGGCTGCCGTTCGGCGCGATCACAAAGTGCGGGGTGGACGAGGGGTTGGTGATGGTGCGCCCGAAAGAGTCGACCAAGGCTTGAAGGATCTCGGGGGTGGCTACAGCGAAGATCGGGGTGAAGCCGTTCTCGGCTGCGTACTGGGCGAGCTCCGTGGGAGGCAGGGTCGTCTCGACGCTCAGGGCGACAAACACAGGTGGCTGGCCCTCCAGGGCCACTGTTGCCTCCTGCACAGTTATGAGCTGGGCGCGACAGTTGGGACACCATGTCGCCATGGTTTCGACATAGACCGGGCGGCCGGCAAAGTCGGCCAGGGTAAAGGACTGGCCGGTGCGGACATCGGTGAGCGGGAGTGTCATCCAGGCGGCCTGCTCGGCCATCGCCTCGCCGGTGGGCTTGGCCGCCATCGCCTCGCCGGTGGGCTTGGCCGCCGTCGCCTCGCCGGTGGGCTTGGCTGCCATTGCCTCGCCCGTGGGCTTGGCCGCCGTCGCCTCGCCCGTGGGCTTGACCGCCATCGCCTCGCCGGTGGGCTTGGCCACCATCGCCTCGCCGGTGGGCTTGGCCGCCATCGCCTCGCCCGTGGGCTTGGCGGCCAGTGCCTCGCCGGTGGGCTGAACGGCGGCAGGGACGGCGCCGCACGCGGCAAGCACCAGCATCAGCAGCGCTACCAGCATTCCATAACGTAGCGTCGGCATCATACGCGAAACTCCTTCAAGGGTGTGTGTCGGACCGCTGTCAGCTCATCATGCAGCAGCACACAGCTAGGCTAGCAGGAAAAGACAACGCGCCGCGAACGAAACCCTTACGGCCGACGCTGATCCTGTAATGTCTGCGGCGCTTTCTAGCTCGCGCAGCTCTGTAGATCCTCGCGTAATGTGGCGTTCTCGGCGCACGGAGAAGCGTTTCGCCACGGCCCGCCGCTCAACGCAGCGCCATTGCTTGGAGCCGGCGCACGCCCCACGTAAGCGCTTGCGCCGCCGCCCGTACCAGGGCGTGGGCGAGAAAAACCGGAGGCGGCGCGCCGGCAAAGGCGCCAGCGACGGCGTAGAGTGTGCGTAGCGAGATATTGTGCTCGCTGCTCAGCAGATAGACCGGCTCCCAGGCGCAGGGCTGCAACTTCGCCTTGAATGCCTCAAGGCCGGCGAAGTTATAAAAGCGCTGCCCGTGGGCCTGCGCCCAGCTGAGCGCTGCCCGGACCGGCAACCGCTGAGGATGGGCGATCTCGGTCGTACGGTGTGAGAGCGGCGCGACGCCAAGCGTAATATAGGCGGCGCCGACATCGGCGAGCGCGCGCATCGCTCCATCGATCAGCAGCTCGGCCGTCCCGTTCGGGGCGGCGTGACCGCGCACCACTTGCTCTAGCAGCCACCCATCGCGGTTGGGGATGGGCGTCGCTACCAGGTACGCGACGACTGCGACGCCACGCCACGCCAGGAAAACCCGTCGGTCCTGCGGTACTGCCAGGGTATCGGGCTCGACGAGGAAGTGCAGGGGCGGGAGCTGACGGGTTGCAAGCCACTCGGCAAGGCAGCGGCGTACTGCGGGGTGCGCGGCGACAGCTGACGCCGGCAGGTTTGTCACGGCCACCCCTTTGTTGCGCGCACGTGCGAGCTGGGCGCGGAGCGATGCTTTGCCGGCCACGATCGCCGGCCAGCCGCGCGGGTCCCACACTGGCTGGGCACCCAGGAGCAGCTGCGCCATGGGCCTTCGCTCAGCTAACGCCTCGACGAGCCGCGTTTGCGCCCCGAAATAGCAGACCTGACACCCCGCGCGGGCCGCCGCCGCCTCAAAGGCCTCGACCGTCGGGACAAGCTGCGCGGACGGGCAGATCGGCGCCCCGGCCACAACCCAAAGCCCACCGGCCGGCACGTAGCCCACCACCGCCTCGCCGTCTGGGCGGAACCAATGGCGCATGCCAGGGTTTAAAATCTGATAGGCGAGAGAGTTCCAGCCATGGCGCAGCACGAGCGCGCGGGCGTGATCAGCGGAGGCGCGGGGCGGGGGCAGAAACGCGATTGCCGAAAGAGGAGCGCTCACGACGTAGCTGCTTTCTACACTGGCCGCTCACAGCCCTCGCGGAGCACGCGGGGCGCCCTCCCCGCCGCAGATCGCGCTGGAGCAGCGCCTCGTAGATCGGCAGCTCGCTCGTGGCTTCGGCCTCGGTAACGCCGCTCAGGCTGTGGGGCTCATGGCTCTATCATAACTCAACCCGGACTACGTTTCTTGTTGGTGAGCATGCCCGTGAGTGCATACAACAACAACTTGTATGCCACCTCCTCGCGGTGCTGATGCTCGATATCGTCGCACACCCCCCAGCTACACTAGCCTTTAGGCAATCTTTAGGGTGCGCGGGGGAGCCTTTGGGTTTGCTTTAGGTTGGTGCAGTTTGCTACGCCCACCTGAACTTGCGTGTGAGGCATACCATGTACGCTGTTTCGCTTCAAGCTGAGCTACGGCTCAGCACCTTTTTCGCAGCGCTGCCGCGAGCGCACTCCGCCCTGCTGCTGCTCGACTATGACGGCACCCTGGCCCCCTTTGCCGTCGAGCGCACGCAGGC
>Ga0209591_10006619_pt1 | contig 12850 bp, 9 predicted proteins | sample MAT01_FD_187207 | JGI IMG/M metagenome (GOLD analysis project Ga0209591, IMG submission 187207) | Freshwater microbial communities from Lake Fryxell liftoff mats and glacier meltwater in Antarctica - MAT-01 (SPAdes) (version 2) | ecosystem: Environmental > Aquatic > Freshwater > Ice > Liftoff...
TCCACCGCCCACCGTCCACCGCCCACTAATAATTAAGCTATGAAATCAATTTTCTTTTTTACCCGCCGAAGCCTTGGCGTAGGCGGGTTTACCCCCGGAAGCCTTGGCGTAGGCAGGTCTATTCCCAGAAGCCTTGGCGTAAGCAGATCTATTCCCAGAAGCCTTGGCGTAAGCAGGTCTATTCCCCGAAGCCTTATTTTGCCTTTGCTAGCCCTCTGCTTATCAGCTTCTGTGGCTTCAGCCCAAAAAATCAACGGTTCAGTCCATGAGCCCAACGGGCAGCCAGCCACTTATGCCACGGTCACCCTGCATTATTTTGCCGATTCTACACTCGTAAAAGGCGCCATAACTGGCGAAGATGGCGTTTTTGAAATTTCAGGCGCCAGCTCAGGCAAGTATTTTCTTAAAGCCAATTTGATCGGAACTGGCGAAGTATCTGGTGCAGCATTTGAGTACAAGGGAAGCACGCAAAACCTCGAAACCCTCACGCTTAGAAAAGCAGAAAACCAATTGGCCGAGGTATCCGTGGTCGCTCGCCGCCCACCGGTGGAAGTGAAAGCGGACAAGACGATACTTAACGTAGAAGGCACGGTGAATTCCACGGGCCTCAATGCCCTCGAACTTCTTCGGAAAGCACCCGGTGTGACCGTAGATAACAACGAAAATGTGAATGTTCGGGGTAAAAACGCGGTAAAAGTGATGATTGATGGGCGAGATTTGCCGCTGGATGGCAAAGACTTGGCCGCACTGTTGAAAGGTACGCAAGCCTCCGACATTGCAAATATTGAAATCATTTCAAACCCCTCGGCCAAGTACGACGCTTCTGGAAATGCCGGTATTATCAACATCCGCCTTAAAAAGAACAAGGCCTTGGGTACCAACGGTAATTTTGGCTTGGAAAGCACCTACGGCGAAACCCTAAAAGGCGGCGGTAACTTAAGCCTCAACCACCGCGGCAAAAAGTTCAACGCCTTTGGCAACTTCAACGGCAACTATGGCGATTGGCATAATACCCAGAATTTCCGTCGCGAGCAACTTCAAGACAACGAACGGGCCGATGGTGTAACTGGAGAAGATTGGCGCGTTTTTGACCAAAAAAACAAAGAATACTCAGAAAGCCGCTACTTGGGCTATCGCGCAGGTGCTGACTGGTTTGTCAATTCAAAACACACCATTGGTGTACTTATAAATGGCAGCATGAACCCCGGCGATTGGCATTCGAGCAGTGTGGCAAAAATTAGCGACCAGCATACGATCAATCGTATCGACTCTCTGCTTGTGGCGACGAATGATGGCGCAAACGATCGCAAAGATTTGAATCTCAACCTCAATTATCGTTTTGCAGACACCAGTGGTCACACCTTCAATATTGACCTTGACCGTGGCGCATACCGGATTCGCGGGGCGAGTTATCAGCCCAATTTCTACCGTTCAGCTGATAATTCTGAACTCATAAGCGAAGCTATTTACCGGAATAATACACCAACAGATATCAATATCCTGACGGTTAAAGCCGATTATGAACAACGCCTCTGGAAAGGTGCATTGGGTGCGGGCATCAAAATTGCTGCCGTAGAAACCTTCAATACCTTTGACTTTTTTAATGTCCAGAATGGCATCTCGGTTAAAAATGAGACCCAAAGCAACTCAGTCGATTACACCGAACGCACCAATGCAGCCTATGTCAATTACAACCGCGCCTTTGGAAAAAAGCTTAATGTGCAAGTAGGATTGCGCATGGAAAATACCGATTACAAAGGCGTTGGAAAAGACTCCACCTTCACCAATAACTACACTGAATTATTCCCCAGTGCAGCCGTAACCTACACTTTTACACCAAAAATCGGGCTTAATGCAACCTATAGCCGCCGGATTGACCGCCCGAGCTATCAGGATTTGAACCCGTTTGAGAATAAGTTGGACGAGCTGACTTATCAGAAGGGCAATCCTATGTTGCTACCACAATTCACCAATTCTATTGAAATCAGCCCGACTTACGGCGGCTATCCGGTGATGACTTTTGGGTACAGCCATACGAAAGATGTGTTCACCCAAATCCTGAAACGCGACGTCCGCGATACCCGTGCCACCTTCATCACACAAGAAAACATAGCCGATCAGGAAAACTATACCCTGAGCGTCAACGCGCCCACGCCCATCGCCAAATGGTGGGACGGATTTGTGAGCCTCACGGGCTTGAGGAGTCACTTCCGCGCGGACTTCAGTACCGTTGAAAGCCCTAATTTTATGGTGGATCAGTCTTTCAACACGTTCAATGCCTATGCCGAGCAGAACTTCAAATTACCAAAGGGCTTTGGACTCCAACTTTCAGGTTGGTATAACAGCCGTGCCTTCTGGGGCACCCTTCGCACGAAGCCGCAGGGTTCCATGGATGTAGGGTTGCAAAAGAAAATTCTGAAGGATAAAGGAGAGCTGCGCTTACGGGTAGGAGATATACTCGGCACAGCCGGTTGGGCAGGGGAAAACCTCTTTACACCTGGTTTATATATGCTCGCTGCAGGCACCTGGGAAAGCCAAACCGTAACCCTCAATTTCTCTTACCGCTTTGGTTCCAGCGACGTAAAAAGCGCCCGTCAACGCAAAACGGGCCTGGAAGACGAGAAGAATCGGGTGAAATCGGGACGGTAATTGGTGATTCGAGTATTTGGTTATTTGAGTGCCCAAGCTTAGGCACCCGAATAACTAAATCCCCAAATCCACAGAAGAATATGAAAGTTTGATTTGGTTTATCGGAGAAAGTAGCCCCGCCGTCGGAAGATTTGGCGGGGTTTTTTTTGTAACGCGAAATTCATTTCGCGGCAGGCGTATGCGAAATTCATTTCGCAGCGGTTTACGCGAAATAAATTTCGCAGTGTCTTACGCGAAACAAATTTCGCAGTGTCTTACGCGAAATAAATTTCGCAGTGTCTTACGCGAAATAAATTTCGCAGTGTCTTACGCGAAATAAATTTCGCAGTGTCTTACGCGAAATAAATTTCGCGCTACACCGAAACAATAAAGTACATATCCACCATCCCTTTATTGTGCACTTCTTTTTTTCCCCTGTGCGTGGCGGTGAAAAGGTGTTTGACGGCTTCCTTGGTGGCGCCAGAGATATTGACATGACCTGGTTCGCCGTGTTCTTCGAGGCGAGCGGCGAGGTTTACGGCATCTCCCCAGATATCGTAGGCGAATTTGTTCTTGCCAATTACACCAGCCATCACAGGCCCGGTGTGGATACCGATACGCATTTCGGTCAGGTGTGCGTCGGCGCGCTCGTGCTTGCGTGCTAAAAGCCAGGTCGACATTTCCAGTGCTGCACGAACAGCGTCTGCTGCATGGGTTTCGTTGGGTACCGGAAGGCCACCAGCACACATATAGGCATCACCAATGGTTTTGATTTTTTCCAGGCCGTGGCGTTCGCAAATTTCGTCGAAAGCCAAAAAGCATTCATTCAATTCGTCAATCAATTCCTTGGGCGTGAGGGTAGCAGAAAGCCGGGTGAAATTGACAAAATCGCTGAACAATACTGTAGCCGACTCATAAAGCCGAGGCGTCGCTTGCCCGCTGGCCTTGAGTTCATCCGCAATTTCCTGGGGCAAAATATTGAGCAAAAGCCCGTCACTTTTGCGCTGTTCTTCCTGAATTTGGAGGTTTTGGGCCTGAATCTTGTGGTTTTGACTTTGCAGTCGGCGTTTGGCTCGTCGGGCAAACCACCAGGATACGCCAACAATTCCAAGCAGGAGAAAAAACAGCGAGCCAAGAATATAGGCAAAACGGCGAAAGTCGGCATCTTGCTCATTTCGGAAGGTTTGTTCGCGTTGAATGCGGTCAATTTCTTGCGCACGGCCGGTGCTGTCTGCACGATTTTGAGCCCGTTCGATTTGTTCTTTTTCGCGAAGTTCAACGATCACTCGGCCTTGTTTTTCTGCGTTCAATTGTTGATCAGCAAGCCGTAGCCGTTGGCGGGCTTCGAGGGCCTGGAGCGTTTGTTCCCGGAGTTTAGCCTGATCGGCTTCTTGTTGGGCCTCGAGCAGGCGTACCTCATCTTCTTTTCGCCGCGACTCCAACTCTAGGTTTTTATTTTGAAGCTCTAGTCTTTCTCGGTCAAATTTGATTTGGTTGAGTTCCAGATCTTTAAAATTCTGCCGGGCAATCAGAAATTTGATTTGACCCTCCGAAGCAGCTAACAAGGTGCGTTGCTGGTTCAGCCGTTGCTCGCGCACCTGATCTTCGATGCGCATCGAGTCGCGCACATTGAGGTATTCTTGGTAATATTCAAAGGCCTTTTCAAAGTCGTACAGTTCGTGGTAGAGATCAGCTGCGGTGCGATACGCTTCTGCGAGCAAGGCCAATTGCTTCGTGTCGCTGGCAAATTGGATGGCCGTTTGATTGTGGGAGAGCGCGTTGTACAGATCGTTACTGCTGAAATAAACCCCTGCCAAAAGGTGTTCAAGATTGGCAAGAGCGACATAATCTTTCCTTGAGGCAAGCAGATTTCGGGCTTTCAGGAGGTATTCTATACCCCGTTTGGATTCGCCAGTATTGTGCAACGCAATGCCCATATTGGCCCAAAGCACTTCAGGATAATCGCAGGGAATGTATGCGCACTGGAGTTCGGCTTTTCGAAAATACTCAAGTGCCTTGGAGTATTCTCTCAAGCTGGCATACTGGCGTCCGAGGTTGTTGTAGAGCAACGATTGTTCTTGTGTAGTTCCTGCTTTTTCAATGATGGCTTCCAGCAGGAGGTAGAAATAAAGGCTTTTGCCTGCATCGCCGTTTTGGTCGTAAGCCTGGGCGCGTTTTTGGTAAATCTGCACCAGACGCGGGTTGTTTCCTTCCGCTTTGTATTTGACAATGAGGTCTTTATACAGAATTTCAGCACTGTCGAAGCGCATGTCGTAGAGGCAGGCATCGGCGGCTTTTTCGCGCGTTTCGTAGTCCTGAGGACGAAGTACCAACACTTCTCGGTAGTAACGATGCGCCGAAGCATAGAGCTTTTCGTGAAAGAAAAGGTCACCGATGGATGCTTTTACACCAAGTTGGGCGGAGCGGTTTCCAGAAGTTTCGAGTTTCGCTTCAGCTTCGAGGTAAAGCTGGAGGGCATCCTCGGTGCGCCCCAGTCGGGCAAAGATTTCACCCAAAAAGATAGATGCGCGAACAACTCCTCCATCGTAACGTAGGCTGCGGGCAATGGAGAGACTGTGTTGGGCGAGCTCTTCTCGTTCTGAATCACTATCGGATTGTTTGGCCAGATCCAGCATGTGATCCACATCCATGGTACTTCGCTCGAGGTCGTCGATATTCTGGGCTTTCAAGCAATTGATAGCCAAAAAGAGGAAAAGGAATGTGAAAAAATGTCGCAAAGTGTTTAAACTGATTAGCGACGCGAAGAAAGCGTTTTTTTGGGAATAAGCGGCTGCAATCAAGGCGTTTACTTTCCATTCCAAATCTTCAAACCCAGCGATTCGAGCACCATTTCCCACAACACTTCGTAGGGAATGATCTCAATTTCATGAGCTTGGTTGGCCGTTTCAAGCGGTACGGTTAGGAGTTGTTTGGAGAGTCGTTCCGTTTTTCGCACCGAAGCTTCACGGTGGAAGCGGGCCTGTGGTACCTGTAGCAGCATTTTGATAAAACAATTGCTGCGGAAGGTGGCATCGTCTTTTAAATAGCGACTGCAATATTTTTCGATGCCTTCGATGCGGTCGGAAGATTTTTTGTAGTCTTTCTCTGCAATAGCATAAAGAATTTGGACAATAAGGACACTGATATTCATTCCGCCCTTGTCTTTGGAAAACAAGGTGATATCGTTGATAAACTTGCCCATTTTGAACTTTTTGGATCGCTCGCTTAGCACCGACTCAGGTATTTTTCCAATTTTGATGAGGTAGAAAATATAGGCTTGGAAAATGCGCCACATCTCTACTACCTGCACTTGCTTATCCTCAAAACGCGGATAATTCACTACTTTTTCGTAGAGGTGATAAGCTTCTTCCCAGTGGCTTGTTCGCACGGCGAGCAGGAAGAAAAGTTCTTGCAATTTGAACCAGTTAAAGGAGCCTTCTTCAAAGAAATATTCGCAGCGCTCGATGGCTTTTTGACCCTTTTCGAATTCGCCCAATTGTAGGTAACACACAATCAGGTTGTAATAAAACACCTGAAGCGGCAGCCCGCTGTCATATTCTTTGTTGTCAAAAAACGTGATGGCCTCCTCGCAGAGGTTAGCTGTTTTTACATAGTCGTTTTCGCTGTTGTAAATCAGCAGATGTACCATCCGCCCAAAAAGGTGGAGCTTGAACGAGGTGCAAACCGACATAAACGGCCTTAACTCTGCGAAAAACTCCTCGGCTTGCTGGGTTACTTCGGCTTTGGTAGATTTACTGTTGGTGTATTGTACCATGAGTTCGGAGTAAAAAAACTCCGCTTTACTCTCCATCTGCCAGATTTTCTCGTACTCGAGGTACTGTTTTTTCACGTCCTCGTATTTGGAAACGTCACCATCCACGGTGCTGTATTGGAGGCGTAACACACGCAAAATATCAAGGGTCAGTTCTGTAAATTCGAAATGTTTGGCGTGGCGCAATAGCCGCTCAAGCAGGTCAATCCCTGTGATTTTGGCGTTTCGGATGAGCAACGTCATGGCCGCCGACCATTTTTTATAACACTCAAAAAACGCCTTTTGGCGGTTCGTGAAGTTCGCGTCTTTGAAATCGAGGAGGAAAATTGCGTCGAGCAGACGTTCTTTAAGTTTGCTTTTCAAACTCGCCAAGTTAGCCTCATTGCCCTCCTTAAAAAGAGCTTTGGCATCCTCGTCGGTCTGCACGTTTTTATCTAAAAGCGCATCGAACAGGCGCTCCATCTTGGAATCTGGTTCGATGATAAACTTTAAAATTCCACTTCCTTTTAGTTTGGTCTTGTTGATCAAGCCCACAAGTTCTACTAGGTCCCGCATTTTGCCGATTATTTTGATTAGTCATGACTGCGACACAAAGGAATACCCTCTGCCGTAGTGTTTGTCAGCATCACAATACAAGTTGGGTCAGTGACCCAAAATCGGGTGGGAATAGAAAATGTGGAAGAAAGTGAAAACGGGAGTGTAAAAAGTTGCCCTATTCCGTTTCAATACTACCTAAGGTGGATTATCGGGCGGATAAAGTAGCCCGGGATTAAAAACAAGCTCAAAGGTAAATTTATTTAAACAAAGTGTAAACCAAATTTATGCCAAGTGTATTTAATTGTCGTTAACAATACAATTTTGCTTAGGAACGCGGCATCAATAACTTAGTCATTCTAGGTCAACCATTTTTTCATCAGGCAACACTATTTTTCTGCGAATAGTGGGGCTATTTAAAGAAAAATAGCGTCCGTATAATGGAACAAAGGGTGGCATCAAATAACTAAGTTATTGGTGCCGCGTTCCTAACCTACCTTAGGCGCATCAAGCCAAATCACCGTATTACCAAAAAACCGGCCTCCTAATTTGTTGAAATTAAGAGGCCGGGTAGGTAGGCCAAGTGCGCCGCCAGCGTAGGGCTTACAAGCTCAAGGGGAAGGAGACACTATTACATGGTGGGAATCATCAAGGTGTTATCGTCACTCGTTCCCTAACTTACTATTATCCCCCTTGAAATCCTTCTTGCAATCAGCAAATTAGGCACCCAACTCAACCAGGCCACTATACGATAGGCTGTTGTGTAATCGCCTAAGCCAACGGTGAGCAAAGGTCCATAAAGGCGCAAGGTAACGGCCGCTAAGCAGGCAGCATAACTGTAAATCATCATGGTTTGATGCCCAACAATATTGTTGTTTTTAATGTAGAGATATGCCATGAGCGTGGTATAAAAATAAATACAACCAACACTAACAAAACCTAATTGGGCAACAATGCCGCCATAAGCGTAAAACCCGACGAAAACGCCAGTGAAACCACAAATCAAGGCACTTACCACATATAATTTCCCAAGGGTTCTGTGCCATTGTAGGTAGTTTTTCCGTATCTTTTTGCTGAATTGCACCCACCCTACCAATAGGGCGATGCCACCACTGAAAATGTGCAGGTAAAAATTGGTCCACCAGGCCGTGTTTTTCAGTACCACCTCTTCCTTTAGTTCTAAGAAGCCGGAGGTGGTATTTGGATGGATATAAGTCAAAGGGACGAGGCTAACAAGTATGGCTAAGCATACAATTAGTATCCAGGCTGTTTTTTTCATAAATTTTTAAATTTTAGGGACATTAGGAAGTCGCCTTTTAAGACTTAAAACCGCAGATTTACCCCCAAATTCGCATAATAGGGGATAAAAGGCGCGGTTTCAAAGCCCTGCGAGATCATCCGGCCCAATGCTATGGAGACATCCGTTTTTCGCCATGAAATACCGGCCTGGATGCCGTAATGAAAATTGCCACCCGTTGGGACGTACCACGCGCTCTGTGCGTTGGGCACGTTTTCGAGATACCCCGAGCTATGGCTAATGTGCGTCGCAATGGCTTTATCAAAGCCAATAGTCCCGGCTGCATGCCATTTAGGTCGATAGTAGCCGGCCACTGCTGCAAATGCGCTCCCAAAATTGACCAGCCGCGCGTAGGAGTTTTCAAAACGGCGCAGGATGCCGTGTGCCTTAAGGGTAGCGGAAAACCCACCTACCCTACATGCTTCGACCTGGACACCCCCCTTTACTTTGAGATCGTCAAACAGGGTTTTTCCCGACGGGAAACTATAAGCGGCATTTAACAAAATGGGCAATTTGGTCTTTAGGCGATAGCCATACCCTGCACCAAATGTCAGGCCGTAGTCCCAACCTGCTTCTAGGCCAATGATATGTTTTTGCTTCGCGTTAAAACTGCGCCAGTTGATCGTTTGAGAGAAGACGGCGGTCGAAACGCCGACAAGGGTTATTATTGTTAAAAGGATCCGTTTCATGGGTTGATTATTTTAAAGCGTTAAAGTATTGGAGTCCGGTTGGGTAAAAATTTTGCCAACCTCTTGGAAAGGAAAGCATATCATGACCAGCATCGTCTATTTTTAACAATTGGACATTCGGGTAAGCGGATGACACTTTTTGGGCGTGGGCCATGCCGTAAGCCTTATTGTTTGCACTGTACACAAACAGGATTTTTGTTTTGAAATTTTTCAAATTTGACACCCAGTCAAATCCATCTTTGTCCGCCAATTCAAACATCGTTCGATTGACGACCGCGCCGTTTCTCCAAAAAGGCAGTAGCCCTTCATTTCCGACCGGACTATCTTCAGCCTCATCTGCGGCGGCCCACAGGGTAAATTTGTAGTCTAAAACATCGTGGTCATCCCCCCGGCCTGTGATGAATTGATCGAGGTAAGTGGTATTATTCAAGGTCTCACTCGTGATGCTAAAATCCTGCGCGCGGCCCACATAATCGAGTACATCCTGCCAAACTAATCCACCCGGTTCACCCAGGATCGCACCGTTTATTTTTTCAAGGTGCGCATTGATATAGGCGGTTGCCAACATTGCGCCCCAGGAGTGGCCCAACAGAAACACTTTTTGGTCAGACGATTTCCGATAATAATTCACGACATCATCTAAATCATTTTCCATGATGTTGATTTTGTACGTGTTTTTGTCGTGCCGCTTCGATAGTCCTGAGCCGCGTTGGTCGTAAAACACCACAAAATAGCCTTCGTCCGAAAAAGCCTTACAGTTGAGCAGGTAGCGGTAATCGCTGCCCGGCCCGCCGTGCAGGACGATGATGATGGGGTCATTCGGGTTGCCGAAAGTTTCTGCGTGGAATTGAGTACCAGCCACAAGGATGGATGGCAGGGAAGCATCCTGATCTACGGTTTTTAGAACCAATGCTCCGGGTTCCCTGAGGCTCAGTTCCTTTTTGCAGGCGGTGAATAATATACTCCCAAAAAGGAGTGAAAAACAGAAAATTTTGAACATAATAAGATGTGTTTTTAAAAATTTTCTGCAAAGGTGGCTCCTCAGATAGTGCCCATCGCTGCGTCCTGAAAGGTGGGACTATCTTTTTTGAGCCGCTGTAGATATTCGGAAGGGGAATAACCCGTCACTTTTTTGAATTGACGGTTGAAGGCCGATTTGGAGTTAAATCCGCATTGATAAGCCAAACCAAGCAGCGTATATTTTTGATTAGCGGGATCATCGAGCAGGGTTTTGAATGCTTCCACGCGCTGGGTATTCACGTAGTCGTAAAAGTTCATACCTTCTTTTTCATTGATCACCTGTGAGAGATAATTGGGGTGAACGGACAGCAGTTTGGCCAAATCAGCCAGGGTCAGTTCCGCTTCGGCGAATCGTTTTTCCCGCTCCATCAGGCGAGATAAATCCTGCTGCAACTGCGCGGCGGCTTCCTCATTCAGGCCGGATTTGGCGTATTTCTTTTTGTCTTCCGCAGCATCGTTTAGATCCATGATGTGGTCGGCTGAGCTGGCTATGACGGCAGGGTCAGGTTCGGTTTGCAAGAATATGCCGACCTGATGGACACTGAGGTAACCAATCAGCAGCACAAAAGCCACCGTCATCCCGTGAATCCAATAATCATTGCCCAATAATGTCGTGGCATATATGGCGCTCAGGCCGTAAATCAGGTATTGCAACCAATGGAGATTGATTCTTTCGGTGGTTGAAAATGCTTCACGGACTCGTTTTCGGTGCTTTTTCAACAGGTGCAGCGATGCGAGGATGTAGCTGGTATTCAACAAAAGCATGGCTACATAAATGGACATTATCAAACCTTCATACCCGATGCCTTCATGTTGGAAAACATAAATTTTATAGCTGCTTGGGGCCATCATAAAAGGAATGATTGCAGCATAAGCCAGTAGTGCAGGGAGGATATGAATGCCCCAAAACCGACTGCTCCAGGTGGTTTGACGGGTCAAATGGCTGACATAATAAAATAAAAATGCCCCATGCACGAGCGGCAGGGGTATTTCAAGGCCCAATAAAAACGGGTAGTCGTAGTGCTGTGTGACGATGTTGAGGTAAAACAACATCAGGTGAAGGCCAGTCACAGCCATCCAGGCGGCCAAGACTTTATCAGCCGGGGTATTGCTTTTTTTGGTACATAACAAAAAAGCAAGGAAAAAAGCGATGCTGGCTCCGATGGTAAAAATCATGGTTGAACAAGAAGTTGAGGTGTCCTGTATTTACTCGTTCCTGAGACACCTAACGCCTGTGTTACCCTTATACGCAGCGCAGAAATTTTAAACAATGCGTGGATCATTATTCGCTCCGCAAAGACTTCACCGGATTGGCCAAAGCCGCCCGCATACTCTGTGAGCTAATGGTGAGTAATCCAACCCCAAATAACAACAAAATACCCGGCAACAGCAACCCAATGCCCATCGGAATTCGTTGGGCAAAAAAGTTTAAAAACTGCGTACCAAGCAGCCAGCCCAAAGGTGCCGCCAACACTGTAGCGATGCCAAGCAGCAACAAAAAATTTCTAGACAGCAAGACCACCAAATCCTTTGGAGTAGCCCCCAGTGTTTTGCCGATCGCACTTTCACGGGGGAAAAGGCGATTGGCCGTTTTTTGGCTCAAGACCATAGAAAAAGGTTCGTCAAGCGCAGACGAAGTGTCTCCTTCCTACATAGAGAAACCAAATACTCGAAAAAACGCCGGGTCGGCAAAGAGCCCGTGAATGGACTGCACTTTGCCGCTACTTTTGATTTCATCGTTCAAATAGTTAACAAAACGAGTCATCTCCTCCACCTGAGAAAAGCCCTGCGAAAGCGCCGGTCCCAAAGGGAAAGTCGTGGTTGCGTAGCGTTGAGTGCTACCATCTTTCCGAATCGCTTTGGTGTTGATTCGATAGACGCGATCGCCGTCGGGGTGAAACTGGTCATAGCGATAAGCATCCCGAAACAACAACAGCACGAACAAGCCGACCGACATACTCAGGGTCAGCCCGAAGATATTGATGAACGAAAAGGTTTTGTTTTTCAGCAGGTTGCGGAGGGCGAGGAGGAGGTAGTTGTTTAGCATAAGCTTGGGTTTTATGTCTTAGCAAGGAGTTTTTGTGGTTTATTTGAATGTTAAATCGAGGATGAGGTTTTTGGGGGAGCGGGAAGAATTGATTTTTTTTACAAATTAGAAGTTGAACTTTTAATTTGTATTTTTGTGGCCGGGTTGAAAAAATAAACAACTATGATATTAAGACAATTAAGCTCAGCTGTCCAATCTGCTGCCCAAACGATGCCCGTAGTCAGCATAACCGGGCCAAGGCAATCAGGCAAAACCACTTTGGCCAAAATTGCTTTCCCGGACTACGCCTACGCCAATCTCGAAAACCTGCCTACGCGCCAGTATGCGCGTGAAAATCCGATTGGTTTTCTCAAACAGTATCCACATGGGCTTATCGTGGACGAAGCACAATATGTCCCGGACTTATTTTCGTACATTCAGGTTGAAGTAGATCAGAGCGGGCGAAACGGCCAGTATATCCTGACCGGCTCGCAAAACTTTCTCTTGATGGAGAAAATAACTCAAAGCCTTGCAGGGCGGGTGGCTGTTTTCAATTTGCTGCCGTTTTCTATCAAAGAACTTGAAAACACTGAATTTCAACTCGATAGCCCATTTGAGTACATCGTCAAAGGCTTTTATCCTCGTATTTATGACCAAAATACCCCGATTGATTTATTTTATCCTTCTTATATGCTCACTTACCTCGAACGAGATGTACGCCTGTTGAAAAACATCGGCGATTTGGCTGCATTTGAAGGGTTCGTGAAGCTATGCGCCGGGCATATCGGTCAGATTTTCAACCAGACTTCTTTATCCAACGATACCAATTTTTCACAGCCGACTATTAAAAGTTGGCTTTCCGTTTTGGAAACCAGTTTCGTCGC
>Ga0209591_10006628_pt1 | contig 12842 bp, 10 predicted proteins | sample MAT01_FD_187207 | JGI IMG/M metagenome (GOLD analysis project Ga0209591, IMG submission 187207) | Freshwater microbial communities from Lake Fryxell liftoff mats and glacier meltwater in Antarctica - MAT-01 (SPAdes) (version 2) | ecosystem: Environmental > Aquatic > Freshwater > Ice > Liftoff...
CGGGTTAAAACACGTTACAGCTAACGTGTTTTAACCCGTTTTCCGTATCAGCAGGCATTTCAATGCCCGATCTTTACATTGACGAGTCGCACTTTCATCGTGACCTCGACTTGGGTTACACCTGGGCGACTTGGGTTATACCTGGGCGACCGTGGGCAAGCCCGCTTGGCGTTCGAGTGATTGCCCACGGTTGGCGGATCGCATTAACTGCGCCTAGAAGGCAACCGGCGCCTATGATTTTTTGGCTGGCCAATGTTGGCTCTGGCACGAGGGTCCCTGTAATGGCGAGCAGACCATCCAATTCTTGCATCGGCTCAAAGCCTGGCTCGGCGACAGCGAGCTACCCGTTGTGATTATTTGGGACAATGCGCCCTGCCATCGTGCGCAACCAGTCCAAGCGGCAGCGACCGCATTGGGCTTCACGCTTATGCCTTTGCCCGGCTACAGTCCTGACCTCAACCCGCGCCCACTGGGCACCCGAGGGTTATGGAAATGGATGCGCGAAGACCTCACACAACTGCATTGTTATCCGACCCTGCGGGCGCTCTTTGATGCTTGCACGCATTTTATCGATCGCATCAATCTTGATCCTGAGCAAATCCTTACGCGTCTTTGGCCTAAATTCGATCTCGATCCAGAGTTCGAAAAACTACTGCTTTCTAACTGATTTCACTTTAGGTCAAAGTTTGGCTTGCTTTGGGCTACCAGGGTTTTGCCGATGATTACAAAACCCTGGACTCAACATTCCATATAAGAAACCCAAAAAATCCAAAGCCAACCCAACTAAAGAGGTCCCCTCCACTTGCCATCCGTTTGGTTGTGCTGGGAGACCAGTTTAGCACATGTTTTTCAAAATTCCGGTTTTCATTCTGATTTGTGCCTAGCTGTACTAGCCTTATGGGCCAATCACCGTCGTCCTTCGTCCATCGTCAATTAGCTCTCGTCTTCCATAATAGCCACGCCGCCCGTTGAGGCGAATTTTGACCAACTCGGCAACCATGTCGATCGTATCTTGGATCGGGCGAACTTTGCTGTTGTGGCCGTAATACCAGTTGACCGGTATTTCCACCAGATGCAGTCCACGACGTGTCGCAATGTGGAGCACTTCGGGATCAAAGCCAAAGCCATCGATCCGTTGCAGTGGGAAGACAAGCTCGGCTGCTTCTTTGCTAAAACACTTGAAGCCACACTGCGTATCTTGGATACCCGGCACGGCCAAGAGGCGGACCAGAAAATTGAAAACCCGGCCCATCAGGTGGCGATAAAATGGCTCGCCATTGCGCACCGCGCCCGGCGCTTCACGGCTAGCAATTGCAATATCAACGGTGCGTGGATCCAAGCCTGGGGGCAAAAATTTTGTCACTTCTTCAATTGGCACTGCCAGATCGGCGTCGCTGATCACGCGGTAATCGCCTTTGGCCGTGAGCATGCCTAGTTTGACGGCTGCGCCTTTGCCTTTAGACGAATGTAACAGATGCACTTGAAATCGATCGGCTGGGTCAAGCACCGTTTGACAAAAGCGGGTGACTACGCCATTTGTATCATCGTTAGAGCCGTTCTCTACCACCAGCACTTCGGACTGGTAGGGCTGTTGGCGCAAAAAATCAGCAATGTGCTGCAGCGTCGGCTGTATGCGTGCTTCCTCGTTGTAAGCAGGGATGATGATGCTTAAAAACGGGCGTTGTAAGTCACCCACGTAACGTAGTCTCCGGTTAGTCAGTCATCAATTATCAGTTATGCGTGACCAGTTGTGACTGATAACTGGTCACTGTTCTTCACGGCAACAAACTGGCCAATGCCATTAATGAACAGAGTTGCACAATAATAGCGCCACCCCACAACATATAGGCGCCCAGAAATTGTTTGCGGTTGGCCATCCACATGCCCCACAGCCCATTGGCAAGCCAAGCGCTTAAGCCAATGCCGGGTAACAAGAAGAGGGCCGTTTTGCTGCGGATGGCTTCGGGTAGGCCATCGGCACTATACCGAAAAGGCAGCATATCGGGCAGGTTGGGAAAGCGTACCATGACCATGCCAAAGAGTGCTAATACACCCAGTAGCCCTGCACCTAATAGAAGAACGCCCATTCGGCTTTCGCCAAAGACGCGCGAAATGAGCGCCGTATGTTCACGCGCCACCGTAAGATGTGTGGATGGTCCCATCCGAAACCGCTCTTGAACCGCAGTAAGAAACTCATCCTTATTGGAGGGCGAAAGCGCAAAGACAGTGTCGCCCGTATCCAGCAACAGGCATTGATCCAACGGTCGCGTGGCTAGCAATGTTAAACTGGCTATCTGGCGGGTGCGGCCTGGGCGCAGATAGGGGCCAGGCCAGTGTCCCCAGCCGGCTTTAGTCAACTCTTCTGCGCCGCCTTCGACCATGCGCTGCATACCATGCAAGGGAATGCGTTGGCGAACATTTGCCCAACATACTGTTACCGCATTGCGATCCACCCAATATTCCAGCGTAAAGATCGACCACACACGATACAGTAAATGAATAAGCAGTGGAACACTGGCTACCACCAGTAAGATCAAGGCAAATCGCACCGTATCTGTCGCCCGCTGCATGGCCCAGTAGAGTAACAGAATATCGATTAGTCCGATCCAAAATGAAAGAAGCAGACCTTCCCATCGGGTTTTGCAAGGAATTGGTTTGAAGACCATCGCGGACAATCCTTACCGTTAGTACTCGTTAGTACTCAGATGACAGGATGACAAATGACAAGATGAAATATTTCGAGCTTCATCTTGTCATTTGTCATCCTGTCATTTTCTCTGGCTATTGCGCCTTCTCGTGGCGCACATAGACACGCACTTCATCGCTCGTGGTGGCGTTGCCCGCTCGATCATAGGCAATAACTTTGATCAGATGGCCTTCAAAGTAGACGCCGCCACTGGTGCGCACCGCCAACAGACCATCGGCAAAGGGACGGGCGCGCCCTGGCTGTACATCGGGATCGTCGCTGACGAAGCCCAGCCAGTTTTGGGTGCCATCTACCTCTACCTGTTCAATATCACGCATCAAAATGGTCCATGCCTGGTTGTAAGGCGCCACCGTGCTCGTGCCGATCTTTTCACCATCCACGAAAAAGTCTACCCGCTCCACGGCCCAGCCATCATTGACCAGTGCATTGATATTGATCTGCTCATCACTTTCCATCACGTAGAGGCGATCGGGCTTTGGTTCGCTGACGACAAGGGTAGGCGGTGTGTAGTCAACGTTGATCAACGTTCGCCACTCGCGTGGTCCTTCACTGCGTTGTACCGTCAGCCGCAGCGTATAGGGACCCTCGGCCAAGCCGCCCGTATCCAACATCTCCAGGGTGCCACTAATGACTTCATTGGTGTGCTCGGGCCCAATTTGCGTCCACTGTTGGGGATCCAGACCTGCACCAATCTCCATGCGGTAAGGACCACCGCGTGCATTGCCTTTGATCTCGCGTGTACCATTGAGATAGCTGTTGATCAGCGGCGAAATGATCGCCACATCTGGGTCGAAATCTTGGAAACTGCCGGCCGACGCCGTGGTAGGTGGTTGGGGAATCCCACTTTCGCGCACCCAATCGGCCGCTTCCTGTGGCAAGATTTGAAAAACCTGAAAAGCACGGCGCTCCGGTGGTGTCGTGGCGGTGGCCAATTGGCCGTTCCCGGTATCAATTTCGAACGCTTGCCAGACGTTATCCTCAATACTTGGTTCGGTGCCAGCGATAAAGATTTCGTCACGCTGGTTGGCGCCGGGACAACTGGGGCTGGGCAACAGACCGCTTGGTGTACAAACCACGCGATTGGTAATCGCCGGTGGGCGGTCATACCACTGGGCTTCTTTGCCCTCGTGATACTTACGCATCACCGCATTCCAGATTGGGGCCGCACCGGAGAGGCCAGTCACATTTTCCATTGATTCGTTATCGGTGTTGCCGACCCAAACACCCACTGTCAATTGAGGCGTAAAGCCCATTGTCCAGTTATCTTTAAAACCGTTGGTAGTGCCGGTTTTGGCTGCGCCTTTGCGGTCGGGCAGCGTTACATCTGTGTTTGCGCCAAAGGCTGGCGCGCGCGCGACGTCATCGCTCATCATATCCGCCATCACATAGGCGGCTTCTGGGCTAAAGATTTGTTCGGCTTGCGGTGTGGTATACTCTTTTACCACCACCCCATCGCTGTCGACTATTTTGATCATAGAGACAGGATTCAAATTGCGGAAGCCAGGACGGGTCTGATTCGGCAGCACAGGCTCACCAATCATGAAACCACGGTTGGCAAAGACGCTGTAGGCGTAGGTATGGTCGAGCAACCAAACTTCACCGCCACCTAGCACCAGGTTTAGACCGTAATAATCGAGCCCGCGATCCAACCCGTTGATCCCCATCTTGTGTGTCATGCGCAGAGCATCGGCCACGCCTACATCTTTAAGCACACGGATGGCGGAAATATTATACGAACGAGCTAATGCATTGCGAAGCGAGACCGGACCGTGGTATTGGCGATCATAGTTTTCTGGGCGGTAATAGCTGCCGTCCGATTGGGGCAAGGCCGTGGGTACGTCTAGGACCATGGTGGCCGCTGTCATCCCCTTTTCTAGTGCAGTCAAATAGACGTAGGGCTTAAAACTGGAGCCAGGTTGGCGATCCGATGTTGCGACATTGACTTGACCATCAATCTCTTCGTTGTTGTAGTCGAGTGAGCCAACCATGGCCAGGATTTCGCCGGTGTCATTCTTGATCGCAACGACGGAGGCGTTGTGGGCATTTTTGCCCTCTTCGATCAATTTCAGTACCTGCTCGCGCGCTACCTGCTCGGCATATTTCTGTAAGTCTACATCCAACGTCGTATAGATGGTGAGACCTTGACGCCAGATAGCAAAGGGATCGGCGCTGGTATTAAACTCTTGTTTTACCTGCTCTAACACGTAGAGGGCAAAATGCGGCGCTGTAAGGACATCAAATCGCTCTGCTACCGATTTGCGCAGCGCCAGCGTTTCGGCAAAAGCAGCATCGGCTTCGGGTTTGGAAATATAGCCCGCTACGACCATCGCCTGCAAAGCCACGCCTTGGCGACTTTTGGCCTCTTCTGGGCTGTCGATGGGGTTGAGGGCAGGGAATTGGGGAATGGGCGCCAACATTGCGGCTTCTGCCAGTGTCAGATCGCGGCTACTTTTACCAAAATAGACCTGGCTGGCCGCTTCAATGCCATAGGCCAGGTTGTTATAGGAATTATAATTAAGATACCACTCCAGGATTTTTTCTTTGGAATAACGCCGCGTTACTTCCAAGGCGAGCACTACTTCCTTCAGCTTACGGGCATAACTTTGTTGCGCTCGCTCTTCTGGCTCAATAATCACATTTTTGATCAACTGTTGGGTGATTGAAGAGCCACCCTGTACGGCGCCACCTTGCAAGTTCGAGATGAAAGCGCGAAAAAGCCCACGTACATTAATACCAGAATTTTCCCAAAAACCACGATCTTCCAAGGCGACTGCGGCCATTGTCACATAGGGTGACATGCGATCCAGCGGCATAAAGGTGCGATCACCGCGGAATGGGCGCGGGTCCACGCTTTCGTAGAGCAAGTGGTTGCCGGTGCGATCATAGATGCGCACCGTCTCAAATTTGTCCTGCTGCGATTCAATTGCGCTCACATCTGGCAGTTGTGCAGCATAAGTGTTATATACGCCCAGCACGGTAGCAAAGCCGGCCCCAACGACAACCCCAAAAATGAGTAAGAGCGTGAGCAGAATAGTGGCAAGGCCTTGGCCAGCCCATAACCACGGGCGGGGCCGGTTATCAATAGCACGCTGGCGTTTACGCCGCGCGATGAGAATGTGATCATGGCGGTCCAGTCGATTCATAGTGGGGCTATGGTATCATATTGAGAGAAAATGACCAAAGATTGGCATTCCAGGGGCGCATGCTGTAAAGTGTTAGGTCAGTGTCTTTCACTGGTCACCACTGGTTTCAGCTTGAAAGACGATCCCAATGTGGGGAAATTTGCCGGTCGGTGCAAAGCTATAATTACACCTGCGTTTGCGCCGGCGACTGGTGGGTGGGCTTGTGGATAGGCTATATAATCTCATCGGCAACTTAATTAAAATTCGCACTACAAATTGGGTAATCGATAGTAGATAGTAGGCGAGTAATATCCAATATCGATTACCCAATAGTGACGGCGTTTATTTGCCTTCTCTAAAAATATAGGAAGCTATTGGGGGAGGTATCGAGCCATTGTTTACACTAGTTTGGCACAGTAAGCTCGCAGCTAATCTTCTGGTGTAAACGGATAAAGTTCATTTAAACATGCTGGCAAAAAGATCTGGAATTTTGTGCCATGATCTGGTGTACTCAGCACACGCACCGCACCATTATGGGCATGGACAATATTTAATGTTGCGGTTAAACCGATGCCGCTGCCAGTGGGCTTTGTCGTAAAATGAGGTTCAAAGATATGATCCAAGGTGTCTTGGTCCATGCCGATGCCATTGTCGATCACTTGCAAAAAAATATAGTGTTCGGCTGTCAACCCTCGTGCGCCCAGGAAATGATGGGATTCGGGTATAACCAAGTGCCCCGTTTCGATCGTAATCGAACCGGGCATTTTTTCAATAGCTTCCGCCGCATTCAGCAGCAAATTCATAACCACTTGTTGAATTTGTGAGATGTTGGCCAGGATCGAATGCAGATCGGTTTTAAGGTTTAGCTTAACCTTCGCTTTTGGGGCCAGTTTGGGTTCCAATAACTCAATCATATCTTGAACAACCAGATTTAGATTGATCGGTGGCAATTCAGCTTGTTGATGGCTGGTATTCACCATCAGTTGGCTAGAAAGATCCGCCGCTCGCTTCGTGGCGCGTACCACCCGCTCCACATAACTATGAGCAGGGTGATCGGCATTTAACTTAGCCAGCGCAATCGAAGAATGGCTGAGAATGATCGCCAGGAGATTGTTGAAATCGTGAAAAATCCCGGTGGCGCGCGAATCACTACTCTCTACATTTTGTTGAACATAATGGGCAGGTTCAACCGAATTATAGAAAATAGGATTGGAAAATTGATAAGATTCCGGTAGATAGAGGATAGACGATGCATGGCGCGAAGAACTATCTAATTCCGGAGTATCACAAGGTAACCGGAGTGTATGGGCTTGGATGCGCAAAATTAAAACTCACTTTAGGGCTTACGTAACTCACTAATGACAAAAACGGGTTATACTCTCGTGTTTAGCTGGAGAATATAACCCGATGTAAACATCGAATCTATCTAGCAGTCTGCTTGTTATAATCGATAACAACTAGTCTACTACCGTCAATTACGCCGTTGCATAGAACTTGTCTTGCCATCGGACCCGTTCTGGTTGCACGACTGTTTCTAAACGGCCTGGGCTTTGTGTTAAAAGTTGTGTACTGAATTCCCGTAACGAGCCTGCTTTGATCAAGCAGATCTGTTCAATTTCTTCGGCGGTCAGCTCAAACATTTCCCCCGCATAGCCTACTTGGATCGCGCTCATTGGGTCAGTTAACAATAAGCAACAGAACTTCGGGCTGATAACCGCAGCCGTCAACAAATGGCTGATGGCTTTGCTGTGTAACAGCTCAGTTTCCGCCAATGACTGGGGGCGGACGCCGCGTTGGTAGTGACGCAGCTCTATGGTTTGATGAATCATAGGGGTAGTTGCAATCATATATAACTCATATCCTGCATAAATGATAAAAAACAAATAGTTTCAACACCACGCGCTTGCTCGACAAATTCACTTGGCTAAGTTTACCTTGCTTCTAACATTTGCAGTTCAGGTGCGAGCAGCCAGACCTAGTTTTTCTGCTTTCGGGCCACCGCACGCCCACAACAACCAAAAGGCACCGACGGCAATAAATACATCGCCTGCACTATAGGCAAAGTTAAACGGCAACTCGTTGGGTAAGACAAAGCGATCTGCCAACCATTCGAAACGGGTTTGTTCCGCTAGCAAAAGCACATTTTTTAAACCACCCACACGCTCGCCAAGCTGTAATTCTTCGGCAGGAAAATCGATCTCTGCGCGCTGCAAGGTCTCTGGGCTGATTGGCATAAGTCCGCCATTGGCGCCAATGACAAGTAGATTTAAAGTGAGCCCCAGACCCAGCACCCAAAAGGCAATGAGTGTCCGGTTGAGCCACGCAAAAAGCAATAGTAAACCTTGTGAAATGACTAACGCCGCCGCTGCAATTTCGTCGCTGGCCCACCCTTGCCCGAGTGGCAAGAAGAAGATTACCCATTGGGGTATAAACGCAACGATGACAAGCCAAACTTCAGCCAAATCCGGTATGATAAACGCCCGCTTGCCGATGCTGGCTCGTATTGCACCTGCTATAAGGCCAAGTAGAACTGCGGGTAGTAAAACCAATGGTGCACCACAACAAAAATGAAACTTTGAAAGCTGAATCTATAAAAAGGTCTTTGTCGCTCCAGCACGAATGCTATAATTAGTGACCCATGACCGCCGGTGCGCCAGCGCCTAGTACAAAGAGAACCAAAGCGCCCAATCCTAAGGCAGCGCGTACGTGCTGTTGGTTGATGTAGCTGGTCTTGAGGCTGATATTGAACAATTTGCTTTTCATGGTCTGTTCCCCCTGCTTAGTTATATAAATGTGCGACTCAGATATCGCTCATTGACTAATGTCTTTATTTTCGCAGCGGGCAGGCATCAAAGGTGGCATCAAAAGAGGCTCAAAAGAGGCTCAAAAGGGGCTAAATTGGATGAATTTTGAAAAATCAGTTCAATTATGGGCAATTGGTCACCACTGATGCGATTGTTGGCGACCAACGCCTATATCTCAGGGTAAAAAAATAACGCAGCGATTTTAACGCATGCGTTATCGTCCCTAAGCGGCAAATGTTAGGTAAGGTACAAACTAAGCTTATGATTTATGAAGGTTCGCGCCAGCGCCGCATCAGCAACGCATATAATTCTTCGGTCTGTAGCGATGGCGGCGCGTCGATCTCTTCTTGAAGGGCGCGCTGACATTGAGCAAATTGACGCGCTACCCCTGCTTGGTTGCCATTCGCAGCATGGATGCGCATCGAAAGGCGGTGAGCATCTTCTAAACATGGATCGTCGGTCAGAAGCCGTTGACAAGTTTCAAGCGCCGCCTGATAATCCTCGGCTTCAAATTGTAAATGCGCCAATGCGAGCATCATCTCGACAAAGATCTGTTGTATACGTTCGCGCTCGGCCCAAACCCAAGTTTCTGCAATCTCGGGCAGATAAGAACCGCGATAGAGCTCTGCCGCTGCCTGATAAGCTACTATACGCAACACTGGATCGGCGGCTCGCTTCCCTTCGGCCACCTTTTGCAGAAAGGCTTCCAGATCGTATTCGTAATCTACCGCCTGATTAAAGCGATAGATCTCATTTTCAAATAGAATAACGTCCTGGTTTAAAGCGCCGCGTAGCCGATAGATGGCATTCTTGAAGCGAGTTTTTAATTCAGTCGGTGAGGCGTCGGGCCAAAAAAGCATCCCCACTTCTTCTTTGGTGAGTCCAGTTGGATGAGCCAACAAACAAAAGAAGAGATCGCGGGCCACCAACGTCTGCCACTCACTGTTGTTAATCACTTTGCCATCGATCAAGACTTCGACTCTTCCCAATGCACGAATTGTCAATTTGGGGGGCACATCCGCCAATAAAGCTAACAGTGTAGGGGAAAAGGCTTGCCGCAATTGACGACTGATTGATACCAACGTTTGTTCGAAATTTTCGATTTCGTGCCCAATCCGTTTTATACGTTCCGCATTAAACGCTTCTGTTTGCGCCAGACGGAGAAAATTTTTGAGCGGGCGTAATGTTACAATCAATGGATGACGGTTCTCAATCGTAAAGGCCAGGTTGAGAGCCAGGGTAAGGTGAGTTTGCATCTGCTCGGGGCGGTTGGCAGTTTGACAGGCAGCGGCAAGTAAGAAGTGTGTGCTCGCCTCTTCAACGGTTTGGCCACTTTCACCAAAACTTTTTTGCGCATTCAGCAACGGCTCGATCGCCGCACGCGGCTTATCTTGGGCCAGGTAATATCTGCCCATGGCAAGTTGATAGAGCCCCCACTCGTAGCCAGATTTGCGGTTTAGCATCATCTTGCTCACCGCATCTAAATGCTCAAAGGCCTGTTCCAGGTTACTGGTGGCACTGGCGATTCTGGCCAGCGCCAGTTTTAAATAGAGGAGCATAAATTGCTCGTTAATCTTTTGCCCTACAACAAGTGCTTGGCGATAGAGCGCCTGTGCTGCACTCCACATCTCTAGATCAATCAGGAGATCGCCCAAGCTGGTTAAAGAGAAGCCTACAAAACGTATGTAACCACTACGTTCTGCGCAGCGGTGAGATTCTTCTAAAAAAGTTAGCGCCTGTTCATAGTGGCCCTGTAAATGAAAGAGAACGCCTAGGTTGTTCAACGCTGTGGCCTGCGCAGAAATGTTGGCAAGCGTACGCCATACATCCAGGGCAGATTGAAGCAGGGTAAATGCCTGGGTATGCTGCCCCTGAGCAATATGCATAACGGCCATATCGGTAGAGACGGCGGCTACGTTTTGGGCATCGGCAAGCGTTTGGAAGACGTGTAGCGCCTCTTGTAAAAAATGCAGGCTATCTCCCAGATTGCCGCTGGAATAGAGACTTTGCCCTTTAGACTTGAGCGCCAGAGCTTTGATGGTGGCTAACTCGGCGGGTGGTGCATCACCCGCTTGAATGAGCGTTAACGCGCCATCTGTATCATCAATGGCGGCTTGATAATCGCCCAGCAAGCGGTAGACAACGGCGCGGCGCACAAGCGTATAGGCTAAATGAAGTGAATCCTGCTCGTTGCGCAGCGCATGCTCGGCTTGGTTGAATAACAACAGTGCCTGTTGTACTTCGCCCTGGCGCGAGAGCACTTCCCCTTTAAGCGACAGTAAAGCTGGGCGTGCATGGAGAAACGTTGTTGGCAGATCAAAGAGCCAGGTAGCCAGCAATTGTGTGCGGCCCGCATTTAATAATGTCAGCCCAGCTTGTTCAATTAAGGCGGCAATGGCCGCCAAATCGTCGATTCGCTGATATACCCGATGCGCCTTTTCCCATTCTTCGCGTTCGGTATAAACGGCGGCCAGCCGGCGCAAGATTACACTTTCTTCGTCGGGCCGCTCTGTCACCAACTTTTTTTGGAGAAACTCTTGAAAAAGAAGATGATAGCGTAGGGCGTTGCCATTATCGCCCACCGGCAAGACAAAGAGATTGCGTTGCGAAAGTTCAGTCAGCAAGCTCTGCCACGTCTCGCCCGCCGGCTGCCATGACGCTCCGAAGACAAGTTCGCAAAGCGCATCATCAAATTCTTCTAACAACGAGGTGCGTAAAAGAAACTCACGCAGGGCTGTTGGCTGCTGATCGAGCACTTGTTGAGCTAAGTAGTCGTATAAATTGAGGCCAGAGGCACGCATGATACGCATGCGGCCCGAAATATTGTGGAGCTTGCTTTGGGTGGATAACAGTAGCCCGGTGATCCAGCCCTCGGTGGCCTTAAAGAGTGCTTCTGCCTCCACATTGGACATCGACTTGCCATAATTTTGCAAGACGAGCTCCTGAATTTCAGCGCGTTCAAAGATAAGGTCTTCAAAATCCAGACCACCTACATAACCGCGGGCGATGAGTAGGGCCATGTTGGGGATGCTCAATAATTTGCGCGAGGCCAGCACCAAATGACAATTTTCATCCACCTGTTGCACAAAACGACTGATAAAATCACCAATCACATTGTTTTGGTCGACCAGGTGATAGTCATCGATGACTACGACAAAGTGTTCTTGGACGTGATCGTAAAGGTCATTGACAATAGTGGTTACAAGTTGTTCAAGCGATCCTTGTCCAGCCGACATACTTTGCAGCGCCGTCAGCGAAGCCCGCCCAAAGTCCGGAAAGCGATTTACAATCGTGGTGATAAAATGCACAAAAAAGCGATGTGCATCTTGGTCAAGCGAGTCTAATGCATACCAACAGACAGGCAATTCGGTATTATGGGCAAAATCTACGAGCAGAATGGTTTTTCCATAGCCAGCAGGCGCCACCAGAATAATGAGCTTGTAGTCGACCAGTTCATGCAAAATATCGAGCAGGCGTTGGCGAGTCAGCAGGTCTGTGCGTCGCCGCGGGGCGATTATTTTTGTGCGGGTAACTAAGTTTTCCATACAGTGCAAAACTCCAGGCGTTTGAGCGCTATCCAATCGGCCACTGAGTTGTTAGTCTGTGCTAAGCGTGTGTTTAGTGAGCATTATCTAGTATAGTTAGAAGTTACGCAGTTGGGAGCGTCGACACCCCTGTCAGCAGCCGGCAGGATGCCGCGGGTACCCTCTGGGTGCCCAGGCGCAACTGCGTAACTCCTAATAGTATATAGCAATCTCGGTCGCATACTAACATTTTATAAATAATGTTACACCCGCTCAATAATTGTGGCAATCCCCATACCACCACCAGCGCACAGTGTAATCAGCGCAGTCGCTTGATCGCGCCGCTCCAACTCGTCTAGCGCTGTGCCCAAGAGCATAGCGCCAGTGGCGCCCAACGGGTGGCCCAGCGCGATCGCACCGCCGTTGACGTTCACTTTGGCCGCAATTGCGGCCTCGCTTTTGGGCGCCACTTCACGCATAAACTTAAGAATGACTGCAGCAAAGGCTTCGTTCACTTCGAACAGGTCGATATCGTCGATCGTCATCCCCGCCTGGCGCAACGCTTTGCGGGTGGCGGGCGCCGGACCCGTGAGCATAATTGTCGGCTCATCACCCACCAGCGCTGTAGCCACCACCCGCGCCCGCGGCTGCAACCCCAACGCTACACCCGCTTCCTTGGCGCCGA
>Ga0209591_10006636_pt1:0-2500 | contig 12836 bp, 7 predicted proteins | sample MAT01_FD_187207 | JGI IMG/M metagenome (GOLD analysis project Ga0209591, IMG submission 187207) | Freshwater microbial communities from Lake Fryxell liftoff mats and glacier meltwater in Antarctica - MAT-01 (SPAdes) (version 2) | ecosystem: Environmental > Aquatic > Freshwater > Ice >...
TGTCTCACGACGTTCTAAACCCAGCTCACGTACCACTTTAATCGGCGAACAGCCGAACCCTTGGGACCTGCTCCAGCCCCAGGATGTGATGAGCCGACATCGAGGTGCCAAACGATGCCGTCGATATGGACTCTTGGGCATCATCAGCCTGTTATCCCCGGCGTACCTTTTATCCGTTGAGCGATGGCCCTTCCACGCGGGACCACCGGATCACTATGACCGACTTTCGTCTCTGCTCGAACCGTCGCTCTCGCAGTCAGGCTGGCTTATGCCATTGCACTCTTGAAGCTGATTTCCGACCAGCTTGAGCCAACCATCGCGCGCCTCCGTTACTCTTTGGGAGGCGACCGCCCCAGTCAAACTGCCCACCATGCAAGGTCCTGGCCGTTGTTACGGCTCAGTTAGACGTCAAAGAAAGCAAGGGTGGTATTTCAAGGGTGGCTCCACACGAGCTGGCGCCCATGCTTCAAAGCCTACCACCTATCCTACACATGCCGTCTCTAACGCCAATGCAAAGTTGCAGTAAAGGTGCACGGGGTCTTTCCGTCTAACCGCGGGAACCCCGCATCTTCACGGGGAATTCAATTTCGCTGAGTCTGTACCGGAGACAGTGGGGAAGTCGTTACGCCATTCGTGCAGGTCGGAACTTACCCGACAAGGAATTTCGCTACCTTAGGACCGTTATAGTTACGGCCGCCGTTTACTGGGGCTTCGATTCAAGGCTTGCACCTCTCCTCTTAACCTTCCAGCACCGGGCAGGCGTCAGACCCTATACGTCGCCTTACGGCTTCGCAGAGCCCTGTGTTTTTAATAAACAGTCGCCACCCCCTGGCTTGTGCCCCCACCCCCTGCTTGCGCAAGAGATGGGCCCTCTTCTCCCGAAGTTACGAGGGCAATTTGCCTAGTTCCTTCGGTACAGTTCTCTCAAGCGCCTTAGTATACTCAACTAGCCCACCTGTGTCGGTTTCGGGTACGGTCTATATGGAGAGGCTATTTCCTGGAACCGCGTCCCCCGCCCACCCAATCCAATAAGGGCAAACAAGAGTTGCAATCCGTCACTCATCTCCAGGCCCACGACTATTAACGTGGTTCCCATCGGCTACGCCTTTCGGCCTCACCTTAGGGGCCGGCTAACCCTGCGCAGATTAACTTTACGCAGGAACCCTTGGGCTTTCGGCGAGAGGGTCTTTCACCCTCTTTGTCGCTACTCATGTCAGCATTCGCACTTCTGATACCTCCAGCAAACCTCACAGTTCACCTTCGCAGGCCTACAGAACGCTCCGCTACCGCGTGCAATAAATTGCACACCCGCGTCTTCGGTGCATGGCTTGAGCCCCGTTACATTTTCGGCGCAGAGACCCTCGACCAGTGAGCTGTTACGCTTTCTTTAAATGATGGCTGCTTCTAAGCCAACATCCTGGTTGTCAGGGGATCTCCACATCCTTTCACACTTAGCCATGACTTGGGGACCTTAGACGGCGATCAGGGTTTTTTCCCTCTCGACGACGGACGTTAGCACCCGCCGTCTGTCTGGCAGCTATTTCTCACCGGTATTCGGAGTTTGGTTAGGTTTGGTAAGTGGTTGAGACCCCCTAGCCCATCCAGTGCTCTACCCCCAGTGGAATTCGGCTGCCGCGCTACCTCAATAGCTTTCGCGGAGAACCAGCTATCTCCAAGTTTGATTGGCCTTTCACCCCTAGTCACAAGTCATCCCCGACTTTTTCAACAGGCGTGGGTTCGGCCCTCCAGTGCGTGTTACCGCACCTTCAGCCTGCTCATGACTAGATCACTTGGTTTCGGGTCTCATCCGTGCAACTTCGCGCCCTATTCAGACTCGCTTTCGCTCCGCCTACGCCTAACGGCTTAAGCATGCTGCACGAACGAACTCGCTGACCCATTATACAAAAGGTACGAGGTCACCAGGACAAGTCCCAGCTCCCTCTGTTTGTAGGCATCCGGTTTCAGGTCTGTTTCACTCCCCTCGTCGGGGTGCTTTTCACCTTTCCCTCACGGTACTTGTTCGCTATCGGTCGACAAGGAGTACTTAGGCTTGGAGGGTGGTCCCCCCATGTTCAGACAGGATTACACGTGTCCCGCCTTACTCTAGGACCTCAGCTCTTTCTACCCGTACGGGGCTATCACCCGCTATGGCCGGCCTTTCCAGACCGTTCCGGTTCTTAAACTGAGGCCACTGGCCTGATCCGCTTTCGCTCGCCACTACTAACGGAGTCTCTGTTGATGTCCTTTCCTCCAGGTACTGAGATGTTTCAGTTCCCCAGGTTCGCCTCTCATTGCTGAGATGACCATTGCTGGCCGGGTTGCCCCATTAGGAGATCTGCGGATCAACGGGTGCTCACCCCTCCCCACAGCTTATCGCAGCGTGCCACGTCCTTCTTCGCCTCTTGTCGCCAAGGCATCCACCAAATGCCCTTCTCATTGCTTGATCGCTTTCCGCGTCAGGATCCTTAGAAGCTGTCTTCAAGGGCGAACACGCTCTCGC
>Ga0209591_10006636_pt1:7500-12836 | contig 12836 bp, 7 predicted proteins | sample MAT01_FD_187207 | JGI IMG/M metagenome (GOLD analysis project Ga0209591, IMG submission 187207) | Freshwater microbial communities from Lake Fryxell liftoff mats and glacier meltwater in Antarctica - MAT-01 (SPAdes) (version 2) | ecosystem: Environmental > Aquatic > Freshwater > Ice >...
GCAAGACGTCCACGACACCCTGGGCCATTGAGTCCATGGCGCGTTTTGGCGCGGTCGAAACGTAGTTTCCGGCCCACGACGCGAAGACGATGACCGGATGTGCATTGCCGAGGCGATGCTGCTCAATCAGCCAGTCGTCCTGCTGGCGCCAGTAGCCCTCGATTTCGCCATCAAACCAGTCAGCGAGATCGGATGCAGTATATTTCCAGTTCCAAAAGCTCATGACGTGTGCCGGCGTCCAAGTGGTAAATCATAGCGCTGCTCGACCGCAGCCGACTGCGACATGTCGTCCACAACCACGGGCGTTGCGGCCTCAATCCTCGACGTCGATGAACTCCAGAAGATCGCCCGGCTGACAGGCCAGACGCTTGCAAATTGCATCCAGCGTTTCGAACCGGACGCCCTTCACCTTGCCGGTGCGCAGCAGCGAGAGATTGGCCTCGGTCATACCGATCTCCGCAGCGAGGTCCTTCGCGCGCATCTTTCTCAGCGCCAGCATCACATCCAGCCGCACGATGATCGCCATGGCTCAAACGATCTGATCGTGTTCGGATTTCAGCGCTCCGGCCGCACCGACGACATCGCGCAGGCCGCGCCCGATCACCGTGAGCGCAAGGCCGAGCCCTCCCAGCACAAGCGGCGTCGGTTCCAGATCCACATTGAACGAAACCTCGCGGTCGAGCCAGCCGAGGACCGTCGGCACGATCAGGATTTCCAGCGTCGCAGCGGTCGTCATCGCGCCGCCGATCTCGCTTACCAGCGAGGCCGTCGATGGCGCCCAGAGTTCGCCGCGCTCCAGCCGGTGCAGATAGGCTTGCGCGTACCAAAGCGCCGAGGTGAGGGCGAGCGCCGGCGAGGCCGGCAGCAGCTGGCGCAGGAACGCATCGATGATGTGCCGCAGATCGAACGCCGCACCATGCAGCTCCCGCAATTGCGCGGTGTCCCTGACGCCAGCGAAACCGACATCGGTGGCGATCAGCACCACCGCCAGAACGAAGATCGCATAAACCCAGGGACGCAGCCGCCGCGCCTCTGCGGCGGCGCTGAACGCGGCACTGGAAAATGGGTCGGCGGACATGAAAGCCTCTTACTGATATGCATTTATAAATTATTGTTATACAATAATTAATATGCCGTCAACAGTAAGTTCGAGCCTATTGCGGGCCACCCGTCTCCTCGGGCTCATCCGCCGGCGCTTCGGTGTCGCCGGCCGCCGTCATCTCCTCGGCCTTCGTATAGAAGAAATTGGCGAGCTCGTAGCAGACCTTCACCTTGCTCTCGTTCGGCACATAGAAGGCGTTGGCCTGACCGCACTGCTCGACCGAGACAGTGATGGGGCCGGTCAGGCGGAATGTTTCTTCCATCTGATGGGCGATCGTCTCCAGAAGGCCGCTCGTCTGCAACAACTCCGCTGCGGCGCCGAACTCGCCCGCATCGCCGTAACCCACGCCGACCGATCCGGTCGGCGCCTCGCCCTCTTCGAGCATGTTCGCGCCGAGGACGCTGTCCCAGTTGTTCTTGGCCTTCTCGTATTCCCACTTGCAGGCCGCCTGACGCTCGGCCGGCATCTCCGCATCGTCGGCGACTTCCTTGTAGCCTTCTGGATCGTCGCCGACCAAAAGACAGATCACGGCAAAACCGCGCTGCTCGTCGATCGAATGCTCGCCGTAGCTGAGATTGGCGTAGAGCCCCGCCGTGAACCACGTATCGATCACATCGACGATCATCGTCTCCAGCGCCGGATCGCTCTCATCGGTAATCATATTGATCGTCGCAAAGCTATCGACGGCGTCCTCCTCCTTGCCCAACACGGGAATGCTGAACTCGCTGACCATCGCATGGCCGAACTCGTGATAGACGAGCCAGGCGATATTCCCGATGAAGAACAGCGCCTTCTGCTCGATATCTTCCGGCGTCGCGGTGCTGCCTTCGGGCTCGACCCAGGCGGCGGTCGCGTTGGAAATCACATCCGCAAAACTGCCGGTGAAGGCGGCGGCCTCACCGGCAGCCTCCTCAGCGGGTTCTTCCGCCGGATCATCCTGTGCGGCGGCAAGCGACAGGCTGCAGGCAGCTATAGCGGCGAGGACAAGACGGCGCATCGGTAATTCCCGGGTCGGCAGACACGCCGAGATGACACGCCCGCAAACCATTCCGCCAGCGGCGAAACGGCGCAGCCTAACGGTGCCGGCCCGGAACGATCGTCAGCCGCTCTGCGAGGCGGCCAATCTCCCTCTTGACCGTCTCCCCCACAGCCCACGGCGTCGAGAATCCAAGATCGATCACAACAACCCGGTCCGACAGTCCTTCGGAGCCTGGCCCGCCATAGATCTCGATCTTGTCGGGATCGCGGTCGTTATGGCCCGGCGGCGCGCAAAGCAACGTCTCGCAAGTCCGCATGTGCCTCCAGCCCGTGGCCGGATCCCTGATCCGGTCGTCCGACGTCGCGAGGCGCACGGATAGCTGCGAGCAGGCGCTGTTGATCTGCGTCGCCAGCGCCTCACCCGTCGCCCAGGCCCCATCACCTTCCTTCAGCTGCAGCACGAGGAGATCGCCGTTCCGCTCTTTCCGCAGCAGCATCAGCGGCGGATCGCCGGGCCGCCCCAGCATGCGAACGAGGCCCGGTGATGATGTCATCCGGGCCTCGCTTTCGCTTCAGTGGACGCGGCGGCTCGAATTCGCCGTTGGCGCACGGCGCGAGGGCGCGTCTTCATCGGCGGCAAAGCTGACACCGTTCAGCGTCAGCCCGTGCTCACCCGCCGAAACCTCGACCCTTGCCCCATCGGCCACCTCGCCCTTGAGGATGAGCTGGGCCAGCGGATCCTGCAGCGCCTTCTGGATCACCCGCTTCAGCGGACGCGCGCCATAGACCGGATCGTATCCGGCGCTCGCCAGCCAGGCCCGCGCCTTCTCGTCCAGCGTCATTTCGATCTTGCGATCGGCCAGCAGCTTCTCGAAACGGCGCAGCTGGATTTCGACGACGCCGTCCATCTGCGCGCGGCCAAGGCGGCGGAAGAGAATGATCTCGTCGATCCGGTTCAGGAATTCAGGCCGGAAGCGCCCGCGCACCTGCTCCATCACTTCGCTGCGCACGGCTGACGTTTCCTCGCCCTCCGGCTGGTTCGACAAAATGTCGCCGCCGATATTCGAGGTGAGGATGATCAGCGTATTGCGGAAATCGACCGTGCGGCCCTGCCCGTCCGTCAGACGGCCATCGTCCAGCACCTGCAGCAGAACATTGAAGACATCCGGGTGCGCCTTCTCGATCTCGTCGAACAGGATCACCTGATAGGGCCGGCGCCGCACCGCTTCGGTGAGCGCCCCGCCTTCCTCATACCCGACATAGCCCGGCGGCGCGCCGATCAGCCGCGCAACCGAGTGCTTCTCCATATATTCGCTCATATCGAGGCGAACGAGCGCGCTGTCGTCATTGAACAAAAACGCCGCAAGCGACTTGGTCAGCTCCGTCTTGCCGACGCCCGTCGGCCCCAGGAACATGAACGAGCCGATCGGTCGGGAGGGGTCCTGCAATCCGGCCCGCGCCCGCCGCACAGCGTTGGAAACGGCATGCACCGCATCCTCCTGGCCAACCACGCGCGTCTCTAGACCCTCCTCCATATGGAGCAGCTTCTCGCGTTCACCTTCCAGCATCTTGTCGACCGGGATACCGGTCCAGCGGCTGACCACGCCGGCAATCTGCGAATCTGTCACGGCCTCATTGGCGAGCGAGGCAGACTTCTGCTCCTCCACCGCCTTCAGCCTCTTTTCCAGATCGGGGATCACGCCATAGGCCAGCTCACCGGCCCGCGCGAGATCGCCGCGCCGCTGCGCCTGCTCAAGCTCCAGCCGCGCATGGTCGGCCTTCTCCTTGATGCCGGTCGCCTCTTTCAGCGCGTCCTTCTCGGCGCGCCATTTGACGGCAAGCGTTTCCGACTTCTCGTCGATCTCGGCGATGTCCTTCTCCAGCTTCTCCAGCCGGTCGCGCGACGCCGTATCGGTTTCCTTCTTCAGCGCCTCGCGCTCGATCTTCAGCTGGATGCCGCGGCGATCCAGCTCGTCCAGCTCTTCCGGCTTGCTGTCGATCTGCATGCGCAGGCGCGAGGCCGCCTCGTCCATCAGGTCGATCGCCTTGTCCGGCAAAAAGCGGTCCGAGATGTAGCGGTCCGACAACGTCGCTGCCGCCACCAGCGCAGCGTCGGAAATCCGCACGCCGTGATGCAGCTCGTACTTCTCTTTCAACCCCCGCAAAATCGAGATCGTGTCTTCCACCGTCGGCTCGCCGACAAAGATCGGCTGGAAGCGCCGCGCCAGCGCCGCATCCTTCTCGATATGCTTGCGGTATTCGTCCAGCGTCGTCGCACCGACACAGTGCAGCTCGCCGCGCGCCAGGGCCGGCTTCAGCAGGTTTGAGGCGTCCATCGCGCCGTCCGCCTTGCCCGCACCGACCAGCGTGTGCAACTCGTCGATAAAGAGGATCACCCCGCCCGCGCTGGTTGTGACCTCGTTCAACACGGCCTTCAGCCGCTCCTCGAACTCGCCGCGGTATTTTGCGCCGGCAATCAGCGCGCCCATGTCGAGCGACATCAGCGTCTTGGTTTTCAACGACTCCGGCACGTCGCCATTGACGATACGCAGGGCCAGGCCCTCGGCGATCGCCGTCTTCCCGACGCCCGGCTCGCCGATCAGCACCGGGTTGTTCTTGGTGCGCCGCGCCAGCACCTGGATCGTGCGGCGGATTTCCTCATCACGTCCGATCACCGGGTCCAGCTTGCCGGCCCGCGCCGCTTCGGTGAGGTCGCGGGCATATTTCTTCAGCGCGTCATAGGCGTTCTCCGCCGTCGCACTGTCGGCAGTGCGGCCTTTGCGCAGATCCTCGACCGCGCGGTTCAGCGCCGTCGGGTTCACGCCCGCCATCTTCAAAATCTTTTCAGCTTCCGTGTTCGGCGTCATCGCAAGCGCGAGCAGCAGACGCTCGGCAGTGACAAAACTGTCGCCGGCCTTCTTCGCCAAGCTCTCGGCCATGTCGAAAACCTTGGCGGTTTCGGGTGCCAGATAGACCTGCCCAGCCCCGCCGCCTTCGACGCGCGGCAGCTTCTTCAGCGCCGCCTCGGCTCCGTCCAGCGCCGCCTTGGCGTTCCCGCCCGCCGCACCGATCAGCCCGGCCGCCAGACCTTCCTCGTCATCCAGCAGCACTTTGAGCAGATGCTCCGGGGCGAAGCGCTGATGCCCCGAGCGCAGGGCAAGCCCCTGTGCTGACTGCATAAATCCGCGCGACCGCTCGGTGTATTTCTCGAAATCCATCGTCAAACCTCCATCTGGGCGCCTCGCCTTTGGCCGCC
>Ga0209591_10006639_pt1 | contig 12834 bp, 8 predicted proteins | sample MAT01_FD_187207 | JGI IMG/M metagenome (GOLD analysis project Ga0209591, IMG submission 187207) | Freshwater microbial communities from Lake Fryxell liftoff mats and glacier meltwater in Antarctica - MAT-01 (SPAdes) (version 2) | ecosystem: Environmental > Aquatic > Freshwater > Ice > Liftoff...
GGATCGTCCGGGATGCGGTGCCCCGGCGCCGCCCCGTGCACACGATCTTCACCCGGACCGACGAAACCGGTGGGGAGCCGCCGGTAGGCTGGGCCCATGACGGTTCGGGTCGCGCTCGCCGGTTCCACCGGTTCCATCGGCACCCAGACGCTCGAGGTGCTCTCCGCCGATCCGGTGAACTACGAGCTCACGGCGCTGGCGGCCAGCGGTCGCCAGCTCGACCTGTTGGTCGAACAGGCCCGGCGGTTCCAGCCCAAGGTCGTCGCCGTCGCCGAGGAGTCCGCGGGCCCCGAGCTCGCCGGCCTCCTGCCGCAGTGCGAGGTGCGCGCCGGCGCCGATGCCCTCGCCAGCCTGGCCACCGAGGCCGACGTGGTGGTCAACGGCGTCGTCGGCTTCGCCGGCCTGCCGATCACCCTTGCCACCCTGCGGGCCGGGCGTCGGTTGGCCCTGGCCAACAAGGAGTCCCTGATCGCCGCGGGTCCCGTGGTGCAGGAGGCCCGCCGCACCCCGGGCGCCGAGCTCGTTCCCGTCGACAGCGAGCACTGCGCGGTGCACATGTGCCTCCGGGCCAACGAGAACCCGGCGCGGGTCGCAAGAATCGTGCTGACCGCCAGCGGAGGGCCGTTCCGCGGTCGTACCCGCGACGACCTCGGATCGGTCACCATCGACGACGCGCTGGCCCACCCCACGTGGAGCATGGGCCCGAAGATCACGGTGGACTCCTCGACGCTCATGAACAAGGGCCTCGAGGTCATCGAGGCCCACGAGCTCTTCGGGACCCCGGCGGGACCCTCCGGCGTCGGGGTCGGCTTCGACCAGATCGAGGTGGTGGTCCACCCGCAGTCGATCGTGCACTCCATGGTCGAGTTCACCGACGCGGCCACCATCGCCCAGCTCTCGCTACCCGACATGCGCCTGCCGATCGGCTACGCGCTCGCCTTCCCCGATCGGGCCACCACGCCGTTCGGCCGCATCGACTGGGCCGACCTGGGCCGGCTCGACTTCGAGGCGCCCGATCTCGACGCCTTCCCCTGCCTCGGTCTGGCCTATGCCGCCGGTCGCATCGGCGGCACGGCACCGGCGTGGCTCAACGCGGCCAACGAGGTCGCCGTCGAGGCCTTCCTCGCCGGCGAGATCGCGTGGTCACGGATCGCGGCGGTGATCGAGGCCACCCTCGAGCGCCACGATGGAACTCCAGCCGACAGTCTCGACGTTGTCATCGAGACCGACCGGCGGGCCCGCCTCGAGGCCCGCCAAGTGATCGACCGGGCGGCCTCGTGACCGCCGCCCGCCACCTCGTTGAAGGGACCCTTCTCGCGTGAGCGACTCCATCGACACCCGCCCCCCGGGCGACCAGACCCCGTGGACCCGTACCGGGCTCGATGCCCCGGATGCCACGGTCGTCGAGGAACATCCCGAGCACGGCGACCTCACGCCCGAGCAGGCGTGGATCGCCGGCGGGGCCGGGTCCGGCGAGACACGCTACGGGGCGGCGCGACTCGGCCTCATCGCCGCCGCCGTCGTGGCCGGCGGCGTCTTCTTCGGCCCCTACGTCCTGATCATCATCGGTGCCCTGCTCGTCTCGATCGTCCTCCACGAGTTCGGGCACTTCATCGTGGCCCGGATGAGCGGCATGAAGGCCACCGAGTTCTTCGTCGGCTTCGGCCCCCGCCTCTGGTCGTTCCGCAAGGGCGAGACCGAGTACGGCCTCAAGCTGATCCCGGCGGGGGCGTACGTGCGGATCGTCGGCATGAACAACCTCGAAGAGATCGACCCCGCCGACGAGCCCCGCTCGTACCGGGCACAGTCCGCCCCCAAGCGGGTCGCCACGGTCCTCGCCGGACCGTTCATGAACCTCTTGATCGCCTTCGTGCTGCTGTTCGGCCTCTTCCTGGTGCAGGGACGTCCAAGTCAGGACGTCTGGACCATCGACACCGTGCTTGCGTCGTCGGCGGCGAGCGAGGCGGGCATGGTGAGCGGTGACGAGATCCTCAGTGTCGACGGGCAGGCCGTGGGCACGTTCGAGGACTTCGCGGTGCTGCTCAACGCCAAGGCCGGCCAGCAGGTCGACATGGTGGTGCTGCGCGGTGGTAGCGAGGTCACCCTCACCCCGACCCTCGGTTGGCGCCTCAACGACGCGTCGGCTGCGGCCATCCCAGCGTCGCCTGCGCTCGACGCCCGCGACATGGTCGTCGCCGCGAACGGTGCGTCCCTCGCCACGTACGAGGACCTGCGCACGCTGCTCGCCGAGCCCGGCGCCCCGGTCGAGCTGCAGATCGAGCGGAGCAAGTCGCTCTACGACCTGACCGTCGCCCGTCCACTCGAGCTCCCGGCGAACGCCGACAGCGGCTTCCTCGGCGTCCGCCCCGAGTACGGCTTCGACGAACTGTCCGCAGTGGGTGCCCTCTCCGAGACCGGTCGGACGATGGGTTCGGTCACCACCGGGACCTTCAGCGCCTTCGGTCGGCTGTTCTCGCCGTCGGGGCTGCAGAACTACGCCCAGACCGTGGCCGACTCCACCACCGGCTCGGCGACCGATGCGCCGACCGAGCCGAACGCCCTGCGTCCCCTCGACGGAGCCGCACCCGCCAGTGGCGTCGGGATCGAGGAGCAGCAGGATCGCCCGATCTCGATCGTGGGCATCGTCCAGTTCGGCTCCGGCGCCGCCGAGGCCGGCTGGTTCGAGCTCCTCTTGATCGTGGCCCTGGTCAACATCGCCCTGGCCCTGATCAACCTGCTGCCCGTGCTGCCCTTCGACGGCGGCCACGCGGTCATCGGCATCTACGAGGGCATCCGCACCAAGATCGGGGGCCGCCAGTACCGGGCGGACATCACCAAGATGATGCCGGTGGTCTACGGGGTGTTCGCCCTGCTCCTGTTGCTCGGCGTGTCGTCGATCCTGCTCGACATCCTCAACCCGGTCTCCTACGGCGGATGATGCGACCCCGGTGCCCGTCCCGATCGAACGCCGCGGGTCCGCGGCCCGAACCACCGATCGAGACGAGACTGGCGTGGTGAACTTCGAGCGTCGCAAGACCCGCCAGGTGATGGTCGGCTCGGTCCCCGTCGGGGGCGATGCGCCGGTGTCGGTGCAGTCGATGACGACCACCAAGACCGCTGACGTCGAGGGCACCCTCCAACAGATCTACGCGCTGGCCGGCGCGGGCGCCGACATCGTGCGGTGCACCTGCAACGACGAGGCGGCCGCCCAGGGCCTGGCCCGGATCGTGCCCCGCTCGCCGGTTCCGATCGTCGCCGACATCCACCACCAGTACAAGATGGCCCTCGCCGCGCTCGAGGCGGGCGTGCACTGCCTGCGTCTCAACCCGGGCAACATCCGCAAGCCCGAGCACATCAAGATCGTCGCCGAGGCCTGCCGCGACCGGGGCATCCCGATCCGCATCGGGGTCAATGGCGGGTCGCTCGATCCCGCGCTGTACGAGAAGTACGGCGGGCGGGTCACCGCCGAGGCCATGGTCGAGTCCGCGCAGCGCGAGCTGGCGCTCTTCGCAGAGGTCGGCTTCGACAACGTCAAGATCTCGGTGAAGGCGTCCAACGTCGCCCTGATGATCGACGCCTACCGCCTCCTCTCCGAGACCGTCGACTACCCGCTGCACCTCGGCGTCACCGAGGCCGGCCCGCCGCCGGCGGGGCTCGTCAAGGCCACCGCGGGCATAGCCACGCTCCTTGCCGAGGGCATCGGCGACACCATCCGCTACTCGCTCACCGCCGATCCCGTCGAGGAGGCGCGAGCCGGCCGCCAGCTCCTCGAGGCGCTGGGGCTGCGTGAGCGCAAGGGCCTCGACCTCATCGCGTGCCCGTCCTGCGGCCGGGCCGAGGTCGACGTCATCGCCATCGCCTCCGCAGCCCAGGACGCGCTCTCCGAGCTGCAGATCCCGATCCAGGTGGCGGTCATGGGCTGCGTCGTGAACGGGCCGGGCGAGGCGCGCGAGGCCGACCTCGGCATCGCCGCGGGTCGCAAGCGGGGCCACCTGTTCGTTCGCGGCGAGGTCGTCAAGGTCGTCCCCGAGGACGGCATGGTCGACGCCCTGGTCGAGTGGGCCGGCATCATTGCCGAGGGGGGTGTGGATGAAGCGCTGCGCCGCAAGGACGACAGCGCCGCCGCCGAGGCCGAGAAGGACCGGGCCGCCCTGCTCGACGAGCAGGGGGCCGACGCCAACAACTCCGAGGCCAAGGTCGAGATCATCCGCAAGCAGATCCACGGCGACGACGCACCCCCCGCCGGCTGAGTTCGCCTCTTCGAACCCGGTGCAGCGTCGCTGAACCGAAGATGACGTCAGCGGTCGAGATCAGCGAGGACGGGCTCACAGGTACGTAGGTCTCTAGACTCAGGGCGTGAGCGCCACCGCTGGACCCCGATCGGCCCGTGCCGGTGCGCGGTCGGTGCTGGCGCTCGCCCTGGTGGTCGCGGTGCTCGTGCTCGCCGGGGGGACGTTCGCGGGTGCCCAGGAGGATCCGCCACCGACCGATCCTCCTCCTCCCACCTCGCCGCCGCCCACCGATCCGCCGTCGACGGACCCGCCACCGACCTCACCGCCACCGACCGATCCGCCGGCGACCCAGCCGACCTCCACCGCGCCGGGGGCCACCGCCCCCGGGGCAACCCCGCCGCCGGCGACCCCGGCGCCGCCGGCGAGCACCGCCCCTGGCGGCGGCGGGCCGGCGACCACCATCCGTCGCAACCCCGTCACCACGCAGGCGCGAGCGAGGCCGAACGAGGCCGAACCGCCCGCAGGGGAGGAGCCGCCGACGAGCGATGCGGCCGAGGTGGACCCCGGCGCGGCGCCCGCGCGGCAGCCCGCGACCACCGGCGCGCGGCTTCCCCTCCTCGTGGCGCCGACGACGACACCCGAGTCTCCAGCCATCGCGCTGGTCGAAGGGGCTCCGGCCGCGAGCTCGAAGGTCCTGCCGCTCGCCGTCATCGTGGCCATCGGGCTCGGGGGCCTGGTCCTCGTCCTGCGTCCGAACGGCCGGGCGCGGTCGGCGACCGACCCGGCGGTGAACCCGCTGCTCCTGGCCGGCCCGTCGGTCGTCATGCCTCCGGGCGGGGCGGGCGGAACCCCTCCGCCTCCGCCTCCACCTCCGCTTCCGTCGGGGTCCGCCCCGCCACGACCGCACGAGCCACGGCCCGACGCGACGGACCAGGCCCTGCCGGAGACCGGCGGACCTCGGAGCCCCTCGGCGCCGGGTGCCGCGGCGAGCGACCTGCCGGCCATCGCAGATCTGGTCGCCGAGGCCCGGCGCGGTCGTCGCGCACCCGCGCCGGCGGACCCCGCCTGACCCGCCTGACAGAGGTGCACCCCGGAGCGGCGTGTGAGGTGGCGTTCCCCCGGTGAATCGTCGGCGGGGGCCCGGGTGGAGCGGCAGTAGCATCGGCGCCCATGGCCAAGGCACCCGTGCTCACCCCCCAGGCCGAGGACTTCCCTCGCTGGTACCAGGACATCATCGCCAAGGCGGAGCTGGCCGAGAACGGCCCGGTCCGGGGCACCATGGTCATCCGGCCCTACGGCTGGGCCATCTGGGAGCGCATGCAGGCCGAGGTCGACCAGCGCATCAAGGCCGCCGGCGCCGAGAACGCCTACTTCCCCCTGTTCATCCCCGAGAGCTACCTCACCCGAGAGGCCGAGCACGTCGAGGGCTTCAGCCCCGAGCTCGCCGTCGTCACCCACGCAGGTGGCAAGGAGCTCGAGGAACCCATCGTGGTGCGGCCCACCAGCGAGACCGTCATCGGCGAGTACATGGCCAAGTGGATCCAGAGCTACCGCGATCTCCCCCTGCTGCTCAACCAGTGGGCGAACGTGGTGCGGTGGGAGTTGCGGCCCCGGCTGTTCCTGCGCTCCACCGAGTTCCTCTGGCAGGAGGGCCACACGGTGCAGGCCACCTACGAGGACGCCCGCGCCTACGCCGAGCGGATCCTCCACGAGGTCTACGCAGACTTCATGGTGAACGTGCTCGCCATCCCCGTCGTCACCGGGGCCAAGACGGCGAGCGAGCGGTTCGCCGGGGCGATCAACACGTTGACCTGCGAGGCCATGATGGGTGATGGCAAGGCGCTCCAGATGGGCACGAGCCACGAGCTCGGCCAGAACTTCGCCAAGGCCTTCGGCATCGAGTACCTCGACGAGTCCGGGACCCTGCAGGTGGGATGGACCACGTCGTGGGGGGTCTCGACCCGCATGATCGGCGGGCTCATCATGACCCACGGCGATGACGCGGGCCTGCGGATCCCCCCTCGCCTGGCCGCGAACCAGTGCGTCGTGCTCGCCCTGCGGGACGAGGACGGCGTGGTCGAGCGGTCGGCGGAGCTGACCAGCGAGCTCCGAGCAGCGGGCATCCGGGCCCAGCTCGACGACAAGGTCGGGGTGTCGTTCGGGCGACGCGCCACCGCGTGGGAGCTCAAGGGCGTCCCCGTCCGGCTCGAGCTCGGACCCCGCGACCTCGCCGAGGGGGTGGTCACGGTCGTCGACCGCATCCGGCGCACCAAGGAAGCGGCGCCGCTCGCCGGCATCGCGGTCACGGTGGGCGCCCTGCTCGAGGACCAACAGGCCGCCCTGCTCGCCGAGGCCACCGAACGGCGTGCGTCGCGGACCTCCGACGTCACCACCCTCGACGAGGCGGTCGAAGCGGCCGTCGCCGGCGGTTGGGCCCGGATCCCGTGGTCGAGCGTCGGCGTCGAGGGCGAGGCGGTGCTGGCCCAGTCGAGCGTCACGGTGCGGTGCCTCCTCCGCGCCGACGGGTCCCTGCCCGTCACGGGGGACGAGGACGACATCGTCGCCATCGTGGCCCGCAGCTACTGACGATCGGGACGCGGTGGCGGCCGAGATGCGGCCGCCAGCGGGCTCGTCGAGCGCCGAGGTCCGGCGCCGTGGATGGGGTCTGGCGGGCGCCGCGGGCTATAGTTGGCCCGCAATTCGTTCTTCGTTCGTTCGGAGGCGTGGGCGTAGCCCACGCCTTCTGTCTGTAGAAGTGCCGGTTCACGTCCGGATCCGACCCGCCCGCTCGGCGGTCCGGTTCGTGTCGGGAGCCGCTCAGGCCCAGCTCAGCTGGTCCGACACCCCAAGGAGGTGCAAACAGCCATGGCCACGACCATCCGACGTCTGGAAGACATCATCACCCCGATCGTCGACGAGCTCGGTCTCGAGCTGTTCGACCTCGAGTTCACCAGCTCGACCGTGCGCGTCACGATCGACAAGGCGCCCGCTGACGGGGCGCCCGGGGTCATCGACCTCAGCGACATCACCGCGGTGACCCGCGCCGTCTCGCGCGCCCTCGACGAGCACGACCCGATCGTCGAGCGGTACTCGCTCGAGGTCTCGAGCCCCGGGCTGGAGCGGTCGCTGCGCACCCCGCTGCACTTCGAACGGGCCGTCGGACAGACCATCACGGTCAAGACCGTGCCCAACGCCGATCTCGAGCGCCGCCTCAAGGGCGTGCTCGTCCGGGCTGGCGCGGTGGGTGCCCCGGTAGCCGAACCGGACCCGTCCTCGGCGGCTCCGGTCGTCGACCCCACCGACTCGATCGACGTGCTGCTCGACGACGGTGCCGTGCGCGCGGTCGCGCTCCGCGACATCGACAAGGCCCGCACGGTGTTCGAGTGGGGCCCCGAGCCTCGCGCGGCGAAGCCGAAGACGAAGCCCAAGGCCGGCGCTGCGGCGAAGGCGGGCGATCCGACGAAGTCGAAGAAGAAGGTGAAGGCGTCATGAGCAACCCCGAACTGATGGACGCACTGGCAGCGCTGGCTGTCGACAAGGGCGTCTCGGTCGACACCTTGTTCGGCGCGCTGGCCGATGCGCTCGAGTCCGCCTACAAGCGGATGCCGGGCGCCCACGAGTACGCATGGGTGACCATCGACCCCGACTCGGGCGAGATCGGCGTCATGGCCCAGGAGCTCGACGAGGACGGCGAGCCCGTTGGACCCGAGCTGGACGTCACGCCCGAGGACTTCGGACGCATCGCCGCCCAGACGGCGCGTCAGGTGATGAGCCAGCGCATCCGTGAGGCCGAACGGGAGATGAAGTACGAGGAGTACGCCGGCCGCGAGGGCGACATCGTCACCGGGATCATCCAGCAGAGCGACAGCCGCTACACGCTGCTCGACCTGGGCAAGGTCGAGGCTCTGCTGCCCCAGGCCGAGCAGGTGCCCTACGAGCGGCCCGAGCCGAACTCGCGGGTCAAGGCCTACATCGTCGAGGTCCGCAAGACCGCCAAGGGCCCCCAGATCGTCGTCAGCCGCACCCATCCCGGTCTCATCAAGCGCCTCTTCGAGCTCGAGGTCCCCGAGATCGCCGACGGGGTCGTCGAGATCCGGGCCTGCGCCCGCGAGCCCGGTCACCGCACCAAGATCGCCGTCTGGTCCAACGATCCGAACGTCGACCCGGTCGGCGCGTGCGTCGGTGCCCGGGGCGCACGGGTGCGCATGGTCGTCAACGAGCTGCGGGGCGAGAAGATCGACATCGTGCCGTTCTCGGAGGATGCACCCGACTTCGTGGCCAAGGCGCTGTCGCCGGCCAAGGTCAAAGAGGTGCGCATCGACGAGGACTACGGCGCGGCCGAGGTCATCGTGCCCGACTACCAGCTGTCGCTGGCGATCGGCAAGGAAGGCCAGAACGCCCGCCTCGCCGCCCGTCTCACGGGCTGGCAGGTGAACATCAAGAGCGAGACCCAGCTGGCCGAGGAAGAGGCGTACGGCAACCAGGACTGGGCCGAGGGCGAGTGGATCACCGATCCCGAGTCCGGTGAGCAGCTCTGGCAGCCGGCCGACGGCGGCGACGCCATGTCGATCGAGGCCTGGACGAAGATGGCCGAGGAGCAGGCCGGTGGCCCGGCGCCGGCCGACCCCGTGGTGGGCGACGAGGACGGCCCCGCTAGCCTGGAGTCCGCTCCTGAAGGCGACGACCCGGCCTCCGACACCGAGCCCACCTCCTCCTCCGACACCGATCCGGTGCCCGAGACGGTCGTTGGTTCGGTGGCGACCGAGGACGGTCCGACCGCCTGAAACCCTCGTCACTTCGTGCAACCGGCTCGGTCGCGCGAGGATGGAGGGCTGGGAGACGGGCCAGGTTCGTCCGCGCCCTCAGCGGCGTCGGCCTCCACGAGCGCCTGCCCACCTCGATCCGTCGAGCGGGCACACGTCGAGAAGTACCGAAGTGCTGCATTCTGAACGTCGTAGATGAGAAGGGGCTTCAAGCCGTTGGCATCAAACATCCGGGTGTACGAGCTCGCACGAGAGCTCGGCCTGACCAACAAGGAGTGCCTCGATCTCTGCGATTCGCTCGGCATCGGCGTCAAGAGTCACTCGTCCAGCGTGGTCGAGCCGCAGGCGGACCGCGTCCGCCGCAAGGCCGAGCGCGAAGGGCTCGTCCGAGACGTCCAGCCCGAGGAACCGAAGAAGGCCCCGGCCAAGAAGGCCACCAAGAAGTCGGCCGCCAAGGCGGCCGACGAGCCGAGTGCTGATGTCGCGCCCGAGGCTCCGGCCCCGGTAGTCGACGACGCGCCCGTCACGGTTCCGGCCCCGGTCACCGACGCCCCGGCCGCGCCCGACCCGGTCGCGCCCGCGGCGGTCGAACCGACCCCTGCCCCTGCCCCTGCCCCTGCCCCGACCCCGGTCCCGGCCCCCGAACCCGAGGTCGACCTCCGCGAGCCCGAGGCGCCTGCCGCCACCGAGCCTGCACCCGAGGCCCCCGAGTCCCCGGCCGAGCCCGAGCCCGTCGCGGACGCCCCGGAGGTCACCGAGGCGCCGGCGCCGCCCAAGCGCGTCTTCACCTCCAGCGGCAGCCAACACCCGCCGCCCCGACGTGAGGAGAGCCTCGCGCCGGCGCCGGCGCCGGCGCCGGCTCCGACCACGCGCCCGATGGCGCCGGCGGCATCGGCCGCCGCGCCCGCCCGCCCGGCGCCGCCCCGTCCCGGTGCGCCGGCCCCCGGGCCGTCCACGCCCCCGATCTCGCGCACCGGCAAGCCCGTGCCCCCGCCGCCGAAGCCCCCGATGTCGTCCACCGGCAAGCTCATCCCGCCGCCGCCAGGCGTGCGCCATCCGCCTCCGGGTGGTCCCGGTGGCACCGTGCGCCCCGGTGGTCCCAACCGTGCCGGAGCCGGTCGTCCGGCCGGCGTCGGCGCCGGAGCTGGTGCCGGCGCTGGTGCCGGACAGGGTCAACGCCCGTCCGGTGCCCGTCCCGCCGGTGGTCCCGGTGGGGGACCGGGTGGCGGTCCCGGCGGCGGTCCCGGCCGCGGCGGTCCCGGTGGCGGTCGCCCCGGTGGCGGCCAGCAGCGTCGGCCCCCGCGCCGCAAGGGACGTCGCCGTCGCAACCGCGACGAGCTGCAGCCCATCGACATGCCGGCCTACACCCCGCAGGACGCGGCGGTGCCCGACGGCACCATCGTCATCGAGCGGGCGTCCACCCCCCAGGAGCTCGGCCCCAAGCTGAACCGCACGGCGGCCGACGTCGTCCGGTTCCTCATGCAGCAGGGCGAGATGGTCACCGCCACCCAGTCGTTGGGTGACGACATGATCGAGCTGTTCTCCGCCGAGATCGGGGCCGAGATCCGTCTCGTCAACCCGGGCGAGGAGCAGGAGGTCGAGCTGCTCAAGCTGCTCGACATCGACGTCGACGACGTCGACGACGCGATCTACGAGTCGTGGCCCACCCGTGCGCCCATCATCACCGTGATGGGTCACGTCGACCACGGCAAGACCAAGCTCCTCGACCAGATCCGCAAGGCCAACGTGGTCGCCGGCGAGGCGGGTGGCATCACCCAGCACATCGGCGCCTACCAGGTCATGCACGACGGCAAGCCGATCACCTTCATCGACACCCCGGGCCACGAGGCGTTCACCGCCATGCGCGCCCGTGGTGCCGAGGCCACCGACATCGTCGTGCTGGTGGTGGCGGCCGACGACGGCGTGATGCCCCAGACCATCGAGGCCATCAACCACGCCAAGGCGGCCGAGGTCCCGATCATCGTGGCGATCAACAAGATCGACCGCGAAGGGGCCGACCCCAACCGGGTCATGCAGGGTCTCAGCGAGCACGGCCTCATCCCCGAGGCGTGGGGAGGCGACACCGTGATGGTCGAGGTCTCGGCGCTGCAGAACCTGGGCATCGACGACCTCCTCGAGAACCTCGTCGTCCTGGCCGAGCTCGAGGACCTCCGTGCCGACCCCAACGGTCGGGCCCGCGGGGTCACCCTCGAGTCCCAGCTCGACATCGGCCGAGGCCCCGTCGCCGACATGCTGGTCCTGAGCGGCACGCTCCGGGTCGGCGATCCCGTCGTCGCCGGTGCTGCGTGGGGCCGGGTACGCGCCCTCATCAACGACAAGGGCGAGCAGGTCAAGGAGGTCGGGCCGTCGATGCCGGTCGAGGTGCTCGGTCTCTCGGACCCGGCGACCGCTGGTGACCGCTTCGTGGTGGCCACCGACGAGAAGACGGCGTCGAAGGTCGCCTCGACCCGCGAGCACTGGAAGCGGCTGGCGACCCTCGGTCGTGAGGCGCACGCCATGTCCGGCGGCGCTCGGCTCGAGGACATCTTCAGTCAGATCCAGGCGGGCGAGACCGCCACGCTCAACCTCATCGTCAAGGCCGACGTCACCGGTTCCCTCGAGGCCCTCACCGAGAGCCTGAAGAAGCTGGAGCGTCCGGACGTCAAGCTGGCGTTCGTGCACCGAGGCGTGGGCGGGATCACCCAGAACGACATCCAACTGGCTGCCACCTCGGACGCCACGATCATCGGGTTCAACGTCCGTCCCGATCGTGCCGCCCGAGACCTGGCCGACCAGGAAGGTGTCGAGATCCGGACCTACGAGGTCATCTACGCCATCCTCGACGACATCCAGAACGCCATGCTGGGCATGCTGGCTCCGGAGTACGAAGAGGTCGTCACCGGCGACGCCGAGGTTCGCGAGATCTTCAAGGTGCCCAAGATCGGTGCCATCGCCGGCTGCCTCGTGCAGAGCGGCGTCATCACCCGCGGTTCGAAGGTGCGCTTCCTCCGGGAGGGCACGATCATCTGGAAGGGTGCCGTCAGCTCGCTGCGGCGCTTCAAGGACGACGTCACCGAGGTGCGGGCCGGGTTCGAGTGCGGCATCGGCCTCACCGACTTCCAGGACCTCAAGCCCGGTGACATCATCGAGACCTTCGACGAGCGCGAGATCCCCCGGGTCTGATCGAGCCTCGCTCGCCACGTTCCCGCACGAGTCACGGGCGCCTCCGGGCGCCCGTGACTCGTTCTAGGTGTCTGGTGTTGAACGGGGTGGGACCGGTGTCGGTGAGCCCGGGTACCGTCACCCATGGCCGCCTCCCCGTCCGCGCTCCGCCCGCCCCGGATCCCCTCGGTGCTCGACGCACTCGTGGACCCGGAGGTGGATCACGACCTCGAGTGGGAGCGGGTGACCATCTCCGGGGACCTCGGCGGCATCGAGGCCGAGGATCTGGAGATCGCCGAGTCGCGCCTTTCGGCGGTCCGCCTGACCGGCGCCCGGCTCGACCGGTTGCGCCTGGTCGACGTCGTGGTCGAGGGATGCGAGCTCTCCGGCGCCATGCTCGACGAGGCGAACCTCCTGCGCGTCGAGCTCCGGGACTGCCGGCTGGCCGGCGTCGTGCTCACCCGCGCCAAGCTCCGCGATGTACGGTTCGTCGACTGCAAGCTCGACGAGGCCAGCCTCCGCATGGCGGTGGGGGAGCGGGTGGCGTTCGAGGGATGCTCGCTTCGATCCGCCGATCTCTACGCCGCCAAGCTGGCCGGGACGCGCTTCTTGTCGTGCGACCTGACCGGGCTCGAGTGCTCGCAGGCGGACCTCGCCGGCGCCCGGTTGCAGGGGTC
>Ga0209591_10006640_pt1 | contig 12834 bp, 12 predicted proteins | sample MAT01_FD_187207 | JGI IMG/M metagenome (GOLD analysis project Ga0209591, IMG submission 187207) | Freshwater microbial communities from Lake Fryxell liftoff mats and glacier meltwater in Antarctica - MAT-01 (SPAdes) (version 2) | ecosystem: Environmental > Aquatic > Freshwater > Ice > Liftoff...
AGAATGGGCTTAATCTGGCTTTGGTAGCTTGTATTAGTATTGTCCCGGGACACTGTAACGCTAACTGTTTTTTGACAATCTGTGGCATCTTTAACGATGATATTGTAGATACCTACTTTGAGATTTGGAAATATGTTGTTAGAAGTGAATGCACCGATACCCAACAGGTAAGAATAAGGACTTGCGCCTCCCGTGCCATTAATGGTAATCGATCCATTTGGGTTTGTGCATTCTGTGTTCTTCACCGCAACCACTGTCGCATCTAAGGTAGAGTTGAAAGCGCTAATCTCAATAGGTGCTGAGGGGGCTGTGCATCCATTAAAATCTTTTACTGTCACACTATAGCTGCCCGGGCCAAGATTTAAAAACTCATTATTCGTTTGATAGACCCCTCCATTCAAACTATAATCATACGGAGCTTTTCCACCTATCGCAGTAACGCTCAGCTTACCATCAATGGCTTTACAGCTAGTAGTATTGGTTTTTGCAAGCAGTCCGACCGAAAGATCTGAAGTTAAGCAATCAAACTGTTTGGTTACATCGTTATTTGTACATCCACAAATAATTATGCCAATTGCAAGTAATAATTTTAATTTCATATAAATGATTTAGTTAAACAAATATGGCAATTAATTGCTCATTGATGGAAATGGAAACCAAAAAAGAAAAGAGAATTGCGGGCGTAAAAAAAGGTTTGGCTGAAAAAGAAAATCCCCAGAGGTCCTTGACCTCCGGGGATAATCCTGTCTATAGTTGGCTTTAATCTGATGTAAATGTAAAGCGGCCAACAAAATTGTCAAATCACTCCCCGACAAAATGAATTATCGCTGGATGAGACGCAATTATGGACGCTGAATAGCTTTTAAGGAGTCCTTTACAGTCGAATCTGACTTCAAATATTGCCGTTTTAGGCGCTCTTTTAACTGAGATTTTGACCCTGGAAAAGTAGTCTTCGAACTAATATCATAACTGAGCCAGACGAGGCAGGCAAAAAACAAAACACAAATCGCTATGAAAATTTTCTTCTTCCGATTCATACCCATTTGAATAAAAAAAGGGGCAAATGCCCCTTTCATTCCTTTGTCGTAAAAACTATTTCAACTTCTGTACCACCGCTTCAAAAGCAGTAGGGTGATTCATTGCTAAATCAGCCAACACTTTGCGGTTCAAATCAATGTTAGCCGTTTTGGCTTTTCCCATAAAAGTCGAATATGACATTCCATGCAAGCGCGCACCGGCATTGATACGAGCGATCCATAATGATCTGAATTCTCTTTTCTTGGCTTTGCGGTCGCGATAAGCATAAACCAAGCCTTTCTCAATAGCGTTTTTTGCTACTGTCCAAACATTTTTCTTGCGACCAAAATAACCTTTGGCCAATTCTAAGAATCTCTTGCGCCTAGCGCGGGATGCGACACTGTTTACTGAACGTGGCATAATTTTTTAATTTGTGGCGTTGGCGCCCCGATAGCTATCGGGATCTTAGTTGCCAAGAACCGGTTAAACATAACTACTCAAACATCTGCCGGCAAGACAGAATTTCTTAGAAAGCATAGGGAAGCATTGCCTTGACGTTGTTTTCATCGGCCTTGCTTACAATTGTCTTCTTGCTCAATCTCCTTTTTTGCTTTGTAGATTTTTTTGTCAGGATGTGGTTTTTAAAAGCACTTTTGCGTTTAATTTTTCCGCTACCGGTTACTTTGAAGCGCTTCTTAGCACCTGATTTTGTTTTTACTTTTGGCATTTTATACGCTGTTAATCTTTACTATTACTTCTTTCCTTTGGCCGCAACCAATAAATACATTCTCTTTCCTTCCAATTTTGGCATTTGTTCTACTTTGCCAAATTCTTCCAAAGCTGTTGCGAATTTCAACAACAAAATTTCGCCCCTTTCTTTATACACGATCGACCTACCGGCAAAGTGAACGTAGGCTTTTACCTTTGCTCCTTCTTTCAAAAAGTTTTCGGCATGTTTTACTTTAAAATTAAAGTCATGCTCGTCCGTATTCGGCCCGAATCGGATTTCCTTTAGAACCGTTTTCTGAGCGTGTGCCTTAATCTCTTTCTGTTTTTTCTTCTGCTCGTACTTAAACTTCGAATAGTCGACTACTTTACAAACCGGAGGGTCTGCATTCGGTGAAATCTCTACCAAATCCAATCCCTGCTCCTGAGCTAACTTAATCGCAACAGAAGTTGGATACACATCAACTTTGATGTTCTCTCCAACTACTCTTACTTTTTGAGCAAGGATTCTTTCGTTTACACGATACGGTTCCTCTACTACTCGCCTTGCACCTCTTATAAAAGGTTTGTTACCGGGGCGACCACCACCTTGAAATATTGCCACTCGTTGGGTTTAAGTTACTTTTTTAAAAACAGGGTGCAAAGATCGATAAATTTTGGTTTTTTCAAAATAAAATTAAGAGCTAGGGAGGCTAAATTCCTTGGAAAAAGTGGTCACAAATTCATTCAAATCCATCGAGCCTTTATCGCCTTCACCATGCTTACGAACTGAAACTTTGCCCTCAGAAACCTCTTTTTCGCCTACAATCAACATAAATGGTACTTTCTTCATTTCTGAATCGCGGATTTTTCGGCCTATCTTTTCATCTCGGTCATCTAAGAAACCACGTATATCGCTTTCCTTTAAAGTATCTACCACCCTTTGGGCGTAGTCGTTAAATTTTTCAGAGATTGGCAATACCGAAAATTGCTCGGGGGCTAACCATAGCGGGAAGTTGCCTGCGCAATGCTCAATGAGCACCGCTACAAAGCGCTCGAGCGAACCAAACGGGGCGCGGTGAATCATTACAGGGCAGTGCTTTTGATTATCGGCACCTACATATTCCAGTTCAAATCGTTGAGGCAATTGATAATCAACCTGAATAGTACCTAGCTGCCAACTCCTTCCCAAAGCATCCTTCACCATAAAATCCAACTTAGGTCCATAAAAAGCAGCTTCTCCTTTCACCGCCACGGTTTTCAAACCTCGTTCATCTGCAGCTTCCTGAATTTCGCGCTCGGCTCTATCCCAAAGTGCATCTTCACCGATGTATTTTGTTTTATCGGCAGGATCGCGCAATGACACCTGGGCTGTATAATTCTCAAAGCCTAATGATTTGAAGACAAAAAATACAAGGTCGATTACCTTCACAAATTCGCCCTTCACCTGATCGGGGGTACAGAAAATGTGCGCATCGTCCTGAGTGAACCCTCGCACGCGCGTAAGGCCATGAAGTTCTCCACTTTGTTCATAGCGATAAACCGTTCCAAATTCTGCATAGCGAATGGGAAGATCCTTGTATGACCTAGGCTTGGTTTTATATATTTCGCAATGATGCGGGCAATTCATTGGCTTCAGGAAAAACTCTTCGTTCTCATCCGGAGTTTTAATGGGCTGAAAAGAATCTTTACCATACTTCTCATAATGGCCTGAGGTAACATATAATTGCTTGCTGCCTATGTGAGGCGTTACTACCGGTTCATAACCCGCCTTAACCTGCGCCCTACGCATGAATTGCTCCAACCGTTCTCTTAGAACGGTTCCCTTTGGCAACCACAGCGGCAAGCCCATTCCAACTTTTTCGGAAAAAGCGAATAGCTCTAATTCCTTACCTAGCTTTCGATGGTCACGTTTCTTTGCTTCTTCCAGTAGGAACAGATACTCCTCTAATTCTTTTTGTTTTGGAAAAGTAATGCCATAAATGCGTTTGAGCATTTTGTTTTTTTCATCGCCTCGCCAATAGGCACCCGCCACACTTAACAATTTAATTGCTTTGATCGGTGCCGTAGTAGGAATATGTGGTCCACGACATAAGTCAACAAAGTTGCCTTGCTTATAAAAAGTGATGGATCCATCTTGCAGGCCTTCGATCAATTCCAATTTGTACGGATCTCCTTTAGAAGTAAAATATTCAATGGCTTCTTTTTTGGAAACATCGCTTCTCACAAACGCATTATTCTGTTTGGCAAATTCAACCATCTTCTTTTCGACCGCCACCAACTCCTCATCCCCGAAAGGGATATCACCCAAATCAACATCGTAGTAAAAACCGTTTTCGATGGGTGGGCCTATTCCGAACTTTACACCCGGATATACTGCTTCTAATGCCTCCGCAAACAAGTGAGCCGAGGAATGCCAGAACGCGTACTTTCCGCCTCTATCGTTCCATGTAAAAATTTTGATAGACGAATCTTGATTGATCGGGCGGCTCAAATCCCATATCTCTCCATTGACTTCGATGGACAAAGCATTGCGTGCAAGACCTTCACTGATACTGTGTGCTATTTCAATTCCTTTGATGCCCTTTGAAAACTCCTTCACAGAGCCGTCTGGCAACGTGATTTTGATTGAACTCATCTAAATTATTTTTTTGGAATGCAAATATGAGGTTTTTAAATCCATCGTAGCAATTAGGAGCCAATAAAAGTATATCTCGCGATTGCTATCCACAAATGATTGGCTTTATTTGCCTACGTAATCTGCTAAAAAAAATGATGTCAGCTATTGAGTTCCACCCTATCGAACCAGAAGAAAAACCAGTATTCTCGATCCTTATTCCCTCTTGGAATAACCTCCCCTATTTGAAATGCTGCGTTGAAAGCATTCGTAAAAACTCTCGATACAAACACGAAATTATTGTGCACATAAACGAGGGCAAAGACGGCACGCTTGAGTGGGTAAAAGGACAGCGATTATCATACACCTACTCTCGCGAAAATGTGGGAGTCTGTTATGGGTTTAATGCACCGGCTTCTTTGGTTACCAGCGATTACATCGTCCTCTCCGATGACGATTTTTACTATGCCCCCGATTGGGATCTCTACCTTCTAGAAGAAATCAATCAATTTAAAGATCCTTATTTCTGTATTTCCGGTTCCCTCATTGAGCCGATCCAATCCCCATTTGCTAGCATGATGTCTCCATTCGATTATGGGCGAAAAGTAGATGCCTTTGATGAGGTCAGATTTTTGAAAGAGTACAAAGAAATTCCTTTTGAAGATTGGAACGGCACAAGTTGGTATCCATTGGCACTACATCGTCATGTTTGGAACTTGATCGGGGGCTTAAGTGTCGAACTTACTCCTGGTTTTGGATCAGATCCCGATATGATGATAAAACTTTGGCATAGCGGGGTAAGGCACTTTAAAGGTGTGAGTAAATCACGAATTTATCACTTCGTTTCTAGAACCACGTCAAGAGTAAAAGGCAACAACGGCCATAATCAGTTTTTGATGAAATGGGGGATGAGTATTTCAACATTTTTTAGAGCTTACTTGAGAATGGGTAACAAATTCATGAATCCAACACCCCCACCCGATTGGGATGGTTTCAGGATTAAACTATGGAGAGATAAAATAAAACGAATTTTTTCAGTCTGGCGAAAAAATCTACCAGCCTGATCGGATCACGCTACAAATATATTGGACTTGAGCCTCCGTCATTTTAGTGTGGAGCGGTAGCACAATATAATTATCTTCAATTGAGTCCATAAGTGGAAGGTCATCTCTTCTACCACCCAAAACACTGTACCTGTCGTTCCTATAATGTACCTGCCCAGACTCAATTTTGTTTTCACGCAACTTTAACATGAAGTCTCTCCTACGTTCTACTAAAGCGGTGCAAAGCCACGCTCCATGTGTGCGGTCAGTGAAATTAGTCCCTAGCAATTTAATGCCCTGCGCATTTTTTAAACCCTCTTGATAGGATGCAAACAATTTTTGTCGATGAGTTAGAATCTCGTTGAACTCACCAAGCGCACATAGCCCCATGGCAGCCCCAATGTCTGTCATCTGGTACTTGTAGCCAACTTCAGTGATATCGTTCTCCCAAGTTCCTTTTTGCTTATTGGATCGATCGATTCCAAACCACCGAATTCGCTCTGCTTTAGCAACCAACTTTTCGTCATGGATGATTAGCATTCCACCATCCCCTGTCGTAAAATGCTTGATAGCCTGAAACGAAAAAATTGTGAACGGAGAAATATCACCAACACTTATACCTTTATAAGTCGCACCCATCGCATGTGCCGCGTCTTCAATCACTGGAATACCGTACTCCTTCCCAATTGCATGTAATTCATCCATATCGCACGGAAGACCACCATAGTGAACACACACAATCGCCTTTGTTTTTTCGTTCACCAGTTCACGAATGTGATTGATGTTGATGTTCAAGGTTTCTGGATCGACATCTGCGAAACGCATTTTCACACCCATGTATAAGAATGGTATGTTTGTAGCGGTACAAGTAAACACGGGTGTAATTACCTCATCGCCTTCCTTTAGACCCGCCAAAATATACGCGAGGTGCAACGCATCAGTACCCGATCCTACAGCCATTGAGCGCTTATTAGGCGCGAAGCGAGCCGTAAATTCCTTTTCAAATTGGTCGACTCGTGGGCCTTGGCCAATCCATCGTGATTGAAGCACTTTTGTTACTTCTTCAATTGCGTTTTTAGCAATGTGCGGATGAAACAATACTATGCCTTCGTCCTCATTCATTACGGGCAACTCGTCCATCGGCTTTTCTTTCGTCATTTATTACAAATTAAAATTATAACTGAATCTGCACCGTGAAGAAAACACCAAAACTTCTACTCCTTGGCACTTCCAAATAGTTTAAGCGGTGAATAAAATCCACTCTTAAAAACTTGAAGATATTCTCGATTCCATAGCCCATCTCGAGATAGGGTACTGTTGGGTCTAAACTGAAAGCCTCGTACTTAGTTCCACTTGGCAAAGGAGGGATAAGTGATTTATTTGCTTTGCTCATATTCCCCAATAGTACGTTGGCCGTTGCCAACAATCTCCACTTAAGCTTCTGAATGAGTGGTATTCTATTTAGGAACAAGCCCTCAAAGTTTTGCCGATACATTAGCGCAACATACTCATCCGTGACAAATTCTCCAAAGCGCAGCATGTTGAAATTAACAGGGGCATAAATAGCGGATTGATTACCCAACGGCACTCCTAACAAGGGATAAGGCAAAGTCCCAAATACTCTCTCTCCGGTTAAATTAATATACCCATTCCCAAGCGGACCCATTTTTACCCGTTTAGTAATATTCAATCTTATCTTATCATAGTCAAAACCGCCAATCACCGACTTAAATCCCTTTGTATAACGAAGCGTGAATATGGGCCATCTTTTTGATTCTAATCCTATCCTATCGTTGTCATTTTGTAGAAAAATTTGATCTCTAGCATACCGAGACTCAAAAAATATTTCTGTTGTTTGGAAAGTTCTAGACAGAGGCGAGGTGGCAATATCAGAAGGATCTGTAAAGTAGCTGAAATCATATACGGGATTGAAATCAAACTCCCGTATTGCCACCTTCTGAGTGAAACCTTTGAACAATTCTCTTTCAAAAGTCGCCCGGTACTCGTTGAAATAATAGCTCCTATCAAATTTTCCCCACCTGCTGGCATACACAAACAAAGGGAAGTCGGTCACATAATCTTCATCTAAACCAATTCTGTTGATATCATGCCTTACCCGCAAGGTAATTGTCGTCCATTTTTTTCGGTTCAATATGTGCTTGGCAAAGGCTTGATATTTAAATCGCTGATCGCGAAAACCGTAGGCTACACTTGCCCCTAAAACCCATTTCTTGCTAAATTTAATATTGGTTTTAAATCCGGCCTGAAGTCTAAATCCTTCATGATTATTCCAAGCAACGGCACCTAAATAAGGCCCTATAAGTACTTTTCCTGTCTTATAATAACCACTAATAACGACCTTCAAAATGTCTACATATGATCTTACAATTGGGATGCTACGAATGGTATCAATCATATGATAAACATTCTTTTCCGTCTCTGTCAACGGCTCGTGGCGAAGACTATCCCATATCCTATCCTCTTCTTCCAAGTTTGCTTCCTCGGCCTTCTCAATTGCGTGGTCGAAAAAAGAAGTGGGCTTAGGTTTATTAACCACAAAATTCTTGTTGCTCACATAAAATTTAGCCAACAAGCCAGCTGAGTTGCTGGTTATCTCGCCCACGTCAATCAACACGCGGCTTTTAGTGGGGAGCCAGGCACCACCTTCTACTTTCTCATATTCATGCTGGATTTTTACTTTTTCGATAAAGTTAATGTTAGCCGTGCTTCCCATGGTGGCATCAATCTGCTTGATACCGGCCTCTTCTTTCGTGATCCACATCGTTCCAGTAAAAGCAAGCGACTGGAGACTTTTAGGAAAGAAATCTAACCGATAGCAAAAGTGTCCGCCCAACGTAGCGCTGTCCACTAGTTCGTAATCATAATAAGCCCTCCACCCATCTGCAATCGGTGACACAAAAGCCTTCTTGCCAAAATTCAACCAATTAGAATAAAAATTATAATCCTGCATGGATGATCCGACCAGTTGCGTCAGCAAATCACCGTAATCATCTCCCATCAAGCCAGTGAGTTTAACCTTCTCGATAAACTCCTTCTTCAGGCTAGGATTGTCGCGATAATAAATCTTAGAAACACTCTCAGAAATAAAAAGTGGCAAAATAGGCTTACCATCTTCCCCAGCAATTCGGTCGAGACTATCCAATACTTGAGCAATCTTTTTCATGATCTTTCTCTCTCTCATTTTTGCGGAAATGTTATCCGCATCAATTTCGATTTTGGAGTACGTATCGTGCTCGTAGCCGCTAAGCTTTTTCTTATCGTTTATATTTTTGTTGTCAATCACCCTCCTCATGATGGGAAAGGCTGGATTTTCACCTGACTTTATTACAACCTCTTGAAGATTCGTAACGTCATCATTGAGTTGGATGTTGATAACCTGTGTAACTCCCTTCTTGAATTTTTTAGCGCGGGGCTTGTAACCAATGTAGGTGGCAATAATTGAGTCGCTCTTTAATAGAGCCAACGACTTGATTCTAAATTTCCCATCAAAGTCGGTGGTCATGCCGACTGAAGTTCCTTTGAAAACCACATTTACAAACGGGATCGGATCACCCGATGAGGCATCAGTAACTTTACCAGTAATAACGGTTTCCTGACCTAACGAAACCCCTAGCAACGAGAAAAAGCCGATTAAAGCGAGAAAAAGCCTTTTAACCACTCAAAACTTTTTAAAAGTAAGGTCGCAAAAGTAAATATTTTTTATCGACAATAAACGGGAAGTTCAACGTTTCTCACTCCCTTTCGTTTCGTGTAGGACAAGTGGCTGAGGCTCGCCAAGATGTTTGGGAGAAGTTCTCAAGAAGTATAAGTCGATTATGGCTTTAGCGCGGGCAAACCATTCGCGCACATTTACTCTGGCTGAGCTGTGAGCAGAACCGTTGTTAGTCCATAACGCAACCGCATCAATATCATAAAATTTGCTGATGAATAACGCTCGGTAGCAATGAAACGATTGAGTAACTATAATGATTTTACTTTGGCCAAATATCTCCTTGCACCTGACAATCGAATCAAGGGTTCGCAGACCCGCGAAATCCAGCGTTATAATAGAATCAGGTACGCCTGCCTGAACTAATGCTTTGCGCATTTCAAATGGCTCGTTATAATATTTAGTCCGATTGTCTCCGCTCAACAAAAAGCGAGATGCCTTTCCGTTTTCATAGAGCAGAGAAGCAAGCCAGATCCGCTCGAGAAAAAATGGATTGGGAGATCCGTCTACTAACTTATTGCTAGTACCTAACACAAGTACTACGCTGTTATCTGGCAAATCATTTAACGATTTCAGAATTTTATCACTGGTACTAGCGATAACCCAGATATTTGAAATAACAACGAGAATAGAAATTGATAGGATAGACCAGCCCAGCCACTTCCATGCCCTTCGCAAAAAATTATTCATCTAGTAATGTTAAAGCCAATGCAAAGCTACTGAATCGAGCGTACAAATTCCTGCTCGAGTAGATCTGACCTGCGAACCATCTTTCGCAGCCAATGAAGCCGAAGTTCTTGAATTTCACGTTGACTCAATTGCCAATTAATACTCGATGTACGTAGTTTCCGCGACAGCGTACTTAAACAGATGGCGGCACTTACAGAGATATTAAAACTTTCAGTGAAGCCAAACATCGGAATATTAACCTTTTGGTCTGCGTGGTCTAAAGCATATTTAGAAATGCCCTCCAATTCGTTTCCCATTACCAAAGCTATTTTTTGATCGATGTCTACTTCGCCAATGGGCAACCCATCAGCAGAAGGATCGGTTACAAAAATTTTATAGCCTTCTTCTCGCAGATGCTTATAACAAGCTTCGGTGTTATTCTGATTTTTATTTTTGTGTTTAATAATCGTCATCCATTTGTTCGATCCTTTTAACACTTTCTTGTTCACTTCATACTGGCTTGTTTTCTCGATTACATGAATATCCTGAATTCCGAAACACTCGCACGTGCGGACTGCGGCACTGGCGTTTTGTGCCTGAAAAATATCTTCTAGCACTAACGTTATGTGCCTCGTTCGGTTAGCGAGTACTTGTTCCATTTTCTCCCTTCTTTTTTCAGTCACGAACTGAAGAAAATGGGTGACTATCAATTCATTTTGGTGGTCTGGATTCATCATTTTAAGTCATCAAAAGTAAATAACAAGCAATCAAAATCAATTCATTGTCTATTTTTGAGATCGATTTAAATTATGCAATACGTTTTTCCATCCGATTTCATCTTTGGAACGAGCACAGCCGCTACCCAAATAGAAACGGCATTTGAGCACGACTGGCAAGGTGTAAAGTCGAAAGATGGGTTTGTGTTAGATCGTACCACTGATCATGAGTTGAGATGGCGTGAAGACGTTGAGATCATCTCGTCATTGGCACCAAATTACCGAATGGGAATGATGTGGAGCAAATTACAACGAGCGCCTTTGGCACCATTAGATGTTGAAACCGTAGAACACTATCACCAACTTTTGGATGGACTGCAGGCTAGAGGCGTTAGCATAATGATGGTGTTGCATCACTTCAGCAATCCCATTTGGTTTGCCAAACTTGGCAGTTGGGAAAAAGTTGCCAATAACATTTATTGGATCGATTTTGCTAAGAAGGTAATAGATGAGTTTGGACAACATGTAAGCCATTGGAATACGTTCAATGAACCCAACGTATATGCAAGTTTTGGTTGGATTGCAGGCTCTTTTCCCCCATTCAAAACAAACCCGGTTTTAGCCGCTACCGTTATCAAAAATATGGGCAAAGCACATGACGAGATCTATGACTACATAAAATTAAAATTTCCCTTTCAGCCCGTTGGTATTTCACATAACTGCACCATCTTTTCGGCAGAAAATACAGTGGGCTGGTTTACTTCAACGCTGAGCGATTGGTGGTTTATGGAATGGGTACCGGATCGTTTTAAAAAAGTAGATTTCTTTGGGATGAGCTATTACGCTCGCATTTCACACGATCCTATGCCGATTACTTACCTAGAAACGCCCGAAAAAATAAAAAAATCAGGCGTCATTCATGACGATATGTGGGAGTATCACCCCGAAGGGATGCGCACTTGTATCGACCGCTATTGGAAAAAGTATCAGAAGCCTATCATCATTACTGAGAACGGAATCTGTCAAGAAACAGATGAGCTGCGGCAACGATCGATTTCTGACTATGCGAAAATTTTACATCAAGCGCTACAAGATGGGATCGACATCAGGGGCTACTTCCATTGGAGCACGTGGGACAATTTTGAATGGCACTTGGGGCCAACAAAACGGTTTGGCCTTTACTCTTGCGATCTGGAAACGAAAGAAAGAAAAGCAAGACCTAGCGCAGAAATATTCAGAAAGTTGGCTCATTTCAAAATGATTGAGATCCCCGAAGAAATTGAAGAATTTGAACTTCAGCTTTGAACTAGTTATCTAAAACCCGCAACTCTACTCTCCGATTGAGTGATCTTGCGCCCTCGGTCTTTTCTGTAGACAAAGGTTGGGTGCCACCAAAGGCTTTTGTTTTTACTCGGTCTTTACCAATTCCCTTCGAACTCAAATATTTTTTTACTGCCTCTACCCGATCCTGAGAAAGCGCCATGTTTCTTTTTGCATCACCTCCACTATCCGTGTGCCCTTCCAACTGAATCACCACTTTCTTGTTGTCTTTCATCATGGCAACAATCTCATCGAGTCCTGCAAATGATTTTGAATTAATGACAGATTTTCCCATTTCAAAAACTAGATTGTCCAACCGAATTGCCCTACCGGTTGATGTCAACAGAATATTGCGATTGATCTTATTATTGACAGATTCAGTTGGATCTACAATAATGGTTTGAGGTATAAATCCTTCAGCATCTGCTGTCACTTGGTATTTTGACGATCCGAAAATAGTAAACGAAAAAGTACTGTCTCGAAACGTACCAGAGATTCCTCCCGTAGGATAACTCTTATAACGCACATTAGCTTTAACGGACTTGCCATTTATGGCATCCAGCACATTGCCTTGCACAACAATTTCCTGGGCAAAAAGATTCGTAGCGCCAACCACACAAAACACAAGAAGGTATTTTTTCATGTGGTAAAGTTACGATTTACTTTAGACCAGCGTCTTTCAAGATGGAATGAAGAGTTCCTGTAGGAATATCGTTGCTATGGATGGGAACGGTACTATTTTTTGAACCAGACTTTCTATAGATCGCATGGCTTCCAAATTGCCTAACAAAAACAAATCCTTCATCATGCAAAAGCTTGATTAATTCCCTAGGCTTCATCTAAAAGCTGAGCAGTCTGTCGTGCAATCTCCTCTTCCATAATGGCGTCCTAGTAAAGTTGAACCGCATCTTTAAGGTTTACAAAGGCAAGGTGTGGGGTTTTGCCATGTGTGTGGCACCCTATTAATTCAGGGCACCAAGTATGAAATTCATCACCGTCTTTTTCGATCTTAAAAAC
>Ga0209591_10006649_pt1 | contig 12824 bp, 8 predicted proteins | sample MAT01_FD_187207 | JGI IMG/M metagenome (GOLD analysis project Ga0209591, IMG submission 187207) | Freshwater microbial communities from Lake Fryxell liftoff mats and glacier meltwater in Antarctica - MAT-01 (SPAdes) (version 2) | ecosystem: Environmental > Aquatic > Freshwater > Ice > Liftoff...
CCTCGACTAGCGCCGCCGCCGAGGCCCCAAAGCCTAGCTCGTCCTCGGTCGTCCACAGATCGCTATAGCCCAGTTGCGCCACACCCATAGTGTACCTCACGCTTTAGACAAGGTTTCGCCCTGCGGCGATGTACGTGACCGTTTGCCAGCTGGCCCTCACCCCCTGGCCCCCGCTCCCGCGCGCGGGGGAAACCGCGCCAGCGGTGGGGGTGAGGGCAGTACGGGAAGTGTAACGCACATCTGAACCGTGTCTTAGCAGCGATCCGCGCTGCGCGCGGGTGGGGAAGGGCGCCCCCTTCCCCACACCCCATCCCCCCACGGACTTGCCTGCCACCGATCGCCCCTCGCCCGCTTGCGGGAGAGGGGAAGGGGGTGAGGGCCATCCGAACACAGAAAACAGCATTTAGGAATCAGAACCGGGCAGTGCAGAATGACTGGCGACCCGCAACCCGACCTCGATGAGGCGGTTGCGCGGGTAGACGAAGTAGTAGCGGTACGCCCCGCGCACGCTTTTTTGGTCGCTCCAATAGGCTCCGCCGCGAATCCTTCGGCCAGTATCACCCTCCAGATAGGCCTCCGCCCACTCGTTCTCAAGCTGATAGGGATAACCTTTGCCGTGCTGCGTCGCGCACCACTCCCAGACATTGCCGGCCATGTCGAGGGCAGCATAGGGGCTGGCACCCCCAGGATACTGGCCGACTGGGCTAGTCTTCTTGAGCCCAGCCTCCTTACTGTTGCAGCGCCCATCCTCCCAGGTATTGCCCCACGGCCAGATGCGTCCGTCAGGCCCGCGCGCGGCCTTCTCCCACTGGGCCTCGCTCGGAAGGCGGAACTCGTGACCGGTTTGCGCGCTTAGCCAGCGCACATAGGCCACGGCCTCGAACCAGCTCACGTTCACCACCGGGTAGTCGGCGCCGTTCCACGTCGCATTTTTCCAGTGCTCAGGCCTGACAATACCCTCTTGCTCGTGCCACTGCCAGCCAGACTCAGTCCAGTAGGCCTGATTACGATACCCATCGCCTTCCACAAAGGGCCGGAACTGCGCGTTGGTCACCGGGGTCTTGCCGATCCAATAGTCCGGCAGCTCCAGACGGTGCTGTGGCTTCTCGTCGCTATCGGCAAGTGTGTCCGAGTCGGCACTGCCCATCAGGAAGGGGCCGGCGGGGATGTGGACGAGCGCTGGAGTGATGAGCGACAAGTGACAAGTGCTGATTCGCGAGCGCAGGGATGTAGCAGTCTGTCGAAATGATTGTATTTCGGGCTTCTTTGGTGCTTTGTGCTCAGCCGATGCAGCTTCAAGTACTGCAATCTCATCAGGTGACAGACCAAGTGCTTCCAGCGAAAATGGGGCTAAGTTTGAACCAATATCAAGGGTATCCGATGCAGCCTCAAGTGCTGCAATCTCATCAGGTGACAGACCAAGTGCTTCCAGCGAAAATGGGACTAAGTTTGAATCATCATCGACTCTAGTCGACTCGACGACAGATACGTCCAGCCGTGATGCTGGTTCTTCAGACGCCAGGCTCCACATCGCCTCAACCCGCGCGAACTCATTGGCCAGCTCGCTCACGCGCCGCTGCTGGCGCACCTGCTCAACGGGCGAGCCGGCGCGCTCGATACCGCCGGTGACGGCCCGCTGTTCGAGTTGCAATTCGTGCAGATGCTGATCCAGCGCGCGACTACGCACGGCCTCGGCGGCCTCGGGCATTGAGGCACCAGCGGGCATCGGCAGGCCCAGCCACTCGGCCAGGGCCACGCCCAGCAGCGGGCTGCGCGACGCCCAGTGGCGCCCGGTGCGCCGGGCCAGGCCCAGCAGATCCAGGCGCTCGGTCCCGTCGTCGGTGCGGCTGGTGCGCTGGCTGGCGCTCAGCAGGCGCCGGGCCGCCTCCTCCAGCCTCAGCTCGGCGATGCTGCGCCGCAGGTGCTCCAGCAGCGGGTCGTCCTGCTCCAGCAGCGCCCAGGCCAGTTCCTCGATGGTGGCCTCGTCCGGCTCGTTGCCGGCAAGGTGCCGCGCGGCCAGCAACTCGCCCAGGCGCTGCGTGAAGTAGGGGTGGCCGCTTACGCGGGCGTAGACGGCCTGGCCCAACGCTTGCGCGCCGGCGGGCTCGACGCCAACCAGCGTAAGGCCGTCGGCAATCACGGCGACCGCATCGGCCTTATCGAGATCGCCAAGGCGCACGATCTCGCAGACGTTGCGCAGCGCCGAGGCCTCGACCACGGCCAGACGGTAGAGCTCGATCCCGCCCGCCAGCACGAACTGGGCTTTGGCGAGGGCCGGGCTGCCCAGGCGGCGGGTGTGCAGGGCGCGCAGCACGTGGGCCAGATCCTCGCGGGTGGCGTCGGGCAGTGTGCCGAGCTCGTCGAGCAGCAGCACGAGGCGCTGCACGCCGTCGCCGCCCAGGGCATCCTCGAGGAAATCGCCGAGGGCCGGCGCGTCCGGGGCATCGGGCGGCGGCGGCGCCTGGGGCAGCACCCGCGCCACGCTGCGGGCCAGGTGGCGGTACGCATCCGGCGAGGTGGCCCGTGGCAAGCCCTGGAAGTCTACCCGGCAGACGCGCACCCCGTCGTCGCGCCGCGCCTTGAGCTGATCTTCCAGCCGCAGCAGCACGGTCGTCTTGCCGTTCTGGCGCCCGCCGTAGACCAGCAGGAAGAAGTCGAGGTCGCTCAGGCAGGCTTGCTCGAGCCGGGCAAGCTCGCTCGCCCGCCCACGGAAGAGCGGGTGGTTCAGGCGCAGCGCGCCTGAGCGCGTAAATGGGTTGCGTGCCTGGGTCATTGGGGTAGCGTGATCAGCCTGCGCGATCAGCCGTCGATCTAAGCTCAATGGTACCATGCTTCAGCCACGGTGGCGCGCCCCAGGTGCGACGCGCCGGGCCGCGAAGAGGTTCTCGAAACTCGCGATCTGTGGGAACAGGTGGTTGAAGCTTTTCGGCATCGTCACCCCAGAAAATATGCGCGATCCGCGCTGCGCGCGGGTGGGGAAGGGCGCCCCCTTCCCCACACCCCTTCCCCCACGGGCTTGCCTGCCACCGATCGCCCCTCGCCCGCTTGCGGGCGAGGGGAAGGGGGTGAGGGCCACCCGAACACAGAAAACAGAAATCAGGAATCAGAACCGGGCAATGGAGAATGACTGGCGACCCGCAACCCGAACTCGTTGACGCGGTCGCGCGGGTAGTAGCCGTCGTAGCGGTACGCCCCGCGCACGTATTTTTGCTCGACGTACCACGCCCCGCCGCGAATCGTTCGGCCAGAATCAACCTCCAGATAGGCCTCCGCCCACTCGTTCTCAAGCTGATAGGGATAACCCTTCCCGGACTGCGTCGCGCACCACTCCCAGGCATTGCCGGCCATGTCGAGGGCTCCGTAGGGGCTGGCGCCGCCGGGGTACTGGCCGACCGGTGTTGTCTTGCCCACGGCCTGCCCGTTGTTGAACTTCACCGCATCCCAGGTATTGCCCCAAGGCCAGATCAGCCCCTCCGGCCCACGAGCGGCCTTCTCCCACTCGGCCTCGCTGGGCAGGCGAAACTCGTGGCCGGTTTGCGCGCTCAGCCAGCGCACGTAGGCCACGGCCTCGAACCAGCTTACCCCAACCACCGGCTGGTCGTCGCCGTTCCACTGTGGGTCATCCCAAAGTCCTGGCTTGACAATCTCTGCTTGCTCGCGCCACGCCCAGCCCGCCTCAGTCCAGTAGGCGCGGTTCGTGTAGCCATCACCCTCGACGAAGGGCCGAAACTGGGCGTTGGTCACCTCGGTCTTGCCGATCCAATAGGCCGGTAGTTCCAGTGTGTGCTGTGGCTTCTCATCACTGTCGGCCAGTGTGTCCGTGTCGGCGCTGCCCATCAGGAAAGGGCCGGCGGGCACTTCTACCAGGGTGGGCACCCAGGCGGGGAGCGGTCGTGTAGTGGGTGTAGTGGGTGCGGGCGTTGCCACCGCTGTGGCCTGGACAACAGCCGTATCCGCCACTGGGGGCTGGCTTGCCACTGCTACAGGGGCGGGCGAGCTTGCGGTCATGGCAGTGGGCGCTTCCGGTTGCACGACGGTGCCGCCAAATCTGGCCCACACGATTAACAGGGCGATAGCCAATAATGCTGCCAGGGCTCCGAATGTGACATTCCGTGGAATGCCCGTCTGCGGCTGTTGTTTCGCCCGGCTTGCGCGCTCGGTACTCGATCCAGGGTTCACCGGCTCGCGCTGGACCCATTCGTCGGCTGCGATTGATACTCGTGGCGCAGGAGGCCTGGGTTGCGCGGTTGGAGAAGTGGCGGGCGCAGCACTGCCGGTTTGAGGGCTCACCTTGGGCTCGGGTTTGCCCTGGGTACGAACCGGCCCGCTTCGCACCGGGGCAGGAGCCGCCGACTGCACCGGCGCGTCAAAGGCCTGTCGGGGCATCTTGTCTGGCGCTGGGCTCTCAGGAGGAGGCTGTGGCGTGACGGGGGCCGGCGCTGGCACACCCAGCAATTCGCGGAACACCGCGGCGAGCAAGGGATTACGCGGCGCCCAGAAGGCGCCATCGCGCTTCGCCAGGCCGATCAGCTCCAGGCGGGCGAACGCATCGTCGAAACGGCTGAAGCGCGGCGGGTCGCTCAGCAGCCGGCGGGCAGCGTCTTCAAGCGCCTGTTCGTGGAGGTCGTCGCGGATGCGGCGCAAGAGCGAGTCGTCGGCCTTGAGCTTGGCCATGGTCGCGTCGATCGTGCCCTGGCCGGGCAGCGCGCCGCTGCGAACCGCTTGCTCCAGCTCACGCCCGAGGCGCTGGGTCAGATACGGGTGGCCTACCACCTGTGCGTAGACCACCCGGCCAAGCTCCACGCTCCGCTCCGGGTCTACCCCGGCGTCACGGAGCCCGTCGGAAACCAACGCGACCGCCTCGGCCTCAGTCAGGTCGGCGAGGTACACCGGTTCGCAAATCGCGTGTAGTGAGGAGGCGTCTGTCAGCATCAAAGCGTAGAGCTCGACCCCGCCGCTGAAGATCACCTGGAGCTTCGCCAGCTGAGGCTCGTCAAAGCGGGTGTCGAAGATCGCCCGGAGCGTGTTGGCGAGGTTCTCGCGCGTGATCTTCGGCAGGGCGCCCCACTCGTCGAGGATGAGGACAAAGCGGCCGGCCTCAGGATGGGCCAGGCGCTCGTTCAGCAACTGCTTCAGCGCCGGGCCATCCTGAACCAGGGCCGGCTCAGGGCCAAACGGGAGGCGGCGAGCGATCTCAGCGCCGACATAGGCAAAGGCGCTTGTCGGGTCGGCGCCCTTGATCAGCTGGAAGTTCACCCGGCAGGCGCGCACGGTTGTCCCCAGAGCAGCCTCCAGCCGTCGTAACAGGCTGGTCTTGCCGTTCTGACGCCCGCCGTAGAGCGCAACGTAGACGGTGACCTCGTCGTGGCAGAGCTGCAGCAGGCGGGCGAGTTCCGCCTGGCGGCCACGAAACGCAGCGCTCCCCGGCCCGAGGGCGGTGGTTGAGAAGAAGGCCATAAACGCTGGCTGCCCTCTTGAGCAGATCTGGAGGATACGCATCACAGTATAGCAGCGGAAAGTGCGTAAGAAATGCTCTTTGCATACAGCAACAGCCGCCGCATCAGTACTGCTCACCGATTGCGGCGCCTGGCGCCGGCTGGACCGGCGCCGCACGCCAAGCACATCCCGCAGTACCGTCGGCTCTACGCCATTGTGGCGAGCTGGGCCGAGGCGCAGCTGCGCATACCCTGGAACCCGGAGCCGCTAGCTTATCTGCATGGGCGCGGGTTTGACCTTTGAGAACCCGCCGCAAACCGTGGGGCTTTAGCCCCTGCGGTTAGGCGGGTTTCTCGTGGTTGGCTTGAGCCAGAACAGCGGAAGCAGTGGCGCTCTTTTCTGCTACCGCCGCTTTGATGCACGCCTTCATGGTCATGTCGGCTTCGACCGCAGCACGTTTTAACGCCTTGTGTTCCACGTCGGAAAAGTCTATCGGAAAGCGCTTGCTCATCTGTTCGCTTTATGCTATACTTGTAAACGTAATAGGATAAATATACCATTGAGCACGATGCAACGCAAAGCCTTTCTGTAGCGCCTGTACCCCTCCCGCGCCCAGGCGCGGCGGCTTGCTGCAATCCTGGAAACCTGCCGCTTTTTCTCCAACGACTGCCTTGCCGAGCGCAAGACCGCGTATCAGGCGCACGGCGTCACTATCGGCACGTACGACCAACTGCGGCGGGTGAAGGAACGCAAGGCCACAAACCCGTGGGCGAAGGATGTGCATAGCCACGTCTTGCAGACGGTCGTGCAGGATCTTGCCAAGGCGTTTGATGCCTTCTTCCGCCGTGTCAAGGCGGGTGAGACGCCAGGCTATCCGCGCGTTAAGGGACGCAATCGCTGGCGTTCGTTCGGCTTCAAGGCGCATGGCAACGGCTTTCGCGTGGACGGGCGCCCTATCTCGCGATCGACGCGGAAACGGCGCTCACACTCTTCAGCGAACCCTTGGCCGAATACCTGGTCATCGATGAGCAGGTGCTGTTGATCATCGTCGACATTACAACGGAAAGGATTGTCGAATGGAGAAGCTAGCGCGCCACAGCGCCATCCTTACCCAGCTCATTGCGCAGGAAGCCCAGCGGGTCTCGACGCATCCCGAGATTGAGGTCTGCCAGATCTGTGATCCGGTGCGGCATCACTATCAACTGCTCTATCTGGGCTGGCAAGGGGTGAAGCGGGTCTTCACGCCGATGATCCACCTGCGCCTGCATAACGGCAAAGTCTGGGTCGAGCAGGACGGTACAGAGGACGGGGTTGCCAATCATCTGCTCGCGGCGGGTATTCCGCGTGAGGAGATCGTGCTGGCCTTCTACTCGCCGCAGAAGCGCCCCTACACCGAGTTCGCCGTCGCCTAAGCTGCTCCGACAGCCCCCATACGCGCTTCGGCGCACCACTGACCCCTGACGCCACCCTGGCATCAGGGGTTTTGTGTTTCCCCAACGCCACGCACCCCAGCGCTTTCCTGTCGCCACGCTCCTGCTGAACACGAAGAACCGAACCATATCGTCAAGGCTCACCGCGTCTACCAGGGCAATCTGCCTGACTGCGAGGTGCTAGACCATCTCATCCTGGGTAAAGGCCGCTGGCTCTCTATGCGAGAGCGAGGATTAGGCTTCAGCAAGATCCGTGTACCCAGCACATCTGTAGGGCCAAAAGTGGGCCGGAAATCTGCATCGTCTGTGGACAGCAGGCCCGGCGCGTAGTAGGCGCTGAAAATATGATCATATTTGGCAGTCAGGCTGGTCATTGCGCCGTCACGCAGGTGCGCTAGAATGCAGCAGAATGGTTTTAAAACCGAAGGCCTCCCGCGTCGTGAAGCAACCGCGCCTCTATCTCACCCAGCAGTTTCCCGACCTCGTAGCCCAGGCTGGCCTCTCACTGCGCGCCTTCGCTCGCCGTGCAGGGCTTAGCTTCTCGACGATTATGGGGCTGCTGCACCCCGAGCTCCACCCCGGCCGTCGGGGCGGCATGCAGCGCCGGACAGCGTGGCTGATCGCAAAGACATATGGCGAGCTTATGACGATTGACGCCCAAGCAGCCTTTCGGCTGCTGATCGTTGAGCACGCCGATGCTGCCTCGGAACAGCCGCGTACCAGTACGTTCCCCGAACCAGGTGACCAATGCGCGTAACCCCGTACCACGCCACGTATCTTGCGTATAGCCTGACCCGCCGTTTCCCCGCCGGGAGCGATGAGCGCCTAGCCAGTGCGGTCGCGAGCGCTCAGGTTGACCTGAACCCCCACCAGGTTGACGCCGCCCTGTTCGCCTTCAATTCGCCGCTGTCCAAGGGCGTGCTGCTCGCCGATGAAGTCGGCCTTGGCAAGACCATCGAGGCAGGCCTCGTCCTGTCGCAGAAGTGGGCCGAGGGCAAGCAGCATGTCCTGGTGATTACCCCCTCGAATTTGCGTAAGCAGTGGTTTCAGGAGCTCACGGAAAAGTTTTTCTTGCCCTGCCGCATCCTCGAGTCGAAGTCCTACAGCACTGCTGTGAAGCAGGGCGACGCCAGGCCATTCGAGGGACGCGACATTATGATCTGCTCGTACCAGTTCGCCCGAACCAAGGCGAATGACATCCGCGCGGTGCCATGGCATGTCGTGGTGATTGATGAGGCCCACCGTCTGCGCAACGTCTACAAGCCGAGCAACGTCATCGCCAATACGCTCAAGCAGGCCCTCGCAGGTCGGCACAAGCTCCTGCTCACTGCTACACCGCTCCAGAACTCGCTGCTCGAACTGTACGGCCTGGTCAGCTTTATCGACGAGCACACGTTTGGCGACCTGAAGAGTTTTCGCGATCAGTTCGCCAGCCTGAGCCAGGATCAGGTCTTTCAGACGCTCAAGGCACGCCTGAAGCCGATCAGCCATCGCACGCTGCGTCGGCAGGTCACCGCCTACATTCCGTACACGAAGCGGCTACCCTTGGTGGAGGAGTTTACGCCCCAGGCGGACGAGGATCTGCTCTACGACCTCGTCTCCGAGTACCTGCGGCGCGACGATCTTCAGGCACTCCCGGCCAGCCAGCGCACGCTGATTACGCTGGTGCTGCGCAAGCTGCTCGCCTCGTCTACCTTCGCGATTGCCGGTGCCCTGACCTCGATCGCGAACCGGCTTAAGTCCAAGCTTGCAACGCGTTCACCGGGCGCCACGCTCGTGGATGAGCTCGACCAGGACTATGAGGCGCTGGATGCAACGGCTGAGGAGTGGCCGGATGATCCCACGGCCCCGGCGCTGTCTGCGGAAGACCGTGCGGCCATCGCGCGTGAGATCGCCGACCTCGACGCTTTCGCCAGCCTCGCAACCTCGATCACGCACAACGCGAAGGGCACCGCGCTGCTCAAAGCGCTCCATATCGCCTTCGCGAAGGCCCAGGAGCTTGGCGCGGCGGAGAAGGCGATTATCTTCACGGAGTCGCGGCGCACCCAGGACTATCTGGTTCGGCTCTTGGCCGACAGCCCATTCGCTGAGGGGCTCGTGCTGTTTAATGGCTCCAACGCCGACGCGCGCTCAAAGCAGATCTACACGGAATGGTCGCAGCGTTACAAGGGCACCGACCGCATCACCAGCTCGCGTACGGCAGATATGCGCTCGGCCCTCGTGGATTACTTCCGCGATCAGGGCCGGATCATGATCGCCACCGAGGCGGGCGCCGAGGGCATCAACCTGCAGTTCTGCTCGCTGGTAGTCAACTACGACCTGCCGTGGAACCCGCAGCGCATCGAGCAGCGCATCGGCCGCTGCCACCGCTACGGCCAGAAGCACGATGTGGTCGTGGTCAATTTCCTCAACCGCAAGAACGCGGCCGACCAGCGGGTCTTCGAGCTGCTCTCCGAGAAGTTTCAGCTCTTCGAGGGCGTGTTCGGCACCAGCGACGAGGTGCTTGGCACGATTGAGTCGGGCGTGGACTTCGAGAAGCGCATCGCGGAGATCTACCAGCGCTGTCGGCGCACCGATGAGATCAAGGCGGCGTTCGACCAGCTCCAGCGCGAGCTCAGCGTGGAGATCAACGCCTCGATGACTCGGACGCGCCAGCAGCTGCTGGAGAACTTCGACGACGAGGTGCGCGAGAAGCTAAAAATGCGCGACGAGTCCTCGAAGAGCTTTCTCTCCCGCTACGAGCGACAGCTGATGCAGCTCACCCGCTTCGAGCTGCATGGACACGCCACTTTCCGCGACGACGCGAGTTTCCAGCTGCATAGCCAGCCCTTCCCTGAGCACGCCAGCGCGATTCCGCTGGGCTTGTATGAGCTTCCGCGTCGCCCCGGCGAGGCGCATCTCTACCGCCTGAACCACCCGCTCGCCGAGGCGCTGATCGCGCAGGCAAAGCACCGCGAGCTGTCTATCGGTGAGGTTCGCTTTGACTACACCCACCACGACGGCAAGATTACGGCGCTCGAACCTTTGCTCAACCAGGCTGGCTGGCTCACGCTCACGCTGTTTAGCGTCGAGGCGCTGGAGCAGGGCGAGGACCACCTGGTGCTGGCTGCGGTCACGGACGACGGGCAGGCGCTCCCCGAGGAGACGGCCAGCCGGCTGATGACCGTCCTGGGGACAACGGCGCCGGGGGCGCCGATTGCTCCGCCAGAACCGCTCACGGCTGCGCTCGTAGCGCTGACGGAGCAGCGCAAGACCACGATCCAGCGCACGATCTCCGAGCGGAACGCCAGCTTCTTCGAGGCCGAGGCGGAGAAGCTCGACGGCTGGGCCGATGATCTGAAAAGCGGGCTGGAGCGTGAGATCAAGGAGTTCGACCGCCAGATCAAGGAGGCCCGCCGCGCCGCTACGGCCGCCCTGAGCCTGGAGGAGAAGCTGGCCGGCCAGAAGCAGGTCAAGGCGCTGGAGGCGCAGCGCAACCAGAAGCGCCGTGCGCTGTTCGACGAGCAAGACCGCGTAGACCGGCAGCGCGAAGCGCTGATTGCGTCCATTGAGGTGAAACTGAGCCAGAAGCCTGCGTCGAAGTCGCTTTTTACAATCCGATGGATACTGCAATGAGCACACCACCCAGCACCGAGACCCCAGCACAGGCCCTCGCTCGCCAGATCATGGAGCGGCTGGTAGCGAAGCGCCTGATCAGCGCCGACGAAGCGACAAAGCTTCAGCCCAAGCTCGCCGAGGGCAAGCTGAGCGCCGAGGACTGGCGCCTGGCGGTCGAGCTCGTGCGCGAGCAGGAGGCCACCCCATGAGCAATACTGCACTGAAAAAGCTTGTGGTGGCCCACCTGCGTGGCAGTGTCGAGTCGTTCGAACTGCCGTTTGAAAAGGGGCGCAACCTGACCGTGATCTACGGCGAGAACGGCACCGGGAAATCGACGATCTGCGATGCGCTCGAGCTCCTCAGCAAGGGCAAGATCAGCTCGCTCGATAACCGTGGCCTGGGGAAGACCAACAAGTACTGGCCGACGCTGAGCAAAACGTCGACCGATATATCAGTCGTCTTAGAGACGGCAAGTGGCAGCTGCCGCGCGACCTTTGTGAAGAACGATGTGGTCGTTCACCCCGCAGAGGCGCGGCCACGGGTCGAGGTGCTGCGACGCGGCCAGATTCTCGGCCTGGTAGAAGCGCTGCCTTCCGAGCGCTACACCACGATCAGCCGCTTTATTGATGTCTCCGGCGTCGAAAAGTCTGAAACGGCGCTCCGCAAGCTGATTAGCGACTTGAACAATAATCGAGAGATCGCGGTCGCCCGTATTCTGGAGAATATTGGCGCCATCGAGCAGTTCTGGGCAGCCGACGGAACCCCTGGCACCAGTGCGATTGTCTGGGCCAAGGCCGAAGTGGCCCGTGAAATCCAGGCGGATGACCCCGAGCTCGCGGCGCTCCAGGCGCTTCAGCAGGCGTACACGCGGCTCAGCAGCTACCCGGCACGGCTCGCGGAAAGCGCGCAGGTGCTCCAGCGCGCGCGCGCTGCCGCTGAGGATGCACAGCAGGCTGCGACATCCTATCTCCAAAGCGTGGCGCAGGACGCGGGCGAGGTGATGGCGGTGCTTCAAGCGGCCCGCGACTATCTCGGCAAGCATGCTGGGCCAAGCGTCTGCCCGCTGTGCGAGAGCACCGCTGCGGTGCAGGGTTTAGCCCAGCGCATCGAGCAGCGCCTGCAAGCGTTCGCAACGCTTTCGACGATCCAGGGCAGGCAGCGATCGGCAGCCGAAGCGCAGCAACAGGCCGAACAGAAGGCTCGCCTGCTCGCGGAGGAGGCCCAACAGGATGCGCTTGCCTTTAACGCGATCCGTGGGGGCTTCGCCTGGTCGCCTGAGCTTGTGCTGCCGTCCCTTCCTGCGCCCGACGCTGTTGCGCGCCTCGAACTTTGGCTTACGGCGACCGCCGAGCTGCCGGATATGTGGCGGCAGGCGGCAACCGCGCGGCAAGATCGGCGCCAGTTCCTCACAACCCTGCGCGGGGCGGTCCAGACGTTTGAGGAGAATGTGCAGGGCCAGGACGAGCTGAGTGCGCTGCTGCCGAACTTGCAGCACGCGCTGGAGATCGTCGAGGAGACGCGCAAAACATTCACCGACACGCTCCTGCGCGCGATCGCCAGCGACGTTGGCCGCATGTACGAGGCAGTCCATCCCGGCGAAGGGCTCAATCAGATCAAGCTGGCGCTGGACGCAGGCCGTCGGGCGTCGCTCGAGATCGGCACAACCTTCGGCGGCAAGGCCGACCTGCCGCCACAGGCGTACTTCAGCCAGTCGCACCTCGACACACTGGGCCTGTGCGTGTTCCTGGCGCTGGCGGCGCTGGACGAGCCGAGCACGACGATCCTGGTGCTCGATGACGTACTCGCCAGCGTGGACGAGCCGCACGTTGATCGCTTGATCCGCATGCTCTACGACGAGGCGGCGCGCTTCCGCCATTGCATTATCACAACCCATTACGGCCCCTGGCGCCATAAGCTGCGCTGGGGGTGGCTCAGGAACGACCAGTGCCAATTTGTCGAGCTTTCGCGCTGGTCGAGGACCGCCGGTATCTCGGTGATCCGCAGTGTCCCGGAGGTTGAGCGCCTGCGCGCCCTGCTCGCAGAAAGCCCGCCAGACCCGCAGCTCGTCTGCGCCAAGGCCGGGGTGATCCTTGAGGCAGCGCTGGACTTTCTGACCCAGCTGTACGAGTGCTCCGTGCCAAGGCGTGCCGAGCCACGCTACACGCTCGGCGAGCTGCTGCCTGCGGTCAAGGGCAAGCTGCGCAAGACGCTCAAGGTCGAAGTGCAGAACGGCAACGACGCCGCAGGCGCGCCAAGCTACGCGACCGTGCAGCTAGAGCCGATCTTGAACGAGCTTGACCGGATTGCGCAGACCCGCAATGTGGTGGGCTGTCACTTCAACGCGATCTCGTTTGACCTGCT
>Ga0209591_10006653_pt1 | contig 12822 bp, 8 predicted proteins | sample MAT01_FD_187207 | JGI IMG/M metagenome (GOLD analysis project Ga0209591, IMG submission 187207) | Freshwater microbial communities from Lake Fryxell liftoff mats and glacier meltwater in Antarctica - MAT-01 (SPAdes) (version 2) | ecosystem: Environmental > Aquatic > Freshwater > Ice > Liftoff...
GACCATCGACCTTCCCGATCCCCTTTTCCGCAACGTCAAGGCCACCGCTGCCAGTCGCGGTCTGAAGCTCAAGGAATTTATCGCAAACGCGCTTCGCTCAGCACTTGATCAGGGCGGGCTGGCGCGTGAAGACGCCATCTCACCCGAAAAGGCCCACCGACTGCGGATGGAAAAGCACTTCGAGGCGATGAACAGTGACCGTCGGCAGACCGGCCCCGTCGGTCCCCTAAATCGCGAGGAACTCTACGACCGTCATGCTTGAGCCCGTCTTTTTCGATAGCAACGGCTTCCTTTACGCCTACCCGGGCGACCCGGCGGACGGGAAGAAGAGTGCCCGCGCCCGGGAACTTCTTTCCCGTTTCATGCCCTGCCTCTCCTCGCAAGTCCTTCAGGAATTCATTGCCGCCTCCCTGCGCAAGACCCAGCTCGGAATTACCGAGGAAAAGATCGACCTCTTTCTCGAACTCACCGGCGACTTCCCTTTTCAGCCGCTTTCCCGCGATCTGATCTGTCAGGCCACCCGCCTTCATCGCCGTTTCTCCTTTTCCCACTGGGACAGCACGATCATCGCGGCAGCCCATGCCAGCGGATGCGGCAAATTGTATTCTGAGGATCTTCAGGACGGGTTCGCGCTCGATCACCTCACCATCGTCAATCCCTTCGTCTGAATATCGGCTCATCCGCATCCGATGTGTATGAGAGAAAAGGAGGAGGGTAACCACTCATATACACTCATCGGGAACAGCATCGAATGGCACTAACTTAAGCGACCACGCACCAACGGTGCGTCTAATACCAGCCCAAGGCAACGCCCTGGTATATAGATGGTTACAACGCCAGCCCTGAAGGGGCAACCCAATCCGGAATCATCCCAACTCCTCCTTAAGTTAGTGCCATTCGGAACAGCATCCTTCTTTATACCGGCACAGAAAGCGTCTCCTTCGGCCCCGGACTTCAAGCCGTGCCGATCAGCGCTTTGTGGCACTGAACGTCGAACATCGAAAATCCCCGAATCACGTTCCCGCGCCCATTCACCCCATTCAAATCTCGATGTTCAACGTTGAATGTTCGATGTTCCTGCAGCGGTTTCACGCCGGGGCGGGCGGCGGTTAATTTTTCTAAACCAGGTCCCGAGATGTGGGTAGGTTTGTATTTCCAATAGATCCCTTCCCCATCGCCGCCAAAAATCCCGAGGTCGTGCTTGTTTGCGTAGCCTTGCGGCATTCACCCCACGATGCGCGAATCCTGCCTTTCACGAAAAGGGGACTGCACAACGGCTTATTCCCTCTGAAATCCTAAGAACGCAGCGTCCAAGACGCCCAAATGTCAAAGAGCAAGAAGTGACCCGAATGGCGCTAAGTAAAGCCGCAAAGCCCCAAGGGGCGAAATGCTACAGCCTATGGCAACCCCTGGGAACCAGTTGTTTACAGCAGTCAGCCCTGAAGGGGCGACATAATCGGAGCCATCGAAAACCCCTCTTAACTTAGTGCCATTCAGGTTTGACCCCTTCGATGGGTTCTTGGATTAGCTACCAGAGATTGCTTTCGCTTTAACCAAATGGATCAATCCTCCAGGACGATACGGAATTCCCGGTTGGTCGCATCGTAGGAGGTGTTGCCGCCGGGTTTGCAGATGAAGTCGATGATGGTGTCCTTTTTTATTTCGACGGGGATGTTAATTTCCAAATGTTTGGCATCGGGGCCGCCTATGTGATGGGAGCTGACTTCCTTGCCATCCACCGTGATGACGCCGGTGACGCCGTCGCCTTCACCGTTATTTTCCCAGAAGCCCTTGATGGTGACCTTGCCTTCGACGGGACTTTTCCAACGGAGGACTGCGGGAGTGCCATTCTCCGGGTGCATAACTCCGGGCGTGATGTTGAGAAAGCCCCCCACGCCACCCCAATTATATCCCCACATGGTTTCGACTTGCTGGAGTTCGCTGAACGCACCGTCCTTCAAATACCCGTAATACCAATTGTTGCCGCCTTGGGTCTTGGTGTAATCGTCATAGGAGGAAGCGATGATTCGCGAACCAGTGTTTATTTCGGAGACATCCTCCGCATCGCCTGTGATGTAAATGGCATCCTCGTTGAGATCAAAAGTGGATTCGCCGGCATCGGGCGTGACCGTTGATTGAGTGCCCATGAGATTATAAACGGTGAGGGAGCCCCCGGCCTTCACGCGGATCTTGGATGGGTGAGTGGCCCAGCAGACCCGGATGTCCTTGCCGTCGCGCCGGAACAGACAGACGCGAACCCGGGAATATTCGGGCATCGGTTCGTGCCGGACGAATTCCGCACCGTCGAGCTGGTGGATGAGATTGGCGTAGGAAACGTATGAGGGCGCGACCGCATAACGTCCCATGCCCGACTCCTCTTTGTTGTGATTGCGCAGGAGTCCCATGCTGACGAAATTCAGGTGGTCACTGGACAGGTACCAATAAATTTTGGTCACCTTCTCCGAGAGCAGCAGGGTGTATTGACGTGCGAGATATCGGGCACCTTCGGCCCGGCCCTTTTCAAACATTTTTCTGCCCCGCTCCCAGTCGTATTCCTCGGTGGTGTGATGGCCGGTTTCCGTGACCCAGATGGGGATATCCTTTCCGTTATTGTATTTGCGCACCAAGTCCTTGAGTTCGGCGACTTCCTTTTCCACACCCTCGGGTTTCTGACGGTAGGGATGAATGACAAGGCCATCCATGTATTTGAGCCCCCCCAGCTTAAAAATGCCCTCGAAGAAGGGCAGCGGAATCAACACGGCCGCACCGCCGAGAACCTGCACGTCCGGTCGCACCTCTTTGATCTTTTCGTAGGCAGTCTTCAGCATGGCCGTGTAGGTGGTGTAGCGGGCTTCCAAGCTTAGACGCGCAGAGGGCGGCGCCCAAGAGCCGTTATATTCATTCCAGATTTCCAGCCACTTAATCTGGTCGCCATATTGGTTGAGGATGGCCTGGCCGTATCTGCCATAACCTTCGAATCCCGCCGGGGTGCTAGGACCGTCCTCGTCATCATAATGTTTATTGCCGAAGGTCATGGCGATCAAGGGATACATACCAGCCTCCTTGCTGGCGGCCATATAGGCATCGGATTTTTTGGGAAACTTGAATTCGCCTTTTTTTTTCTCGACCTGAGCCCAGTAATGTTCATCGCGGATGGATTCGATGCCGATGCGCTTAAAGGTTGGGAGCATGGCGGGATTCATGCCTTGTGCAAAGTGGGTCATGACTCCGAACGCGCTGTTCAACGGATCCTTCGAGACATGAGGACGGATGATTGCGAAGCTGGTGTAGGCTTCCGGTTGGACCGCTCCGGCCTTGGAAGGTCTGAGGTTCAGCAAATAATAACCGACGGCGGGAACCTTGGGTTTAATGACAGCCTTTCCGTCCGCGATTTCCGCAGAGCCAGATCCGACCTCCTTGTGCCAGAAATCGGTGATTGTGTAAGGCACTTCGTCCGCGTCAGTCGTGAAAGCAATCTCCACCGGCTGCCCTTCGTCGAAAATGTTGCCGAGTTGAGAGCTCGTCCACACCTCGGCTTGTTGGGCATGAATATCCGGCAGCGCTGGAGATATGCCAACGAACAGCGCCAGAAACACGCGGCAAAGGGAAAGGAGAGGCTGGCACGGAGGTCTGGAGAATTGAGACATAGGCTGAGGGACCAAAATATTATAAGAATATTCCATTTGTTCAAGAAAAATGATTTCTCTGTGGGAAAAGGTGTGGCATTTGATATTGGAGAACGTCGCAGGGCGTTTTTTGAACTCGCGGGAAAGTCAAGGTCGTGGCATTGAGGGAATAGCGTCTTGCACATAGGTGAAACTGTCATTATTATAATTATAAACTGATCTATTGTGAGCATTGACATTATTCCTTCCCTCTCGCTTTTGGACAAAGCGTTCTCTCGGCCTTCTGACGGGCAGCTCCCATTGCATACGAAAGTACATCGGGGTTTGCGCTATGCGATTGAGAATTTTTTTGAGGATGGGCAGAGGTTTTTTACCGAAAAAGAACTGATCACCCACCTGAAAGTATCGCAAGTGACGGTTCGTCGTGCGGTTTACGACCTAGTGCGTGACGGTCTTCTCGAAAGGCGTGTGGCAAAGGGCAGCTTTGTGCGCAAGCGGGCGGGAGGCACGGACACCGACTCGTTTCAAGTTGCCGTTCATCTCGCCGACTGGGATTCCTCGTTCCTCAGCCATTTGCTGCGGAAGATCTTGGGGGCGTGTAATTCCCGACATCTTGGGGCAAAGGTATTCTACTCCCATCAGTCCGGCGCGATGTTGGGGCAGGAGGGACAGGCGTGGAATCAAGCGGAAATTTCGGCGGCCATCTTGATCGCGAGCCCCCCAGATCTCGCGATTGATCTTTCTCGTTTATACGAGGGCCTAGGTAAGCCGGTCGTATCGGTGGACACCAGAATTCCTGGGTCGCAATCGCATTTTGTGGCGACGGACAACCAAGCGGTCACGAGGCTCGGGGTTGATCATCTGACAAGTCTGGGGCATGAGCGGATCTGTCTTCTTCTCAATGAGCCGGAAGCCCATGACAACGTTGTGCAGCGTGCTCAGTATTTCGAGGAGGAAGGCCGCAAGCGGAAGGCCCGCCACTGGCAGGTGATGCATTGTGGGACAAAGTTCTGGGAGGATTCCTACATGAAAGCCTATGAGATCATGCCCAAGGTGATGGAGCATAAGCCGACGGCAATTTTCGCCTTTGACGATCTTGGCGCGTGGGCTGCGCTCAAGTGGTGCTCACAGCATGGCTTGAGTGTGCCGGGCGACGTTTCCGTCCTCGGTTTCGCGAACGACAAGCCGAGCGCTTTCACCCATCCGGCCCTGACTACCATTGCGCATCCAATCGAGGAAATTGCGTCAACCGCGTTGGATTTGCTCACCCTGCGCGGGAATGCCCGTCAGACCCGCCTGTTACAGCCCACCCTCGTGGTCCGCGAAAGCACTGGTCCTGTTCGCTAATTACGGCAGGGGATGCCGTGCGAACAGGCCAAATGGCCGAAGCGTGCCGCCGGTAAAGCCCGACGGCCGTTCTTGCACCAAGCCTGCCTGTTACGAAAGCGTTAAAGACCGGGATACTGTGGAGCTAAGCACGCTCAAAATTCCTCAATAAAATCCCGACCTTCGAGCCATGCAGCCATGTTGAGGACGAGGTAGTTCCAGTTTTGGAAACCGCGATTGAGAATAGGTTCGCCATTTTCCGGTTGGTAATATTCGTGCAGGGCGCCGAAGCGCTCCATGTCGCGTCCGAAGAGTCGGATCGTCTTTCCCGCCAGATCCTTGGCCTCCTCATCAAGGCCGTATTTCACGAGTCCGCGGAACGTGAGGTAATTTGAGACGCCCCAGACGGGACCAAGCCACGAGGAGGGATTTCCTGATGCGCGGACATTGTACATCTTTTCCATTTTGGAGAGCGTGCGTACCCCTGCGGCAGCATGAAATGTCTGCCGGTTACGGTAGTGTTCAGCGGCCACCCGGCGCGCCTGCTCCGGAGTGGCGATGCCGGCCCAAAGAGGCAGGAAACCGGACCAAACACCAATGCGTTGAATGAGGCACGGCCAGTCACGGACCTGTCCGGCATGCAATTCCCAGCGTCCCCTCTGTACGGGGGAGAGATTCAAATCCACGCTGTAAAAGAAACCGTCGCGCTCGTCCCAGCAAAACTGCTGAATCGCGCCACATAACGCCCGCGCGTCGCTTTTGTACAGCTCTGCAACCTCACTCAGATTGAGCTGCTCAAGCAGGTAGGATAAAGCCAGCAGTTCCTTGTACATCAGTGTATTGAGAAAAATCGAGCCGCTGCTGCGCGTAGGACGGCCAAAGGTGCATGGGTCGTTGTCCACACCGATTGAGCAATCATCCTGCCAGAAATATAGCCCGCATTCATGTCGGTGATGATTGCGGTAGTTGTTGATGAAGCACTGCAGGGCATAAATGTGCTCGCGCAGCCATTCCGCATCACCGGCAGATTCACGCACCAGAAATGCGGCATGCTGAGCCAAGCAGGGCTTGTGCATGTTGTGCCTATAAATCTCCGCAGGCTCGTCCAGTTCATTCCGATGAATCCGGATCGGAATCCACCCGTCAGGTTGCGGGCGGCGCCGGCACACTTCGAGAAAATTTAGCACCGAGCCACGTTCGTATTCCACGGCCTCCGCACATTTTTCCTCATTCCCGCCTTCAAGAAGAATTTGTCGTAGGGCAATGTTGCTCAGCCAGCAATCCCAATCCCAAAGAACATCAGCGTATTGTTCGCTGCCAGGCGTTAGAAAGGGATACGCGAGAGTCCCGCCCGCCGGGCGGAACATGCCAGGGTAATCCTTCGAGAGTCTGTCTCGCAAAAGTGCGATATGCTTGCTGAGAGAGGGAATCGGGAGGGCGCCTTCTCGCTGCCGGTACTGGTCATTACCATTGACTTCTGTGGGACCCAGCTCGGAGAGACTTCCAAGAGAGGCGGGTGGCGGTGATGAAATCGAAGTGCGCATAAGGCTGTGTCAAGAAAGAAATAAAACTCCTGACGATAGAATAATTGATATAAGAATACAATGTGCATCTGCCTTTTATTTTTGTCTGTGAGGGTGTCTCAAAATCTCTCGCCATCGTTGTAGTTAGAGGGATGCGCAGCCGAGGCGGACGAAGATTGTAATCGACTGGCTTCCAATCGGCCCGTCCGGTGAGTCCAACTTTTCACTATATTATAATATTACATTAAAAGGTATTGACGAGGCGTCGCAGCTGTGAAAGTATGGAATTCTTATGAATACACGTTCCCTCCTCGCATCCGTCTGTTCGCTCGTTGCTCTGTCCTCGTTGTTCGGAGAGCCCCTTAGGGCTGCCACCGTCGATTGGCTTGGCAACACCAGTCTAGACTTGGCAACCTCCAGTAATTGGAGCGCCGCACCAAATTCCGGTGACACCCTGTCCTTCGGCGCAGCCGGAACAGCAGGCACCTCGCTAAATTACGATTTGGGCGGTGGATTTAACTCGGACTTTCTGTTTACGCCATCTTCGGCAGCCTACAGCCTCAGCGGAGGGCCCGTCAGCCTGATCAATACGATTGCCAACGATAGTTCCAACGGGCAAGTTTTCGCCACGGAGATCATTCGCGAAGGAAATGGAAACCTTCGAGCCAATGCCGCTGGGGTGACTCTCAACGGCTCGATCAAATGGGCCAAGAGCGGAAACATCGAGGTTTCAGGGACTCAGGGCGTGACCATGGCAGGAGTCGATAGTGGCGGGGGAAGGCTGACGGTGGTCAGCGGAAACAATTCACCCGCCAGTTTTGGGCTCCTCAACGTGACCGGTGCCGTTAGAGTGGGAGTGAATATCGATGGGAGTCCAGCCAACGAGGCGTTTCAAGGCGTCTTGACCCTTGGTACTTCCGGTGGCGGAAACGGTGTTATCAACGTGGAGACCGGCGGGGCGCTTTCTATTTTGGGCACGACCGACATCATTAAAGACCAGTCCATCATTGGCCAGCAGGCACAAGGAATTCTGAATATCAACGGCGGTTCGGTGACCATCGGCACGGAAGCAGGTTTGATCCTCGGCAATAGCGTAAGTGGCCCTCTGGGACCCGGAAAAGGCACTGTAAATCTTAATTCGGGAAACCTGACCATCCTCTCGGGAACGACGACCACAACCACGGGCGGCGTGGATACGACTGTAGTGATGATGGGAAGGGATGAAGGTCAGGCCACAGGAACCATCAATCTCAATGGAGGGGTGCTTTCCACCGACCGGCAATTCGTCCGGGATGGCAGCACGGATTTCAACGCTGGCTCCGCGATCTTCAACTTCAACGGGGGCACCCTCCGGGCGCTCTCCGACCAGACAGACTGGCTGCGCTCGAACAATTCCGTCGTCGGGAGCTTCTTGGCTCTTACCACAACGACTGTCCAGGCGGGCGGAGCGATCGTCGATTCCAACGGGTTTTCCGTCGCAATCAACACGGCTCTTGTTCACGACGCCAACGTCACGACCGATGGCGGCCTCGTGAAGACGGGCGCGGGAACGCTCCGCCTCGGAGGAGCAAACACCTTCAATGGCAGTACCTTGGTCAATGCAGGAACGCTTCTAATCGATGGCAATCAATCTGGTGCAATGGGAGACGTTATTGTGGCGTCGGGAGCAACCCTGGGAGGTGAAGGAGTCGTGGGAGGGGCGACAACGATTCTAGGTAACCTGGCACCGGGAACGGATGGAACAGTCGGCACTCTTTCCTTTGGCTCCTCATTGAACCTCGCCAACTCTTTCGACACCGGTTGGCTAAAGTTTGAATTGGGCACCTCCAGTGATCTTGTGACCCTCACCGCCGGGACACTCGAGATCGGGAACGCAGTTTTGAACTTCGCTGATTTTAATTTTACGCCTCTGGCCGGTTTTGGGGAGGGGTCATACACCTTGTTTGCAACTACTATGGCTATCTCCGGCACTCTCGGCGCTCAGCTCTCGGGAACGATCAACGGCCAGTCTGCAACTCTGAGTCTTGGCGATTTCGGCACGGACATCATGGTCACTGTGGTTCCCGAACCTGCCACCGGTGCTCTCTTGCTGGCCAGCATTGCAGGGTGGGTTCTGGTCCGCCGGCGTCGCAACGGTTGAGGTTTCGCTTATTCCCAAACGCTTAATTGTCTCTCCAAGCTTGGGGAGCTTTGGTGGGCTAGCCCGTGTCAAGCTCATGCGTGGCGCGGGCGTCCCCCCACCAAAATCCTCCTGTCTGCTGTAAGGGAGCGTCATGATCAACTAAGCCATCTAGCCGCTGACTATCCCCCTCGGCCGCTTGACTACCCTGCCTGCATTATCGGTCGCTTGGCTGGTGCTAAGATCTTGGGTCGTCCATGTCCCTGGCAACCTCGTTTTGCCGGGTGCGAGGTCCCGTCTTTTCAAACAAGCGCAGGGAGCAAATTATCAAGAATTGAAGAGCGATGGTTTTCGTCTCTGCGATGAGAGAATTCGGCTCGCCTCAATCGCGCACATCGTTGAGCAGCCAGCCGCTGTATTGATCCTTCGCCCGGCCGGGGAGGATGATCTCCACATGGCCATCCATGAAAAGAAAGTTTCTTCTGCCGTCCCTACCGTGTGAGGGGCTGATGGACTGCGGAGAAATAATGTCCCATTGGGCACCAGCGTAAGATCCCCAATACCAGTTATTGTCGGGTGAGTGCCACTCCGTCATCATGAATTGTTTGGAAGGAGACTGGACGACGGTGAGCCGGGTTGCCGTTCCCAAACCTGACGGCAGACCTCCAGACATTGCCTCTACGCAGAGTGAGTAACTGCGCGCCTCGGGTTGTCCGCTCTGATCGACATTCTTTACTTTGTTGAGCGAATCAGCAGGACACTTATAGATGCGCGTATCGGTCACATACCCCTCCCGAACGAGCAGGTGACTCCATGACAGCCCGTCGGGAGGAGCTGAAGTAACGGGAAATGTCAGTTCATGGTCTTGGGCGTAAGCGTGGAGAATCTGACCCAGTTGGCGCATTTGGGCGGTGCACTTCGAAACATTGGTGCGGTCGATGGAGTCTCGGACGGAGGGGATCAAGAGCGACGTCAACACGCCCACGATGGCAATGGTAACCAAAACTTCAACCAAGGTGAAGGCGGCAGGGGAAATTGAAGCAGGACGGCTCATTATAGGCTTCATGACAGTTGAGTCACGCAAAGCGGTGTCTTAGGGGATGATTAGCGAAAGGTATAAGAAACCATCTAAAAAGTCAAGTATGGGCTGCCCTATTATTCTGGCGCGTATCGCGCAAAGACGGCAAACGGCTCTTCAGCTATGGCATGTCAGGGGAATTTTCCTTAAGCAAACCTTTTTCTTATGTGTAGGAAGCGAAACAGCCGAATTCGGGTGGAACGCGCGTAGATTCCGGCATTCCCGGCGCTTTTACTTAGTATGGAGTACGATTTTTGAAACGGTGACCGTTCCCTCCAACTGAGAGGGGTTCTTTTCAATGATCAAGCGAATCCCCTTAATGGGAAAATGCAGGGTTTTGTCGTCCGCCCCTCCGTATGAATCGCTCGGTTTATCCAATGGGAGGTCAAATGTTTTCTCACTATCTTCGAGCTGTCCCAGCCGGAAAATGAAATGTTGATCGGTATTGTCGGTGAGCACGACCCCGAGATTTCCTCCAGGGCCGGTTGCTGTCACTTCGATGCCGACGAGTTCTTCCGATGCATCGATAGATGTCCCCGCGGCGACGTATTGACCGCCGGCGCTAAAATCGTATGCAATGGCCAAGGTATTTTCTGTTGGGCCCGACTCAAGGGAACCCGTCCCTCCCGGATACTCTTCACCCGAGGAGAATTCCCAAGCATCGCTCAATTCCACGGGGATCTCGCTGGCTATCGAGCTGACAGTGAGGCAGAACAGGCAAATGGCAGCGCATTTGGTAAAAGAAAGAATCCGGTTTGTTGAGAGGGGTTGGTTCATAGTGTGATTAAATGTTTATACCAATATATGTATAGTCTCGTGGAAATTCAATCATTTTTATTGAGCACTGAAGTTTCGATACCACCTCTGAGACAGCAGAGTGGGGCGCCAACGCGTGCCTCGTGCAGTTACTGAACCTGTTGGGGCCCTTCCAAAATGAGATCCCCGACGTGGTCCATCTCTTTAAGGTGGACGCCGCTGAACCAGGCCATGAAGCCGAAGCGGCTTTTGCCGTCGTCTTCGTTGAGGATCATGGAAAGGCCGAGGTCGCGACCAACGGCGGGCTGGAAGGGCGGGATCCGCGTCCAAGGAATGGCGACTTCGTAGTGGACGCTTCCTCCCGCCAGCCCTTCGCGGCTAATGCCGAGTTGAAAGTCTTTGATTTCACCCTCGGGGGAACGGACCTCGTCGCCGGAGAGATGGCTCCAAGCCTGCGGGCCTTTCTGACCAAGACCGACCGAAAAGTCGAAACGTCCTTCTTTCTCTTTGCGGTCGCGCGCGGGATCGATTAAAAATTGCAGGCCGTCTTGGGACCAAAGGCCCGCGTCTTGTTTGGGATTGGCAAAGATGTCGTCTTTCACTTCGACGCCGACATAGAGGTATTTTTCGTCCCAGAGGAAACGGACGGTTCCGCTAAGGTCCTCGGTGCCGGTCCAGTCGGCTTGCTTTTCCGCGCGGAAAAATTGGCGAGAGAGATTGATGGCGCGGGCGGGCACGTTTTTCCACTCGTCAAGTTTGCCATCAATCTTAAGATCGGCAGGAGCTTTGGGTACGCCAACGAACCCGGAAACGAGCCGATTCGTAATTACGCTTTTGCCTGCCGCGTCACGGGCGCGGGCCTGAATCCGGTAGATGGCGAGGGGATCAATTTGGGCCAGCTTCATCGGGATCTTTTTTTCCTCGCCGGGTTGCAACGTCAGGCTGCCCTCGGTGATTTCGGTAAAGTGGGCCTTGATGGCGTCGGCCCCGCCAAAGTCGAATGTGCCTTCCTTCATTGAAATCTCCTGGAGAATTTCCACGTCCCATCGGATGGCCTGGGCTGCAGTTCCGCGATTCACGACGGTGAGTAGCACACGGCCTTCACCCGCTTCTGCATCGGCGGCCTGCGGGATGATGGCGGCCTCAATGGTGCTGGCCAGCGGCAAGCGGAACGCCAGTTCGGCAGTGGGCTGTGCCGGGTTTCCGAGCAGGACCGCGAGGCTCGCTTCGCGGGCTTCGGTATTGATGGGCACTTGCAAATTGAAGGTGATCTTATCCTCGGACCTTTCACCGGGTTCGACAGTCCATCCAGGGGGTGGAACGAGCGTGACCGGGCTCTTTTCGCCAGCAGCCAGTTGGACGGTGATTTGTGCGCGACTGCCTTCGATGATCCCGGCGGGAGCTTGATTGAGGCTGAGCGCGGGGGGCGGGAGTCGGTCGGCCAGTTTCTCACCGGTTGAGGTGTAGAGGAGGAGTTGCGGTTCTTCGCCGATGCGCAGGGTCACGCCCTTACCATCCGCGTCGAGCATCCGTTCGCTGCCGTCGAGATGGATAAGACGCACGGCCTTCGCGCCGGGCAGCGGAATGAAGGCATCGACGGGTTGCTTCATGTTCCAGAATACTTGCAGCGCTTCGTTGTCCCTGTTGCGGAAAAGAAAGCCGCTGGTGGCGTCCGGATAGGTCATTTCCTGGACGAACTTTTTGTCCCCGAGGGCATTGATAATGTGGTAGTAGGCCACCGCATCGATGCGCGGCAGGTACATATTCAGATACCCGCCAAAGAGGTTCATCGAGTCGCCATAGGAATTGCGCAGGGTACCCTCGGGGTCGGGATGACTAATGGCGAACCAGGTGAAGAACTCTCCGCCGTCCGCCAGGAAAGCGACGGCCTTGCGCACGACGTCCATGGCAATCTCATGGCGCGAGAGTCCCTGGCTTTTGGAACCTATCTCCGTCGAGTAGATCGGCTTGGGATTGCCATATTTGGCAAAGAGGATGCGATACTCGGCCATGGCATTGCGCAGTTCGGCCAGAGAGCCGTAGGAATGGACATTATACGCGTCACTGTATTTGCCAAAGTCGAGCTTGAAATAGTTTTCGTCCGGTCCAATAGCCGAACCGATGATGAAAAAGTCCGGGTCGGTTTTTTTCGCCTGCTCATAGATCAACTTATAGGTCTCCACATTGCGCTTGACCATAGCCGGATCCCAACTGGGGGGCTCGTTGCCGATCTGGAAGCCCCAAAGGCCCTCTTTTTTGAAAAGTTCTATAGACTGCCTGGTCCCGGCAAGCAGGTCTTCCTCGGTGCGGTCATGTTCGTTGTGTTCCACATGCATTGCCGGATAGAGAATGCCGTAGGGCAACATGCCGGATTTTTTGGGGTGGCCGATGCGC
>Ga0209591_10006656_pt1 | contig 12819 bp, 12 predicted proteins | sample MAT01_FD_187207 | JGI IMG/M metagenome (GOLD analysis project Ga0209591, IMG submission 187207) | Freshwater microbial communities from Lake Fryxell liftoff mats and glacier meltwater in Antarctica - MAT-01 (SPAdes) (version 2) | ecosystem: Environmental > Aquatic > Freshwater > Ice > Liftoff...
GGCCCCATTCCCAATGCCCTCCCCCCTTGGGGGGGTTGCCCAATGCCCAATGCCCTATGCCCAAACTCAATGATGAATTTCTAAATTCAAAATATATCGACCGAGTTGCACTTTCTCAGACCATAGCTCATATTCTAACCGCAGGTGTCCCGGTTGAGGCTTTCCTGTGAGAGTTAGTTGGCGGGTGAAGTTGCGGAGTCGCAATTGTTCCGGAGTCGCCAGAGAATCGCCCTGAAGCCAATAGCGGCTCAGGCCGTACATCCCTCGCTCCCAGCAGTGACGATAACTGTATTTGCCGTTTCCTTGCATGGTCATAACTACTCGATAGGGCGAAACTTCTAGCCACAACAACCGCGGTTTTGTAGCAGTTGGTAAGATAGAAATTTGCTCGGAAGAGTTGTCTGGAAATATGCGATCTACTATTGCTGGTTCGTGCAATAACAAGTGAAAGCGATCGCTGTCTTTTTGATACAGTGTACCAGCCGTTTCAACGACTGACCACAGGGGTAAATCTGTGGATACCAGCGATAGACTTACAGGTTTGCGGTGATGGGTTAGCATAATAAAAAATTTATGATTACTTAGGTGATTTGAGATTTGAGATGGGCTGGCTTGCCAATTCAGGAACTTTTGCCAAAAAGATGAAAAATCTACAATCGGCGATCAAAAATTTTCAATTGTTCGATCGTCAGTCAAAACTTAACAACTTGTAAGTGCACGTAAATACACGGATAGCATTTGTAAATTTTTCGTAATATTTTTGTTTTCTCTGTACATTACTGACTTGGGACTGAGAAGACGCTAGGATAACTAACGCCATCTCATCCAAGTTTATCTCAATGCAAGCTGCCATTATAACTACTACGCAAATCGGTGAAAGTCAAACTTTAAGTATTCAAACACCAGCCTCTGGCTTGTCGCTAACGGGGAGGATTCGCATTCCCGGTGACAAGTCGATTTCTCACCGAGCTTTGATGTTGGGCGCGATCGCCCACGGTGAAACGACAATTGAGGGACTGCTGTTGGGAGAAGACCCCCGCAGCACTGCTAAATGTTTCTCGCTCCTGGGAGCCAAAGTTTCTGAACTCAACACCGAATTGGTGATAGTCCAGGGTGTCGGAATTGGCGAATTAGAGGAGCCTGTGGAAGTCTTGGATGCTGGTAATTCCGGTACGACGATGCGGCTGATGTTGGGGATTTTAGCCTCTCATCCGGGGCGTTTTTTTGCGGTAACGGGAGATAGTTCCTTGCGATCGCGCCCCATGTCCCGTGTCATTAAACCACTGCAACAAATGGGAGCACAAATTTGGGGTCGGCGAGATAATTCTTTGGCACCTTTAGCGGTACTTGGACAGCAATTAAAAGGGATTCACTACCATTCTCCGATCGCCTCGGCTCAAGTTAAATCTTGCATTTTGCTAGCCGGTTTGATGGCGGAGGGAGAAACTACTGTTACAGAACCGGCTTTGTCGCGAGATCACAGCGAACGGATGCTACGAGCTTTTGGAGCTCAATTGACCGTCGATCCCGAAACTTGTAGTGTTACAGTTACCGGTTCAGCCCAACTGCAAGGGCAGAATGTAATTGTACCAGGAGATATCAGTTCGGCGGCTTTTTGGTTAGTTGCAGGGGCGATCGTCCCCGGTTCCGAGTTAGTAGTAGAAAACGTCGGCGTGAACCCAACTCGTACAGGCATTTTGGAAGCCTTAGAAATGATGGGAGCTCACATTGAACTGCAAAATCAGCGGGTGGCGGCTGGAGAACCGGTAGCAGATATTTTGGTGAGGAATTCCGGCCAGTTGCGGGGATGCACCATTGCTGGCGACTTAATTCCCCGACTGATTGATGAAATTCCGATTTTGGCAGTAGCTGCGACATTTGCCTCCGGTACTACAATAATTCGAGATGCGGCGGAGTTGCGAGTCAAAGAGAGCGATCGGCTAGCTGTGACTGCTGCGGAACTCAACCGCATGGGTGCTCAAATTACCGAGTTATCCGACGGTTTGGAAATTACCGGGGGAACTCGCTTAACCGGCGCAGATGTTGACAGTTACACTGACCACAGAATAGCGATGAGTTTAGCAATTGCTGCCCTCAATGCCAGCGGTAATACTAATATTCACCGAGCCGAAGCTGCTGCTATTTCCTACCCAAATTTTACTGCTACTTTGCAACAAGTTTGCCATCCAAATTAAGAGTGGGCATTGGGCATTGGGCATTGGTTATTGGTTATTGGTTATTAGGATGAACAACTAACAACTAACAAATAACCAATAACCAATAACTTCCTCTAAGAATCTTTGCCTACAACTTGTTCTTTTAAGACTTCAATTTCCGCCAACAATTCTTGGCGATCGGAAACTTTTAGCAGATAGCGGTAAACAAACCAACTCGTATATCCAAGGCCAATCAATTGAAATATTGGGGCTACCAAAGGAATCTCATTGAGGGCATTAAGTACAGCCAACGTTACTTTGATACTCACGGCACCTGTCAAAATTAAACCAACAGTGACGATCGGCTTTTGATATTCTGCGAAAAAATTGGATACATAGACTGGGAGTTCCGACACAATAGTCACAACTTGGTCTTTGATATCTTGGAACTGTCCTGTGGTTGTCTCTGGAGTTGTGGTTGTCGCGATCGCGCCCGGTTTTTCAATCACCATGTCGATTGTGGTGACTTCAGTTATTGTTTGTGTTTCGTCATTAAATTGCTCTTGTGTCATTTTATACTTGCCTCAATTGTTAAGTTAAATTGCAGCTTGAGAATTGCTGCTGGTCTAATTATCCGGTAATATCAAATCCGGTAGCATCGGAATTAATATTAGCCGAAATTAGGAGACGGCAGTGCCGTGTCCCTACAATATTATTTTGTGTAGGGACACGGCATTGCCGTGTCCTCAGTATCATCTCGCTGAAAGTTCTAGTTCAACTGATTGTAAACAATTGAGCTCTTATTTTTGTACTTGATCGAGGCTGACTTGATTTGGACAAGGGCGTCCTTGTTCAAAATCAGTGATATTGGCGATCGTAGTTGTAGCAATATTTCTCAAAGCGTCCTCGGTGAAGAAAGCTTGATGGCCCGTAATTAAGACGTTGGGGAAAGTCAACAGACGCTGGAATACGTCGTCTTGAATTACTTGATTTGACAAATCCTCAAAAAAGAGGTCGCTCTCTTGCTCGTAAACATCTAAGCCGAGGTATCCGATTTTACCAGATTTCAGTCCTTTAGTTACGGCTTTGGTGTCAATCAACTGACCGCGGCTGGTATTAATCAGTATCAAGCCCGGTTTCATCTGATTGACGGCTTCTGCATTGATGAGGTGGTAAGTTTCCGGCATCAACGGACAGTGGAGACTGACAATATCGGAGGTAGCAAATAGTTCGGGAAGCGAGACATATTCCATGCCCATCACTAGGCAATCGGGGTTTTGGGAAACATCGTATCCCACGAGGCGACATCCGAATCCGTGCATAATTTTGGCAGTCAGTGCGCCAATTTTTCCTGTACCAACGATTCCGACAGTTCGTCCGTGAAGGTCGAAACCCAACAGCCCTTCTAGGGAAAAATTGTCTTCGCGGACGCGGTTGTAGGCGCGGTGGATTTTACGGTTGAGGCATAAAATCAGGGCGACTGCGTGTTCGGCGACGGCGTAGGGAGAATAGGCGGGGACTCGGAGGAGGGTTAGTTCTAAATCGCGGGCTGCTGCTAAATCGACGTGGTTGAAGCCAGCGGATCTCAGGGCGATTAAGCGGACACCTTTTTGGGCGATCGCACTTAATACCGACGCATCTAATTGGTCGTTGACAAAGGCGCAGATGGCGGTCAATCCGGTAGCCAAAACGCTTGTTTCCAAGGTCAGACGCGGTTCAAAAAAAACTAAGTCATGTTGACCATCGACATTGGCTGCTTCCAGAAATGTGCGATCGTAGGATTTGGTACTGAATACGCCGACTTTCATGATTTTTACTTTGAAAAACGCTATGGCAAAGTTGAATTAAACATTTTAAGACTAACTAAAAAAAATGTTATAATAGTCTGCTGGCATTCAAATAAGGGTGTTGTTTTGCCCGCTTGAGGGAGAATTTTGGCATGAGTTATGTATTTGGCATAGATGGCGGTGGCACTAGGACTATTTGTCTGTTGATGGACGACAATAAGCAGGTTTTGGGACGTGGGGAAGCAGGGCCGTCAAATTATCAAACACTGGGAATTGAGTCAGCGAAACAATCGATTCAACACGCGATCGAACAAGCTGTGATTTCGGCTAACATCAACCCCAGTCGCAATCTCAACATAGAAGCAATTTGCCTGGGATTAGCAGGAGTCGGGCGTCCCAAAGATTTTGAAATCATGCAATTTTTAGTACAGAACTTGCAGTTGACCAATAATTTACCTGTTACTCGATCGTTCCAGCCGAGAAATATCGTAATTTGCAGCGATTGCGCGATCGCACTTGTTGGCGGCACTGGCTATCCAGTCGGTATCGCCGTTATTTCAGGCACCGGCTCGATTGTTTTCGGGCAGAACCGTCAGGGAAAAACTCAACGAGTAGGCGGTTGGGGATATATTTTAGGGGATGAAGGCAGCGCCTACAACATCGCAATTCAGGGTTTGCAAGCTGCTTTAAGGTGCTACGATGGACGCGGAGATTATACCACACTTGCAGAAAATTTTCAAGTTAATTTAGGTCTAAATAGCCTTGAGGAATTGGTAGAAGTTGTTTATCGACGCGGTTGGGGTGTGAAGGAAATTGCAGGTTTAGCGCCCATTGTCGATCGCACCGCAGCAGAGGGCGATCGCGTCGCTGATGGCATTATCAATGGTGCTGTGGCAGAATTGATCTTAGCCACAAAAACAGCAATTTCAGAGCTATTTAACCAAACAGAAGAATTTGAAATTGCGCTGATCGGAGGTATGTGGGGGGGCGAGGGAAATTGCCGGGATCGGTTTGAAACAGCAATAAGTGCGATCGCGCCTTGGGCCAAAGTAATTTCACCCCGACACGAACCAGCCTTCGGTGCTGGCTTGTTGGCTTTAAACACTCTTAAGGGTTGACGGTTGACTGTTGACTGCAATCTAAAATCTAAAATCTAAAATCTAAAATTCAATGACTATCTTCCTTATCTTCCAGATTATCTTAGTTTGGCTGATTTTCGAGATTTTCCCAAATTTTCAAATCTTTTATTATCTACCTTATCTTCCCTACTTGTGGAATTCCCGCCTGCCATCATTAAACTATCAAATGAATGCGAAAACAGAAATAAATTTAGCAGTCGTGCATTCCTCAGTAAAACAAAACCGAACCAAGGAGACAATTCCTATGATTACTTCTCAAAAATGGCGATCGACAACAGCAGCAATCCTCGCCCTAGGAATTACACTGGGAACCAGCGCACCGTTGGTAGTAGCTACTCCCGCAGCAGCTCAAAGATGGTCGCAATTTGATAGTATCCGAATTCCATCGGGCAGTGTAATTCCAGTTAGCTATGAAAAAGATAAAATTGTCGTTACCCCCGATGAAACAGCACCTCTAACTTTGAGAGTAGCGCAAGACATCCGCACATCTCAAGGCAGAGTTTTAATTCCAGCAGGTAGCCAAATTGTCGGTCAACTGCAACCTGTTACAGGGCGCAATCGCAAGGGTACTCAATTTGTTGCTAGAGAACTCATTATCAACAGTCGCCAACGCTATCGGATTGACGGAAATTCTGGCATTATTACCAGAACCGAAAGAGTTCAAAGAGGTGCTAGCGGAGGTTCAGTCGCCCAAGGTGCAGCATTAGGTGCAGCAGCAGCGGCGGCACTGGGTGGGATTACGGGAGATAGAGCGATCGCGACTGAAGAAGTATTGGGTGGCGCTGGAATCGGTGCTTTAGCTGGAGTATTGTTCGGGCGGCGCAGTGTGGATGTGATTGTGATTCGCCCGGAACAAGATTTAGCGGTAAGATTGCGATCGGATATCGTGTTGCGCTAATATGGGAATCTTCTAGTCAGTTTTTAGTAGCAGAACATTGTCGAGCGCAAATTTGTTATCTCCCGATCGTTGGCTAGGCATACTATTAAGGTTATGCCTAGCTTTGTTAGTTGGTGGAATGATTGGGTGGGAACGCCAACTCCGACATAAACCAGCGGGTTTGAGAACACATATGTTAGTAAGTATGGGTTCTGCGCTGTTTGTTTTAATCCCATTAGCCATTGGTAAAAATGAAAATGGACGAGATGCTATCGAGCGCGTAATTCAAGGCATTGCTGCCGGGATCGGTTTTTTGGGAGGCGGAGAAATCCTGCGGCAATCTAAACAGGAAACAGGGGAAGTTGAAGTTCACGGACTCACCTCTGCTGCCGCTATTTGGGTGTCAGCAGCTTTGGGGACTGCGGCGGGTTGTGGCTTGTGGGAAATGGCCTTAATTGGTGCTTTATTATCGCTGTTTGTGCTGAAAGTAGTTAAACAATTGGAGCGCCACAAATAGTTATCAGCCATTAGCGTGTAGGGGCGGCTTTTACAAACAATAATTGCCTACAACCCACAATCTCCTAAACCCGCCCCCACCCAATAGCTATTTTTTATTAAAAAAACTGCATATCAATTGGCCTGGGCCATTTTCTGCAAACGGCAAAACAGTTCCGTCTTTTTTGACTGTGCTGCGACTGCGACAGTTGTAGACTTCAACAGGCTTTTTCACTCGATCAATACTCAGAATTGCCCTGTATTCCCAATAATTTTTCGCGCTGCGTTTGATATCGATAATGCAAATCTGCTGTCCGTCGTAATTTCGGCATACAGATGCCTTAGCAGGAAGAGTAATCCAGAAAAATGATATTAATAACAGGAAGAAGGCAACACATTTCACGATCGGCGTACAAATCGATAGCTAACTTACTTATTCGTATCATACCTCCTTAGCGGTTTTCCGGTGATTTTCTGCCAAATCGTCACGGAACATAAATCGGCTTCTTGAAGCATTGATGAAGTTAAACTGAAGAGGTCGTTTTGGGCGATCGTCCAAAACAACCTCAATCTCATCAACAAAATATTGGACATATACTAAAACCTCAGTTAATCTAAATAGTAAGACATGATGAATCTCAATCGAACCAACTTTGAACCCAAAATTTCCGGTTAAGAAAGGAAGCTACTTGTTTATGAAAATTAAGCGTGTTGCCATTATTGGCGGAACCCACGGCAACGAACTCACTGGAATTTACCTAGTCAATAAATTCGATCGCGAACCAGATTTAATGGCGCGATCAACTTTTGAAACTATAGCGCTGCTAGCTAATCCTAAAGCTTGCCAAATCGGAAAACGCTACATCGACATCGACCTCAATCGCTGCTTTCTACGCCAGGATTTAGAAAATCCCAATCTCTCCAGTTACGAAGCGCAACGAGCTAAAGAAATATATCATATTTTTAGCTCTCAAAACACTAATAGTTCAGATTTGATTATTGATTTACACACCACCACAGCCAATATGGGGCTAACATTTATTTTCGATAGCAACCATCCATTTAATCTGCAATTAGCCGCTCATTTAACATCTGTTTATCCAAACTTTAAGGTACTTGCTTCTGGAACACAAAATCAAGATAGCTCTGTGTTGCGCTCGATTTCCCAGTTGGGCTGTACACTGGAAGTGGGTGCAGTTGCACAAGGAGTGTTGGATGCGTCTTTATTTCAGCAAACTAAGGCACTTGTTGGCACAATTTTAGACTGGGTAGAAGCATATAACCAGGGAACAATCTCTCCTCTAAAAAATCCCCTCACAATTTATCAAAAAATCCAGACTATCGACTATCCCAGAAACGAGCGGAGAGAAATTCAAGCAATGATTCATCCTCAGCTTCAATTCAGAGATTATGAACCGCTGAATCCAGGCGATCCGATGTTTTTGACCTTTGACGGTGAGTCGGTTTTATATGAAGGGAAATCGACGGTATATCCTGTTTTCATTAACGAGGCTGCTTACTACGAAAAAGGAATTGCCATGTATTTTACCCAAAAGCAAATTGAGTCCTAATTTCTGACTGTCAACTGTCAACAGTCAACTGTCAACAGCTAAGAACTATTCTTGAGAGCGATCGGGTGACAAAAATTCCTCTTCAGAAGTCGCACGAGAAGAGCGAGATTGTTTCCATACTTCCAAACTGAGAATGCAGGCAAGCAGCCAAACCAAACCAGCCGTATAACCTGCAATAATATCCGTAGGCCAGTGAACTCCTAGATAAAGCCGACTCAAACCAATCACAACAACTAATAGAATTGTCAAAATGTAAATCCACCAGCGCTGCTTAGGAAAGCGGGAAGCCAAAAAATATCCTAGCAAACCGTAAATAACCATTGAAACCATGGCGTGTCCGCTAGGAAAGCTATAAAAACGAACATCAACGGCGCGCTCCCACAGTTGAGGTCGAGCGCGGGCAAAAAGTTTTTTTAACAGTAGGTTTAAACCGATCGCCCCAGCACCGGCGATCGCGATAGTTGTGGCTTCCGATCGATGTTTGCGAACCAACAAAATTATCACCAAAGTCACACAGAGCGCTAGCAGCAAATTTGGCTCTCCCAAAAAGGTAAAGCCAACCATCACTTGATCGAGCAGTCGAGTGTGCAATTTCCTCAGAGCCAGTAAGATAGATGTATCGAAAGCATAAGTTTCCTTTTCGAGAACTTCCTGGGCGATGGTGGCAAATCCCCACAGCGCCAAAGCAGCAACAGCAAGTCCAGCCAGCCGAATGATTGAAATGAGCGAACGAATTCTAGAGCGCATCCATTTAATTAATTAAAAATAACACATCCCATACCAACAATAGCCAGCCAAATAATTGTCCGAGTGGCATTGGCTTCTGAATAATTTGATTATCAATGTATTCGCTGGTAAGTTGGGTTTGTGGTAGTTGGAGAAATTCTTCTAAAGTTAAGGATTCTAATGTTGTTTCTACCAATTTAACTTCACCTAATAATTAGGTCGATCTTTTAGCCGCAGCCTAGTTTAGGGCAAATTTTCCCATGCTTGAGCCACAATGTCGCTCAGCCAGATCCTTTGAGCCAAATCAAGGAGATTGTCATCGGCCAGCACCTCAGCCTTTAATTCATCGAGAGACTGAGAGCGCGATCGAGCTATCTGAACCACGCCCGCGATCGCCGTCGCCACCAATTCTTCATTCAGCGGGTGCTGTCGCAAAGCAATCATTTCTTGAGGATTTGTAGGAATGGGATAATTCATCAGAGTGTACGCCTAAGCGGTAGACCATCAGGCACTGAATGGAAGCCTAAACAAGATTAATCGAAAACCCAAAAATCTGAGAACAATGTAAACTTATTTAAAACTCAATAACTATTCGGGGAGTATAGCGCACTTTGCTCCCTTGTCAACCCCCCCGTCTTTATGAATTTATAGAGAGCCTAAAATGCAAGAAATTCTTTATCTAGAAGTCCCGACACCTGATACAGCAGCCGTATGCACTTGGTTGCAGCAGGAATTCGAGCCTGGGATCGGAGAAAAAATTATTACTCCTGATGGCTTTCGTTTGGTTTCAAGCACAACAGCAGCCGGGGCGATCGCATCACTAGCCCAAATTGCCAATCCAAAATCCACCGTCGCTACCTCCAATTCAGTCAGCCAAAATCATCAATCCACAGAACTTTCCACATTTGTCTGGTCAGTCCAACGAACCACTTATTTAAAAGTTTTTCGTCTCGAAGATGCACCCCCAGGGGAAAGAAAATTCCTCGAATCCCTGAACTCTGCCGTCAGAAACAAGTTCCCTGAGTTATACCCTGAACCCCCGGTCATAGACCTCTCCAAACAGTCAATTTTTGAAGCTCTTGCCCCATCTTACCCACTCACCGTCAAATACTTCCAAAAAATGCCAAAGGGCGAATATGACCTCCAGCGCGTCTACTGGTGGGAGCAGCGTTGGCGCGAAGGTACTCGCAATCCTCAACAGCCAAAACAAGTAGTGTTTTTGAAGGCAGCCCCCCCCTCACCACAAAGGGGGGAAGTCAGAAGAACCCCCCCCTCGCCCCCCCCAAGGGGGGAATGGGGGAAGGAAGAAGACACGATTTTGGTGTCGGATTCTGGCGATACTTTTTATGACTTAATTTATATCGGCGGGGCTTTGGGAGTTATTCACGCTGCTGTGATGGCGAGGTTGGGCTACCGGGTACTGCTGGTGGAACGAATGCCTTTTGGACGGATGAATCGCGAGTGGAATATTTCACGGGATGAAATTCAAAACTTAATTGATTTGGGTTTATTTACGGCGGCGGAAGTGGAAACTTTGATTGCTAGAGAATACAAAGATGGCTATAACAAGTTTTTTGATGCTAACAATCCGCCCGTGGCTAAAGCACCAGTTTTACACACGCCAAAGGTACTCAATGTAGCTTTGGATGGCGAAAAATTATTGTATTTAGCAGGAGTTAAACTGACAGAAGCTGGCGGGAAAATTTGGGACGAAACTGAGTTTATCAGAGCCGATGTTGAAGTAGAAAAAGTAGTGGTTCATGGTCGCCACTTGTCCACAAAATGCGATCGCACCGTATCGGGACGACTACTGGTGGATGCGATGGGTTCTGCTTCTCCGATTGCTTGGCAATTGAACGAAGGGCGGGCTTTTGACAGCGTGTGTCCGACAGTGGGTGCAGCCATTGATGGAGGATTTGAGCCGGGAGTTTGGGATGCCGAATACGGGGATGTTCTCTACACTCACGGGGACATTTCCCGCGGCCGTCAGCTCATTTGGGAGTTATTTCCCGGCGCTGGGGGAGAATTGACTGTTTATCTGTTTCACTACCACCAAGTAAATCCACAGAATCCAGGTTCTTTGCTGGAATTGTACGAGGACTTTTTTACGATTTTACCTGAGTATCGGCGCTGCGACTTGGATAAATTGGTGTGGAAAAAACCGACTTTTGGTTATATTCCAGGACATTTTAGCACGGGAAGTGGCGATCGCGCGGTGGCCTTCGATCGACTAATTGCGATCGGCGATGCAGCTTCTCTCCAATCTCCCCTGGTTTTTACTGGTTTCGGTTCTCTGGTTCGCAACCTATTCCGCTTAACAGACCTTTTAGATACTGCTTTAAAGCACAATTTATTGAGTGCAAATCACTTAAACCAAATTCGTGCTTACCAGAGCAATGTTTCAGTGACTTGGCTGTTTTCTAAAGGGATGATGGTTCCCACAGGTCGCAGTTTACCACCGCAAAAAATTAATTCTATTCTGAATACCTTTTTCGGTATTTTAACCGAAGAAGAACTCACCGTAGCCGAAACTTTTATTAAAGACCGGACGGATTGGTTAACATTCAATCGGCTGGCGATTAAAGCGGCAATCAAAAACCCTTCTCTCCTGCTGTGGATTTTGGATTTTATCAGTTTGGGGGATGTTTGGCGTTGGCTGGGGAGTTATTTCAGCTTTACTTTGCTGGCTTTAGCGAGTTGGCTATTCGGATGGCTTCCCAACTTCGCCCGCAGGATACAGCCTTGGTTGGAACCACGGTATCCGGCTGTTTGGTTGTGGCTGTTGGCTACCAGCTATGCTCTCACCTACGGCATGGGAAGAGGTGCTACCACTTGTCCTAAGCTCAAATCCAAGTAAGTAGCATCGGAATTATTATTAGAAATTAGGACACGGCAATGCCGTTTCCCTACAATATTATTTTGGGTAGGGACTAAAGCACTCGCGGTGTCCTCTATCATTCTTGTCTTAAATTTATTGATTTTTTTCTCCGCAAGCCATCAACCAAAAACTCATCATCGATCGCCCGCAGCGACAAATTCATCCCGCGAAACCAGATAGCTGGCTATTTCCGACTCGGAAATCAACCCTTGTCTGACCAATTGTAACATCGGCCCGGAGTCCAGCAAAGGCTCAAACGCTTCAATGCCGATTATATCGCTGTGGCTGACAACCGCTTCTAAATCAACGCTAACAAACCCAGCTTCTTTGAGAATGCGACACAGATTTCGCCCGACGGATAAATCGCCGCCCCGCGAGGCCATCACCTGCTTGAATTTCTCGCGAACAATCTGGACTGACCAAGGTGGATTTGTTAGCCAAAACAGATCGGCATCGCTATCAATAATCACCAATTTGCCACCAGGCTTTAAGATGAGGAATATTTCTCTCGCTGCTGCGACGGGATCGGGGAGGTGAACGAACAGCAAACGGGCGATCGCAAAATCGAATGTGTTATCATCCAAACCAGTATCCGCAACCGATGCTTCGATGCGATTTACTCGATCGCCCGCTTTTCCATGCAAATATTCTACTGCTTTTTCGTGCAGTACGGGGTCAATTTCTACCGCTGTTAGAGAACTGTTTGGCAACAATTCTAACAATTTTTCTGTGAAAAATCCCGGCCCGCTACCCGCTTCCAAAACATTCATCCCGTCAGCTAAACCGAACCACTTTAAAGTGCGTGCTTCTTTTTCCCAACTCAGGAGAACTTGAGATTTTAACCGCTGGATTTCTGCCTCAAATTCTAGATTATAGGTGTTTGCTTGATAGGAACCTTTTGCTTGCATAAAATCATCCTTATTTTTGCTAGGATACCCGGATTATAGAGGAGACGGCAGTGCCGTGTCCCTACAATGTTATTTTGGGTAGGGACACGGCACTGCCGTCTCCAAATTTCGGCTAATAATTCCGATGCTACCAGATTTGATATGACTAATAGATGGACTGCGCTTTAGTGCAATTCTCGTTGCTGACATCCACAAACCTATTTGGCGGACAGATGCAGGACGAGAGACAGGTAATGGCTCTATTGTAATAAGAGGATGGATTACCTAAACTGACGATGTTGT
>Ga0209591_10006658_pt1 | contig 12814 bp, 13 predicted proteins | sample MAT01_FD_187207 | JGI IMG/M metagenome (GOLD analysis project Ga0209591, IMG submission 187207) | Freshwater microbial communities from Lake Fryxell liftoff mats and glacier meltwater in Antarctica - MAT-01 (SPAdes) (version 2) | ecosystem: Environmental > Aquatic > Freshwater > Ice > Liftoff...
AACATGCCGTGTGACACCATTGACTTCAAGCACCACATCGTGCCCCGCACGATCCAGCGCGGGCTGCGAAACCTCGAGCGACGCCCGGTGATGTAACCACGAGTGCCTCAGAAGTTCGCCAAGCACGAGATGCTCCAGGAGTCGCTCCCGGTAGACGGACTGATGCGTGTCGAGACTCATGCCAGCCAACTTTCCAGTCAATCCAACGCAGTTTGAGGTAGTAGCCCTCTGGGAATCAGGATACTCAAAAGTAGAAGGAAAATTTATCAAAACTCAGAATCTTACGCTAGCAATCCATTGTGCGAGTTTTGGATATTCTCGTCACATGACAAGTCAGCATTGATTCACTTCAGGCGGCTGTGGTCATGCCGATGAAAATCTGCCAGGCATTGACAGGAACTACTTATCCAGTGGCAGGAAGGTCAACGTGCCTTCCACCATGTCCGGGACAATCAGTTGATTGTTCTTTCGATCAATGAAGAAGTCTGCGGCCGTGGTAAAATCTTCGGACAGGACAGTTGTCTCCATTGTCTTACGGTCGAATTTCCACACTTTGCCCAGCGGCCAGCTGGAGACGTAAATCACGTCCTTGCCAAATTCGACGCCATCGGCCCCTCGCATTCCCGTGGCGAGAATTTTGAACGTTTCGCCATCATAAGAAACAATGTTGCCGGGGAAAAAATCGGCCATCACCAGGACTTCCTTGTCAGCATTGCCGATGACCGTCACGCCGTTCGGGGCGAGCAGCATCCTGTTGCCGGCTGGGACGGCAAGTTTGATTGCGCCATCCAGACCGACCTTGTAAACGCAACCCTTCATCGGTGGTTTTGCTTTGTCGCTATCGACCGGCCAGAGTTTCCGTTCCCCGCCCGGATCGAACATCCAGCCGGGCTGACCCATTTCAGCGACGTAGACACTTTTCCCGTCTTTGCTCGCCACCACATCGTTCAGGAATTCAACGGGACCTGGGAAGTCGTCCTTCTGTGCAATCTTTGATGCCGTTCCTGACTTATCGACTTTCCAGATCGTCGTTTCGTCTGAACAAACAAGATACCCTCCCACGAAGGCCAGGCCTTTAGGTGAATTCATTCCGCGACAGAATTCTGTGACAGTATCGCCATCGACCACATTGATTCCGCCATCCCCCGGTTCTTCTTCGTTGATCATGGTGACATAGAGTTTGTCATCGAATCCTCGGCACACACTTTCGGGCTTGGTGCCAACCTTCAGAACCTTCAACTCGGCAGCATCCGTCGAACTGATCGCACAAATCACAAATGAGAGAAGGAGGCAGGTGTGTTTCATGGGGATGTTCTTTGGTAAGGACGAACGGCAGCGCAGACGAACTCATGGCCGCCAGGCAGTGACAAAGGATACACGCCCAATGCTGAAGATTCCACTACGCACCTGTGTCACGCCGGGCGATAACTGGCAAAGCCGAACTCGGCGTAGCCTCGAACCGGCAAGTTCAGGTTCAACGACAAATGAAGTGCGCGGAGGAGGATTGGTGTTAAAACCGCGAATGGACGCGAACACACGCGAATAGTGGCAGTGATCCAGTGTGGGTTCATTTCGAATGACTCTTCAAACGGCGCGGGCTCTGAAGTCATGGCACGAGAACAACTTATTTTGCCGGTTTTTCGACTTTATTCGCGTTCATTCGTGGTTCACATCGGTTTTCCATCGGCGCTTCCAAAGTTGTTGACGTCCCGATTTGTACTCAGTTCGCCTACACCGAATAAATTCCTTGATTCTGAGCAGCGCACAACGTTCGTCGTGGAACCCGATTTCAGTGGCCGCAGCGGTTCAGGCAATTCTTACCATGCGACCCCATATCACGATCGGCAATCCGGCGAAAACGCATCCGAACAATGCAGATCGAGTGATTCGGTCACTTCTCGACAACGTGACTTCCCTCCACTTCTGAATATCCTCTCGCCATGAAATCATCCCTGGGGTGTAGGTCAAACGGTCATGAAGAAAAGCGGTGACTGAAATTGCGACCATAAGTCCCCCGGTGAATAACAAAATTCGAGAGATCTTCATCAGCGACCCTTTATTTGACGAATGCACCGGGCTCGCCGAGTCGATGCAATGCCGCGAAGGCATCTGGCCAGGCACCGGGATGAAGGATGTGAGAAAGTCCAATGATGATGCAGGTCACCATGACATACCACTCTGCCGCGCGCTCCATGGATACAACCCCTCAATAAAAGTCTGATGCCGATCTTATGCTTCGCGCGAGTTTTGAGGAATTGTGTGATTGAAATGACCCTTCACGTGGAGCTTAAGGTACAATTTCCGGCTGGTGGTTGTGATACGTGATCAGAGGAGAAAAGTTATGAAGGATGTGGTTGCCAGATTCTGTGTCAATGTCCACGAAAAACTCGAGACTCTTCAAGGCCGAATGGAATCACTCAAATTGAACATTGGAGCAACTTACCATCTGCTTCACGAGAAAATTGTCGAGGTTCGAAACATCAGCGAAGTCCGGCAGTTGCCAGTCAATGAAGCCAGGGCGACGCTGGAACAATGGATCCTGGAAACAAGAACCGAAACAAAGAGCCGAATCGATCATGGAATCCGGAACCACGAGATACAGTATCTTTCCGAGCGCGCGATCAGGGCAGAGCGCTGTGTTGAAGCTGCGCTGATGCTTGCCGAGGCCAGCATCGACGATGCCGAATGGATGATTCTGGAGGCCATCGCAGCCCGACGGGATGCCGAGGCGGTAACGAACGGCTGATCTTCACGCCGACTTTGACTGTGCAACATCGCCGGCAGAAACAGAACTTCAGGGAGTGTGTGCTTGTCAACAACGTCAACCGGGAATATTTGCACGGGAATGGGGCCGACGCCGCACGCATCCGGCGTAGCTTTTCGAGTCTGGGCTCCTCATGCCGACGCTGTCTATGTGACAGGTTCGTTTAACAAATGGTCTCCAGATGCTCATCCTATGGCGAAAGTGGAAGACGGCTATTGGTACGCGGATATTCCCGCCGCTGTGGTCGGCGACGAATATCGTTATCGCATCCTGAACGGCGACAAGCAACTGCTGCGAATCGACCCGTACGCTCGACAGGTGACCAGTTCGGTCGGAAACGCGGTGGTCCATGACCCGCAGTTTGACTGGCAAGGCGACGACTTTCATATGCCGCCCGTCAATGAGCTCGTGATCTACGAAATGCACCTGGGAACATTTCACAACGACGAAGATCGCCAGACAGATAAGTTTGCGGAAGTCCTCCAGAAATTGGATCATCTGAAGCGGTTAGGTGTTAACGTCATCGAAGTCATGCCATTGGCGGAGTTCGCCGGGGAGCTGTCGTGGGGCTACAACCCTGCCTGCATTTTTGCAGTCGAGACGGACTATGGTGGCCCGGTCGGCTTCAAACGCTTTGTCAAAGCTGTGCATCAGGCCGGAATAGGAGTGATTCTGGACGTCGTCTATAACCATCTCGGTCCGGGCGACCTTGACCTGTGGCAGTTTGATGGCTGGAGCGATAACGGACTGGGAGGAATTTACTTCTATAACGACTGGCGCGCTGAGACTCCATGGGGATCGACGCGCCCCGACTACGGTCGCAGCGAAGTATGCCAGTACATTCGTGACAACGCGATGATGTGGCTGGAAGAATATCATGTGGATGGTCTGCGGCTCGACATGACGCTCTTTATGCACCATGTGCGTGGCGACGGAGATCCGGGCGCCGACTTGCCCGACGGATGGAACCTCGTTCGACGCATCAATCAGGAAGTCACGCAACGGTTTCCGGGACGCATCACAATTGCCGAGGATCTGCGGGACGATGATCGGATTACAAAGTCTGCTGAACAGGGCGGCGCAGGTTTCACGGCTCAATGGGTCGCTGCGTTTGTACATCCCGTGCGCGCGGCTGTGATTACGCCAAACGACGAGCAAAGATCGCTGGAAAGCATTCGACGTGCCATCGATGGAGGCTACAACGGGGACCCGTTCCAGCGCGTTCTCTACAGTGAATCGCATGACGAAGTCGCGAATGGAAAGGCGCGTGTCGCCTCAGAAATTGATCCTCATAACCCCGAAAGCTGGTTCGCCCAGAAACGCACAACCCTGGCGGCAGCGATCGTACTCACGTCGCCTGGCATCCCGATGCTGTTTCAGGGGCAGGAGTTCCTCGAAGACGGGTGGTTCCAGGATTCAGTTCCGCTCGACTGGCATAAGTCGAAAGAGTTCAGCGGCCTCGTGCGAATGTATCGGGACCTGATTCAACTTCGCCTGAACCGCTCGAACTGCACGCGAGGATTGTCGGGATCCGGCCTGAACACTTTTCATCAGAATCAGGCAGATAACATGCTTGCCTACCACCGCTGGCATCAGGGCGGTCCCGGTGATGATGTCGTCGTCATTTTGAATCTCTCACACCTTACCCGCGAGAACTACAAGCTGGGGTTTCCTGCGTCAGGAACATGGCGGTTACGTTTGAACAGCGACTGGAGCGGCTACAGCCGGGGCTTTGCAAACCACGTGAGCACCGACGTGATCGCAGGAGCCGAACGACGGGATGAGCAGGGAGGGGTGAACGCCGTACAACGGGACGGCTTTCCTGCCGAGGGAACGATCAGCATCGGCGCGTACAGCGTGGTGATTCTTTCGCAGGACAAACACGGACTGTCGGACGCCCTGGAGCCTGTTCCGATACAAAACAAATCGTGAGCCGCAAGGCGCTAGCCGCAGGTAATTCGCCTGTAAAAACTCACAAGAACAGCGGTATTCAGACGCACTCCCAGCAAATACGGTCAGCAGGTTGCAGAGCTCCGAATACTCGCGCAGACGTTTTTCTGCTGTCACTGAACGTATTTGCAGTTTCTTGATGCGAGGCGCGACGGAATGCGACATCAATTGCGGGCGACGCACCTCGTCATCGCGGCGATTCGACGCGAATTCGCCGCCGCCGCGCCCATCATTTCGATGCTTGTGAATGAGCCTCGACAAACCACAGCCACTTATCGATGCCTCGAGTCACTTCTGTGAAGAGATCTGCTGTGACTGCATCTTCTAGTTCATTCGCTTCAGTGATCGTATTGCGGGATTCATAGCCAAACGTTGGCAACGCTCGCGACACCGCTTCAAAGCATTTGTGTTGTCCTTATCAATCACGAGTTTTGAGGAGTCGGCCTCGACCCTCGAGACCAGAACCAGCTGTTGATTGCAGCGTCGCTTTGCTGCCCATTCTGTCAGCAACTCCCGTACTTCATGTGCTGAGTCTACCAAGGATCCTCTCTCCACACGCTGTCGACCGCTGCATACCTGGAGACCTGCGCTGACTGAGCATGATGTTCCTCGGCCGCTTCAAGCGGCGTGCGAACAGGGATTGATTTCTCCACGACCTGATGAGGCGTCAGCCCAGATGTGAACTTGCCTGTTTCTGTTTCCGCCTCATCTCTGGTATCCCCAGACTGCTTAATCGGCCCGGCGATTTGTTCTCGCTCTTCCGCACCGTTCAGATCTTCGTTTGTTAGCGTTGGCCCCGGGCCGTTCCGCTCGACGCTCAATTTCCGCACATCGGTATTTATTGAATCCCGTTTCATGGCCTGAAATCCTTCAATTAGAGTGTACTCTTACATCTCGCTCTGTCAGATGAAGGCCCTGAGGACCGAGATCCTTCCCTTATCCGATCGCTTTCTTCACTGCTTTCTTCACCTTGTCGGCAACCTTCTGGACTGCCTCTTTGGCCTCCCCGACTGCCTGGTCTGTCCTGCCTTCCTCGCGGAGCTTGTCGTTCCCGGTCAATGCTCCTGCGGCTTCCTTAATTCGGCCCTTCACTTGATCTGTCTTGCCACTCATAACTGCTACTCCTGATTCCTGAGGTAATTCAAGTCCGGTTAAAAACAATCCATCAAATCTCACACGACGCCACTTTAAGGGCGTTATCCATATCGTCCCAATCACAGCATCGGGGCGACCTTCAATGCAACTGTCACAGTCAATCAGATGCGGTTCATCAGCAGCAGGACGACAATGATCACCACGACCAATCCCAGACCGCCGCTTGGTCCGTAGCCCCAACTCCTGCTGTGAGGCCACGCAGGAACTGATCCCAGAAGCATCAGGATCAGAATAATGAGCAGAATGGTTCCAAGCATTTCTATTGTCCTTTTGTAAAGGGAGCCATGGTACACGCACTGAACCTGACACAAGCCCGGATGGTTCATGGCTGTCTGTTTCCGGAGCCACGATAAGCAAACGCAGTGCCAATCCACTTCGGCCACGTGGGCTGACTGACGCATAAATCCTGGAGAAGCGGCACGCAGAGTTTACGCATTCAGCATCTTCGTGCAGGTGTTTTGACAATCCCTGACGTTTTACGAGCGAATTTGGCCTGATTTCGTGTCGATCGTGTAAAGACACTTTTGTGCCTGTTCATCGAGCCAGCCTGGAGTTGCCGCTGAATTTGAATGTCGTCAAAGTCTCAGAGTTCAGAGCGGTGAATAATGTATCATTTGCGGCGCGCCTTGCGTGCGAATTCGCACACTGTGCAATAAATCTGGCTGGGGATGCTGACAGGCTTCTCAACTCGCCTCTCTCAAAGTACTTTTCCATGGTTTGTCGCCTTCAAAATGGAAAGCAGGGAACGTGACTGCTGCATCGCCGTTTCAAGAGAACCGATCTATAGCCACGCCCATTCGTGATCTGGGCTTGGCGATTACCGACACGCCACTGAACGAGTTGATCGCCGAATTTCGGCGAGAGCTGGAGCAGATTGGGATTCGACGGTTAGAGCCGGACTTTTATCTGTCCACAGAATGGGGAGTGCCGTTTGAGAGTATTTCGATTGGCATTCCCTTCTATCTAGCGCAGCCAGAGCTGGTCGATGTTCATGCCCGACATGTGGGACATCTGGAAGGTGTGGGGCGGGCGGAACTTCTGCGTTACTTGCGGCACGAGATGGGGCATGTCGTCAACTACGGTTACCGACTCTACGAACAGGACGAATGGACCAGGCTGTTCGGTTCGATGTCGCAGCCCTATTTGGAGGAGTACAGTCCTGAGCCGTTCAGTCAGCGCTTCGTCTGGAATTTGCCGGGCTGGTATGCGCAAAAGCATCCCGACGAGGACTGGTCGGAAACGTTCGCGGTGTGGATGACCCCGGGGCGTGACTGGCGCGCCGTTTATGCCAATTGGCCCGATGCCCTGGCGAAGCTCGAATACTGTGATCGTACGATGGCGATCATCAACGATCGCGATCCGCTGGTCACGACGACCGATCACGATGAAGACGTCAGTTCGCTGACGGCAACGCTGGAGGATTTCTATCGCGTCCACTCCGGGGCAGAGGACGAACTCTTACCGCCGGGCCTGGACGGAGCGCTGCAGGTGATCTTTGAGGACTTTGGTTCGCCGGAGAACCATGCAACAGATGCGCCTCGCCGTTCAGCAGGCGAGTTGATCCTGAAATTGGAGCGTGACCTGATGGCGAACGTGTACGGCTGGACGGGCCATTTTCCAGAGACAACGCGGCGGCTTGTGCAACACCTGGCCGCACGGGCGGCCGCGATGCAGCAGGTCTACCCGGCTGATCATGAGTCAGGTGCGACTGTGGCGGTGACGACGCTGGTGACGTCGCTGGCAATGAACCACGTCCTCCGTGGGCGCTATCTTCAGTAATGGCGAAGCCTATTTCCATGGTGGCGGCGTGTCGTGGAGCTGCGACCAGATGGGACGGCGGGCAAGATACGTCTTCTGGTCTGCGCGCCAGACGGTTAACTCTTTGTTGATCGGATCGCTGGCCTTGCCCGTCGGGGCGTCCAGAATAGCCTGCCATAGCACAGGATGGATGCGGTGGCGGTGCCATTCCATCGGATCGCTGCCGTGAGCGTCAGGACGCGGGTCCATTGTTGCCGCCTCGTGTACGAAAGTCCGAAAGTTCCCGATGACTTCGCGGGCAATAGCCGTTTTTTCGCCCGGAGGGAGCGATTTCCACGATGCCCAAAAAATCGCCTCGGGTTCAATCCAGTCCGTGTTGATCCGGCCACGCGACGATTCGAGATTCATCTTGCGGGCCGAGCGGCGCAACTTGTTCAACTCCTGTTCACCGCCATGACGCTGCAGTGTCGTTTCTGCGTCGCCAAGAATCTGGTCCTGCAAAAGAGAATCGATGAGCCTGACGTGCGGATGCTTCTGAAGATACCGCAGGTGATGTATGTAGAGCAATTGCGCCTCAACATAATCGCGAGCGCTGGTTCGCGTCATCTGCGCACGATTCTCCCAGCTGGCTTCAGTGGTCAGCAGCGCCAGGTCTAAAGCGGCATCGAACTCAGACGCCTGTTCCAGGTTCAGCACTTTGCCGCTCTTGACATGCAGCTCACCGGCGATTTGCAGCCGATTGAGGTTGCCTTCGCCATAACGCATGATCTGATCCGGCCGATAGCCGTCTTCGTCGGGATGGGCTGACTGCCAATAGCCGGGGTGGATGTTCTGGGCGTTCCAACGCACTGTCCGTCCGAAGGCGAAGTTGGTTTGAAATACTTCACGTGGATCACCAACCGGCCCGTATCTGAGATCCATCAGCCCATCCGGCGCAGTGCAGGCCGGCCCGAACCCACGATCGAGCAGTGCGTTTTCCGCCGTCAGAAGGCCATTCGCACGAGGATGGAATCGACCAGCCCAATAATCTAACAGGATTTTTTCAAACGCGGCCGCGCGTGGCCTTGTTGCACGGAAAGCGCGATCATCGGGGTTGGGCCAGTCCATGATCCATGTGGCCAGTTCGGGATGATTCAATTTTGTAGCGATGTCATCAGCCAGCAGGCTCCCGGCCATGACGGTCTTGGCTGACAGAGAAAACTGTCCTCCGCCGTGCGCCATCGCAAACGACATCCCAAGTTGACGAGGCACTTTCCACAAGAACTCTTCGAGAAACTGCACGAAACGCTTGTCGTAGAACCAAGCCAGCGGCACGGGCTTGATGCTGTACTCGAAAGTCTCCGGGTCAAGCGACAGCCGCACTTCCAGCGGTTCGAGTTCCTCGTCGGCCCAGTGAAACAGCAGGCATTGTCTCCGCACCTGCCACTGATCGAGGTCGTCGTCCAGTTCCACCCGGGCGAACATGCAGTGAGTCTGGCCCTCGTCCCGCTGTTCCTCATACCGCTTCCTGATTTTCCGGACGACCTTCCTTTGAGTTCTGAGCATATAGTCGTCTTCGAAATATGCGTCCTCGCCTCCCGGTTCGGCCGACATCTTATTCCATTTTTGCACCGATTTTCGGCTTTGAAAAGTCGGCTCCATCCCCACCCATGCATGTCCAAAGTCGGTCATCTCCTGTCGGCGATAATCGGCCAGCACCTCGGTCATCGGATCGACGTCAGATTGAGCAGTTGGCATGAAAAGTCCTTACGATTCAGGAGGATTCAGGGCACGTTGGGTTGAGAGCAGAATGAAGCTGCGCTGCCTGCCTGCCGCGGGCTTCGCCCACAACCGAATTGTGCTCCTCACGCAACGTCGTGAGATTCGTGGCATTGCATGGAGCCGCAGTGGCAAACACAATCAGGGGACGCACGTCCCCCGCTCACCGGGAATCGGCGAGCCGTCAGTCTCCAGTTTTAGCGATTCTGTTGTTCCAAAATCTTCTCAACAATGCAACTTTCTAACTGTTTACAGCATAAAGTTCAGGTTGGACATTCTTGTCCGACCGCGATTCGACGGGCAGGAATACCCATCCTGCAACTTCTTCAACACAGAACTGGATCGCACTATGATGATAACTGCCGATCGGGCCGCGATAAGTGAGCCCCGCTTAGGCCGAATGTGTCGTCCAGTTTCTACACGGGCAAGAAAACGAGCCTGATCACACATGGCTATAGTCGCGATCATGGCAGTGATCGTCCGCAGATCGTGTACGGCCTGTTGTGTGATCCGGAAGGGCGTCCGATCACCGTCGAAGTGTTCCCTGGCAACACGGCAGACCCGAAAGCCTTCACCAGCATCGTCACGCAGGTTCGCAGGCGATTTGGTATCACGAACGTGGTGTTCGTGGGCGATCGCGGGATGATCACGACGAAACGCATCAACGAAGATCTGCGAGACGTGGACGGGCTCGAACTTCTTTCAACCCATGCGTCGCCAGAGATCGTATTTTCTTTCCAGGGATTCATGATGACTTTTCATCGAAAAACACTGGTTCTGCTGCGGATCTTTATGTGAATGGCGGTTCAAGTTCGGGCTAGCCTTTCATATACCCAGGCATCGTCACGCGTCGCGGACTCCAACATTCCGATCAGCCGTGAACGCACGAGCGATCTTGAGGAGATTCCGCAATCGACCGCCAGCACATCCCGCCGAATGGTACGTGCCTTGCCTACAATTTCCGGATGAACGAATTTCAACATCAGCCTGTCTCGACTGGAGTCTAATGGATCGCCCGATTGCTTTCGATAAACGACTGGCCCCTGGAACTCCCGATCCTTTCCTGACTCGCATTCTGTACAGGCAGTTTACAATCGCTCAAACACTTTCCTGAGGAAAGCATAATCCTCAGTCGTGAGCCTGATACACTCCTTCACGGGCAGGCGGTATTACGTGTGGAGCGTATAGAATCCCCGGTATCCTGACTGGTGGATCGTGCTGACAAATTCCGGGATTGGTGCAATCCCGTCTTCAAGTCGACAGTAGTTCGTCCGCCATTTTTGTTGACCCGTCTCATCGCGATCAAGGCGTTCCCGCTGGAAGTTCTTCAACGCGACAAGGGATACCCATGGCGCGAGCAGGTCGATCGCCTGTCGCCAATTTCCAGCACCACCGGTGATCGTCATGTGGTGCGAGCCGAGATACGCGCCGATCCGCTCGGGCGGGATATCGCGGATCAGGTAGTACAACATGATTCCGTTCGAGGGGATTGTCAGACCGGAATGGACGTGGACGCATGGTCGAACGTTGTACTTTGCGGCGAGGTTCACCACGTCTTTCAGCTGGCTTCGAATTGCGTCCAGGTGTTTGGCCAGCGTCCCGAACCCCTCCGCCCGGTAGTATCCAAGCTTGATGCGGTCGATGCCTTGGCGTTGACAAGCCGCAAGAATCTCTTCGGCGTTCCGATCCGGTGCGGTAATGCCTGCGGTGAGCATCATGATCTCAAGACCGTGATCCCGTGCGGATCGCACTGCATCGGGGAGTTCGTCACTGACGTTCTGTCGTTCGATGTGTCCGCCTGGACGCACGGTGAGATCAAGCCCATCGACTCCCATCTGTTTGAGAACCTGACAGAACTCCGAAATCGACAGGGATTGGAATTGTTCAGAGTAGACACAGACTCTGGGCTTCGAATTCTGCGAGGCCGCTTCTTCGGCCCGCGATTCCGTGAATCGCGTCGCAAATCCGGCGACGACAAGAGCGCGGATGAAGTTCCGACGCTTGACGGAAAAGCGAATGGCATTTCCGTTGAGATTCTTCATGACAGAGCCGTTCTCAATGTTTGGTGCCAGTCGCCGTGAATTCGGCATTCCAGCCAAGCGGGCCGTGTTTCGTACCGCTCCGGCTCCGGACATCAGACACGCGGAAATTAACGGGAATTCTATTCGCCCGCGTCGCGGCCGAGAGCGATGTCGAAGTCGTTCATGGCGGGGACCATCATCGCTAATGCAGTGAAACCGTAGGCCACGCAGATCCAGAAGCAGACGCCCAAATTGCCGCCCAGCAGGAAATCGGTGATTGCGTAAAACGTCAGGAACGGCAGGATGATCGATGCCAGTGTCAGGGCGCCGGACGGATTCCGATATGTCAGGGACGAATACAGTCCCAGGCTTCCGAATCCGATGAACAGGATAAAGCTCTGCAGTTGAATCGCGAACGAAGACCGTGCTTCGACCAGCAACAGCATGAAGATAAAGATTCCAATGAACAGAAAGAACATGGTGCCCAGACTGTGCCCGATGGCAGTCCGGGAATTCTGGTACGTGAGCCCGGCATGGATCCCGAGCGTCACCGCAAAGATGTTCAACACCAGAAACGCGATACTCAGATAGAGCACGTTTTCAGGCGTCAATGTCGGCACACGGCCGAGCAGGGCCAGCCCCATGATCATCAGCAATGGCATCAGCATCATTTCGCGGGCATTCCACAGCGCGCCGCCGATCTTGCCGAGGATGAATTCGTGAGGACGCAGGTCGGTGACGAGCAGAATCTCGAGCGTCCCGCCGTCGCGTTCGTTGGTAATTGAGGTTACCGCCTGAGCGTTGGTCAGCAGCAGACTTAAGATGCCGATCCCCAGAAACGCAAACGCAGGAGCGGTCACCATTCCAAGGATCAGACTGTTGTCTCGAGACGCTGTCAGAATCGCCGATCCGGCAATCAGCAGCGCGAGTGTCACATACGCAAGCTTGATCCAGATCATTCGACGTCCGTACGCGCGAGTTCGCATTTCACGCCAGATGATCGGGCTGTCCCAGACCGTGCGATGGACGCGGCCTTTGGGCGGCCCGGCATTCACCTGAGTGTCAATGTCAGCTGCCTGGGTGCCTTCCTCCGCAGGGGTTGTCGCCGCCACAGACGAATGCAATTCTTTCGACGGGTTCCAGCGGCGCAATTGTGTAATCGTAACGATCGACAGGATGAGCGACACGGCGAGCATTGTGGCGACGGTCGGCAAAGCGGACACGACAATCGGACCAAGCTGGTTCTGACTCAACGGGTCCAGCACATCAATCATTCCGGCATAAGGCGATGCCAGCGCCAGCGATGGATTTGCCAGGGCTCCGAAGCCGTGCGCGACCAGCACAAACAGCACGATACCCAGCACACTGATCGCCAGTGTCTGGAAGGTCTTATCGCGCCAGAAAGCAA
>Ga0209591_10006666_pt1 | contig 12811 bp, 9 predicted proteins | sample MAT01_FD_187207 | JGI IMG/M metagenome (GOLD analysis project Ga0209591, IMG submission 187207) | Freshwater microbial communities from Lake Fryxell liftoff mats and glacier meltwater in Antarctica - MAT-01 (SPAdes) (version 2) | ecosystem: Environmental > Aquatic > Freshwater > Ice > Liftoff...
ATTTTAAGTCTATAAATAAAATAAATTAAAAATCGTAAATCATAAATCAAAAATTTACTTTCTGTTCCTGCCTAATCTCGTACTCCAACTCTTAAAATTTACGATTTGGAATTTGGATTTTAGATTTGAAGCAAATGATTTTAAGTCTGTAAATAAAATAAATCAAAAATCGTAAATCATAAATCAAAAATTTACTTTCTGTTCCTGCCTAATCTCGTACTCCAACTATTAAAATTTACGATTTTGGAATTTGGATTTTAGATTTGAAGCAAATGATTTTAAGTCTGTAAAAAAAATAAAATCAAAAATCGTAAATCATAAATCAAAAATCGTAAATCATATATCAAAAATCGTAAATCATAAATCTTCAATGGAACAAAATTGGCTAATATTGTATTTCTTATAATATCTTAAAAATGTATTTTCAATAAAACAAAAATAAAAAATTTAAAAATGAGTAAAAAATTTATTCTTCCGGTATCAATTGTATTATTCCTTTTTTTAGGAGTATTTATCGGAATGAAAATTCAGAATGCAGTTTCTGACGATAAGATAAGTTCACAGGTTAAAAAGTTCAATGATGCGTTAGAAGTCACATCAAGATATTATGTTGATGATGTAGATTCTCAAAAACTCACAGAAGATGCAATTAAAGGAATGCTCGACGGTCTTGACCCGCATTCGGTTTATATAAGTGCAGATCAATTAAAAAGAGTCAATGAAGATTTCCAGGGAAGTTTCGAAGGAATCGGAGTTGAGTTTGATATGATAAACGATACTCTTACTATTGTATCCCCTATTAGCGGTGGTCCATCAGAGAAACTTGGGATTTTAGCAGGAGATAAAATTGTAAAAATAGATGGTCAGAGTAGTGTAAAAATAAGCAGAGATGATGTTCCTAAAAAATTAAAAGGTCCGAAAGGAACTAAAGTTGTTGTCACTATTATTCGTGCAGGAACTGAGAAACCTCTTGAATTTGAAATCATAAGAGATAAAATTCCGATTTATTCAGTTGATGCTTATTTTATGTATGATAAAGAAATCGGTTATGTGAAAGTTTCAAGATTTGCCGGAACTACATATGACGAATTTATGAAAGCAATGAATGACTTAAAGAGTCAGGGAATGAAAAAAGTTGTACTTGATTTACGCGGAGATCCGGGCGGATTTCTTGATCAGGCTTTCAAAATATCGAGTGAATTTATTCCTAAAGGTAAAAAAATAGTTTATACAAAAAGTCGTATTCAGGATTTTAATGAAGAATATGTTTCTGAGGGAGGAAAATTTACTGACATTCCATTGGTTGTGCTTGTTAACGGCGGATCAGCTTCTGCGAGTGAGATTGTCTCCGGAGCAGTTCAGGATTGGGACAGAGGTTTAATAGTCGGAGAAAATACTTTTGGAAAAGGATTAGTTCAGAGACAATTTGATTTACCTGATGGTTCTGCTTTCAGAGTGACAACAGCAAGATATTATACACCTTCAGGAAGATTAATTCAAAAGCCATATGAAAAAGGAAAATACGGTAAAACAGAAGTAACAAATGTTGAAGGAGATAATTTTGATCATAAAAATGACCTTCAGGATTCCACAAGACCTGAATTTAAAACAATGGGCGGCAGAACAGTTTATGGCGGCGGCGGAATTACACCTGATTTTATTGTAAAGTTAGATACTCTTGCAGATTATACAGTTTCACTGCGAAGATTAAATTTGTTTTACATTTATACAGAAAGATATATGGCCAATAACAAACAGTTAATAGAAGCAACTTATAAAAGCATAAACGACTTCAGAAATAATTTTTATGTGACTGATGCGATGCTGAATGATTTAAAAGACATGGCAACCGAAAAAAGTATAGTTTTTAATCAGGCAGAATTTGATAAAGATATAGATTTTATTAAAACAAGTATAAAATTTCAGATTGCAAGAGACCTGTGGGGAAACAGCGGTAGTTACGCAGTATGGGTAAGCACAGACGAACAGTTTTTAAAAGCAATTACACTGTTTGAAGAAGCACTTAAGTTATCAGAATTGAAACAATAAAATAATAATGCCTTTTCCAAAAATCAGAATAAGCTTATTTGTATTTCTTATTTTACTAATATTAAAAATTAGTTTTACAAATAAAGCTTATTCCCAGGAAAAGGTTTTAGAAATCGGTGAAGAACTTAAATACGAAGTTTCCTTTGGATTTATAAAACTTGGTTATTTAAATTTTAAATTAACCGGTGTAAGAAAAGAAGGTAAGAAAATATTTTACAATACAAAACTTGAAGTTAAGACCTATCCCGAAGTTCCCTTCATAAAAATTAATGAAATTTTTGAATCTGAAATGCAACTGGAAGATCATGCATTGTTTACTCAAAAATTCTTCGAAACAAATTTTAAAGACAGGTCAATCAGCCGAACTGATTATAAATTTAATTACACAAAAGAGTTTGTAAAAATCAACAAAGAAACTGATGGTAACATTGAATTAGATACAAAGGTAAAGATCAAAGAAAATGTATTTTACAAAGATGAGATTAGCTGGCAATATGATGCAAGATTAAATTCTTTTACAAATAAAAATTATAACATTCCGGTTTTTACAAATGAAGATGAGTCTTCTGTCAGATATTCTTTTAATATAAATAAAACATTTGTTAAAATTGAAAAGCATGATTACGATATTGCTGTTGTTAAAATGGAGGGAACCAGTGACTACACAGGGTTTTTTGGATTCAAAGGCGAATTTCTGATTCTTCTGTCTGATGATGAAGAGAGAGTTCCGATTAAAGGTTATTTTAATTCTTCTCTCGGGAATATAGTTTGTGAGCTGATTTCATTTAAAAGAAATAAGTGGACTCCGCCGGCTTTTTTAAAATAATTTTCCTTATAAATGAATTTAAATAAATTTAAAATAAAATATATTTTATTATTAATAATAATTCAGATTATTTTTAATTATAATTTTTCTTATTCCCAGAATGATATTTTTTCTGAAGGTGAAAAACTTAATTACGTTGTTTACTACGGTTTCATTAAATTAGGTGAAGTAAAAATGACTCTGGAAAGTAAAAAAACTGAAAACGGTAAAACATTTTACAAAGCAAAATCTGAAATGAAATCTTACGAAGGAATTCCATTTGTAAGTTTAAATAGTATATTCGAATCTGATATGGTTTATGACGGCACAGAATTTTATTCTGTCAGATTTAAAACTGTTGAGTATAAAGATGAAGGTAATGTAGTGATTGAATATAAATTTAACTACGATTCAAATTTTGTTTATGTAAAAAAAGAAAACAAAGGAAAAATTGAAAAAGATGAGAAGATTAAATTCAATCAGAATGTAAAGTTTCAGGATGGCCTTTCGCTCTTTTACAAAGCAAGACTAAATTCATTCTCAGAAGAAAATTTCCTGATTCCGGTTTTTATGAATGAAACAGAAACATCAGTAAATTATTTTTTTTCTTCTAAAAAGGAGGAAGTTACGCTTAGTAATTTTGAAAATGACAATAAATGTGTAAGATGTAACGGAACTGCCAATTTTGAAGGAGTTTTTGGACTTACGGGTGAGTTTGCAGGTTGGTTTTCTGATGATAAGGCAAGAATTCCTCTTAAATCACAATTAAATGTATTAATTGGCAATATTACTCTGGAGTTGGATTCCTATAAAAGAAACGGCTGGAATTTAAAATAGATAAGAATTTATTTGGATATTAGAAAAATTAATATTTTAGCTTTAAAAAGAATTACTGATTTAATTGTTAATTCAATTTATAATTAAATTCAACTGACATCCTACAAAACATTTGAAAAGCTTTACCACCTGCCACGCTTTGCTTCGGCAAGGAGGGCTAATTGCACAAATTTAACCGAATTACTCAATTAAATAAAGATTATATTTATTTAAAAAATTAACAAATTTTATTTGGATGAAAATTAATTTTATTGTGTAAATTTTATGATTGAGATTAAAACCTAACAATTATAGTAAAAATTTTATCTTTCCAAACTAAAATTAATTCTAAATTTTATAATTCTTTTTATTCAATTGATAACTCAATTCAATTTCGGTATTTTAGATAAGAAATTATTACAAACAAATAAAAACATGATAAATATAAAAAAATATTCAATATTATTATTTTTGATTACAATTCTTTTCATTAAGAATACTTTTGCACAGGATTCTCAGGAAATAATCAAGAAAGTACAATCAACATATGAAAATATAACAGATGCAAAGGCTGTATTTACACAGACTTTAAAGAGTTCAGGAGGTAAAGCAAATTCATCTTCAGGAACGATTTATATTAAAAAGGCAAACAAATACAGAATAGAAGCAAGCGGTCAGATAATTATTACTGATGGTCAGACTTCATGGTCATATTCACCAAAGAAAAAGCAGGTAATTATAGATAATTACAAAGATGACGGAAATACTTTTTCTCCCAATAAATTTCTTTTCAATTATCCCGAAAATTTTTATTCCGATCTTGACGGCGAAGAAAATGTCGGAGGTGTTGATTGTTATGTAATTAAACTTTCTCCAAGAAGCGGCGGCTCTGTAAAATCAGCTAAAATATGGATTGACAAGACAGAATATCTTATCAGAAAAATCAACATTGTAACTCCTGAATCATCAAATACTTATTCATTGAAAAATATTTCGCTGGATGCAGGTCTTAGCTCTTCCAAATTCAGTTTTTCCCCGCCTGAAGGTGTGGAAGTTATTGATTTAAGATAAATTAAAAATAATATTTATAAAGAATTTGAAAGAATTTGAAAGAATTTAAGTTAAGCATTTATATTAACTAATAGTGCTTAACTTTTTTTATTATACTATTGAAAATACAGTTTAAAAAAACTCTTAAATTTGTTTTACTCTTTTCGCTGACATTTTTCTTTCTTTATCTTGCATTCAGAGGAATTAATTTCAATGATTTGTTTATCGTTCTTAAAAACGCTAATTATCTCTATGCATTTACAGGTTCATTTATCGGGATAGTAATTGGAAGTTATTTCCGGGCATTAAGATGGAGGTATTTACTGAATCCGCTGAAAGAAAATATTGGAATGAAAAATTTATTTTCTACAATGATGATAGGATATATGATGAATATTATAATCACAAGAAGCGGTGAAATTTACAGACCTGTTTTACTTGCTAAAAAGGAAAATATTTCCAAAGCTTCAGCTTTCGGAACTATACTTGCAGAGCGTGTTTTTGATGTGTTGACAGTGTTGATTTCGTTTGGAATTTGTCTTATCTATTTCAAACAAAAACTTTCTTCGGCTTTTTCTGAATATAATCTTGAAGTAATTTCCCTTTATACTGCTATTATTGTTCTGACTTTTGTAATTCTTTTAATCCTGATTATTTTTAATCTGGAAAAATCGGAAAAGATAATAGAGAAAATTACAAAGAAATTTTTACCGGAAAAATATCATCTTAAGGTTCAGAAAACTTTTATATCACTTATAAACGGATTTCTTTTTATAAGATACCCTAAATATTATTTTCAGATTTTTATACTTTCTGTATTAATCTGGATGTCATATGTTTGCTCGGCATATGTTACTTTATTAGCCTTTGATATAAATCTGAATTTATTCGATTCAAATCTTTTGCTGACAATGGTAACCTTTGCTCTGACTATTCCCCTTCCGGCTAACTCAGCCGGAATTTATCATTTATTTGCCACAGCTACTTTAGTAAATATTTACGGTGTAGATCAGGAAGCCGCATTTGGCTATGCAACTGTAAGTCATCTACTGGGATTAATCGGTTTGGTTTTGATTGGTGCTTTTTATTTTATTAAAGAAAACCTTAATCTTAAGAAAGCTAAACAAATGAAGGAAAATAATATTCTTCCTGAAAAAGAAAATTTATGATTTCAATTTGTTTTCTTTTCTGTGTTTTAATATTCCGAATACTACAGGTAATACAGATAAAATTATAACTCCTATTATCACATATTCAAAATTCTTTTTAACAAATGGTATATTTCCAAAGAAATATCCAAGCAATGTCATAGAAGTTACCCAAAAGATACCTCCAAAGACATTATAAAATACAAATTTTTTGTAATCCATCTGTCCGATTCCGGCAACAATTGGTGCAAATGTTCTTGCAAATGGGACAAAACGTGCATATATAATAGCTCTTCCACCATATTTTTCATAAAAATCTTTTGCCTTTAAAAGATGATCTTTTTTAAAAAAAAGTGATTTCTCCCTTGTAAACAGCTTAGGACCGGTTTTCTTACCGAACCAATATCCAACCTGATCACCTACTATAGCAGCAATAATCAAACTAACATTTAGTATTGTAATATCAAAGTAACCCTGTGCAGATAAAAGACCTGCTGTAATCAATAATGAATCTCCTGGTAAAAAGAATCCAACTAATAATCCGGTTTCGGCAAAAATAATTATGATAAGAACTGTTAATCCTCCCCATTTTATCAATCCTTCAAGATCCCTGAGATTGTAAAAAAAATCTGATATTATTTCCATTATTTTTTTTTAATTTGTAATGTTTGTAATTTACCTATATTAATCTATAATTTTGTGTCAAAAAATTTTCACTTTTTTAAAACCTTATTTATGTCCAAACAATAAAAGTATATTGATTGTATTTACAAATTCAAAAAATTATATTTACACACTTTTAAAATTACAAAATAAAATTTGATATATGTCTGAATTCCTTCTTGAAGTTAAAGGTTTAAAAAAATATTTCCCGATAAAAACCGGTTTATTCTCAAAAACTGTTGGTAATGTTAAAGCTGTAGATGATGTAACTTTTAATATTAAAAAAGGTGAAACTCTCGGGCTTGTCGGTGAATCCGGTTGCGGTAAAACAACAGTCGGCAGAGCATTGCTCAGGCTTATAGAACCTACTGCAGGTGAAGTTATTTTTGACGGAAAGAATGTTACTTCTATGGATAATAAAGAGCTTAAGCAAATCCGAAAGCAAATGCAGATTATATTTCAGGATCCTTACTCATCTCTTAATCCCAGAATTACTGTCGGCGGTATGCTTACTGAAATTTTAAAATTTCATGAAATTGCAGAAGGTGATGCAGCTGAAAAAAGAGTCGAGCAATTACTCGATACTGTCGGTCTGAGAAAAATTTATGCAAGACGTTATCCGCATGAATTCTCGGGAGGTCAGCGTCAGCGTATAGGAATCGCAAGAGCACTTTCTGTCGAACCTCAGTTTATTGTCTGCGATGAACCTGTTTCCGCACTCGATGTATCTATTCAATCTCAGATTATTAATCTTCTGCAGGATCTTCAGAAGGAATTTGGTATTACATATTTATTTATTTCTCATGATTTATCTGTAGTAGAGCATATTTCAGACAGAGTTTGTGTAATGTATCTCGGACAATTGGTCGAGATAGCTGAAAGCAAAGAGCTTTATAAAAATCCAAAACATCCTTATACCCAGGCACTTCTTTCTGCTGCTCCTGTGCCGGATCCGCATAATAAATCTAAGAGAATTATTTTGACAGGTGATGTTCCATCTCCCGCAAATGTTCCGACAGGATGTTATTTCCATCCAAGATGTCCGCAGGTTTTTGGTGATTGCTCATCTATACATCCTGAACTTGGCGGTACCAATGAACATTATCAAAGCTGTCTTCTGTATCCGGAAAGTTATCCAAAGAATGTAAAAGCTGCATAATTACTTTATTATAATTCTTTTTATAAAAACGTTCATAATTACAATTATGAACGTTTTTTATTTATTATTTATATTGAAATTGAAACTATAAGATTGACAGCGTCGTTATGGACAATGAAACTAACTATGATATTAAAAAACGAATTAATTAAACTCTTCTGATTTTTATATATAAAATGCTTAAACTATTAACGATTTTAACTCTGTTGCTGTCTGCAAACAGCTCTGTATTCTCTCAGTTTAATTCCGATTCAAGTTCAATTTCTGATACTCTGAAAAAATCATCAGCTTCAACTACTCTTTCCGGTAATATTAAAACCGAAAAAGATTCTGCACTTGTAAATATTCTAATCACAATATCAAATAATAAAAATACTTATAAAGTATATTCTGATGATAAAGGAAATTTTAAAATTGATGTTGAACCGGGTAACTATAAAGTGTCTGTAAAGCAAATTGGTTTCAGTGAGTATTTTTATAAAAATTTATCTGTCAATAATAACGAAACAAAAATTCTGGATATTATTTTATTAGAAAAAATCGTTACCACAGATCAGATAGATGTGGAAGGAACTTTCAGACAAAGTCAGGATGATCTCAGAACAAGTGTTTATAATTTAAATCCGCAGGAAGTAAAATCTCTGCCCGGTGCTGTGGAAGATGTAATGAGATCGCTGCAGTCACTTCCCGGCGTTACTTCTCCAAATGATTTTACATCACAGCTTATTATCCGTGGCTCAGGTCCGGATGAAAATTTAATTATAATGGATGATGTGGAAATTTTTAATCCTTACAGATTATATGGATTGATAAGTATGTTCAATCCTGAAACTCTGAATGACATTACTCTTATCACCGGCGGCTTCCCTGCAAAATACGGCGACAGATTATCTGCTGTGCTTGACGTAACAAATAAGGAAGGTGACAGAGTAAATTATCTTAACGGAATTATTAATACAAGTATTTCAAATGCAAATGTAATTTTTAATGGTAAGAATCCTTTGAAGATTCCGGGTTCATGGCTTGTCTCCAGCAGACGAACTTATTATGATTTAATAGTCGGACCTTTTGCAAAAAAAGCAGGCTTAATCTCAGATGATTCTTCATTCCCTTCTTTCCGTGATTTGCAGTTTAAGTTAGTTGTTGGTCCTTTTAAAAAAAGTAACTTTATTGTTAACGGAGTTTTTTCAAATGACGGAGTTGATATTATTCCGGGTAAAGATAATAAGCAACCCGACAGCATTGCAGTATCTGATGTTACAAAAAATAATATGCTTTCACTTGCATGGCATTATAATCCGGGTAAAAATTTTGTTTCAAAAACAACTCTCTCCTGGTATGAAAACAAAGGCGATAATGATTTCAACAGTGAATTATTAGATCCTTTAATCAGCGCAGAAAATTACACACCTGCTCAGAGAGACAGTCTGAGAGCAATCGGTGCTTTGCTTGGTCTTTCATTTAATTCTACTTATAAGTTTAGAAAATATTCATTTGGCAACAGATCATTATTGCAAAATAAAAATTCACAACAGGAATTCGGCGGAGGTGTGGATATTGTCGGAACTGACCTTTCATACAAAATTAATATTGATGAGAATTTAAGATCTTTCATTCAGAACTTTCCCTCAGCTTCAGCTTTTCTTGATACATTTCAGCTTAATGGTGAAGATAATTACAGAGCATATTTGTATGGACAAAGTATGTTCAAACTTACTTCGAAATTTTTTCTTCAACCATCTTTGCGATTAGACTATTTTCAGATAATTCAGACTCCGTATCTTTCACCGAGATTAAATATAGGATATGCAGTTAATCCTTTGACAACATTGCGTGCTTCACTCGGAATTTATTATCAGTCACCGGGACTTGAAAAGTTAGTTGACGGCAGAACATTTTATGATTTAAAAAATGCAAATGAAACCGGTCTGAAAGCCGAGCAGGCAATTCATTTAATCGGAGGATTTGAAAGATGGATCGATAATCAGTGGCTTGCAAAAGTAGAGGGATATTATAAAAAGTTTAATAACTTAATTGAGCAGCAGCAATTAACAGGATACAAATATGTATATACAATAAAAGATCCGACACAGACTGATCCTGTATATATCAAAGATTTTAAAAACTGGATTCGCTCTGATGAAAAATTACCTTACGATTCACTCACAACTGTTCCGGTAAATGTAGGAAGCGGTAATGCTTACGGATTTGAAATTAGTCTTGAGCGGAAATATACTTCATCTAAAACAAAACTTTACGGCTGGATAAATTATTCTTTGTCTTTTTCGAACAGAGAAAAATACGGCATTGAAACTCCTTACAGATTCGATCAGAGAAATACTGCAAATATAGTATTGAATTACAGAGCAAATAACTGGCTGGAATTCGGTGCAAGATGGTCTTATGCAACTAATTTCCCTTTCACTGCGCCGGTAGGAGTTACACCGAGAATTGTCGGTGACTCAATTGCAGTAAATCCTGTGAACGGAGAAGTTATATTTAATTTAGATTTTGCAGGTCAGGAAAATCAGTTACAGGATTCCCGTCCGGCTTATCACAGATTAGACTTCAGAGCAACTGCTTACACAGGTTTCTGGAATGCAGACTGGGCATTTTATATTGACGTTATAAATCTTTATAACAGAAAGAATGTGCTTGGATATGATTATTCACTTGATGAGAATTTAGTTCTCAGAAGAAGAACTATTGGAATGTTTCCAATACTTCCGACTATTGGTGTGAATGTGAAGTTTTGATTTAAGATAAATTTATTTTGTTACTTCTCATAATTTACAAACTATATTATTTTTAAATCATAGTAAAATTACAGAGAAGTTGAATGCAACGACTTTAAATGAATGAGCTAAAACAAAAATGGTTTCCCTTAAATCAAGGAAACCATTTTTAATTATAACTTAAAATTATCCGAGTCTTATTTTATCAGCATCATTCTCTTCGTCTCTGAGAAATTTCCAGTACTCAACTTATAAATATAAATTCCACTCGCAAGATTGCTTCCATCGAACTCTACTTCATAACTCCCTGCATTCTTTCTTTCATTAACTAAAGTCGCAACTTCATTCCCAAGAATATCATAAACTATTAGTTTCACATTTGACATTTCATTTTTCACATTTTCACGGATTGAAAAGCTGATTATCGTACTCGGATTAAACGGATTTGGATAATTCTGTGAGAGTTTGTATTCAGTAGAAATAATTGATTCATTTATAATCACTCCGGTTAGCTGCGAATACTTTATTGTTAAAAAATCTCTGTTGCTTTGTCCGGTTACAAATACACTCCCGTTATTATCAACTGCTAAAGCCAATGCAATATCTGAAAATTCTCCTGAATAGTTATATCTTGTAACCCATAATTGGTTTCCTGAAGAATCGTATTTTACAGTTGCATAATCATAACTGGTTCCATTTCCATCACTTATACCAGTTACATAAATATTTCCGTATTCATCAATTGCCATATCCTCCGCCATATCGTTTGAGCCATTGTTATATCTTGCAATCCATAATTGGTTTCCATTCAAATCATATTTAATAGTTGTAAAATCATACCCTGTTCCTAAGAAGGTAGAATAACCGGTTATATAAACATTGTCGGATTTATCAATAACCAATTTCCTTGCCTGATCCAAAAAATTATCCGAACCGTTAAATCTTCTGTTCCATTGTTCAACACCGGATGAATTATATTTTACAATTAAATAATCATCATAATACAAGTCTCCCTGACTTCCACCGCAAACATATACATTTTCTTGACTATCAATACCCATTGCTAAAGCGTAGTCATTTTGATTAAATGAACTATTAAAATTTGCAACCCAAATTTGATTTCCAATCGAATTATACTTGATTGTTATAACATCCCTAGAACTTGCTCCGGAACCATCACCAGTAATAATAATATTCCCTGATTTATCAACCGTTAAAGCATGTATTAAACCTTCGTAATAAGGTTTTATCCATTTTTGTGTTCCTGAAGAATCATATTTTATTGTAATATATCTATAATCACTCTGACCGGCAACAAAAACATTATCTAAAGAATCAATTCCAATTGTAGCTGTAAAATCCTCATTATTTCCTAAACTTGTATATCTCTGAACCCATATTTGCTCTCCAGAAACTGAATATTTTATTGTAACTATATCACCGCCACTTCCATTACCTTCACTGACTCCTGTTACTATAATATTATTTTTACTGTCAAGTTTTATCGAACTAGCACCATTATAGCCCAATTCATTTCCGGTATATCTTGCTATCCAAATTTGCTGACCTGAAGTCGAATATTTCATAGTTACTATGTTTTTATTAGGTGAAATGAAATCTGATCCTGTAATATAAACATTACCAACACTATCTGTGATTATAGATGTGGGAGAGTCAATGCCGGTTCCCCCGTAACGGGAAAACCATTCCTGAGATACCTGAGATTTAATTATTGAACTAGAGATTAAAAGAATAGTTGTAATTATAAATATTAGTTTTATCATTTTAATAATTTTTTAACAATTTTATAAAAAAATGAAAAACTAAGTAATATCTGTGCTTATTATGTATTTGAAATTAGTGATTGTACCTATTGCAAACGATACATTAGTGTTTTTATCTTTTTTTACAAATAAACCTAAATTCTTTATAGCTATCCCGCTAGTGCCAGCACGAAATAAACTATAATCATTTGTATCAGTACCAGTTACAATAATAACATTTTCTATTTCTATAGATTGGTTATTTGCATCACCAGATGCAATATAAATTCCTATTGAATGCGGAGAAGAACTCCCTGTATAAGTATTCTTTATCTTTGCATTCCTTATTACATAATTAGAACCGGTTGCAGATCTTATCACTCCATCATTCCCGTTACTTCCTTCTATAATATTCGCATCAATAATTATTTTCTTATTACCTGAGGTAGGATTATTATTTATATTTATACCTTTAGTTTTACTGATGATCTCATCCACCAGTATATCAGCATCAGCAGCCAAATCCATTGACATTCCGTTTTTTGAATAAATATACCGCCCGTTCAAGTTTAGTATTCCTTCAGATGCAGTGACTGCATTTCCTCCTTCTTTGCTTAAATTTT
>Ga0209591_10006667_pt1 | contig 12810 bp, 17 predicted proteins | sample MAT01_FD_187207 | JGI IMG/M metagenome (GOLD analysis project Ga0209591, IMG submission 187207) | Freshwater microbial communities from Lake Fryxell liftoff mats and glacier meltwater in Antarctica - MAT-01 (SPAdes) (version 2) | ecosystem: Environmental > Aquatic > Freshwater > Ice > Liftoff...
AACCCTTACATAACCCACGAATCTCCCAGGGGTGTTAACCCATTTCCGCACAGGGGCTTAGGAGTTTTTAGCGCGCGGCGAGGTGGGAATTCGCCGCGCGCTAGCATCTGCTTTTGTTCCCACGAAAGTTAGGGGTTGCATAACCTACCCATCTCGATACTAAAGAACTAAAACTAGCGCGGGGGAACAACCCTTGTCCGCGACTCCCCATGAGGGGAGTTTCGGTCGTCGAGTCAAGCAACCATCGTCAGGCGGATTCAATCAATAGTCATTGGTCATTAGTCATTGGTCATTAGTCATTGGTCATTAGTCAATAGTCATTGGTCAAAATGCCTAGAATCTGGGTCTGTCACCTCTGCAAAATATAAGGGGTACTGGTCACAGCTAGAGCAATAATGTTCTGGTTTTTTTTTGACCATTGAATTATTTGAGGGATGATTTGGACGTCGATTTTAGATTTTTTGGGTCGGCTATTCAACTGATTCAGTAGATCGGATGGTTCTAGCAACTCTGCATCGGTGCGGGCTCTTGCTAGCTGTCTAGTTGTGCGATCGGAAATTCTGCTGGGATAAGTTGCGATTATTTATTCCCGGCTCTCACGGATTTTAATTTTTCGCACCATCTCATCAAATTCTTTGGTAACTTCGACCGCATAGCGATTAAGCTCTTGGCTGTACTTTTGCCAATCAATCTCATCCTTTTCTGGTGGAATTTCCAGCCAAGATGAATAAAAAAGCTCTCGCAACCCTTCCGCGTCCCAGAGCCCTTGAATATCTGGGATTTCTTCACGATTCTATTCCCATCCTTTCAGGCATTTTCGCATCTCGTACTTTTGATAATCCACATAGTCTTCAATCGCGCTCACGTTCCCTCCAAAATTTCTAGAACAAGTGCTACATCGGCTAATTGGAAACCATCAGGCGGCTAGCGTCGGGAGCCCTTTTTAGGACTCCAGCAAATGATGCTGAATCCGTTGGGCTGGACGTTTTCGGGGTCTAACAATTTTTGCCAAACCTCATCGGGCCAATCCTCAGACAAACTCATCACTCCAGGGCAGACATAATTGCTGATAGCTGATAACAAGCGCTCTGGGGAAGATGTGGTAAACTTAGACAACAAATAGCAGGCGCGATGCAAAGCCATCGCCGTAGCAAAGATTGCTCTTTTCTGGTTGGCGGTCAAACTATCCAGATTATTCATTGGCTACAGCATTTTAAAAAAGAAATTGCCATTTGATGGGCTCGATTCCATCAACTCGTCTCTGAATTTTTCAAATTCTGACACTGTTGTTGGCCTTGAATAAATTTGAGCATTAACGCTTAGTGTTGGCGCTAAGGATTCAGCAAAATTGCCAGTAATCTCTGACAATAAACCAAGCAAAATTGAATGGGTGAAGAAACCGGAACAAATAAGTTGTTTGTCTTTGATAGACAAATCTTTGAGCGTCGGCTGAACGGTTGGTCCATCTGCCACAACTTGAATTGAATTTAGATTCAAGTCGCAAGTGTCCGTGCAATCTGAAAGCATCTCCGAGATCTTTTGAAGTGCCAAGTAGTTGCCAAGGTGTTCGCAAATTAAGCCGGCGATTTGCGTGTCTAGGTAGGCAAGTTTTTCTTCAAGATTAGGGGGCAGCGGTGGTAATTCAGATTGTTGGTAGATCAAGTTTTTCAGGCTTGTCCTTGATTAAGATGAATCCGACACGCGGTCGGATCTAACTGTTTCGCCAGTAAGGAATTCGCCAGTAAGGAAGAAAACATCCAATTCGGACAAGACTTTTTATAGATCTGCGGTGTACTCAGGAGCGGCCTGTTCATCCGATCGCTCGTAATAACGTTCAGCGAGAATTTCCTCAATGAGTTCTTGCTGCGAAATGCCCCTTTCGCGAGCTTGATCGGCAAGATTTTGTTTGAATTTCTTGATTTTGATGGTCATCGGCTTTTCAGATTCCTCACCGTCGGCGACAGCTTGAACGTGAGCGGCGGTTATGCGGTTGTTGGGAGCGGTGCTGATAATTTCCTGCCACTTCACGCGCCACGGTTTCCCCGACAGGCTCGCCGCAATCTGTCGAATTTCCTAAAAATTTTGCCAGTGGGCGAGGCTTTGCAAAAAGCGTCAAAATCTATTCTCCAATTTTTGTGGGAATGGCTTAGTTTCAAGCGAATTATGTGCAGAGCTAATCCTTGTCGCACCTATGCTAAAGAATCGCTAAATATGCAGTTTTTCCAGTAAGGTATATCGCTTTTATTTGCGGTGTCAGCGTCCGAAAACTCCTGCCAAAACTCGTAAAGGTTGCCGAGGTGTACGTGGCAGGTCTCCTCGAATTCCTCTTGGTAGTGAAGCCACGGTTTAGCAAATTTGATCAATGAAGTTGTCATTAATTAAGAAGCTATGGAGAGGTTGAGGGATAGTTGCTGACCCAAGGGCTCGGATTGGGCTGTTTGTGCCGATTTTTTATGTGTTTTGCGTGCAGGTTTGACCGCAGTTTGAGGGAGCGCTGCGCGATTGAGTTCTGTCTTGGCAGATTCTTTTGCTTCCCGCGCGATCGACGGTGAGGCTAAAATTGCTCGAATCAAACTGCGTTTCCCGGCTGTGCCGGGGATTGAAAATATTGCCATGTCCCGATCGATCGCCTTTAGGGATAGCAGCGACATCAATGTTAATTCTGCAGCAGTCCAGTTTGTCGGCGCTGACGGTTGTTGTTTGCGAACCCAGACGTCGCAAATGTCGCACCTTTCGGTGACTGTATTGCCGGTATTTTTCCAGCAGCCCAAAAGGCTGTGGGTGATCGCGCGGGGATAAATTGCTGTTCGATTAGGCGATCGCAATCAACATCAACGAATTTGGCTTGTTTGAGGCGCTCAATCTTGGCTCTGAGCTTGCCTTTTTGGGAGGTGTAAATGTTGCGGATGGTGCGCGCGAGCTCGCAGATCAATCCGGCGGCCGACTTGCATCCCGATCGCCAATTTTGCTTCTTTGCGACCGTCGCCTCGGTTCGGTGGCTGTTCATCATTAAAAGCAGCTTGTGGCGTAATGTTCGGAGCTGCTAATTCAAGTGGCTGATGTGATGGAACTCTCCCTGCACTTCGCGAATTAGCCCCGCTTCCTTCCTTCATGCGATCGCCCTTTGAGCTTCCCAGTCCTTCATTTTGGTGATCGCCGCGAGTTCCATCAGATTTGGCGGAATCGTTGCGTCCTGCTGGTAGCTCAGGAGCGATCGCAATTTCATCCGTTCCAAGCGACTAGGCACCAATTCCTGTAGCGTTTGCCTCATTGTTTTCTGCAAGAACTTCATTGATTTGACTCGTAACCCGCCATTGGTCGTAGGCATCGTGAAAGTCTGTTGTGAGAGGGGTAGTCGTCCGGTTATGGGGGTTCGTTCGTGTCTTCCCATTCCAATAGATTGAGCTGGCCGTTGCCGTCTGCTGCGTGAAGCGTTTCGCCGAATTCGGCAGGGTTCCATGCGTCGGCTTCCGTCAAAGTAGCTTTGACACCGGGGGAATTTTTGGCCGTGCGGGGCGATCGTGTCCTGGGCTTGAATTTCGATCGGCTCCTTGGCGCGATCGACATCGAGGGATTTTTCGGAGACATCGATATCTGTGGTGGTTCCGCGCTCCAAGAAACCGATCCAAGTCTGGCGCTGGCGTTTGTCACCTTCGTGGTAAATCCCGCGATCGTTCGCAGCCTTCAAATTAGCCTCGGCTAAGGCTTTCAGTTCTTTGAGCGTTTTGGTGGTTAGGTCTTGCATAAGTTTTGGGGGGGTAAGGAAGGGCGAGGGAGAAGCTCGCCCCCACATTTACAGGGTATGCAGATACAGTCTTCAGTAGACTAAGCACAGGGTTTTCAGCAGAACGAATATCCGACTCGGTTCGCTGGAACCCCTTTGTTGTGTCTAGCAACTCACACTTTAGTGTAACCAAACAGAATTTGTCAACACTTAAATGTGAATACTTTAATGTTAATATGGAATCAAATCACTCGGAACGTCAGGAGCCTGAGACATTGAAAGCTCTTCGTCAAACCTTAGATCTCACGCAGGAGGAACTAAGCCGACGGCTAAATCTTAGTTTCAGGACGGTTGGGGACTGGGAAACCGGAAAAAAAGTCCCTCGATTTGACAATGCGATAACGCTGTCGAAAGAGCTGGGAGTCTCGTTGAAAACTTTAGCTGCGGCAATGGGAATTAATGCGGACGGAGTACCAAGCGATTACAGGTTGATCGATCTCAAAGCGCTCGCCGCCGAACTGGGTATAGAGAGAGTAGAGGATCTTCCGGAAAGTTACGAGATACTGAGGCAACTGCGGAATCAGTAGTAATTCCCAAACCTCAGCTACACATAAACGCCCATCCCGTGAGAGTAACGTTTATGTGTAGCAAGCAATAGCGACTCACCGCGTCGCAGCTTCAATCTGTAACAGACAGAATATGACCAACACCTACCCCCCCGGAGTCCGCAAAATTATCGAACTCCTTCTCAAATACAAAGGTAGCAAGCAAATAGTAGAGCGCTATTTAGCCGTCATCGACAGCCCGGAATATTTAAAGCTGGAGCCGAAGTTCTGCCGTGCGCGAGGCGGTGGAAGGAAAAAGGAACAACCATTAACCTATGAATATTAAAGAACTACCAGACTTTGAACAATACGCCGCTGAACTCAAGAAATTAGAGGATGAGCCGGATACCTTCAGAGTCGATCTGGTTCATCCGGTAGACGGGAGTCTGAGGATTTGGAACCCAACAACGAAAGAATGGGGTTTTCTCTATCCAGACGAGGTAAAGCTCGTTCCCGCCCCCGATGATTCTGTAACCCCTGTTGAGTTCGCGGTTACAGAATCAAATCCCCCCGCCCCCGATGATTTTCTGGCCATAAATGCAGTGTCTACTTATAGACCGCGCGGGACGGCTCGCGGTATTTCGCCGGAGTATTACAGGTTGTATTACGAGGTATTAGGGAAGGTAAGACATATTCAGATCAGAGGCGGGAATGTCCGCATCGGTAATAGTGCGCGAATTTAAATTAATTAGTTCGCCCATTATATTAAATTAGTACGCCTTCAGAAACCTGCAAAGATGCCGTACCTGATGCCGTGATTACGCTAACAACCCCTAGATATCTTGCCGAGGTAAATTCTTCTTTCCCAGAGAATCCGGCAGGGATTTGTACATCATAAAGAGAAGAGGTAACAACACTACCTCCCCTTAAAAAAACAGTAGCCGGCCCCGCATTAAAAATACTGTAATTTGTTCGAGAACTATTGGCTGCTAGCACTACAGATACTGTCGCCGTCGCCGATACGGTAGTGGTAGTCTTAGCAGCCCGCACGTCTCCAGAGCTTCGACGCTGCTTGTACTGGAATTAACATTAACCAACATATTTTTTAACTTTTAAAAATTTTCAATTGCATTTTTCAACTGTTCTTCACTCACTTCGATATACCGAACCACAGAATTCAAACTTCGGTGTCCGGTCAGCTTTTGAATGACCTTGATATCGTAGCCCAATCTTCTCAAGTGAGTAATAAATCCCCGGCGGGCGGAATACAGCGAGTAACCTTGATTATTCAACCCTGCTTTTTCCAAGGCTACTCGGAAAGCCTGATCTGCTGCTTGTTTAGTCAAGTGTCCTTTCTCCTTGTAAAAAGAGGGAAACAGAAATCCTTCCTGGGGCGGTTCATAAGCTCCCAGCATAAGCTTTAAAGCCCGGTGAATTGGCACTTCCCTTTGATTGCTGATCTTTCCTGTTGATTGCAGAATAGAGCACCGAATCTCGCACTATCCGTTGATCTGGATTTACATAAACATCTCCTACCCGCATCTTTAGGATAGCCTGCGGTCTTTCCCCAGTGTACCAAGCCAAAGCCCAAAATATTTTGTAAACTTCTGTATCGAAACAGTTGCTGATTTGTTGATAGGTTCTGGGGTCAAGCGGTGTGGATTGCCCGAATCTGGATACTTTCACTATTTGCTCACTTCTCTAAATAAAACTACAATCAGCAACTGTTTGTCACTATCGAATTTCCCATAGAAATCGTACAATTGTCTGGGGGAGGCTCCGTTATCGAGGGGAAGAATTGGCTGTTATGAGCAACAATATTCTGAGCGGTACTAGAACATTCCGGCGCTCGATTACCAGCTCCGACGGCACTAACATTATTGAGATTCTAAATTGCTCTGAAGCTTTTGCCTCTTACGCAGCTCTGGAATCTACCTACTTCGTAGAGAAAAGTTTTTATTTAGAAGCTTTAAGTGGAGCAATTTATCTTCCTTCTTTAATGCAAGCTCCGTTCCCCGAACTTTATCCTGAGATGAATTCAGCCGAAAAGATTGCCGAAATGCTGAAAGTAGAGGAGAGATACCCCTTTCTTGGATTGAGATTTCATGCTCGCAAAAGTAGTACGGGCGCGTGGTCAACCATCGCAAACGCACGTCTGCAAAATAAGGGCCGCGAAACCACGATTCCCTTCGTGATTCCATACCTAACTATCAATCAGCTCAAACTGCTAAGTCCAGATGACCGTCTCGGAATCTCAATCATTAACTATGGTTCCGGCGTGCTGGGAGCCGGAGATTATATCAATTTAGAGGGCGATTTTCGGTTTGAGATTCAACTAATAGAAAAGCCGACAAAAGCTGTTGTTGGCGCTGCTATACCTTATGGCATTAACATCTCGTCTGCATCTGCAGCTAAATTCAGAGTGGCAAATTCCAATCGCGCTGTATTTTATGCCAGCAATATTGGAAGTTCCAATGTCTGGATTGCCGGCACATCTGCGGTGGCTGTAGGAACGGGAATGTATCTGTCGGCTAATGGTGGTAGTTGGAGTATGGGGGAAGATCACAATCTTGGCGGGGAACTTTGGGCGATCGCCGAAGGAAGCGACAGTCGGATAGCTGGCGTGGAAGCTAGCTATGCCTAAAGCGGTTCCTGCTATCTTGACACCCAGATCGAGCCGGTCAAGCGCGATCGACACCCGTAAAGATTCGGGTGTAAATCTAGGACGCAAACCCGAAGTTTCTACCACCAGCGGGGGAATTGGGGTGACGCACGAAGTGGGCAATATTGGCGGGTTATCCGTCACTGGCGGCGTTAGTGTCGACGTGAGTCCGATCAACTTAGATATTTCGGGAGCCCCTAATTACGAAGATCCTTCTCAAAGTACAATTTCAATTGGTGGCGGTGCTGAAATTCCTGGAGGAATATTAGGCATTGGTGGGGGAGTCACTATAAATACTTCTACGGGAAAGATAGAGGGCGGGAGTATTGGTGGTGAAGTATTAGGAATTGGGGTTAATATTTCAAAAGATTCTAGCGGTGTTGGTCTGGGAATTTCCTGGCAAATTCCGTTCACACCAATTACTTTAGAGTTAGGATTTGAATTCCCAAAAAAAGAACCAAGGACTAGGCCATCACCAGGGGGTGGATCTACATCTGATGACGATTCATTTTCACCAAAAAATCTTCCATCTTCTTTCGATTCAAGATGCCGCTATTCTGTCTCTGTATTGCTCCTTACCGATGCGATCGAATTTGTGGATTGCATCGGGTACATGGGTAGCGACGGTGCTCAGGGCTATGTATTCAGATCTCGCAAGCCTGCTCCAGGAACATGGGCAAAATTTGGGAAACGAACGAAACACCCAACGCGCGATTACTATGAATATGAAATCGTTCCCGTTCCAGAACCAGTAGGATATGCAGAAATTCGACAGATTGGTTACAACCGGCCGATCGCAGTGGGAGATTTAATTCCGGGTGGAGGGCCGTGGATTGGTGATGGCGTAAAGATTGGAAGTAGTATAATTTATGCTGGAAGCGCATATTATTATTCAAGTGTTTTTACATCAAATCATAATCTTAGCGCTGATCAAGTTCTTATCAGGATTACAGCAATACAAGAATATTACAAAAATTTTTGGAAAGACTTTAAAATAAAAATAGACGTTAAGTGTCCTGGAGACAATGATTGGCAACCGCTAGTGCCTAATAATAATTTAATCATAGATAATGATGACAATAATAATAATAATAATAATAACAATAACAATAACAATAACAACAATAACAATAATAATTCACCTTTCCCAAACCCACCACCTAGAAAAAAAATGGATACTTGCTGCAGTGAGAGCATAAAACTACTTCGAGAATTGCGGATTTATCACAGAGAGAGTCTGCGATTACTAGGACGACCTTTAAAGGAAAATGGATTGGCCCCAATACCTTCTAAGGGATTTCTCGGAGAGGAGATTGAACGAGTAGAGACTCCTATCAATCCAAAAAATCCTAACAAAACAACTAAAATAAAATTCAATAATTATTATGAAATGGCGCAATATTTCCTAAAGCAGATGATCTGCGAAGATGTTGCAAACGACCCCAGGTCATTTAATCGACCGGGAGGTTATGTCCAAAATCCGAATTACCAGAGAGACTCAGAACAAAGTCTCAAAAGTAACACTGAACCAAAAAAAGACAAATCGGGCAACAAAAGGCTATTAAAAATTAATGATAACTCAGGTGATGGAATTCCCATCTTTTCGATTTCGCAGCGAGAAGAGTATATTTTTGAGGCTCTTCGCAGATTTGAGTATCTTTTCCCAAGCGGAGAATTAAGCGATGCTCAAATCAGTAGAAATTTATTAATGCCTGGTCAAAAGGGAGATATCAAAATTCATAATATGATTCACTTTCAAGAAATCCTAGTTCAATATTTGTCAGCAATTTTAGGAGACCCCCGCGAACCAGTTTACCTAAAAGATTCAAATCCAGCCAAGCCCGGAGACCAAGAAATCAAATTGTCGCACATGAGTATTTCCCATTTAATTAGGGAGATGTACAAATTTGTACTGGATACCGAGGGGGATGTTGACGCATTGATGATGATGGGATTGCGGGATTTCCGCACCAATCTAGCTAATCGAATTCAAATAATTCAGGTTGCTGAAATGGTAACAGCTTTATTTGAAGATAGTGGAATGCTTGAGAAACAAGATTATATCAAAGTTGCTTTGGAAGGTGACCCTTATGCAGGACAATGGAAACCAGGGAAGGGGTTTGATCCAGACCCGGAACTAGATAAAGATACGGAGGAAGCCACTGAGAAAATATTACAAGCAACCCTTAACAACTTTGAAGCAAAAATCAAAGTTAGCCGTCGTCACCATAGCGAAAAAACAGATATTAGAGATTTGTTGGTACAGTTAGCTAAAACCTTTATGAGGCAAAATGCGATTCCGGCAACCGAGGAAGCTGTACAAAAGGCTATTGAAAGTGAGGAATTTAAGGTTAAAGTGGATATGGCTTTGATGCGACAACAAATTAAAGTTTCATCAGCCAGTTCGCGTCCCCGTACTAGAAGAAAGGGAAAATAGGAGGATTTATGGATTTAACGTCGCAAGCTTTGCCCGAATCTTGGTATCGGGGCGAAGGATGGAAAGAGATTGTGGACACAGTTAAGGAGGTTTGGGGTGGCGTTGCAGCTACAGTGGCAAATCTAGCTAAAAGGTTTTCTGAATGGTCGATCAAACTGCTTAAAAAGGTGAATGTTTTTGGAGTGAACCTGGGGGACTGGTTTGAGGAAGACCCGATTTCCGCTGCTGCGGGGACTGCTGCTATTGCGCTGGGAACTGTTGTCGCTATTTCGGTCGTAGCTGGTGGTGGGGTAGCTGGCGCAATAGGTACTGCTGGAAGAGCGATCGCCGGAAGCGGACTGTGGCGCGGATTAGCGGGCGGGGTAAAGTGGTTATGGAAAAGCGCAAAAACTGCATATGAGAACGATTGGGTTAGGCCGCTTAATTCGATGGGGTGTTGGTGCTGTGCAAAAAGTCTGGAATTTCAACTGGCAAATTTCAGATTCCGAAATCAGGAAGCAACAAAAATCTATGTTTGAGGGTTTGGCTGGTCAACTAGGCGAAGCTGCGGGAACCTTAGCCGGAACTGCTTTGTGTGGATACACATTGGGACGAGTTGCATTAGCGAATCAAACAAATAATCCCCAAATAAACCCACAGATGATAGCCAAGTTAAACGAGCTTAAAATTAATGATTTCTCAGAAGATTCTGAACTATGGGAAGAGGCAATAGAAAACCTGAAATCTTTCGTTACCGCTGGGCAACGCACTTTGGCTAATGCTGCTGTCTTGGAAGGGTTTTTGAATGTGAGGAAATTAATTAAAGGTGCATCCAGGGGATTAAACATTAGCGCAATCGCACCAGGGCTAGCTTCACAAGTCGAGAGTTGGGGAGCCGAAGGAAACAAGCCCTGGAGTTTTGCTAGCGCTCAAGAAGAGTGGGTGGAATCATTGCCAGAGGGAGTAATTAGGAATTTTACAGAAGAATTCTTGGAGGGATTTCAAGATATGTGTGCTGAAAGTACAATTATGGTTTCTTCTGCGATGTAAAGGAGGTTTAAATGGCTAGTGCAAATACTTCGGGAATGGGCAATTTAAATAGGTGGCAAGGCGTTGGGCAACAAGTTCTGCGCTCGTATTTAGAGTCGGAGAATGGAGGTCAAAATGATGATGATAATTTTGGGATAGATGTTTTTGCTAATCAATTTGAAGATGAATTTGTCGGGTTACCTGAAGATGCAACCAGCCCTTTACTTTATTCTAAGGAGGCGCATAGAGCTTTTGAGCAGCGCCCCTGGGGGCAGGAATTTGGTAATCGCCCAAAAATTCATGAATTAAATCAACCTTCTAAGGCGCAAGAATTAGGATATCGCGGCATAGATTGGTATCCAGACCGCGATAATAAAAGTGAGTATTATCGACTTGCGGGAACTCCTACGGATTTGCGTACTATGCTCCAAATTTTGAGAGCAACGCGCGAGATTGTTGGCAAAAATGTCAATTTTGAGGAATGGTTTAAGCTTTGGGAAGACGGTTTTACTGAATTTCGAGAAAATCGCACTGCAAGTTTGACTAATTTTCCATATGACGGGGAAAAAGCTTGGCGAAAAACTGAAACGAGACCAAGATACAGAGAATGGAGCAACTCTCGGCAGCGATGCGATTTGGGGTATCGGGTGAGTCAATTACCCGTCATCAAGCGGAGTACCGCTATGATGAGGGCTTGTATCTACGCTCCACCGCAATTCTGAAAACCTTTGCAGGAGATCAGCTTTAGTTTCATCGCGCGACACATCGCAAGGATACTGACAAGCTCCCCGTGCTCGTCGAGTCTTGCCGAACGAGCAACGTTCTTAATGCAATATTTCGTGCCCCAACCGGCATCAGCGTGTAATTCATTGTCACAACATTCACAGCGAAACATTAGCCCCTTGTTCGGTCGATTAGCCTTCGAGGTGTGTCCACACTTTGGACAACTCCCAGAAGTATAATGTGCTGGAACTTTGGTCGCTAAACTGCCAATCAAATTAGCTTTATAGTCGATATAGCCATGTAATTCGGCGAAGGACCATAAGGCCTTGTTTCGATTCGCTTTACGCTGTTTTTCGCTCGCCTTTTTGCCAGATTTGGATTGAGTTCTATCACGGATTCCGGTCAAGTTTTCCAGTCCAATCAAGCTGTTCGGCTTGGCAATTTCTTTACTTATTTGGTGGTTGACGTCAGCTATAAACCGTCTCTCCCGTCCTGACAATGCGATTAGTCGTCGCTTTGCCTAGTGGGTGTCTTGACGCTGTAAGCTTGAACGAGCTTTCTGGTATTTGTTGGCCTTAGGTCGAGATGAAGCGCCAGAAGAGAATGCAGACTTATTATTTAGGTCTGTTTCTACTGCTAGGTATCTCATTCCAACGTCAACACCAGAGATTCGAGTGATAGATGTGGGTTCAATATCTGGTAGTTCAATTTCAAGACTTACCATTAAATAGTAAGTCTTGGAAGAACGCTGGTAAACTATCTTTGCTGCTCCGATATTAGGGCAGACTTTAATTAAGTTTAGGTGCTTATTCCAGCCTTCGTAAGGTACAACAATCCGACCGTTTAGCGTTCCAATACTGACTTGCTGGTCAGATTTGAACTCCTACTTCTCGCCGATAATTCAAGGTCACAGTCCGAGATGCGTATCTAGGAGCTTTGTCAAGCCCTTTGAAACGCTTCTTGGTATGTCCTTTTTTGATGGCTTTATTGTTCTGCTTAACCTTGGTCAATAAGGATTTAAGCGTTGCCGCTACCTGTCTCGGAACGTTACACGCCATCTGTGCAGTTTAAACTCGGAACGCAGGTGGCTGTAGACAAGCTTCTGCAACGCGAGCACCATTACTAGACTTGCTATTTTCATTCATCGACCATAGCAGTATAGTTCAAGGCATCACGGTAAGCCAGCGCGGTATCGCGCACCGCCAACTTCTGTTCGGCGGTGAGATTTAACTTGAGCTTGGCGGTGATAATTTGATTCATTGCTTCAACAAACTCTGAGACTACTATACCTGTTGAAGTGAGAAAAAGCAACCATGTTGGAAATAAATCTGGTTCGTTCGCGAGTGCCCCGCCTAGAGTGTCGAAAGCTGCGCTTGTCGATTTTATTGGTGCAATCACAAGCGTCACGCGCTTGTCCGACCCGCCACCAACCGGGGCGGTATGGCGGGGGAATCCTGCTGTTCTAGTTGAAGGTAACTTTTTTCACATCACGCCCGACCTGGTTGTTTCCCCTACAGGTTTAACTCGATCGGAGTTGGGGATTCACTTTGATGCAAATTTTCCCGGCAGCGCTGGGTGCATTGTGCTCAGCCGCCGATTTGGTTGGGAGCGGTTTGGCGATCGGATGCGGGCGATCGCCCGCATTGGGCATTGAGTATATTTCCCTAAAAGTAGCTTACGGTTGAAACTCTTGCAAAAGAGCTGGGGACTC
>Ga0209591_10006672_pt1 | contig 12807 bp, 10 predicted proteins | sample MAT01_FD_187207 | JGI IMG/M metagenome (GOLD analysis project Ga0209591, IMG submission 187207) | Freshwater microbial communities from Lake Fryxell liftoff mats and glacier meltwater in Antarctica - MAT-01 (SPAdes) (version 2) | ecosystem: Environmental > Aquatic > Freshwater > Ice > Liftoff...
TCGCTAAAACTCGATTCATTCATTAATACTATATTAAATAAGACCAAAGCTTTAAAAGTAAATCTGGTTGGTCACTCTGCTGGAGGTGGTGTTGGTTATAGTTATTTAAATGATTCTTTAAGGGCTTTAAAAGTGGCAAATTATGTTCATATAGGAAGTAGTAAAAATGCAAAACCTGCAGGGAGAAACGGTGAAATACCAACAATGAATATTTATTCTTTAGACGATAAAGTTGTTAAAACCGGAGATATAAATGGAGCAATAAATATTCAACAAAAAGGCAACGATCATTATCAAGTTGCTACAAGCGAAGCTTCATTTTGGAATATGTATTCTTTTTTTAATCCTAGTGTTCAACAAAAAAATGAAGTAAAAAAAACTAAGAAACCAATTGTTTCTGGTAAAGCATGTTTAATGGGAGAGAACACTCCTTTAGCAAATGCAAGTATTGATATTTATGAAATTGATTTGAATAAAGGAGTTAGAAAAAATGATCAGCCAAGTTTTCATTTTGTTGCTGATGAAACAGGTAATTGGGGGCCGTTCACTGCTAAGTCATCAATTGGATATGAATTTGTTTTAAAGCCATTAGGTGGACAAAGAACTGTTTATTATTACCATGAACCATTTACTGCAAATAATCAATTGGTTTACTTAAGAGCATTGCCCAAAACAGGCATGACTGCATTGCTGTTAAACACATTGCCATCTAATGATCAGCAAGCTGTATTAGCCATATTTAGTAGCAACGGTGCTGTAATTGCTGGAAGAGATTCTTTAACTATAAATGGATTTAATTTATCATCTTCTATAATTTCTCCAGCATCTAAAACAGCTATTGCTCAATTTATTTTTGATGATGGAGATGGCAAAAGTAGTGGCAATTTATTTCCAACTTTTAAAGCAGTACCATTTATGAATGGTATTGATTATTTATTGGATACTAAAGACACAGAACCAATTCATATATACTTTAATGGAAGAAATTATATGCTCCCTAAACGAAAATCTGCTTCGGATGGAGTAATGGTATTGGTTTTGAATTAGTTAAACTTGAACAAAATGCAAGCTCCTTTTTTTTACGAACCTATTTTGCCAGATAAACCATGCATCTTTTCTTTGTCGGAAGATACTAGCAAACACTGTGTTCAAGTATTACGAATGAATGAGGGCACAATAATTGCATTGACTAACGGAAAGGGCATTCATTACAACGCTACAATTGTTTCACCCAATAAAAAACAAACAGTAGTATCTCTTGCTAATATGTTGTTTAGCGAACAAACGAAACCCATTAATAGTATTGCCATTTCATTTGTTAAAAATCCATCTCGTATAGAATGGTTTTTAGAAAAAGCAACTGAAATAGGTATAGCTAATATTTATCCTTTAATAACAGAACGAACAGAAAAAAATAATTTTAAATTCGAACGCTGGGAAAGTATATTGGTTTCTGCTATGCTTCAAAGTAAGCAGGTTTGGAAGCCAATTTTACATGAGCCATTAATTTTTACGGATTTTGTAAATGAAAAATTTGAAGGAATAAAAATGATTGCACATTGTGAAAATGATAATAGGTCAACCATTCAATCAGTGGGTAAAAACAACAATCAATTAATCTTAATTGGACCTGAAGGCGATTTTACTTTTAAAGAGATTGAACTAGCAATTTCTAATAATTTTATTCCGGTGAGTTTAGGAAATACTAGGCTAAGAACTGAAACTGCTGGAATTGTTGCTGCTGTGCTTATGCAAGATTGATTATTAAACAATTTGTAACTTTACTCTATGACAAAAATGGTTTTAAAAGTCTTATTTATTTATAGTTTTTTTCTTTTTTCTTGTGATTTTATTAAAACAAAAAAAAAACCAGTAGCTAGAGATATAACTATAACAGCTATAACATCTTTTAATGAATTGTTTTTTGACAGTCTGGATGTTCATACATTTTTAGCAAATCATCCAGAACTTTCTTCTTTTGCTATGCAATACAATGATTTTTATAATTCCAGAAATTTTGAATTTGCGTGGTTCGATTCTACAGGACTTTCCGAACAAGCACATAATTTTTTTAATCTACAGAATAACCATATCAATAATTTAAATGATAGCAGTATTTATAACAGTCAATTACATCAGTTATATGATTCTTTGAATGGCAAAAAAGTTACTCTTTTAAATAATAGTGCACTATTAATTAGAACCGAATTATTACTAACTGGTCAGTTTTTTACTTATGCTGCCAAAGTGTACAAAGGATCTGATATTGATGCGGCGGAATTAGGCTGGTATATCCCAAGAAAAAAAATTAATTTAACTGCATTGCTCGATTCTGTAATTGATAATAATGTAAAAGATCCAGATCAATATATTCAGCAGAATGTACAGTACAAACGGTTGGAAAAATTCTTGATCAAAACTATTGAGTTAGAAAAAAATGAAACAAGTGATACAATTGCGTTTGTAAAAAAGTCAATTAAATTAGGCGATTCAAGTGAAACTATAATAGCAATAAAACAACGGTTAAATCTTTTGCAAGATGATATATTATTAGGTAATACTTTTTTATACGATACAACAATGCTCCGGTCTGTAAAAAGGTTTCAGCAAAGGCATGGCTTAACTATTGATGGTGCCATTGGTAATTTAATGATTAGTGAATTAAATATGCCTTTAAAAGTGCGAGTGCAACAAATTCTAGTAAACATGGAGCGTATTAGATGGATGCCACCTCAAAACGATAAAAATTATGTTTTAGTTAATATTCCAGAGTTTAAATTACATGTGTTTGATAGTGGTAAACAAGTATTCGAAATGAGGGTAATTGTAGGGTCAGCCGCAAACAACACAGTAATATTTAATGGTAATTTAAAATACATTGTTTTTAGTCCATATTGGAACGTGCCCGAAAGTATTGTTCGTAAAGAAATTATGCCAGCTATGAAAAGAAATAAAAATTATATTAGTAAGCATAATATGGAGATTACTAGTTACAGTGGAAGTTTACCAAATATTCGTCAGAAGCCAGGGCCAGCTAACTCACTAGGCTTGGTAAAATTTCTTTTCCCTAATAATTATAGTATTTATTTACATGATACACCCAATAGAAATTTATTTGGACAGTCTGGAAGAGGATTAAGTCACGGTTGTATTAGAATAGCAGAACCTACAAAATTTGCCCAATATTTGTTACGAGATGATTCTATGGTATGGAATAAAAATAAAATCGATAGCAGTATGCATTCGGGCAAAGAAAAATGGGTTACCTTAAAGCAGTCGGTACCAGTTTTTTTAGTTTATTTTACCGCATGGGTAGATAAAGAAGGGGTTTTAAATTTTAGAAAAGATATTTATGGGCATGATAAAAAAATGGTCGATAAATTATTCAATAAATAAAACGGGGAAGCATGCAAATAATTGAAGTTGATGATTTAAATAGTGCCAATGAATTTTTAGCGGTAAATGCTATCATCAATAGTGCAAACAAAGCATATATCCGTTGTTTAGATAATGAAGTTAATGAGGTATTTGATCTTTCAAAAAATAAACTATTTAAATATGGAGAAGCAAAAAGATGGATTGCTAAAACGGAGGATGGGATTTTATTAGGCAGAATTGCAGCCTTTATCAATGAAAAATATATTAATAAGGGAACTGAGTTTAAAACGGGAGGAGTAGGATTTTTTGATTGTATTAATGATCAAGCTACTGCCAATGTTTTATTTGATACTGCAAAGCAATGGTTACAACAAAAAGGGATGGAGGCAATGGATGGTCCGATTAATTTTGGTGATAGAGATAAATGGTGGGGTTTGATGGTAGAAGGATTTGAAAAAGAGCCAATGTATGGGATGTCGTTTAATCCATCCTATTATGAGAAATTATTTGAAACATATGGATTTAAAAATTATTATACCCAGTTTTATTATTCTATGGTAGTAGATGACCCTCTACCAGCAAGGTTTACCGAGCGATATGCTAAGTTTAATGCTAAACCTGGTTATTTAGCCAAACATATTGAGTTAAAAAATTTAGAAAAATATGCAGGTGATTTTGCTACTGTATATAATGCAGCATGGGCACAGCATGGTGAAGCAAAGGAAATTTCGAAAGAGCAGGTTGTAAAGTTGTTTAATAAAATGAAGCCTATTATGGATGAGCGAACTGTTTGGTTTGCCTATTATAAAGAGGAGCCTATTGCCATGTTCGTTAATATTCCAGATGTAAATCAGTATTTCAAGTATTTTAACGGAAAGTTTGGCTGGTTGCAGAAATTGCAATTGTTATGGATGAAATTCAGGGGAACTAATAAGCAGTTAACCGGACTGGCATTTGGTGTAGTTCCCAAATACCAAGCTTTAGGTGTTGATAGTTATTTAATTTATGCTTGTAGTACTTCGGTTCAAGGGAAAGGATGGTATGATCAATACGAAATGGGTTGGGCGGGCGATTGGAATCCAAAAATGATTAATATTTATAAAAGTTTAGGTGGAAAACAAAGCAGAAGAATGATTACATATCGTAATATATTTGATGATAAATATTCTTTTGAAAGGCATCCCGAAATGGAATATAAATAAGTTAAATTGCACTCCCTTTTATGGATAATTTCGTTGTTTCAGCTCGTAAGTACCGTCCCCAAAACTTTAATACTGTTGTGGGGCAGCAGCATATTACAACTACACTGAAAAATGCCATTAAGAATAATCAGTTAGCGCATGCTTTTTTGTTTTGTGGACCTAGAGGAGTAGGTAAAACCACTTGTGCAAGAATTTTAGCAAAAACAATTAATTGCACCAATAAAACTGCAGAGGGTGAAGCTTGCAATAAATGCAATAGTTGTGTTTCTTTTGATGCTGGCACTTCAATGAATATTCATGAGCTAGATGCCGCAAGTAATAACTCGGTAGATGATATTCGCGTTTTAGTGGAGCAAGTTCGTTTTGCGCCTCAAGCTGGTAAATACAAAGTGTATATAGTAGATGAGGTACATATGCTCAGTTCGAATGCCTTCAATGCATTTTTAAAAACCCTTGAAGAGCCACCTGCCCACGCCATTTTTATTTTAGCTACTACCGAAAAGCATAAAATTATACCAACCATCTTAAGCCGTTGTCAAATTTTTGATTTCAAACGAATTACCAATAATGATACCGTTGATCATTTGCAAGAAATTGTAGATAAGGAATCTATAAAAGCAGAAAAAGCTGCTTTACAAGTTATTGCGCAAAAAAGTGAAGGCTGTATGCGCGATTCATTGAGCATCTTAGATAAGATCGTAAGCTTCACTAATGGAGAAGTAACTTATCAGAATACGCTAGAGCATTTGAATATTTTAGATGAGGACTATTTCTTCAAGCTTTTAGAATGTATGCAACAAGAAGATATGGCTGGTGCTATGTTGTTGTTTGATGTTATTAATAGGAAAGGTTTTGAAGGAGATTTAGTGTTGAATGGATTTGCAGAATTCATGAGAAATTTATTGGTTTGTAAAGATCCAAAATCTGCTTCATTGCTTGAAGTAGTTGAAGGAATGCAATCAAAATATATAGAAGTAGCAGTTAAAACAAGCATTGCTTATTTAGTGAGTGCATTAAATATTTTGAATGATACTGAAGTTAATTTTAAGATGGCCCGAAATAAGAGGCTACATGTTGAATTAGCATTAATTAAGTTAAATTTTTTACAGCAGGCAATTGATATGGCATTTGATAAAAATGCAGTTGTAAAAAAAAAACGAGTTGATGAGCCCATAGCTTTTAGAACAAAGGCTATTAAGTCATTATCACAAAAGGCAATAGTAACTGATGAAAGCAGTTCTGCTAAATTACTAATTCAAAAGCCAGTCGAAAAAACTATTATCAATACCGATAGTATGCCACCATTAAATCCTGTGTTTAATGGAAATGAAACTGCAAAACCTATTAATGTAATAGGTGGGAAAAAGAATTTATTAGATGCCCTTAGAGATAAAGCTGGTGCTAAATACGATATTCAAGAAGTTATTGAAGCTGAGGTTTTGAATATTGATAAATTACTTCAGTTTTGGAAAAACTATACTTTAATACTAGAAAAACAATTAAAACATTCTGCAGCAGGAACTTTTAAAATTGCTGATATAGAAATTGATTCAGATATTCACTTTACTGTTAGGGTATCCGCTATAACTGCTCAAAAATTTGTTGAACAAGAAAAATTAGAACTAAAACAACAATTACATCAATTATTCAATAATAGATCTATTGATTTTTCTATATTGGTGGAAGCTGGAGAAAAAGAAGACGTTCCATTGCATATGCGTTTAAATAGTAAGCAAAAATTTGAAAGAATTGCTGAGCAATATCCATTACTAAAAACTTTAAAAGAACAATTACGTTTGGAAATTGATTTTTAGGTTAATTGTTTATTACATTCATCACAAACTATAATAATATTCTCTGCAAATTTTGGACTCACATTATTTTTAATACCATTCACTTCTATCTCAATAAGATCATCATATACTTCTTTAGATTTAATTTTTATGGATTTGTTAATAGCTAATCCTAGTTTATCTACATATTGAAGAAATGCAGCGCTATTGTCTTTTACGCCCACCATTTTGCATTTATGACCAACAGTTTCTTCTAATAATGTTTTACGAATTTGTATGCTTAATTCTCCTTTCGCATTAGGAATAGTATCTCCGTGCGGATCATGAGAAGGATAGTTTAAAAACTGATCTAATTTATCTATTAATTTCTTACTTTGAATATGCTCCAGTTGTTCAGCTACTTCATGTACTTCATCCCAACTAAATGCTAATTTTTCAAATAAGAATGTTTCCCAAAGCCTATGTTTACGAACAATTTCAATGGCAATTTTTTTACCTTCTTTGGTTAAAGATGATTTGCCATATCTTTCATATTTAATGAGCTTCTTTTCCTTTAACCGTTTGAGCATATCATTAGCCGATGCTGGCTTAACTCCAAGATGTTCTGCAATTTCATTGGTTCCAGCATCAACTTTGGTTGCAGACTCGGTAGTAATCTGAAAAAGCGTTTTAAGGTAATTCTCCTCTGTAAATGATAGCATAATTCAAAAATAGCTAATTTAATCAAACAATTTTTGTTAGGCAAGTCTAACAAATGTACTTTTGTCCGCATAACTATTTTAGACTTGTATGAGAAAGGGGCTGATATTTTTGTTTTTGTTGCTAATTACCGCACCTATTTTGGCTCAATCCGATACAATAGGACTTCATAAAAACATAGTGAATGCTACCCTAAATGAAATTGTTGTAACAGGTACAATGAAGGCGGTAAGAAGAGTGGAAAGTCCAGTTCCTGTTGAATTATATAGCCCTGCTTTCTTTAAAAAAAACCCTACATTCAATATTTTTGAAGGCTTACAAAATATAAATGGGGTAAGGCCGCAGATTAATTGCAATGTTTGCAATACTGGTGATATTAGAATAAATGGACTACCTGGTCCGTATACCATGGTATTGATTGATGGAATGCCAATAGTAAGTAGTCTTTCTACAGTTTATGGTCTTTCTGGAATTCCAAATTCACTGGTAGAGAGAATCGAAATTGTAAAAGGTCCTGCTTCTTCACTATACGGTAGTGAGGCAATAGGAGGATTGATCAATATCATTACTAAAAATCCACAAAATAGCGCTTTACTTTCGGCAGATATAATGACAACCAGTTGGGGTGAATTAAATATGGATCTTGGATTTACTGTTAAAGCAGGATCAAAAGTAGATGTGTTAACTGGCATCAATCATTTTAATTATGGCAATCCAAAAGATAATAATCAGGATGGGTTTACGGATGTTACTTTACAAAAAAGAATATCTGTTTTTCAGAAATGGAATTTTAACCGAAAAGAATATCGGGTATTTAGTATAGCAGCTCGTTATTATAATGAAAATAGGTGGGGTGGAGAAATGAATTGGAATGAAAAATTTAGAGGCGGCGATAGCATTTATGGAGAAAGCATTTATACCAACCGATGGGAAATGCTTGGCAACTATCAATTGCCAACAAAAGAAAAAATATTTCTATCTTTTTCCTATAACCAACACGATCAGGATAGTAGGTATGGTAATACTTCTTATTTGGGTAAGCAACGAATTGCATTTTCTCAACTTACTTGGGATAAAACAAATGGCAAGCACGACTGGTTAATTGGTGCTGCATTACGATATACTTTTTATGCAGATAATACTCCTGCAACAGGAGCTACTGATCCTTCGAAAATTGGTTTAACTCCACAAAAAATTTGGCTACCAGGTATTTTTGCACAAGATGAAATAAAATTGAATGATCGGCATAAAATATTGTTGGGTATTAGGTATGATTATAATTCAGCACATGGAAATATTTTTACTCCTCGTATTGCTTATAAGTATGCTATTAACGAAAAAAATATTATAAGATTCAATATTGGTACAGGATTTAGGGTGGTTAATTTATTTACGGAAGATCATGCAGCATTAACAGGCGCAAGGCAGGTTGTGATAAACAATGAGCTTAAACCAGAGCGTTCTATTAATGCTAACTTAAATTATATTCATAAAGTATTTGGATTAAATGGAACTGCTTTTAATTTAGAAGCATCAGCTTTTTATACTCACTTTAATAATAGAATAGTTGGCAATTTTGATATAAATCCCAATCAAATAATTTACAATAATTTAGATGGATTTGCAGTAAGTAAAGGGGTTTCAGTAAATACAGATTTTACTTTGCCTTCAGGTTGGAAATTTTTATTAGGTGCTACCTATTTAGATGTTTCATTAAATGAAAATGGTAAAAAAACACAACAAATTTTAACTGAACGGTTTACAGGCACTTGGGCTATTTCATATAAAATAAAAGCATTACATGTGGATATTGATTATACCGGAAATTGTTATGGGCCAATGAGGTTGCCTTTGTTAGGTCCACTCGATCCACGCAAAGAATATTCTCCTTGGTGGAGTATTCAGAATATACAATTCAGCTTCCATCGTTGGCATTCAGTAGAAATTTATAGCGGCATAAAAAATATATTGAATTACCTGCCTACTAATAATAACCAATTTATTATAGCAAGAACCAATGACCCTTTTGATAAGCAAGTGCAGTATGGAACAAGTGGACAAGTGCTTTCTACCCCCAATAATCCTTATGCGCTAACTTTTGATCCTAATTATGTGTATGCACCTAATCAGGGGGTAAGGTTTTTTGTTGGAGTAAGAATAACGGTAAAGTAAAATTCAATCAAAGGCTTTGCTGTATCTTTGTACAATGGAACAAGAACAAACAAATGCAGGAACCGAAATATTGATCAAAGGTGCAGGTCCAATTGTAATTGCATCTAAGTGCATAGTAACCAAGGCGGATGGAACAATCGATGTAAAAGAAAAAGCATCGTTTTGTGGTTGCGGCCATTCTGCAAATAAGCCATATTGTGATGGATCACACAAAAAGTATATGGAATCAACCACTGTATAATGAAAAAGACAGTAGTTTTAGGAGCTTCCGATAAACCCGAACGTTACAGTTATTTAGCTGTTCAAAATTTAACTAAGCAAAATCATCCTGTTATTGCTATAGGTAGAAAGATAGGGAAGGTTAATGGAGTTTCTATCATTACCAATCATCCTGCTGAAAAAGAAGTTGATACTGTTACACTTTATTTAAACCCAACCGCTCAAAAAGAATATTACGATTATATTTTTTCACTAAATCCTAAACGAATTATTTTTAATCCGGGTACAGAAAATGATGAGTTAGAAGATCTTGCCAAAGCAAAAGGTATTCAAACATTAGAAGCTTGTACATTAGTAATGCTAAGAACTGGTCAGTATTAAATTTCTCTTACCCTCCCCAACCTTCTCTATCTAAACTTCTGTACTGTATTGCTTCTGCAATATGTTCTGGTTTAATGGACGAATTACCTTCTAAATCTGCAATTGTTCTACTCACTTTTAATATTCTATCGTAAGCTCTTGCACTAAGGTTTAAGCGCTCCATTGCTTTCTTTAATAAATTTTCGGCTACTGTATTTAAAACACATACTTCCCTTAATTTACTTGAACTCATTTGCGCATTTGCATAAGTTCCTTCATCATTTTTAAAACGCTCTGTTTGTATTGCCCTAGCAGCAATTACTCTTTGCCTTATTGAGGATGAACTTTCACCTTTTTGTTGATTGCTCAATGCATTAAATGAAACTGGTGTAACTTCTACATGTAAGTCTATTCTATCGAGTAATGGTCCAGATACTCTATTCAAATATTTTTGTACCATTCCAGAAGCACATGTACAATCTTTTTCTGGATGATTGTGAAATCCGCATGGACATGGATTCATAGAAGCTATTAGCATAAAATTAGCAGGAAAATCTAATGCTATTCTTGTTCTAGAAATGGTTACTTTTCTTTCTTCCATTGGCTGCCGCATTACTTCTAAAACTGTTCTTTTAAATTCTGGTAATTCATCTAAAAACAAAACACCGTTATGTGATAAAGAAATTTCTCCTGGTTGAGGATTGCTTCCTCCACCAACTAATGCAACATCTGATATTGTATGATGGGGAGATCGGAATGGACGCTGATTTATCAATGCACTATTAATCGGAAGTTTTCCAGCAACGCTATGAATTTTTGTTGTTTCTAATGCTTCTTGTAAACTCAATGGAGGAAGTATGCTTGGCAATCTTTTTGCAAGCATTGTTTTTCCTGCACCAGGCGGACCGATCAATATTGCATTATGACTACCGGCTGCTGCTATTTCTAATGCACGTTTAATATTTTCTTGTCCCTTTACATCATCAAAATCAAAATCATATAAACCCTGTGTATTAAAAAAATCATCTCTTGTGTTTACTTGTTCGGGTTGCAAACTATTTTCATCGGTAAAAAAATTAATGACTTCTTTAAAATGTTCAACTCCATACACCAATAAATTATTTACCATAGCAGCTTCTCTAACATTTGCTTTAGGTACTATCAAACCTTTAAATCCTTCTTTTCTGGCTTGAATTGCAATTGGTAAAGCGCCACGAATTGCTTGCACAGACCCATCTAAACCCAATTCGCCCATAATGATATAATTGCACAATCGCTCTGGGTTTTCTAACTGTTCACTTGCGCCTAAAACCCCTAAAGCAATTGGTAAATCTAATGCCGAACCTGTTTTTTTAATGTCAGCAGGAGCAAGATTCACCACCACTTTTGTTCGAGGCATATGAAAGTTGTTGGTTTTAATTGCACTTTCAGTTCTTTGCAAACTTTCTCTTACGGCATTGTCTGGTAAGCCAACTATAGCATAGCCTTGACCCATACTAACGTTTACTTCAATAGTAATAGTAATTGCATCAACACCATATACGGCGCTGCCAAATGTTTTTACAAGCATAAAAATGGATGATTAATCCGCAGAACATATAATAGTCCTCTCACGGGGTTAAATAATGGAGAGGTTACAAACAGGATGAAGTTAATAATTATTTAGGGAAAGTTGTAGTGTTTGGATGAAAATATTTCCAAGAATGCCAAAACTCCTGATATGATTGGATGATTTTTAATTGCAAGCCTTTAAATTTTCCATCAATACATTTTCCGTTTCTGAGCCAAATTGATTGAGTTTGTAGGTCTTTTATTTTTGACGAATCTGCTGTCTTAATAAATTGGAGAATCTGATTATTGATCATGCTTTCTAAAGCATAAAAAGTTTTTTCATTGGGCTCAACTGTAATCAAAATGGGCGTTTCCTGAATTGCATCATTAATTAAAGTTTGCTTTACTAAATAATTCCAATCGTATGCTTTACTATTTCCATTCAAGTTAATGCCAACTACCCACGATTTAAATTTCCAAGAGCCCGAATCTCTTTTTTCTAATGAACTTTTAATAGTCCCCTCATCAAAACCTTTAAGATCGGCATATTTTGTTTTGAAATTACTATCTGGTTGTAAAATAGTTGTTTCGGGATGAAGTTGAATCCAGTCACTTAATTGCATTTGTTGTGATGGGATCTCAATTAATTGTTTGCCTTTTAGCTTACCTGTTATTGCTGTACCAGTTGCTTGCTGCCACCAGCTTTTAGTGATACTGTCTTCGAATATTGCGTTAAAATGATCCATTCCTACTAATCTAAAATGTTGTGGAATACCATTTATTTTTGGACTGTAAACTCTTCCTGTTCTGCAAACAGTACAATAAGTAACAATGATTGGTTGATCATCTATAGTGTCTTGAATCTGGTGATGATAGCCAATAATATCAATAGGGTAGGCCTTTGCTTTGCCATTCATTGTTAGTGCAATTACCAATTTATTTTTATTGGTAGTATCGCTTGTGCTATTTGCGAACAAAATGCTTTTTGGCTGATAAAACATTTTTTCAGCTAAAAACCTATAATTAAATATGTAAAAAACGGTAGAATATAAAACAATAGAAGCTAGTAAAATAATTTTTTGAGATCGCTTTCCATTTTTGAGAAAATGGTAAATTGGAATTAAAACCACCAGCATTCCAACCAATCGAAGCCAAAGAATATTTGTATGAATAAAGTAAGCAATATCAATACTATTTATTTTTTGACTACCCGGAAACGGCATGATAAAGTATACTTTAACAATCTCCAGAACTAGTAAGTAAATTATCCCAACAATTAATGTGCTTCCTTTTTTCATTGGCTATTTTAGTTTACCCAAAGATTAATAATTCTTCCGGTTGTAGAAGCTGGGATAATTGTTGAAACACCGTTCTGAATAACCAATGTTCTTCCATCTTGTTTTTTATCCCATAGTTGTCCTGCTATACTTATA
>Ga0209591_10006677_pt1 | contig 12801 bp, 9 predicted proteins | sample MAT01_FD_187207 | JGI IMG/M metagenome (GOLD analysis project Ga0209591, IMG submission 187207) | Freshwater microbial communities from Lake Fryxell liftoff mats and glacier meltwater in Antarctica - MAT-01 (SPAdes) (version 2) | ecosystem: Environmental > Aquatic > Freshwater > Ice > Liftoff...
GCGCCCGACACCATCGAGCGCCTGGCCGACCTGGGCGTGCTGCTGGTGGGCATTGACAGCGCCAGCATCGACCCCGCCAGCAGCAAGACACTCGCCAGCCACCAAGTCATTCGCCGCCGCGGCTTGCGTGTGCTGGAAAACCTGCTGCTGGACGAAGTGCCCGAAGGCGACTACGAACTTATCGCCCTGCCCCTGAAACTGACGACGGCCTGCGCATCACCCGTTCGCGCGGTCCTGCGCGAACTCGGGTGAAGCGCTCGGTTTTTCGTGCGCTCTTGCGTGCGGTTTTGCGTGCCCTCACTGCGTGAATTGACATGACCCGAGACGAAGCCCTGGCGCTGGACGCCCAAGACCCGCTGGCCCCGCTGCGTGAGCAGTTCGTGCTGCCGCCGGGCGTGATCTACCTCGACGGCAATTCGCTCGGCGTGCTGCCCCGAACGACTGCTGCGCGCGTGCAGCAGGTGGTGACGCAGGAGTGGGGCGTGGACCTCATTCGCAGCTGGAACAGCGCCGGCTGGATAGACATGCCGCAGCAGGTGGGCGACAAGATCGCGCGCCTGGTGGGCGCGGCACCGGGTGAACTGGTGGTGGCAGATTCCACCAGCGTCAACCTCTTCAAGGTGCTGAGCGCAGCGCTCACCATCACGAGCGCCGATGCCCCGCAGCGCAAGACCATCCTCAGCGAGCGCAGCAACTTTCCGACCGACCTCTACATCGCCGAAGCCCTGTGCCGCGAACGCGGCTGCACGCTGCAGCTGGCCGAGCCCGACGAGCTGCCGGCCTTGCTGAATCAAGACACGGCCGTGCTGATGCTGACGCACGTGAACTACCGCAGCGGCCGCATGCACGACATGGCCGCGCTGACCGCTGCAGCGCATGCCGCCGGCGCATTGACGGTGTGGGACCTGGCGCACAGCGCCGGCGCCGTGCCTGTCGATCTTCACGGTGCAAACGCCGATTTCGCCGTCGGTTGCGGCTACAAATACCTCAACGGCGGCCCCGGTGCGCCGGCCTTCGTGTGGGCGCACCCGCGCCATGCCGGGCGCTTCTGGCAACCGCTGGCGGGTTGGATGGGGCATGCCGCGCCTTTCGAGTTCACGCCGGGCTACCGTCCGGCCGAGGGCATTTCGCGCTACCTCTGCGGCACGCCGGCGGTGCTGAGCCTGGCGGCGCTGGAATGCGGCGTCGACACCGTGCTGGCCGCAGAACCGCTGGGGGGCATGGCCGCACTGCGCGCCAAGAGCCTGGCGTTGACGCGGCTGTTCGCTGAGCAGGTGCAGGCTGATTGCCCGCAGCTGGCGCTGGTATCGCCCAGCGACGACGCCCAGCGCGGCAGCCAGGTGTGCCTGGCCCATGCAGAGATGGGCTATCCCGTCATTCAGGCGCTGATCGCCCGCGGCGTCATCGGCGACTTCCGCGCGCCAGATGTTCTGCGTTTCGGCTTCACACCGCTGTACCTGCGTTTTGTCGATGCCTGGGACGCCGCAGAACACCTGCGCCAAGTGCTGGCAAGCGGCGAGTGGCAACGCCCCGAGTTCAACCGGCGCCAGGCCGTCACTTGAGGCCAGACGGAGACCGCACGCATGAGCTCCTGCCCCTTCAGCGGCGCCACTGACGGCACGCCGGGCCCGGCGCCCGCAGAGGGCGACGGCCAGGGCGAACGCGAGCCGCTCACCGAATTCCACGACGCCCAGCTCGATTTCAGCGCCGACATGAGCTACGGCGACTACCTGCAGCTCGACCAGGTGCTGAACGCGCAGAAGCTGCTCTCGCCCTGCCACGACGAGATGCTCTTCATCGTGCAGCACCAGACCAGCGAGCTGTGGATGAAGCTGATGTTGCACGAGTTGCGCTCGGCCACCCGCCACGTCGCGGCTGACGAATTGCACGCCGCCTTCAAGAAGCTGGCGCGCGTCTCGAAGATCATGGAACAGCTGGTGCACGCCTGGGACGTTCTGGCCACGATGACGCCGCCGGAGTACAGCGCACTGCGGCCCTACCTCGCCCAAAGCAGCGGCTTCCAGAGTTGGCAGTACCGCTGCATCGAGTTCAGCTTGGGCAACAAGAACGCGGCCATGCTGAAGCCCCACGCGCACCGCCCCGACCTGCTGGCGCATGTGCAAGCCGCGTGGCAAGCGCCTTCGCTCTACGACGAAGCGCTGCGTCTGCTGGCCCGCCGCGGCCTGCCCGTGCCGGCCACGCACACGGTGCGTGACTGGTCACAGCCCTATGCTGAGAGTGCCGAGGTGGAAGCAGCCTGGCTGCAGGTCTACCGCGCGCCCGAGAGCCACTGGGACCTGTACCAGCTGGGCGAAGAACTCACCGATCTGGAAGACGCCTTCCGCCTCTGGCGCTTCCGCCATGTGACCACGGTGGAACGTGTCATCGGCTTCAAGCGCGGCACCGGTGGCACCGGCGGCGTGAGCTACCTGCGCAAGATGCTGGACGTGGTGCTGTTTCCCGAAATCTGGCGCCTGCGCACCGACCTCTAGTCGCGGCTACAGCAGCGCGTTCAGCGCACGCTCGAAACTCGCCACCGTGCGGTCGATGTTCTTCAGCTTGTCCAAGCCGAAGAGGCCGATGCGGAAGCTGCGGAAGTCGGCCGGCTCGTCGCAGGCCAGCGGCACGCCGGCGGCAATCTGCAGGCCCTGCGCGGCGAAGGCCTTGGTGTTCTGCCAGTCGGCGTGGTCGGTGTAGCTGACCACCACGCCCGGCGCCTGAAAACCTGGCGCGGCCACGCTCTTGATGCCCTTGCTTTCCAGCAGCGCACGCACGCGCTGGCCGAGTTCTTGTTGCGCCGCCTTGGCGGTGTCGAAGCCGAAGGCCGCGGTTTCCTGCATCACGTCGCGCAGCTGGGCCAGGCCGTCGGTGGGCAGCGTGGCGTGATACGCGTTCGTGCCCTTCTCGTGCGCTTCCATGATGGCGAGCCACTTCTTCAGGTCGAGCGCGAAGCTGCTGCTGGTGGTGTCTTCGATCTGCGCTCGTGCGCGCTCGCCCAGCATCACGAGGCCGGCGCAGGGTGTGCTGCTCCAGCCCTTCTGCGGCGCGGTGACGATGACGTCCACGCCGGTCGTCTTCATGTCCACCCAGATGGCGCCGCTGGCCACGCAGTCCAGCACGAAGAGGCCGCCGTGCTCGTGCACGGCATCGGCCACGGCCTTCAGGTAGCTGTCGGGCAGCATCATGCCGGCCGAAGTTTCCACATGCGGCGCGAACACTACGTCAGGCTTGCCGGCGCGGATGGCGGCCACGGCTTCTTCGACCGGCACGGGCGCGAAGGGCGATTTCGGCGCGGTGCCGGTCAGGCGCGCCTTCAGCACCGTGGTTTCAGACGGGATCTGGCCCATCTCGAAGATCTGGCTCCAGCGGTAACTGAACCAGCCGTTGCGGATGATTAGCACGCGTTTGTTGGTTGCGAACTGGCGCGCCACCGCTTCCATGCCCAGCGTGCCACTGCCCGGCACCACGATGGCCGCGGTGGCGCCGTAAACCTGTTTCAGCGTGCCGCTCACGTCCTGCATCACACGGTGAAAACGTTGGGCCATGTGGTTCAGCGCACGGTCGGTGTAGACGACCGAATATTCGAGCAGGCCGTCTGGGTCGATGTGGGGCAGCAGTCCGGGCATGGAAGCCTCCGTCAGGGGGTGTGGGTTGGGGCTGGTGCAGCTTAGCAGCCGGCAGCAACATGCGCCCCACGATGCTCAAATCACGCTCGGCATCAGGCGCTCGGCCACGCGCGGGCGGCTGGGCACGCTGCCCGGCAACAGGGCTGACACCTAGAATTCGCCACTGGCCGCGTCGTTTTTCGGAGATTTCCCATGGACACCCGCACATCCCCCATTCGCATGCGCATCACCCACCTGCGCGAGGTGATGGCCCGCCACGGTGTGCACGCCGTGCTGGTGCCCAGCGCCGACCCCCATCTCAGCGAATACCTGCCCGCACGCTGGCAGGGCCGCGAGTGGCTCAGCGGCTTCACCGGCAGCATGGCCACGCTGGTGGTGGCCGCCGAGCGCGCGGTGCTGTTTGCCGACAGCCGCTACTGGGTGCAGGCCGAGGCTGAACTCGCGGGCACGGGCATCGACCTCGTGAAGATTCCCACCGGCACCAGCACCGCCCACATCGACTGGCTGGCCGAGCAGACCCCGCTTGGCGCCACGGTGGCCGTGGACGGCCAGGTGCTGGGCCTGGCCTCGGCGCAGGCGCTGCAGCAGGCCCTGAACACAGCAGGCGTGGTGCTGCGCACCGACACCGACCTGCTCGACGAGATCTGGCCCGAGCGCCCCGCAACGCCGTCGCAGCCCGTCTACGAACACAGCGCGCCGCAGGCGACGCTGGGCCGCACCGCCAAACTGGCGCAAGTGCGCGAAGCCATGGCCGCGCGCGGCGCCACGCACCACTTCGTGAGCACCGTGGACGACATCGCGTGGCTCACCAACCTGCGCGGCAGCGACGTCACCTACAACCCGGTGTTCCTCGCGCACCTGCTCATCACGCTGACGAGTGCCACGCTCTTCGTCGGCGAGGGCAAGGTCGAGCCCGCACTGGCCCAGCAGCTGGCGGCCGACGGCGTGCTGCTGGCGCCCTACGGCGCGGCCGCCACGGCGCTGCGCAACCTGGCCAGCCCGGGCCCGGAGCCGACCCTGCTGCTCGACCCGCGACGCGTCACGCTGGGCTTTCGCCAGCAGGTGGCCTGCGCCGTGGTGGAGGCCATCAACCCCAGCACGCTGCTGAAAAGCCGCAAGGGCGCGCAAGAGGCCGATTTCGTGCGCGAGGCGATGGCCGAAGACGGCGCGGCGATGTGCGAGTTCTACGCCTGGTTCGAAGCCGCCATGGCGCGCAAGGAGCGCATCACCGAACTGACGGTGGACGAGAAGCTGAGTGCCGAACGCGCCAAGCGCAGCAACTTCGTGGGCCTGAGCTTCAACACGATTGCCGGCTTCAACGCCAATGGCGCGATGCCGCATTACCGCGCCAGCGAAGAATCGCATGCGGTGATCCAAGGCGATGGCTTGCTGCTCATCGACAGCGGCGGCCAGTATCTCGGCGGCACGACTGACATCACCCGTGTCTGGCCCATCGGCACCGTCAGCGCCGCGATGAAGCGCGACTACACGCTGGTGTTGAAGGGCACGATGAACCTGAGCCGCACGCGTTTCCCGCGTGGCACGCTCAGCCCCATGCTCGACGCACTGGCGCGCGCACCGTTGTGGCAACAAGGCATCGACTTCGGGCACGGCACCGGCCACGGCGTCGGTTATTTTCTCAACGTGCATGAAGGCCCGCAGAGCATCAGCAAGGCCATTCCGAACGCCGACATGGCCATGCAGCCGGGCATGATCACGAGCATCGAACCTGGCGTCTACCGCCCGGGGCAGTGGGGCGTGCGCATCGAGAACCTGGTGCTCAATGTGCCGGCCAGCACGCCCGAGGGCGCCACGTTCGACGAGTTCCTGGAATTCGAGACGCTGACGCTCTGCCCCATCGACACCCGCTGCATCGAGATGAGCCTGATGCGCGCGGATGAAGTGGCCTGGCTCAACGCCTACCACGCCACCGTGCGCGCGCGACTGGCTCCGCGCGTGGGTGCGGCCGCGCTGGCGTGGCTGAACGAGCGCACGGAACCCCTCTGAACATGGCAGCGCTCGGCATCGACCTCGGCGGCACGAAGGTCGAGGCGGCGCTGCTTGATGACACCGGCGCGGTGCTCTGGAAGCAGCGTCTGGCCACACCGGCCGGTGACTACGGCGCCACCGTGCGCGCCGTCGCAGCACTCACCGACGCGGCGCGCGCCGTGTGGGCACTCACCGACGCGGCGCGCGCCGCGTCGGGTGCGCCGATAGGCGGCGCGCTCAGCATCGGCATCGGCACGCCGGGCACGGCCACCGCGGCCGGGCTGATGAAGAACTGCAATTCCACCTGCCTGAACGGCCGCCCGCTGCAGGCCGACGTGGAGGCGGCTGTGGGCCAGCGCGTGGTGTTGATGAACGACGCCAACTGTCTGGCACTGTCCGAGGCCACCGACGGCGCAGGCGCCGGCGCGCCGGTGGTGTTTGCCGCCATCCTGGGCACCGGCACGGGCGCGGGCATCGCGGTACACGGCCGCGTGCTGACAGGCCCCAACGGCCTGGCCGGCGAGTGGGGCCACAACCCGCTGCCCTGGGCCGATGCAGAGCAAGACCCGCTCTGGGCCTGCTACTGCGGCCGCAGCGGCTGTATCGAGACCCTGCTGTCAGGCCCAGGCCTGGCGCGCGACCACGCACTGCACCACGGCGGCACGCTGGATGCGGTGGCCATCGCCGCGCGTGCGGGCGCTGGCGACGAGGCTTGCAGCGCCACTCTCACGCGCCACACCCACAGGCTGGCGCGGGCGCTGGCCAGCGTGATCAACCTGCTCGACCCCGACGTCATCGTGCTGGGCGGCGGGCTTTCACTGATGCCGCAGCTCTACACCGAGGTGCCGGCGGTGTGGGCACGCTGGGTGTTTTCTGCAGGGGCTGACGCGCCGGTGAAGACACGGCTTCTGCCAGCGCTGCATGGCGACGCCTCGGGCGTACGAGGCGCAGCCTGGGTGGGGCGGACCGCGGAGCATCCTTAACCCCGCGGTGCGCTGCCTTCAGCCCTTGTGCTTAGCGATCAGCGCCTTGGCGCTGTCCAGCAGCGCCTTGCCCTTGAAGCCGCGCTTGTCCATGTCGGCCACCCAGGCGTCGTCAATGGAGGCACTGAGCTTGACGAACTCTTGCGTCTCGGCCGTGGTGAAGGTGTGGATGGTGTTCTTGCGGTCGGTGGCGCTCTTGCGGCCGTTGGGGTCGTTGCCCTGTTGCGTCTTGCCGAGAAATGCACTGGTGGCCAGGCCGCTGTTGTTGTCGATCACACCCTTCAGGTCAGGCGCCAGGCTTTCGTACTTGGGTTTGTTCATCGCCATCACGAACGTGGTGGTGTAGAGCGCCGGCGTGCCCGCAGGGAACTCGCTGTGGAACTTGGTGAGCTCGTGCACCTTCACCGAAGGCACCACCTCCCAGGGGATGACGCACGCATCGATGGTGCCCTTGCTCAACGCATCGGGAATGCCCGGCAGCGGCATGCCCACCGGAATGGCACCCAGCGAACGCAGCATGTTCGTCACCTGTCGCGTCGGGCCGCGCACCTTCATGCCCTTGAGGTCAGCCGCCGTGGTGATGGGCTTGGTGGCGCTGTGGAACAGGCCCGGCCCGTGCACGTGCAGTGCGATGACCTGGGTCTCCTTGAACTCGTCGGGGCACTGGGTCTGGAAGTACTCCCAGTAGGCCTTGGACGTGGCCTCGGCGTTGTTCATCATGAACGGCAGCTCGAAGACCTCGACGCGCGGAAACCGCCCTGCGGTGTTGCCGGGGAGCGTCCAGACGATGTCGACGACGCCGTCCCGCGCCTGGTCGTACAGCTGCACCGCCGTGCCACCCAGTTGCATCGCCGGATAGGCCTCGAACTTGATGCGGCCGCCCGACTCCTTCTCCACCTTTTCCATCCACGGCTTGTGCATGCTGAGCCAGACATTGCTCATGGGCTGCATGAAGGTGTGGAACTTCAGCGTCACGGTCTGCTGGGCCAGGCCGGCGAGGTGCGGCACGCCCAGGGCGGCAGCGGCGGCGCCTTGCACGAAAGAACGGCGTTTCATGGGTGGTGTCTCCAACGGGTGGGTAAGACTGTGAAGGTAACGGCGGCCCTGTGGCACCGACTTCAAGACTTACCCTGATGCCCGTCGCGGGCGCCCCACGCACCGGGCCGGGGCGAACCGGTGCGTGAGCCAGAATCCGCGGCAGCGCTTCTGCACACCCGACACTTCACCGCCCTTGTTCCGCTCGCTGCGCAGCCAGTACCTCTTGCTCGGTCTCATCACCCTCGCGGCGATGCTGGGGCTGCTGCTGTGGAACGCGCAGACGCTGATGGCGCAGACGCTGGAAGAGCGCTTTGAAGAAGAGCGCGCGTCGGTGGCCCCCTTGCTGGTGGCCGCGCTGGGCCCGCTGCTGGCCGCGCGCGACTACGCCACTATCAATGAACTGGTGCAACAACACGGCCACAGCGGCAGCCTGACCTACCTGGAATTGCTGGACAGCCGCGGCCGCGAGGTGGCGCGCACGGGCCAGCCGCCCGATGCTGACCACGCCGTCAGCACGGCCCCGGTGGTGCTGGCCGGTCAGACCCTGGGCACGGTGCGTTTCGCCGTGCGCACCAGCTCGCTGGCCGAGGCGCGCAAACGCCTGCAAAGTAACAGCCTGGCCATTGGCGCCAGTGTGCTGGGCGCGGGCGCGCTGTTGCTGGCATTGGGCGTGACCTGGCTGGGGCGTGGGCTGGGGGCGTTCAGCCAGGCCAGCCGGCGTGTGGCCTCGGGCGACTACGGCACACGCCTGGCCGGCAGCCGCGTGCGCGAGTTCGACGAACTCGCCACCACCTTCAACCTCATGGCCGCGGCCATTCAGAACCAGCTGGGCGAGTTGCAGGCACAGCAGCAGGCGCTGCGCGCGGCCAACGACACGCTGGAGCAGCGTGTGCAGGCGCGCACCGCCGAACTGCAGCGCGCCAAGGAAGAAGCCGAAGGCGCCAACCTGGCCAAGAGCGAATTCCTTTCGCGCATGAGCCATGAGCTGCGCACCCCGCTGAACGCCATCCTCGGCTTCGCGCAGCTGCTGGCGCTGGAGCGCACGCGGCTGAACGAAACCGACCATCAGCGCCTGGCGCAGATCGAGACCGCCGGCTGGCACCTGCTGGCGCTGATCAACGACGTGCTCGATCTTTCGCGCATCGAGGCCGGCACGATGAGGACCTCGTCCGAGCCCGTCGAACTCGTGGCCCTGGCGCGTGAAACGCTGCAGCTGGTGCAGACCCAGGCCGATGCACGCCGCATCGAACTGGCGGTCGCGCCGGCCGAGGCCGGCGGCACCTGGGTACTGGCCGACCGCACGCGCCTGAAGCAGGTGCTGGCCAACCTGCTGAGCAATGCCGTCAAGTACAACCGCGACGGCGGCCGGGTGTGGATCAGCCTGTCCCCGCTGCAAGACGGCCACCGCGTGCTGGCCGTGCACGACACCGGCCGCGGCTTTCAGCCCAGCCAGCTGCAGCAGCTGTTCCAGCCCTTCACGCGCTTCGTCGCCGAGGATGAGTTCACCGAGGCCCCCGAGGGCACGGGCATTGGCCTCGTCATCACACGCCGGCTGGTGGAGTTGATGCGAGGCCAGTTGCAGGTGCAATCGGTGGCTGGCGTGGGTTCGGTATTCAGCGTTTCGCTGCCGGCCGGCACGGCGCCGCAGTCGATGCCGGCAGCGTTGCCAGGGGTCGCCCCCGGGACCGCACCGGTGCCAGAGAACGCGCTGCGCCTGCTGTACGTGGAAGACAACCCCTCCAACATCGAACTGATGCGCCAGTTGCTGCAGCTGCGTCCGGCATGGACCCTGGCCGTGGCGGAAGACGGCTTGCAAGGCCTGCAGCGGCTGCAGCAAGAGCCATTCGACGCCGCACTGGTGGACATCGACTTGCCCGGCATCAACGGCGTCGAGCTGTGCCTTCGGTTGCAGGCCGACGCCGCCACGCGCGCTTTGCCGCTGCTGGCGCTGAGCGCCAATGCGCTGCCGGGCGACATCCGCCGCGCGCTGGCTGCGGGCTTTCGCGCCTACATCACCAAGCCCATCGACGTGCCCTCGCTGCTGGCCGAGCTCGACCGCCTGCTCGGCGCCCGCACCGCCCCAGCACGACCCGAAACGCCGCCCGAAACAGCACCCGGAACAGCACCATGACGCCCCGATCTCTCTTGCACCGCCGCCAGCTGCTGGCCTGGGCGGCCCTGTTCGGCGCCAGCCCGCTGTGCGCCCAGCCGGCGCCGTCGGGCCAGCCGCTGTCGCCGCTGTCGCCCCTGCCCATCGTGCTGGCGCCCTTTCTGTCGCCGGCTGCGCTGCTGGCCGTCTACCGGCCGCTGCGTGAACATCTGGAACGCGAGTTGCGGCGGCCTGTGCAGATGCTCACTGCGAAAGACTTCCGCACCATGACCGAAGAAACCAGGCGTGGCGAACACGACGTCGTGCAATTGCCCGCCCACCTGGCCCGGCTGGCGATGCTGGACTGGGGCTGCGAGATGCTGGCCGGGCCGGCACTGACGGGGACGGTGGTGGTGGGTGTGAAGGCGGACGGCCCGGTACGAAGCGCGGCCGACCTGCGCGGGCGCCGCGTGGGCATGCTGGATGCGCTGTCGCTCACCGCCACCGTGGGCCGGCGCTGGCTGGAGCTGCAGGGCATGGCGAGCGAAGTGCAGGTGCTGCACATGACCTCGGTGAACAGCGCCCTGTTCGCGCTGGATCGAGACGAGATCGCCGCCTTCGTCGCGGCCGACACCCAGCTGGCCGCGCTGCCACCCAGCACGCCGCGCGGCGAACGTGTGTTGGCCCGTATCGGCGACATTCCCGGGCCCATCCTGCTGGCCGGCCCTGCCTTGCCGGCGGCCGAGCGCACACAACTGCGCGCGGCGCTAATGTCGTTCGCACCCGACCCGACGAAAGTGCCCACCGCCGCCAACTCAACACAGGGGCTGCTGAGCGAGGCGCGCCTGAAGGCGCTGGACCCGTATGCCGCCATCGCGCGCCAGGCCCTGGCCGCGCCGGGGCCGCGGGCTTGAAGCGCATGGGATTGACCCTGATGCTGCTGGCTCTGCTACTGGTTCTGGTCGGCGCCGGCTGGCTTTACACCCCCGACAAGCCGCGTGCCGAGCTGGAAGCCCGCTATGCCGGCCCGGCCAGCGAGTTCGTCCAGCTGATGGGCCTGCGCATGCATGTGCGCGACACCCATGCCCAGGGCGACAGCGAGCGCCCCGTGGTGCTGATGCTGCATGGCTTCGGCGGCAGCCTGCACAGCTTCGAGGCCTGGGCCGAAGGGCTGGCTTCCACGCACCGCGTCATCCGGATCGACCTGCCGGGCTCGGGCCTCACCGGTGTCGACCCCAGTGGCGACTACAGCGACGAACGTGGCATCGAGTTGCTGGCTGCGCTGTTGACGCAGCGCGGCGTGGCGCGTGCCACGGTGCTGGGCCATTCCATGGGTGGCCGCCTGGCCTGGCGCTTCGCCGCGGCCAAGCCCGAGCGCGTGGACAAGCTGGTGCTGGTGGCGCCCGATGGTTTCGCCAGCCCGGGCTTCGAATACGGCAAGGCGTCCGAGGTGGGTGCGCTGGTGAAGTTGATGACGGTCGCCCTGCCCAAGGCCGTGTTGCGCATGAGCCTGGCACCGGCCTACGCCAAGCCCGATGTGGTGATGACCGATGTGTTGGTGACGCGCTACCACGACCTCATGGTCGCCCCGGGTGTGCGCCCGGGCATCATCGCGCGCATGCAGCAGCTCAACTTGCTGCCGCCCGAGCCGCTGCTGCGCACCATCAAGGCACCCACGCTGCTGCTGTGGGGCGAGCAGGACCAGATGATTCCGGTGGCCAACGCGCAGGACTATCTGAAGGCGATGCCGAATGCCAGGCTGGTGACCTTGCCCGGCGTGGGCCATGTGCCACACGAGGAAGCCGCTGCCGCCGGGCTGGCGGCCCTGCAGGCTTTCCTCGCGGAATGAACCATCCATCAGCCTGCGCAGCTAACCGATGTACTGCACCAGCCACAAGCTGATGGCCGGAAAGAACAGCAGCAGCAACGTGCGCAGCGTGTCGCTGACCAGGAAGGGCACCACGCCCTTGTAGCTTTCCTTGATGGGCACGTCCTTGGCCATGCTGTTGACGACATAGACGTTCAACCCCACCGGCGGTGCCAGCATGCCGAAGCCCACCGTCATCAACACCATGATGCCGAACCAGAGGGCGGTGCTTTCCTTGCTCAAGCCGAAGTCCAGGCCCATCACCACCGGGAAGAAGATGGGGATGGTGAGCAGGATCATGCTCAGTTCGTCCATCACCGCGCCCAGCACCACGTAGAACAGCAGGATGGCGCCCACCACCGCCACCGGCGGCAGGCCCCAGCCCTGCACCAGGCCGGCCAGCTGGCCCGGCACCTGGGTCAGCGCCAGCGCGGCGTTCATCAGGTCGGCACCCAGGAAGATGAGAAAGATCATCGCCGAGGTCTCGGCCGTGGCGTAGAAACACTGCTTGAAGCCGGCCCAGGTGATTTCGCGCTTCAGCAGCGCCGCGATGAACGTGGCCGCCGCGCCCACCGCCGCGCCTTCGGTGGGCGTGAACTTGCCGGTGTAGATGCCGCCGAACACGATGAGAAAGACGATGGCGATGGGCGCGATGCCCGACAGCGCCTGCAGCGTGAGTTTGGGCACCTCGTCATGTTCGGGGGCGTGGCCCGGCACCAGGCGCACATAGACGGAAATCGCCGCCATGTAGCCCAGCATGGCGATGATGCCCGGCACCATCGCCGCGGCGAAGAGCTTGGCGATGTTCTGTTCGGTGAGGATGGCGTAGATGACCAGCGGCACCGAAGGCGGTATCAGGATGCCCAGAGTGCCGCCGGCAGCCAGTGCGCCGGTGGCCAGGCGGCCGCTGTAGCCGTGCTTGCGCATCTCGGGCAGGGCCACTTGCGTGATGGTGGCGGCGGTGGCGACGCTGCTGCCGCAGATGGCGCCGAACGCGCCGCAGGCCAGCACCGAGGCCATCGCCAGGCCGCCCTTGAAACGTGCCATCACTGCCGCTGCAAACTGGAACAGCGCCCGCGAGAGGCCGCCCTGCGTGGCAAAGTTGCCCATCAGGATGAAGAGCGGAATCACGCTCAGGTCGAAGCTGGCAAAACGTGCGAAGGCCTGCGTGTTCAGAAAACTCGCCAGCGGCAGCCAGCCGGCCTGCAG
>Ga0209591_10006686_pt1 | contig 12787 bp, 12 predicted proteins | sample MAT01_FD_187207 | JGI IMG/M metagenome (GOLD analysis project Ga0209591, IMG submission 187207) | Freshwater microbial communities from Lake Fryxell liftoff mats and glacier meltwater in Antarctica - MAT-01 (SPAdes) (version 2) | ecosystem: Environmental > Aquatic > Freshwater > Ice > Liftoff...
CTTTAATTCTTTGGCCCAGCCAACTGTCATCATACTCATACTGTACTTGGTAATAGTGTAAGCCACATGTTTTTCAAACCATTTTGGGTCGAGGTTGATGGGTGGAGATAAGGTGAGTATATGTGGATTTTCTGCTTTTTTTAAATGTGGGATACAAGCTTTACCAACTAAAAAAGTTCCCCGTACATTGATGCTGTGCATCAGGTCAAATCGTTTGGCTTCTGTTTGCTCAGTAGCTGTTAATGAAATAGCAGAAGCATTGTTTACCAGTACATCAATACCTCCGAATGTTGAAATCGCTTTATCTACCACATTTTGTATCTGGTCTTCAAAACGAATATCGCATTGCACTGCCAATGCTTTTCCTCCGGCTGCTTCTATTTCTGCAGCTGCAGAAAAAATAGTACCTCCGAGTTTGGCATTTTCCTCCACACTTTTAGCAGCAATAACAATATTAGCTCCTTCTTTGGCTAATCGTAAGGCAATGGCTTTTCCGATGCCACGGGTGGCGCCGGTAATGAGGATGGTTTTATTCTGGAATGACATGGTATATTGATTTAGTTTAAAATGATTTTATTTAAACCCACCCCTTTCGGAATTTTCTTTATTAAAAGTTAACACTACCCCCTCCAGGGAGGGGATGGAAACTCAAGAAGCTTTAAAACTAAAACTCCGGCAGCACGGGTTTTGTTTGTACAATATCTTCTATTTTCTTTATTACTTCTGCTGTTATTTTATCCCGGGCTTCCAATGCTTTTAAATTTTCCAATAATTGCTCTTTCCTGGAGGCACCTAATATGGCAGTAGTGACGTTAGGGTTTTTAATACACCATGCAATACTTAGCTGTGCCGTTGATACACCCAGCTCATTGGCAAGGTTGCTGAGTTGTTTTATTTTTTCCAGAAAATTTTCTTTCATCCACCGGTCCTTAAGCCAATCAAACCCCTCTATGGCAAAGCGGCTGTCTTCAGGAATACCATTATTGTATTTACCACTTAATAATCCGCTTGCAAGTGGACTCCAGATGGTGGTACCCATGCCTACGGTTTTAAACACCATCAGGAATTCATTTTCCATTTTATTCCGCTCCAGCAAATTGTATTGGGGTTGTTCCATCGAAGGACCAATCAATCCGTATTGTTGTGCCACACGATGTGCTTCCATTATTTCAACGCCACTCCATTCGCTGGTGCCCCAGTACAAAATTTTTCCTTGCTGAATCAGGTTGTGCATCGTCCACACTACTTCTTCTACCGGCACTTTTTTATCGGGCCGATGACAGAAATACATATCAAGATATTCCAATTGTAATCGTTGCAAGGCTTCCTGACAGGCTTCTATCAAATGTTTTCTGCTCAACCCTGACTGATTGGGTTTATTCTCTTTTCCCCGCCAACCCCAGAATGCTTTGGAAGAAACCGTATAAGAAGTTCTGTCCCAGTTTTTCTTTTTCAGCACCCGGCCCATCATTTTTTCGCTTTCTCCCAACGCATACACTTCTGCATTGTCAAAAAAATTGACACCGTTATCATACGCAATGCCCATTAGCTCATCTGCAACGCTGTCATCTATCTGCTTATGAAAACTTACCCAACTGCCGAATGACAATACACTTAATTGCAAACCGGTTTTACCCATGTAGCGATATTCCATAAATCAGTTTGTGGTTTGATATTTTAGTTATTAACCCTGCAATTCTCAGGAATCCTAAAGATAGCCGATTGCTATTAACCCAACATCGAACAAGCAGGGCAATAAAAAGTTTATTTGGGAAACCCGTCTTCTTTTACTTTCAACTGGCCTGTTGGGTAGCGGAAGGTTATCCTGCTGAAATCCTGTGTGGCTTCTAATCCTTTTCCAGGGTAAATCTTTCTGTTGGGGGTAAGATATTCTGCATAATTATCAGAATAAAAAAGTTTTGTGTTCTGATCCCACCAGAGGTCCTGACATTTTAATGTATCACCGGCTCTGTTGATTACAACAACACTGTCCCATAGGTACACCTTGTTCAGGTTTTCATAGTACTTTCCTTTTTTACTGTCCAGCCATGTTTCTATTGTAGTACTTGAATCATAAAAATCACAGTGTAATGAATTAGGAAAATCCGCATATACCGTGTCTGAAAATACTCTTATCATCAACGGGGCCTTTAGTATTGCCCGGAGTTTACCTTCCTGGCTCAACATACTTGTAATGTTTACCGCCTCTTCCTTCATTACCACTTTCTTAGTCAGGTCTTCTATCTGCTTTTCATCATTCTCGCAACCGGAAAAGACAAAAGCTACGAACCACAATCCGCCAATGGCGGATGCAAGCCTCAATAATTTAAAGATGTATCGCTGTTGATGAAATATGCCTGCTGATAAATATGAAGATTTTTTTTCCATGCAGACTTTAAAGCCCTCCTGAGTTTATCGAAGGACAGGGGTTTGGGGTTTATTCATATTTCCTTTTAATGAACCAGAAATCGCTGAGAGAAAAGCCAAGAGAGAAACGGAACATACTTTCCTTCAGTAAATTATCATTATTTCCCCTTTTACCATATTCAAAAGCCACATTTACCAATGTAACCTGGTTAGGTGCCTGGCGGCTGATGGCTACGGGCAAACCCATACCAAATGAAGCCCCAAATTGTGGCAGGTTGTTTTTCACTTTTACATAATCCGGGCCGATATTAAATCCAAAACGATATGCTACATTGCTGAAATAATTTCTTTTAGGTACCGGGTTTAATTGTACACCTACTTTTACCTGCCAGTTACTTCTTACCGAATCAACCTGGTCAAAGAAACGATACCGGTTCCAGTTCTGCTGAGTAAAGTCAACACCAAATAACCAACCACCTTCTTTATTTACTATCGCAGATTTTTGCAGCACAAATCCAACCGTATAAGATGATGGGATGTTAATCTTACCTTTTATATCCCGTCTATCTGATACACTATCTAACCGCAGGTTACCGGAATTTACATCGAAAAAATATGTTTCCCGTATTATATCCTGTGTTGCACTTACTTTTTGACCCCAGTTGCCATAAGCACCAATGGTCAATAGTACATTGCTGCTCAACGGAGTTCTAAATTGTAAACCGGTGTTGAAATGTAAGCCCCCAAAATTGGTTTTTGTTTCATAGTTGGCTGCATAATAATCTACTGAGTCATTAATAAGGTTGCGCCTTGTACTGTAGTCTTTTACTCCGAAGTAGTAACCGCCATTGATACCTATACTTAATTTTTGTTCCCCATTTTTTGTTTTGCGGCTAAAGACACTAAACCCTGTTCCAATTGATGCAAGGTAAGAGCCGCCATTACCTTTGTAGCTGGTGGAAGCACTGTCAATCGGTAGACCTGTAAGAGGGTCTTTCAATCGTTGGTTACTAATGATGTTGTAACTGATTCTGGAAACGGGACGCAAACCAAAACTTAATCCCCAGTTGTTTTTTAAAGGCATACCCACCTGCACATAAGAAACTAATGCATTACTCGCTGTAAATTTTTTTGCCGATGATGGTTCACTCAACGTCCGGTTATCTACATTTACTCCAATGTCAAGAATAGCTCTTCCGGAAACTAATTTTTTAGATTTTGCTTCCAGCAATGCCTGGAATGATGAATAGGATGCAGGATTACTGAAATTAATAGAAAGAAAGTCAGTATAGCCGGCTGAAATACCTCCCAACCCTCTGTTGGTAACTTGCGTTGGCGGCACAAGGTCGCCAATGCCATATCTGGAATAGGGGGAGTTGTCCTGCGAAAAAACAGGTTGAAAAGCGGTAAAAAGTAAAACCAGGATCGTTAGGAAAAAGCCTTGCAGACTTCTCAATAAGCAGTATAACGTCTTGATTCTCTTAGGGGTTATTGACTTCACTAATTGCATACAGACCTTTAAAGATTAAATCAGGGTCTGCAAATATCTTGTTTTTAAGGTGCGAAGCCAAATAGACTATATCACCCCCGGTTAACAGGACGTTAAAGTTCCTGAACCGCTCCCGGTAAGCCTCTATAAAGCCATCTATTTCTTTGGCCATGCCCAACACCACACCCGTCAATATATTGGTAGCGGTATCGTACCCGATCAGGGGCAAATTGCTGTCCGCCTTTACCAAAGGCAGTTTGGCGGTGTAATAATTCAATGCTTTCAATCTCATTTCCATACCCGGAGATATAGCACCGCCTACAAACTCATGATACTTGTTGATGAAGTTATAAGTGACGCAAGTGCCGAGACCAATTACCAGGTTATTTTTATCCGGGTAAAAATGAACGGCTGCTGCTGTTAACGCCAGCCTGTCTGCACCGATAGTTTCTGGCTTACCCACCGGTGTAGTAAAGGCAACTTTGGTGAAATGGCTGAGTTTATGAAATTTTGTTTTGGCGGCCAGCAATTCTTCTATCGCCACATTATGATCTATAACAGACGAAAGAATTGATTTTGCTGGTTGAAACTGGTTGATGAGTGATTGAATGGTTTCCACCGTATCATCCTTTAGCACCATTATTTCTTTTAGCTCAGCATCCTGAAAGATGGCTACTTTTTTTCGGGTGTTACCAAAATCGAAACAGAGGGTTGTTGACATGAAGCAATTTTGAAAAAGAATTTATTAGACATTATTATTCAGACATTCGGGAGAGCTGTATCAATACCAATATGCCAAAGGGTATCTGCACTCAGGTCCAGTTCATAATTTGGCCATACTACATAATATTTGTGGTTCTCAATTTTTAAAAACTCTTTTATATTCAGTAAAGGTTTAAACGCTTCTCCTTTTAAATAATCTGTTGTATCTGCAATCTTGTTTGTTCCGTCAGAAAAAGCACATAGTAATTTGTAACTTTCAAGTGGCTGTATGGAAACAATTGTTCTCATGTTTTATTACTTTAATGCCTCAATTTTAAAAACTGTATTCCCTTCTACTGCCAGCTTCCAGTCCGCCAACAATGCTTTTTTGTGAATTTCAACCCAGGCTATAACCAGCTTCATTTTGTCTTTTGGAAAATCGCCGGCCAGCAAATTTGTTTCTGGTATCGAAACAAAGGCATTGTATTCTGCATATTCAATATGAATATGAGGTAGTTTGTTTTCCTTATTATCATAATAAAACATTCTTATAATAATTCCGTAAAACATTGAAATAACCGGCATATTATATTCATTTAATCAGATTAATAAAGTTACTTAATTATAGCCAATGAGATATTTTATCAACAAGACAAGGTGGCGATTTTTATTGGTGTTTCGGAAAAACTTGATGCGATTGTTTACTTTCCCAAATCTACACCGCCCAGGTTTTTAAAATGGCCGTTTAGCTTTATCTTTTCTTTTAACTGTTCCATACCCGCTACCATTGGTATTGATTTAACCAGGTGCCGTTTTAAATACTCCTGCCGTTGTCTTTCATCCAGCAGGTTCAGCAGTTCGTATTCTTCTTCTATAGACAGGCCAATATGATGTGCTACTTCATACGAAGTTAATTCACCATCTTCTCTTTTATCCCGATAGCTATCGGGACTATCCACTTTTAATAGCTGGTGCAGTTCCCGGATGCTGCTCATTACTTTACGCATTAATTCTGGTACACCTTTTTCGTAGTTATCAGGATAGTTAACAATAGCACCACCGTATAGTTTATCGGGTATCTCTTCTATCATTTCCAGTATGCGAAAAACTCTTACACCTTTTGTTTTGATATCCATTTCACCATTTTCGTATAGTTTCGAGAGTTCGGCTATCTCTACCATCGAGCCAAATTCCAGCACCTTATTCTCAATCACCGTAGGAATACCAAAGGGCTTTTTAGCTGCAAGACATTCATTTATCAACTGCTTATATCGTGATTCAAAAATATGCAGGTTCAGGTTTTCGCCGGGATACACTACAATGCTGAGCGGAAATATGGGAATGAAGTTGGTCAAGATTTTTATTGCAAATTATTAAAAAATGAAAAATGAACTCCTGCACTTGTATCAAAAAATTTTTTCCCTGTTTTTTTCCTGTAAAATAATTTCCAGTTTTTTATACTTGGTAAATGTATAACCGGCCATCAGGACGGCGCATTGGTAACCGGCCTTTCCATCCAGGAAACCAGCCCTGAAAATATAATTCTGAACAAAAGAAAAAAAAGCGGCCGCATACTTTTTAAAAAGCCCGGCTTTTTTACCCTGCCCGTAATATTTTTTTGCATTCAGCTCTGCATACTTTACCAGCTTGCATTTATATTTTTCCAGGTCAGTTGCTGTGTAATGCAGTATATGCCCTTTTAACCTGCCGGTTTTAATTCCATCTGGCAGCACCAGTTTTTCATGCACTGCGGCATCATCCCAGTTCACTTGTTTCCGGTTGAAAAGACGGATATGTTTATCGCCACCCCACTCCCCGTATCTCAGCCATTTATTCCTCAGGAAATTTTTAAATTTTATTTCATACACCATCCTTTCATCATCAAATGATGATGTGAGTAATGATTTTTTTAATTCTTCATCAATGGCCTCATCTGCATCAAGGCTCAGTATCCAATCATGCCGGGCAAGTGCAACAGCCATGTTTTTCGTTATGCCAAACCCTCCCCAAACTCCCTCCTGCACTTTTACAGGAAACCGGCGGGCAATTGCTGCTGTTTCATCTGTGCTGCCGCTGTCGTACACAACAATATCATCAGTAAGCCCCTGCAGGCTTTGCAATGTTTGACCGATGATACCGGCTTCGTTCTTACAAACAATAACAACAGATAATAATTGCATTTGCTGCAAAGGTTACACCTTTTCTACTTTCAACCACTTCCACCACCATAAAATGATGAAGGAATAGATAAATACTCCAAACTGGACTTCTAAACCAATATCAAACAAAAAACTGAAAGCAGCAGTTGCATTGAGCAACCACCACAGCAGCCTATTAGTTGTCTTTATCACAAAAGGGATACACATAATTATAGTAAATAACAAAAGACCCGGCCAGCCACACCCGGCTCCGTACATGAGCCATTCGCTGCTGGGGTAGATTTTATCCGCTTCAATCATTTGCGGATAATTTTCTCCATACCATTGTTTTGTTTTCGTTAGCACATCGCCGAACCCAACTCCGTTTACAGGTTGTTGGTTCGTCACATTCCATCCCGCCCTTAAAGAAATAACCCTTACAGCATCTGTTGCACCAGGGAGGTAATGAGCTTTTTCAAAATACCCTTTATCATGTAGAAAATATTGAACCCTGTTTTGAAAAGTTGGCAATATTTTATAGGCAATCAATGGTAACGCCAATAAAAGTAGTAATAAACACAAGCCATATTTCCATTGTAGCTTTTTAGCGATCAGGTATACGGCAATTCCTGCTGCTATTATATAAAATGAAAACAAGCCAGTCCTTATTGCCAGGATATGGAGGAATACAATCAGCCATATCGTAACTATTGCCAGGGTATATGAAACCAGTTTGTTCTCTTGCCTTTTTATTAAACATAACCAGCCCGCCAGCAACACACATACACATACTAACCAGCTAAAACGAACATGGTCGTTTTCTAATGGTGTTACAATACTTTTTGCCCTAAGATAACTTTCATTGATAGCAGCAGCATCCGACAGGTAATGAAACATACTCCAGCAGGTGCCGGCTGTAACCAATGCTATAAAAATACAACCCACCCATTCCCATTGTTTTTTTGAAAGCTGATCCCGATAGCTATCGGGTGGCCCGGCAAAAGCCAATGGCAGAACTAAAAGAGGCAACTTAATACGGATAATATCAGCCCATTCTTTTTTATCCTCCGTCCACAAACCTGATAACAACGGGAGAAAGAATAATAAACTCATACCCCACAAAAGAGGTGATGAAAAGAAATTTGAAAAATGTTTTTTAATATCTGCATGAAAAAAAGAAACAACGACAAATACTATCATGCTGACAGATAATACTGCACGGGAAAAGAACAATGCTGCCATCATTACCGCAATCAGTATAAAAATGATGGGGCTTCTCCATGAATGCTGTAACTTGTTCTGCATACTTTTGTACCCTCACCCTATCTCTCTTTTTTTGAGAGAAGGGGGAAGTAAGAACATAAACATACGAATTGGTTTTTAATATATGTGGCAGGAACTATTAAAACAAATGCAGCAGGGCGATGTAAAAGCCCTGGCCCGCAGCATCTCGCTGGTGGAGAATGAACAGCCTGGTTACGAAGCATTTTTACAATCACTTCACACTACTGCAACAAAAATTATCGGTATTACCGGGCCCCCGGGGGCTGGTAAGAGTACATTGGTGGATGCTATGATTGGTTTATTGGTTAAGTCCGGTAAAAAAATAGCAGTGCTCTGTGTTGATCCTTCTTCTCCATTCAATCTTGGTGCAGTACTTGGCGACAGAATAAGAATGAGTGACTGGTATACTAATCCGAATGTTTTTATAAGGTCGTTGGCCACCAGGGGTTCAATGGGAGGATTGCATCCAAAAATTATTGAAATAACTGATTTGCTCAAGGCTTTTCAGTTTGACCATATCATTGTGGAAACAGTGGGTGTAGGACAAAGTGAGATTGAAATTGCCGGGTTGGCCGATGTTACTGTAGTAGTAGTTGTGCCTGAAGCTGGTGATGAAGTGCAGACGATGAAAGCCGGGTTGATGGAAATAGCCGATGTATTTGTAGTTAATAAAGCAGACCGGCCCGATGCTGATATATTCGTAAAAAATTTGCAGCAGATGCTGGCTCCCACTTTCAGCAGACATTACAATGAAGTGCCGGTTGTAAAAACAGTGGCTTCTCAAAAAGAAGGCATTATTGAATTATTAGACATCATTACACACCAGTTGCAAAAATCCCATTTAACAGATAAAACTTTTTGGTTGCTGGCAGAAAGAGCCTTTTACCTGATTGAACAAAAAAGAATGAAAGGCGTTGATAAAGTTGCTTTGAAAAAAGAAATTGAAGCTGTTTACCAAAAAGGAAGTTTTAATCTTTATCAGTTTATTGCTGATAAATAATGACAATAGAAATTGCACCGGCATTTTCTACTCGTCCCAGTCACAACCTATCGGTGCTCCCGGCGGAATTTCTTTATGTATAGTTGGTTTAGCACTTGCAGGATCCTTTATTCTTTCTACTGCTAATAAGAGATGTCCTTTATACGTTTCATCCATTGCCGCTTTACTTTGTGCTTCTATGAATGTGTTTAAATCCACCAATGCCTTTTTTAAGTTCGATTTTACTGCAAATGAATTATTATCATTTACACTTGCCGATAAAAGATAAGTCAGCAATACCTGTTCCGTTTGCAACTGAAACTTCTGTATCTAATTTATCTATCTCCAGCCATATCTTACCTGTATTTTCATCCCAGTAAAAATTCATGAAGCCTTCACACTTTTTCAGATCCTTTTTTTTCTTCAATAGTCGGAAGCCTTTGTGCAGATAGAAAAAAAGGAAATAAAAAGAAAAACAGTAACAGCCTTTGCATAACAAATGAGTTTAGGTATTCAACATATGAAATTAAAGGACGAATTATAGTCTATTATCACCAGTGGCTCCCAAACCTGGTTATTATACTTCTGCTGGCAGCAGCCGATTCAGCTAACGATTAAGTTGGGCTATTCAGCTACACCAAATAAGAAATAAAAAATCGTTACCCGATAAACTTGCAACTGAATTCCTTTTCTAAAGTAAAAGAACCCCTTTATCTTTACCCTTAATTATTGAAAACCATACGATAACGAAAAAAATAATTTTGCTATGTGATTTTTTCGTTTATTAAATTTACAATCAAATCTTTTTAAGATTTTATCAGTTAAAAAAAATAATAAGGGTACCATTTCCGGGCCGGTAGTTTCTGTTATACTAAGCACCTACAACGGCGGGGAATTTCTTGCCGAACAGCTTGACTCTATACTTACTCAGACGTATACCAACCTTGAAATAATAATTACTGATGATGCTTCAACCGACAATACTGTTGAAATCATCAAACAGTATCAGCAAAAAGATTCAAGAATAAAGTTTTTTGAAAACAGCCAGAATAAAGGGCCTAATAAAAATTTTGAAAAGGGGATACAGCATGCCAGCGGGGAATATATATCCATAAGCGACCAGGACGATATTTGGGACAGCAGGAAAATCGAAACGATGATGAAACTTTGGCCGCCGGGCTCCTTGTTTATATTCTCAATACCCGGACAGTTTCATGGCAGGGATTTTGAATCGAGAAAACCTATTCCCCGTTATTTTTTTTCTGCTATTAATAATGTGCATAAACTGGTCTTTAACACTCCGGTTAGCGGACATGCCTGTATGTTTAAAAAAGAACTGGTTGCCTGTTGCCTGCCTTTTCCGGAAGATATATATTACGACTGGTGGATAAGCATTCATGCCGCCAGTATGGGAACTCTTGGCTGCATTCCTGAAACACTTTCCTGGCAACGCATACACGGAAATAATTTTTCACTCAAGGTTTATTCTACCGGTAATAAAAAAGAGAAGCAGGCAGCACTGAGAAAACAATGGATATATTTTATTGAAACCTTTTTCAAAAAATCACTTGGAGGTGAAAAAGAAAAAAAATCTTTATTGAAATATGCTGGTATGCTTAAAAAAATGAACGGAACTACTTTTTCACTGGCAATGTTCCGGTATATTCTAAAAAACAGAAAACTTGTATTTCATTATAAGCGGAAACCATTTGTATTTATCTCACACCTGAAACATGCTTACAGGATGGCAAGAAGCGGTGTTATATAAAAATCAATTATAGCAGATTAAATAATCAGGCGGTTTTGTTATTTTTCCACCACCTGTAACCAATATAGCCAACTATTGCAAAAGGGGTAAAGGCGAGGTATAAAATACCAGAGTTCATTCCTTTGGCTGGTTTTTCGCCGAGCTGTTGTGTGGTTTTAGTGCAGATAGAACATTGGGCAAATGAATAGCTATTAAATAACAGCGAAAAGAGAATAGTGAAAAGTATTATCCGAACCCACTTTTTCATACAAAACTTTGAAAGGCAAATTTACACCGGAATTATCTCTTGATAACCGCAGCAGCCCTATTTTTTTACTGCATCTCCAATAAATTTACCTTTCCTACACTTTTTGGCTGATAGCAGCCTGCCGGAATAGCCACATATTTTTTCTTCTTACAAAACCAACTAAAAAGTAAAAGAAATAAAATTCTCCTATCCCTAAAATACAAAAAAGGCACCGGAGTTTTTCCAATGCCTTTTTAAAAAATATAATTGCCGCTATTAAACAGCCTGAGCTTCCATTTTCTTCTGCACTTTCTTTCTTTCGTCTTCATTCAATATCACCTTTCTCATACGGATGAAGTTTGGTGTTACTTCAATACACTCATCCTGCTGAATGTATTCCATACATTCTTCCAATGTCATCAGGGTCTTAGGCTGAATGCGGGTAGCATCATCACTTCCGCTTGCACGGTGGTTGGTTAGTTTCTTTGGTTCAGTAGCATTTACTACCAGGTCGCCGGGCTTAATGTTTTCTGCAATGATTTGTCCGGCATATACTTCTTCTGCTGCATCTACAAAGAAGCTTCCCCTATCCTGTAATTTATCAATTGAATAACCGGTTGTTTTGTCCGTATTCTTGGAAAGTAATACACCGTTGCCTCTTCCGGGTATCGGGCCTTTCCAGGGTTTGTACTCAGTAAACCGATGCGCCATTACTGCTTCACCAGTTGTAGCTGTCAGCATTTGTGTACGCAAACCAATCAACCCTCTTGACGGAATTTCAAACTCCAAATGTTGCATTTCACCTTTTGTTTCCATGATCAGCATTTCACCTTTGCGACGGCTTACGAGATCAATTACTTTGCTGGCAAATTCCTGCGGTACATCCACCACCAGGTTTTCATACGGCTCACATTTTTTACCGTTGATTTCTTTTACAATTACCTGTGGTTGTCCTACGGTTAATTCATATCCTTCACGACGCATCGTCTCAATCAGAATACCTAAATGGAGAATACCACGGCCATACACCATCAGGCTATCGCCTTCTTCACTGTCCTCTACTTTTAAGGCAAGGTTCTTTTCTGTTTCTTTCATCAACCTGTCTCTCAGGTGTCTTGATGTAACAAATTTCCCATCCCGACCGAAGAAGGGTGAATTGTTTACAGAAAACAACATGTTCATGGTTGGTTCATCCACACTTATTACCGGCAATGCTTCAGGTGTTTCTGCATCAGCCAGTGTATCGCCGATATTAAATCCTTCAATACCTACCACAGCACACAGGTCACCAGCTATTACTTCTGTTACTTTCTTTTTACCCATTCCTTCAAACACATACAGCTCTCTCACTTTCGTTTTCTTAATACTCCCATCAGCCTGCATCAAAACAATGTTCTGTCCTTCCGTAAGTACACCACGGCTTACTTTGCCAATAGCGATACGGCCAAGGAAAGAAGAGTAATCGAGTGATGTAATCTGCATTTGTACGGGGCCCTCATTTACTTTTGGTGGTGGCACATATTTTACAATACCATCCAGCAAAGGATCAATGCCTTCAATCTGTTCTAATGAATCATTGAACCAGCCATTTTTTCCAGAACCGTAGAAGGTCGGGAAATCCAATTGTGCTTCTGTTGCATCAAGGTTAAAGAACAACTCAAAAATCGCATCATGCACTTCATCCGGGCGGCAGTTTGGTTTGTCCACTTTATTGATAATAACGATAGGTTTCAGGTTTAACTGAAGGGCTTTCTGTAGTACAAATCTTGTTTGTGGCATCGGGCCTTCAAAAGCATCTACCAACAGGCAAACACCATCGGCCATTTTCAATACT
>Ga0209591_10006690_pt1 | contig 12782 bp, 10 predicted proteins | sample MAT01_FD_187207 | JGI IMG/M metagenome (GOLD analysis project Ga0209591, IMG submission 187207) | Freshwater microbial communities from Lake Fryxell liftoff mats and glacier meltwater in Antarctica - MAT-01 (SPAdes) (version 2) | ecosystem: Environmental > Aquatic > Freshwater > Ice > Liftoff...
GGCTGGCTCTCGATCTTGCGCTCTTGTTGGAGGGATCCGATCCCGATTTCGATCTGAAACATCTCAATCCGGCTTATTCGCCGGAAATCATCCGTTATCATGACCAACCATGCGAAAATCATGACATCCAGCGTGTGGCGACCGGCCTGGAAGCCTCCTGGGGCACGTTCAGTATCAAGGCAGACATTATGCTGGGCATTGTGGAAGGCTGTCGTGAAACCCCGCACTACACCGGCAGAAGCAACATCGCCAGCGCCACGACCAGATCTGGGATAAACTAAATCCTTAACTTCGTTATAACAGCAGTGGTTGGTTCCTGCGGCCTGTTGTCTTGTTCGTTTACTATGACCTACAGACCGATCGGCGTGTCGCCACCGGGGCCGATGCCGGATGGCAGAACTATACCGACCGTTACGATCTCGGCGGCGGAGCGGAATTCGGGTTTAAGGTGCTGCCGGACTTTTATCTGACAAGTGGATATCGCCATGGACGCCAGCATCAGGAAAAACTCTTTGCCGTGCCCTCCAACAGCAGCAATGACTATGACCGTGTGCTCTTCGGTTGGGAAGGAAAGCCGCTTCCGTGATTGAAGACCCAGGTCCAGGTGGGCCCGGATTTCCGGAGTTATGGGCAGGATGTTCCCGGCGGTCATGAAACAAATAAAAATTTCTTTTACGTGAAGGGCTCCCTTACCATGGATTGCGGATCAGCGGACAAGGTCATGCCGCCCGAAGTCCGGGTAGTCCGGCATCGTCGTTTTTTCCCAGAAACGGTTTTAGCATTTTTTTCCTGTAAGCGCTCGCACTAATGCCAAAATGCTGGCGGAAACTTCGGGCGAAATGTTTCGGCTCAGGCCAACCGCTTTGCAGGCCTATTTCCCCCACACTGGCTTTCCCGGAAAGCAGAAGTGTGGCGGCTTTTTCCGCCCGTAGTTTGGCGAGATATTTCATCGGGGCGAGACCGGTTTGCGAACGGAAAAGCCGCACGAGGTAGCTTGGATTGAGGTGTAGTTCCAAAGCGAGCCGCGGGAGGGTCCATTCCAAAGCCGGATTTTCATGCAGCCGTTTCAGAGCCTGTCGGACGGAGGGATGCACTCCGATAGTTTCCCGGTTCAGGCCTTTGTCATCCGCTGTTTGCCGGATCAGATTCAGGAGCAAAAGCAGATAGCCCAGCAGTTCCGCCCGCTCCGCCTGCCGCGAGTAGGCATTTTGCATCATGATGAGAGCCCCCTTCAGTTTCACCAGGTTAGGCCCCTTCATCTTCAGGGAACGAATTCCCGCGCAACCACGGGGTTCCCCCAGGCCCAAGAGAGAACGAAATCCGGAATCCTCTGCCATCCAGGCCAGCTCCTTCTGCAGCAGGGAGGGGGACAGCATACAGTTCACAATTTCCAGGCCCCGGCAGCCGGCATATCCGTGCCAGGCCCCCACCGGAATGATATAGATATCACCGCGGCAAGAGGGGGATTCGCCCGATACGGTGTAGTGTCGTGCCTTCCCATCCAGCACAAAAGCCAATTCCAGGTAATTGTGGTCATGGGCGGAAGCATCGCCGTGCTTTTTCAGCCGGTTCATAAAAAACCAAGCCTGAGAGGAAACTTCCACATGCTTCAAAGGAGCAGATTTGTGACGCGAAACCCGGGATAACATGGAGACATGATGTCAATATTTGGGAAGTTTTAAACACAAAAACAGGTAACACTATCCAAGCAGATCATTTAGGCTGCTGGAATGACTACTCCCGCTTATTCCCTGGCCCGCGAACGTTATGCCTCACTGGGTGTCGATACCGAATCTGTTCTTCAGGTTTTAGCTTCAACCCAGATCTCCCTTCATTGCTGGCAAGGGGATGATGTCGGAGGTTTCGAGAAATCAGGTTCGGAGCTGGGAGGCGGTCTGGCCGTCACCGGCAATTATCCCGGCAAAGCACGCACGATACCTGAACTGCGCAGCGACATTGAAAAAGCACTCACGCTCATTCCGGGAAATCATCGTCTAAATCTTCATGCCTGCTATGCCGATCTGGACGGGAAGAAAGTGGACAGGGACGCATATACCATCGAACAGTTTCAAAGCTGGATAGACTGGGCCAAAGCCCGAAAGCTTGGCATGGACTTCAACCCATCCTGTTTCGGGCATCCCAAGGCATCTGATGGTCTCACCCTCAGCAACCCCGATTCCGGCATTCAGAAATTCTGGATCAATCACTGTATCGCCAGCCGCCGCATCGCGTCCGAGATCGGCCAGCAACTGGGTTCAACCTGCGTCACCAATGTCTGGATACCCGATGGCTCCAAGGATCTGCCCTTCGATCGCAAAACACCGCGCCTGCGTTTGGAAAAAGCACTCGATGAAGTTTTTGCCGAAAAGCTGGATCCCCGATACAACCTTGATGCGGTCGAGTGCAAACTCTTCGGCATCGGTTCCGAGTCCTATGTGGTAGGTTCCCATGAATTCTATATGGGATACGCCATAAAAAACCAAAAGCTGATTTGCCTGGATGCGGGCCATTTTCATCCGACAGAATCATTGGCCGATAAGATCAGTTCCGTCCTGCAATTTGTTCCCGAACTCCTGCTCCATGTCAGCCGCGGCGTCCGTTGGGACAGTGACCATGTTGTTTTGTTGGATGATCCAACCAAAGCCATCATGGAAGAACTTGTGCGTGGCGGCTTTCTGGGTAGAACCCACATCGGCCTGGATTTCTTTGATGCCAGCATCAACCGCATTGCCGCCTGGGTCATTGGAACGCGATCAGCTCAGAAGTCCCTCTTGTTAGCCCTGCTGGAATCGCAGAAACAGCTGCGCGACGCCGAAAACGCAGGCGATTTCACCTCACGTCTCGCCTTGATGGAAGAAAGCAAAACGTTACCCTTTGGCGCGGTCTGGGAAGAATTCTGCGAACGCAATAACACGCCTTCGACCAACTGGCTGGCCGAGGTGAAAAGCTACGAGCGCGAAGTCCTTTCGAAGCGTGATTGAGAGCCTTGGCATCCTGGGAGAGCTTCAACGAACGAAGGAGCCGCAGGCAACACATTTTCGAAACACCTCAATCGTTCCATCAGAAAATATACTGGATCTGGCTTGGACACCGCACTTCACTCGGGAGTACTTCGGAGTAAATTTTCCTGTGCCGCGTCCTCCTGAACGCAGTGACCTGTCGGCCGTAACCTTATGCGAAGGGAAGAGTTGGCCTCAGTGCCCACGGTCGCTGAAAGCTGTTTTTGCATCCCCCATTGCCTGGGCCTATACCGTTGCCCAGGTCGCTGAACTGAAGCTTCTATGGTCCGAGCCATTCTCAAGCTTCCAGTCAACGTCCCGGCTTTCAAATGATCTGCGGCTGATTAAATTTTAAACGCCCCGCAATTAAACGACGAGTTGATCAGAAGAGCCCGAATGTGTATGTTGACATTGTGACACATCAGACCGTGGATCAACGCAGCCTGGAAATGCATAGGATGATTGCTGAAAAACTTCAACAAAACCCGGCCTTGCTGGATATTGCCCGGCAGAATTTGAGGCGCTGGCTTTCTTCTGGAACGTACTCTGCCTCCAACCGGGTTGCCGTTCAGGAATGGGAAATTCTCTTGTCCGGTCCTCTGTCCAAAGTTCTAACAATATTGACTGCCCCGGACGAACAAGCTTGTCGGCTTCGACAATCTTCCCCCTTTACTGGAATTCTGACGCAGGAAGAACGTGCGCAGACTTTTAAGTCGTATGAATCGCTCCGAGCTTGAACACGTCCTGCGCGCTTCCAGTGCCATTACGGACGAAAACGAGTTTATTGTTATTGGAAGCCAGGCCATTCTGGGCAAGTTTCCGGATGCTCCCAGGTTACTTCGCCAATCGATAGAAGTGGATCTTTATCCCAAAAAGCGTCCTGAGCTTGCTGAAGTGATTGATGGGAGCATCGGAGAACTTTCAGCCTTTCACCATGAATTTGGTTATTACGCCCACGGCATAGGGCCAGAAACGGCTATTTTACCCCAGGACTGGCAAATCAGGCTGGTGCCTGTGCAAAATGCGAATACAAGGCAGGCCATAGGCTTCTGTTTACATCCTCTCGATCTAGCCTATTCCAAACTTGCCGCAGGCAGAACCAAAGACTTGGAATATCTCAAGCGCTTGTTTCGATACGGTTATGTCAAACGAACAGAACTCAAAAAGCTTATTGCCGGAACAAACGATGTAAAACTTAAAACCCTTTTGGAAACAAACTATCGTGCGTTGGCCGGAAAAAGGGCATCTGTAACCGACTTTGAGGCAATGACGAAAAGTCGAGATTCTGACGTTGACCCGAACCCGTAGCTGCCTACCGTGATTTCTCCCGCATGCCCTCCATCCTTTCAGTCCAACAATTGACCAAAAACTACGGGTCACTGACCGCGCTCAATGGCTTGGATCTTTCCATCGAAGCCGGACAGGTCTTCGGCCTTCTCGGTCCCAACGGCAGTGGCAAGACCACCATGCTGGCCATCCTGCTGGATGTGATCCACGCCAGCGCGGGAACCTACACCTGGTTCGAAGGCCGACCCGAAGCCTCCGCCAATCCGCGACGCTATATCGGAGCCCTCCTCGAAACCCCCAACTTTTATCCCTACCTCAACGCCGATCAGAATCTCTCCATCATCGCTTCCATCAAGCAGGTCAAAAATCCTCCCCTCGACGCCCTGCTCGATCTGGTGCAGTTGAAAGAGCGGCGTCGTTCGCCTTTCCGCACCTACTCCCTGGGGATGAAACAACGGCTGGCCCTGGCCGCCTGTCTGGTCGGTGATCCCGAAGTTCTCATCCTCGACGAACCAACCAACGGGCTCGATCCCCAAGGCATGATCGAGGTGCGCAACATCATCAAGAAAATCGCCACCCAGGGAAAAACCATCATCCTGGCCAGCCACATGCTGGATGAAGTGGAAAAGATCTGTTCCCACGTCGCCATCATTAAAAACGGCAAACGCCTCGCCACCGGTGCAGTCGGTTCCATCCTGAACAAACAACCCACGGTCGAAGTTTCCTGTTTGCCTCCCGAGTTCGACAAGCTTCGGACCTTCCTGGCGACCTGCCGACTCGTCGAAAAAAGCAGCTACGAGAACACCCGCTTCGTTCTCGAACTCAAACCTGAACACTCCGCCGCCGAACTTAACCGCCTGGCTTTTGAACAGGGCATCACCCTGAACCATCTCGTGACGAAGGCGCGAAGCCTCGAACTCGAATTCCTGGAGATCACCCGTTGATGAATCCCATGCACTTTCTCAAGTTGGAATGGCAAAAATTTTCGCCCAACACGACCTTCCGCATTCTGTCCGTCTTGTATGTTGTATTCTTCGGCTTGGGCGTCTGGTTGGCTTTTTTGATAGGGCGAAACTTGGAAATCGACAACAACGGTGAAATGATCAGGCCGGCGGCGGATCTTTTCACTTTCCCCCGTTCCTGGGAACTGGTGGCCTACGCGGGAAGCTGGATGAACATGATCCTGCTCGGATTCACCGGTGTTTTCATGGTCACATTGGAACTGAGCAACCGCACTCTGCGGCAAAATATCATCTCGGGCTTGAACCGATGGGATCTCTTTCTCTGCAAGTTTACCGGCCTGATTGCGATCTCAGCTTTAGCCACACTGTGTTATCTCTTTTTCGGCGCGTTGGCGGGTTTTTCTGAATCCAGTAACTACAATCCGGCTGCGGCTTTACCGCCAGCCGGAACTGTGGTTTGTTATTTCCTGCAATGTCTGGGCTATCTTCTAATGGGAACCCTCAGCGGGCTCTACATCAGACAGACCGCTCTGGCCACGCTCGCTTATCTGGCCTATGTCCTGTTTATCGAACGAATTTTCTATTGGATCCTTTATTTGAGCCTGGTGAAAAGCAGCGTTTTCCCAGTTCTGGCGGATATTCTTTTGTTACTTCCCAACAAAGTCCTTTCTGCGCTGGCGCCCTTCCCCGTGCCCCAGATGGCCCTTCAGATGACAGGCCAGCAAAAGATTTTCGAAGGCCTATCCGAGGCAGGAGTCTGGATTGCCGCCCTGGCCTACATCGTTCTCTTCACGTTCCTTTTTTTCAGACGCCTGCGCAAGGCGGACTTTTAGGACAAGCGTTCTAGTGTTCTGATAATAAATTAATAGGTGGGCTGTTCACCAAATCATCCTGGGTATAAAGAGGAATCCACAGGCTCTACCTGAAAGTTTTTGATGGCAGGCTGATTCAGCAAGAAGTCTGGGTTGGGCCAGTGGGTTCTTCCTCCGCCTGTGGGCGGGCCCAGAATGATATCGCAGGGTGATTCCAATCCTCTTTCGCTAACAGGCCCTAAAAAACAGGACGCTCAGGGCTTGTAAATCAACAGGCGCAATCCATTCAGACACACCAGCACCGTGCTGCCTTCATGCCCGATGACCCCCAGGGGAAGAGCCAATTCAAAACCAAGCGCTGCAACCAATAAAACCACAATCACAGCTCCCGCAAAAACCAGGTTCTGGATCAACACGCGTTTGGCCTGGCGCGCCACACCGATCAGGAGCGGGATGTTCTCCAGACTGTCCCCCATCAAGACCACATCCGCTGTTTCCATTGCCACATCCGTGCCGACGGCCCCCATCGCCACACCCAAGTGCGATGTGGCCAGGGCAGGTGCATCATTGACCCCATCGCCCAGCATCATCACCCGCCCCTGCGCTTTAAACTCCCGGATAGCCTCAACCTTGTCTTCAGGCAGTAGTCCCGCCCGGAATTCCTGAATACCAGCCTCCGCCGCAATGGCCCTGGCCACGGCATCCTGATCTCCGGTCAACATGACGATTTTCTTGATACCCAGTTGGCGAAGTTTAGCCATCACCTCCCGGACGCCGGGCCTTAGGGTGTCAGCCAGAGCAAAAACCGCACGGACCGTCACCACATCACCGCCTCCGCTTCTCTCCCCCATCCAGACACAGGTTTTCCCATTATTTTGCAGCGGCCCGGCCGAACCCGTAAAATGTTCCCTCCCCCTGGCATTCAATTCCTTGAATAACCGTTCACTACCTACTACATAACGGACCCCGTCCACATCCGCCTCCGCACCTTTTCCCGCGGTTGACTGAAAGGCGGTGGATGCCGGAAGAGAGATGCCAAGTTTCTTTGCACAATCCAGAATAGCGGTAGCCAAAGGATGTTCCGATTTGGATTCAAGCGCTGCACAAATGGCCAGCAGCTTTGAAGCCTCTTCCGGTAATTTACCCTGTCCAACCGCACTCGCGCCTCCAGGCAATACGATGTCCGTCACCGTGGGTTTGCCCACGGTCAGTGTTCCTGTTTTATCAATCGCCAGAATATCAATCCGTGCCGCCGCTTCCAGATGTGCCCCACCTTTGATCAAAACCCCGCGTCGGGCCGCACCGCCGATTGCCGAAAGCACCGTGGCAGGGGTGCTGATAATCAAGGCACAAGGCGAAGCCACCACCATCACGGTCATGGCGCGGTAAAATGCAGTGGCGAAGCTTTCATCCATGCCTAGCCAGGGAATCAACAAAACCAAAAGTGTAAATCCGATGACGCCGGCCGCATAACTCTGTTCCGCTTTTTCCAGGAACCGTTGCGTGCCTGATTTTTCCGCCTGAGCCTCGGCCACCAGTTTGACCATGCGGGCCAGGGTGGAATCTTCCGCTTTTTTGGAGACTTTGATTTCAAGCGCCCCGGATTGATTGAGTGTTCCGGCAAAAACGGAAGCGCCGACGCTCTTGCTCACGGGCATGGATTCGCCTGTCAGGCTGGATTGATCCACGCTGCTGGAACCTTCATCCACCACACCGTCCACCGCCAGGAGTTCTCCCGGTCGCACGACCACGATATCGCCGGGCAGCAAAGTCTCTACCGGAACCATTTCGGTGGTGTCCCCTGTCTTTTTTAAGGCCCGGTCAGGCCGGAGAGTGAGAAGGGATTCAATGGCGCGTTGGGTTCTTTCGAGGGCATAGCTCTGTAGAACGTTGGAGAAGCTGAAGAGAAAGAGCAGTAGAGCGCCCTCGAACGGGGCTCCGACAATACCGGCTCCCAAAGCGGCGAGCACCATGAGCACGTCCACATCGAGGGTCTTTTCGCGAAGGGAGGCGATGGCGGAGCGGACACCGTATTGGCCGCAAAAGAGGTAGGCCCCACTATATAGCACGTTGCTGATGATCCCTTTTTCATGGGCGGCCTCTGCGATCCAGGCGGCCACCAAAAAAACGAAACCCACAGTGCAGGAAAGTTCTTCATTCAATTCACCGGAGCGGATTTTCGCCCAAAGGCTGGGCCGGGCCTTGGCGGAACGAAGTTTGAAGGGTTCGATCCTGGCACCTGCGGCACGGGCTCCTTTCAGGACGCTTGCTTCGTCTGAAATGGCCGAATCAAAAGTGAGGCAAAGAACACGGCCGACATAGGTGGCGGTGGCCCGGCGCACACCGGGAACTTTTTGGATACGTTTTTCCAATTTGGCCGCAGCCGCCTCACAGGCCTGTCCGTCCAAACGAAGCACACAACGTTGGAGGCCCACGGCAACAGGTTTGATGTGTTCCAAGGCAATGTGCCGGATTTCTTCCTCGGAAAGCTTCGCGGGATCAAAGGCGATCTCCACTTTCTCTCCGCCGGCAACTGGGGACAACCCGACAATCCCCGGATGATCCGTAATACTATGATGCTGATTGGGGTCTGATTCTTGTTTACTCATTTGAGTGGTTATAGATGAGCATAACGATCTTTCCTGCAAACAGCAAGAAGCCGATGAATTCCGGGTAAAAAAAGGACTGCGATTGAGTCTTGATCGAAAAAACTTCTCAAGCTCCTACATTCGTGTCAATTAATACTCATTCGTGGCTGAAACTCCCCGCAAAAGCACCGTCTATCTTCTACTCATCCTTGGCATCTGGGCCTGTTCCACCGCTGTTATCTGGATACGCCTTAGCGATGTTCCACCGCTTCTTCTCTCAGGTTGGCGGCTGATTCTCTCCACTCTAATCCTTTCACCTCTCGCCTGGAAGGCCTGGCAGCAGGCTTCTCCGGAGCAACGCCGACACGCACTCCTGGGAACCATTCTCCCCGGAATTGCTCTGGCTGCACACTTCATTTCCTGGACTTTCGGAGCGCGCATGACCGAAGCCGCCCGCGCCACACTCATCGTCAATATGACGCCCCTCGCCATGCCTTTTGTTTTGTGGCTCGTTAACCGTGAACATGTCAATCGCGGGGAATGGATCGGAACCCTCGTCGCGTTGGCTGGAGTCCTGATGCTGACCCTGCCACGCCTTGACTCCGGACTGTCCACCACGGCAGGTGATTGGGTTTGTTTCGGCTCTATGATCCTGGTCACATTCTACCTGGTGCTGGGACGGCGCAGCCGCAGCAAGGGGGCCTTCTGGCTTTATCTGGTTCCCGTCTATGCCTGGGCCGGACTCTTCTGCCTTCTGGCAGCGCTGCCTTTCCATGCCGGAGAAATAATTCCTGAGTCCTCCCAGTGGATCTTGTTGTTAGCCCTTGCCGTCATTCCAACCATCGTGGGCCACGGCCTGCTCAACTACTCCCTGCGTCACACTGGTGCGCAACAGGTCAGCGTTTTCAACCAAACCCAATTCCTTTTCGCCGCCCTGATCGCTTTTTTTGTCTTTTCAGAAATCCCGGCCCTGCTTTTTTATCCCGCTGCGCTGTTGATTGTCATCGGCGCCTGGATCACTGCCAAATCATTACCGGAATAGATTTTTCTGCGGATGCAGGGCAAAAAACCATCACCTTATCCTCCAAAAATCAGTCAGAAACAGGTAGACCCACAGAAGCGCCATCAAGGCAATACCTGCGGTCGCAACGGTCATGGTGGAGACGCAACCCCGCGTCCCGTTACCATCATCCACATCGAAACGATAAACCAGCTGTATGCGCTAGATGGAAATGTATTCCGCGTTGAACTCCGTCAAGTAGTCGGCCCTGCGCACAACGAGACCGCCCAGATTAGCCCAGGCAATCTGCGCGGCATAAAACCCCTCCGCCGCGCTGTCACCTTGTCCGTTGCGTGCATTGAAACAACCTGGTTTTTTCCAGCTGGGCGAAGGCCTATACCAGGGTGCGCCCGCAATCTCCCGGATTGAAACAGTTTACAGGCTGCTGTTCGGGGGAAGCAAAGCCGCAGTCTGGGCATGCGTCACTTGGAATTTTCCCGCCTTCATTGCTGCGGAAGGCCCCGGCTTGGGAGGGGGCTTCGGCATTGTGGACATAATGTTGTGAAGCACTCTGCTACCTACTGCCAGGAAGACAAACAAGCTGAAGATCAGGCCCGGCCAGCGGTGGAGTTTACCTAGTTTATTTTTTTGTGTAATTCTGCAGACCATCGTCTTTGTTTCGTTTCCTTACCAGCGGTATTCCATGCCACCATAAAAGGCGCGCCCGTCTCCGGGGCTGAACTGTGCCGCGTTGCGCCCGGCTATTGTCAGATCATCCGCCACTCCGGTGGTGGCTGCATATTTTTCGTTGGCCAGGTTCCGAACCTCGACAAAGAGGTGGAATCCATGCTTCGACTTGTATCCGATTTTGAATCCCACCAGGAAATAGCTGTCTGCATCCAGGGTGTTGGCGTGATCGACAGGCGAATCGACCAGCGTCGCTTCAAAATTCGGTCCCACGTAGAACCCGCAGGGATGACTGTAAATCAGGTCAGCCAGGTAAAAGTGCTCAGGCAATCCGGCCAACTGATTATTTCCGAAGCGCGGATCGTTATCGAAAATAAACCGGCCCCAGGTGTAATTCTGACGCAGATACAGCCTGTCTTCATCATCAGCCAGACCTTTCCAGATCTCAATTCCGGCACCCAACTCGATTCCGGTGTGGAGCGTCTTTTGTGCGTTGATCGTGGCAGCGGGTCCGTTCGGATCCGAAAGGGAAAGTAGTTCATTATACACCCACGAATTGTAGAACGTGGCATCCCAGTCAAAACGTCCTGAACTTCCACGAGATCCTGTTTCCAGCGTCCATGCTTTCTGCGCTTCCGTTGTCCTCAGATTCTGACCGGCGCGGGTATCAAAAGCTTCGCTGAAACTTGGCGGCTCATAGCTGCGGCTGACGTTGGCGAAGAGGGAGGTTTCTTCGTCCAGTTCATAGAGCAGCCCGATCTTGGGGTTGAAGGCCGTGTAGTTTTCGTAGGCCGAACGGGTTGCCGGATTGAGCAGGGTCGTGTTCACAAAATTCTGTCCTCCACCTGTCCGGGCAAAACGGACATCATTGTTGCGCGTGCTCCAGTCCGCCTGAAACCCAAGAACCAGCGCTAGTTGTTCAAATAGATAATGCTGGTTTTCTGCAAACAGCGTGCTGCTGGTGGCGATTTGGGTGGACTCGAGGGTTTGTGGACCGCGGGCCTGGCCGGTGATTCCGGCATAACCGAATTGATCCGCTTCCGTGATCCCCATGATCTGGCGAATACCCAGAATGAAACGGTTTTTCCTTCCGAAAAGATCTTTATCGCCCGTGTAACGGAGATCGACACTGAAGTCGTTCGAGACCTGGTCGATAATCTGGAAAATCGGATGGAAAAGATCCTTGTTGGACCAGGAAAGCGAGCTGTCGAGTCGCTGATCATCCCAAGTGTAGCTGGTCTTGTTCGCTACCCGATAAAGTTTGAAGTCGCGTTTTTGATCGCGATTAGTCTGAGCAAAGGTTGTCTGGGAAGGATCGATATCGAGTTGTGCTTTGGTCAGACTGCCGGGCAGTTCCGATTCCGTGTTTACAAATCCTGCATAAAAGCGGATCTCGAGATCAGGCAGGATCTTCCTTCCGATATTGGCAAAGAACCGCTGCGTGTTCTGTTCTGCATGATCCCGGAATCCATCCTGGGACGATTGTGTCAGGCTGGCGTAATAGTCGAAAGGTCCCTCGACCAATCCCGAACTGACCTGGCCCCGCAAATACCCGAAGCTTCCGGCTTCGCCCCGCACTTGAATCCGGTCAGCGTCGTATCCGGTTGGCGATATATAGTTGATGGATCCTCCCAAGGTGCTACTGCCATATTGGAGGGCATTGGATCCGCGATACACCTCAATTGATCCCGCTGCGAGAGGTTCAATCGCCTGCATGTCAAAGCCGCCATCGGCCAGGTTTAAAGGAACGCCGTCCTGCATCAAAAGCAGACCACGTCCATGGAAGGTTCGTTGAATGCCGCTGCCACGGATGGAGAGCCGGGCCTCTTCTGAACCGAAGCGGGGTTGAACAATCACCCCGGGTGCGAACTGAAGCGCATCTTTCAGGGTGGAGGCTCTTCCTTGTTTGTAGTCTTGGGCCAGGATGAGGCTGACGCCGCCGGGAACGCGGTTCAACGCTTCACGAACAGTGACTGTATCACGCACGGTCAACGATCGATCCGCATTCGCCTTGACCACCACTTCCGATAAGGTCACGGGTTTCAGCTCCAACACTGATTCATTCAATTTAGCTTTTGCTTTTTGGGCTGACGGTGTTTCCGAGGTCTGGGCACAGACAGTCATTGCAACGGACACTGACACTGACACTGACAAAAACACCACAACTGCAAAACCGGCACGGCAGACAACTTTAAAATGCATCCTATTACTCCGCTGGGGCGCAGACACAGCTGCGCCAATTTTTAATAGTGGGGAAATCCCGATTAAGGACTTGTAGGCCGTCTCCCGACTTACCCTGTCGGGATCACCGATCTGAGAGACGGCACCGCAATCAAGCCGCCTCACAGAAGCGGACTACAATCGGGAAGGATGGGAGGGGAGTCAGGCTCGCGGCGGAGGCAGAGGGGGTGCCTGTGCACTGATGCCACGAGCAAAGAAATCCGGAC
>Ga0209591_10006693_pt1 | contig 12776 bp, 13 predicted proteins | sample MAT01_FD_187207 | JGI IMG/M metagenome (GOLD analysis project Ga0209591, IMG submission 187207) | Freshwater microbial communities from Lake Fryxell liftoff mats and glacier meltwater in Antarctica - MAT-01 (SPAdes) (version 2) | ecosystem: Environmental > Aquatic > Freshwater > Ice > Liftoff...
TATAGCGCCGAGGTAGCCGCTGGCCCGCGCCCCCACGAATCGGCAGGCCACGTTCCATCCGGTGGCGAGGTCTGCGCCACGGGCATCGTCGCGGCCGGCGTGGGAACTCAGCACGAAAGCGGCGTCGGCCAGCGCACCGCTCTGGGCGAGCAGGTCAAGCAACGGCGCGGGGGGCGTCTCCTGGGGCTGGCTGTAGTCGACAATGCCGGGCATGTGCGGGAAGGCGCTCGCAAACTGCCAGCCCTCAGGGGTGGTGAACTCGAACCGGACGAGCACATCCTCGGCGCCGTCGCTCATCAGGCGCGCGACCACCGGCATCGCGGCCCCGAAGAGCGTAGCGATGCCGGTAATCACCAGTTGCTCGGAGCTATCGGCGGGCGCGAGGGCGGCCTCGCTGATCACCAGCGGCAGACCCTGGTTGAAGGTGAGAAGCAGGTCTCTCAAGGCGGCCGACGGCGTGGTGGCCGGGTCGAATGTGACGACGCCGGCGTCCGTGGCGATGACGGCGCGAAGTTCGCCAATCTGCAGCATAACAGTATTCCCCGCTGGCCGCATCAGTACATGATGCGGAGGTTATTCCTGGTCTCCCTGCGGATGGCGTTCTCGCTGAACTCGGCGTCTTTCCAGGGCCCGAGCCCCACAGCCATGCACCTGCCGAGCACCATGGGCGTATCGGGGAGGAGCGGATCTTTCTCGCCCTCGTCGAGCTGACCGCCGGAAAGGTTGTAGTAGGCGCGGACGAGCTCGTGGGCGAGGCCGAGCCAGTGCTGCCGGCGCTGCACCGTGCCGTCGCTAAGCACAAGAGTGCCGCTCAGGTTCCAGTAGCAGGTGCAGCTGGATCCCGGGCTGCCCCGCAAGGTCTCGTACCGGGAGAGCAGGATCTTCACCCGCCGCGTGATGAGCAGCGCGTCGTTGGCGACGAATGGCAGCGGGAAAAACTGCCGCTGCTGGAGCCAGTCCAACACGTGCTGCTCGGTCACCCGTAGAGCCGTTGCCCCGAGGTTGAGCGTCGGCAAGCCGTCGCTGCGGTAGTCGGGGATCTTGCTGATTTGGTCAGCGAACTCAGCGGGGCTGACGCCGACGTCGCTGAACAACACGAAGAGGGTGGTGCTCAGAGCCAACGGCATGTTGCCCAGGGCCAGCGCCCGCGTGAAGGCGCTCTGGGCGAGGGCATAGCTCTGCGCCACGCAGGTGTTGTACGGCGAGGCGCGGTAGCGGATCGTCACCCGCAGCGGGTTCGCCTCCTCAAAGGTGTCCAGGGCGTAGCCCGTGAGTCTCCGCAGGAGATGGTAGCCGGTAGGCGAGCTCACCAGACCTGTCCCGTCCTGCATAAACGAAAGCACCTCGAAGACCTCTCCGCAAAAAGAGTCCGGCCCGATAACCGTAAGCCCGTCCCGCTCGCCATCATCGAACTTCCAGACTGCGGTTGTCTCGGGCATTGTCATACCTGCTCCTTGGGCTTGCGCCGTGGCACTATTCGCTTCGCGGCTGGCTGTATCATAGTTATAGTCGGTCGCGGGCCGCGAGTCTATCAGGGAGAATACGTATCCGGCTACGTAGCCTCCTGGCCGGATGCCCACCGCGGCGACGGCGCTGCGTGAGGCGCCCATCGTCGAGGTGCTGCGGCCTGAGGGGCAGGCGACCCTCGGCCTGGTGCTCGCACGGCAGGGGTACTTCGTAGCGCGCGACGGTCAGTCGCATGGCATCACGAGAAAGCTTACCCGCGACAACTATAAGTGTAAAGCGTTCTTCGGCAAATTAGCTCATATGAGCCGCTGCTATTGGAGGCTAGTGCAACGTAATGCGCGCTATCAGCGCTCAGACCTGCTTGAAGGCAAAGAAGGCTCATGCTAGCGCTCCTGAGGCAGAGCGTAAAGCCAAACCGGCACCTATTGAAGGGCTCACCGACGCACGAAAAGCGCATCGGTGAGCCCGCTATCGACCTACCGCAGCGTTACGACGTCATGTGCGTTGAGGGCCACGCCCAGACGCCAACGGCGACCGCAAGGCATACCAGCGTTGCGAGCAGGCCAGGCTCAGGGTGCCCCGGTCGGCCGAGCCACAACGCCGGCCCATGAAGCTGGAGCGGCCGAAGCGAGGGCGGGCCGTCAACTGGGCCGAACACCGCGCTTTGCAAGAAGTTGGACGCCCAATGAAAGCCGATTGGCATCCAGATATCGCCGCCCCGGTGGCGTAGCGCCAGCAGCGCGAGCCCCAGGGCCGCCTCGCCGAGCAGCGTCCGGAGTTTGAATGGGTGGGCCAGGGCAAAGAGGGCCGTTACGATACCACTGGGGAGCGGTTCCGGAAGCGCGAGCCTGAGTGTGCTGTAGCCGTAGCCCCGAAAGACCAACTCCTCGTTCACGGCGATCGCCAGGTGACTCACGGCGAGTATGGCTACCGACGCAGATGGGGTAAGCCCGTCATCGGTCGGCGCGCCCCAGCGCGGCGCGCTCACCCATCCTTGTGCGCGCGCAATGCCCAGCATCGCCAGCAGCGCAGCCGACCCAATGCCCGCACCCTGAAGTGCTTTCGTAAGCGCATCTGTATGCTGCTTGAGATCCCAGCGCGCCTGATCCTCTGGCCGGAGCTGGGCGAAGCCCCGTGTGACCGCGAGCGTAAGTGGGAAAATGGCGAGTTGAATACGCTCCAGGTCGAAATAGCGAGCTCGCGGAATCACGAGCGTGAACGCTTGCATCGTGACGCCCGCCAGCCCGAGGTATGCTGTCCCACGCGTGAGGTGCGAGCGGCGGAGATGGCCTATCGTTCGCTCCAGAAACCGCGTCCGGCCCTGCATGTCGTTCATCATCGCTCCTGTGTTTGCAGTGTGCTTTCCATCTGCCTGACGAGCTCGGCAACTGGCCGCTCACGAACAAGGGCTGTCGCTACAGGGAAGCGCGCAACCACACGTATGCCTCCCTCAGGCAGATGATCGAACGTGATCTCGCCGCCGGCAGCTTTGGCGCTCTCGATCATATTCCATATGCCGCGGTGCCCGGCGCGCGGCTCGACGGCGACACCAGTGCGGCCATTGTCCGTGATGGAGACGAGGAGTGGGCCTTCTCGCGTCGTTGGGTACGCTAGCCGCACGATGATCGCGGTAGCCGCAGCGTGTTTCGTCGCGTTCGCAAGCGCCTCGCGCGTGATGCGGTACAGCTCCAGTGTTGTCGCTGGCGCGATTGGTACCGCCGTTCCAATAACCTGCAAAGAGCAGGAGCCCGGCCACCTCGCCTGGACTCGCTCCACCTGGACGCGCAGCACGCTCGGCAGGCCCCAATGATCGTCGAGGCCAAGCGGGTGCAGACGCTCGCAGATGGTACGTAGGGCCTGACTTAGCCCTCGCTCTCCTTCGAGGAGGAGTTCCAGCTCGGCGCGCTGTCTCAGGTCGGTTACGAGGTTGAGGAGCTGCTGCGCCGACTCGATGTTCGCCTGAACGTACTCGTTGATAATCTCGTCGTGGATCTCGCGCACGAGGTCGGCCTCGGTCTCGTCCTGCACGCGTCGCATCGCGTGAAAGAGCTCGCGCAGCCGCGCCTCGGTCGCTCGCAGTTGCTCGTAGGCCGCACTATGGGCAAAGGCGAGCGAGGCTGCGTCCAGAAGCTCTAGGATTTCCCGTCGGTCTTCGGCACGATAGGGCTCGAGCGTGCCGTCCGTGCCGATCAGCGCGAGCGCCAGGATGTCGCTGGTGTCGTGACGGATACTACACCAGAGCGCGAGGTCTTGATGGTAGATGGCCAGCTCCTCGTCTGGCGTAAGCGGCGTTGTTCGCAGCGCTGTGTACACCTCTCGCGCCTCGACAACTGGCTCGCCACCGAGCAAGTACGCTGTTAGCACCCCCGGTGTGAGTGACAGCGGGAGGTCGGGCAGTTGGTCCTGGCTCACCAAGATGAGATGCAAGGGAGCCGTTGGCTCAGCCAGGTAGAGCGCGAAGGGTGGGCGGGCAAACGTCCGTTGCACGCCATCCTTCACTGCGGCCACAAGGGTTGTTGGGTCGAGCGATGTGGTGAGCCGGTGGCGCGCCTCGCGTAGTGGGGAATACGAGCGATCGGAACTGCTCCAACTGGCTCGCACCCGGCGCGTCCAGTCAACGAGCGGATAGACCAGCAGGGCGACCCCAAGCGCCGGCCAAAACACCGTCTCCGGTTGCGCCTGCTCGGCGAGCGCAACGGCGACCCCGAAGACAACAGCGATCAGCGTCAGCGCCAGTAGATCGGCCATGAGACGTCGCATGCGGCGATCAAGCGTGTAGAGATTTGCGGCCGTGCCACTCACAAGATACGCCGCAGGCACGGTGATCGGCACGAGATCGATGAGCGCGGCGGGAAGCGGCGACGCGATGCCCGTCAGCAGCGGGAGAACGTAGAACAGGAACCAGATGGCGGCCGTGAACAAACAGGCCTGCGTGATCAGGCGGATCTGGCGCCGAACATGTGGGATCGACGTCCGCTGATACGCCTCGAACAGCAACAGACCGGCGCCAGCGAACGTGATTGTAAGCGCGAGCACCAACGGCATCCAACTATGGACGATCAGGTCGGCAAGGCCAGGCCGCCAGCGCAGCCAGGCCGCAATGAGGATGCTGTTGCTGCCGAGCAGCGCTCCAGTGATCGCCACCCGCGCTACCTGGGTGCGTCGACGTGATACCGCTCGTGCTGGAAACCAGACGTGCAGGCCGATCCCCAGGGCGGGCAACACCGTGAGCATCAGCCAGAGCAGGATCGCGAACAGCGGTGGGGACAAGTCGATTGCGAACACGTAGCTACCAAGGATGCCCGCGAGCATCAGCCAGAAGGCCGTGACAAGTGCAGAGCCGCTCACCTCGTGTCGGCGCCCGAAGCCGAGCAGGGCGCCCGTGATCCAGCAGGCGGCCGCCAGCAGCGCGAACACAATCTTGGCGATCTGGAAGCGCAGGCCCGGTGCCTGGCGCGGTAGCAGAAACGTGTGAGGTACGCCCGCACGCTCGACGATCACCGGGATCTGCTCACCGCTATCGGCAATAAGCTGCCACTTGTTCCAGTGGCCCATCAGCGCTGCGACGGGCACGCCGTAGATGTTCAGGACGCGGTCCCCGACCAACATCCCGGCGTTTGCCGCAGTGCTGCCAGTTTCCAGGAAGATCACCTCGCCGGAGCGCGGGTCCAGATCGTACCCCAGGTACTCGACCGGCCAGACGAGCAGATGGCCCAGAGCGGACCGACCAGCGTGAGCACGGCGAGGGCGCCGAGCAGCCACCGAGACGCCACGGAGGAACGGCGAGGCTGGCTGTGACCTGCGGGCCAGGCGGGTGATGTCATAGTCGCTCATTACGGGGTGCCAGAAGCAAACACGGTAGCTAACAGCGCCGCGACCGCGTCGCGTTTGTCCGGGTAGGGGGCGAGCAGGTTAAGCGCCGCGTTGCGATAGCTCCCATACACGTACGACCAGAAGGCCGAAGTGATCTGCGGTGGTGCGAGGGCTGAGGCATGCGGGATGAAAGGCAGGAGCGCTGGCAAGGTCAAGGCCGCGTTCGGCTGACTGGCTGCGTCGCGCAGATCGTCGTCGTACTGGACGAGCGTGCCGTAAATCTCGCCAACCTGGGTAAGTACATCAACAAGCTCGTGGTCGTCTGCGAGCAGCGTCGCCATCCCGCCGAATGCCAGGGCGTATGTGGCGCCGGTCTTCGCCTGAGCAATCTGCTGATAGATCACAAGCGTGTCGAACGAGAGCGGGGTGGTGCCAGACGCGAGATCCTGCTGCTGGCCATCGGCCATGCGCAATATGCAGTTGTTCCACAAGCGCTGGAGGCGGTAAAGGCGGCCGTCGGGAACCTGCATCGCCAGATCGTCGAGCAGACTGGCCGCGAGAACGTAGCTCGCGAACACCAGGTTGTAGTATAGTGGACCCAGGAAACTGCACACTCGGACGGCCAGGGTTCGGTAGAATAGGTCTATGAAAAAGTCTTACACTGCCGCGTTCAAGGCCCAAGCCGTTCTGGACCTGCTCAAGGAGACCAAGACGCTCAACCAGCTCGCGTCGGAGTACGGGGTGGCTGCCACCGTGTTGCGCGAGTGGAAGCTCGCGGCCGTCAAGGGCCTCGCCGATGTCTTCGAGAAGCGCGACTCGGTGACCGAGCTGAAGGCTGCCCATGAGCGCCAACTCGAAGACCTGTATGCCGAGATTGGCCGGCTCACCACCCACGTGAACTTCCTGAAAAAAAAGTTGCCCTCCTGAGTCACGCCGAACGTCGAGCGCTGGTGGAGCACGAGGCCGAGGCCCTCGCGCTGCGCACCCAGGCCGAACTGCTCTCGATCAGCCGCCGCAGCCTCTACTATCAACCCGTCCCGCCACCGCCGGAGGAAGTGGCGCTCAAGCATCGCATTGACGAGTTGTATACCGCGCATCCCTTTTATGGCTCGCGCAAGCTGACCGTGGTGCTAGCCGAGGAGTTTGGCCCAATCAATCGCAAACGCGTCCAACGCTATATGCGCGAGATGGGCATCCAGGGCATTGCGCCAGGGCCAAACCTGAGCAAGCGCCAGACGGACCACCTCATCTATCCGTATCTCCTGCGCAATCTCACCGCCCAGCGGCCCAATCACGTCTGGGGCTGCGACATCACCTACATTCGTCTGCGCTATGGCTGGCTCTATCTGGTCGCCGTGCTCGATTGGTACAGTCGCTATGTGGTCAGTTGGACGCTCGATGAGAGCCTGGAACTCGGGTTCGTGCTCGATGCGATTGCCCAAGCGCGCCTCGTCGCCACGCCGGAGATTTGGAATACCGATCAGGGCAGTCACTTCACCAGCCCGCAGGTCACGCAGCCGCTGCTCAGCGCCGGCGTGCAGATCAGTATGGACGGTAAAGGGCGAGCCCTAGACAACATCTTTACCGAGCGCCTCTGGCGCAGTGTGAAATATGAGGAGGTCTATCTGGCCGACTATGGCACGCCACGGGAAGCCCGCCAGGGTCTTGCGCGCTACTTCGCCTTCTACAATACCGAGCGGCCGCATCAAGCGCTGGCCAATCGACGCCCGATTGAGCTGTACCGAAGCAGCTGAGCTGCGAGCGGGCGCTGCTGCCCAGCATTGCCGAGCTGGTCGCCCAGGTCAAGGGGCCGCTGCGCGGCTGAACCCCTTGACCCGGACGACACCCCGGCCGGTGGGCGGCCGTCGCCGGCATCGCATCACACCGCTTGGGCTCGCTACGTGTGTCAACCGTTTCACATCGGCGCTGGGAGGCGCCATACGGAAAACTGACCCAGCGACTGTGCTTGACAAGATGCCGCTGGCGAACCCGCGCGCAGCAGGCCTGGGTCATCCAAAAGCTGGTGCGAGACGACTAAAGGCGGACTGCCGTGTACGTGCTCGCGGCGTTTCTGCCAGCCACGCCGCGACCCGGATGAAGTTCAGCGCCGCGGCAATCAGCAGGTGCAGCAAGCGCGTTTTGGGTAGCCCCCGGTACCGCGACCGACGCAGGTCGCCCAGGTTCGTTCCTTGCGAAATTGTGCCTTCGATACCGGCTCGTGTGGCATACTGGGCCTTGAACAGCTCGGTTTTTTGGCGCTCGCGGGCTGCCTGAAGCACCTCGTAATGCTCCTGGTCACGTACTTGTAAGAGGCGCGGAAGCGTCTTTGATTGTGTACACTGCGGGCGTACCGCGCACTCCGCGCAGTTGGCTTTCGCGAACTTGATCTGAATACTCATCTGCCCATCCTGGTCTGGACGTGGCAACCATTGGGTGCTCGTTTTGCCCTGCGGACAGGTCGCGTGCTTCTGCTCCCAATCGATCACAAACTGCGCGGCGGCAAACCCGTCGCCAGCTTTGGCCTGCCAGCTGTGGTCAGTCGCCACCGGACCCAGAACGTCGATCTGGTAATCGGCCTGGCTCGTCAGCAGATGGTCAGCGGTCGGATAGCCCGCGTCCACGATGTGCTCGCTGGGCGTGAGGCCGCGTGCCGCCAACTGCTGCTGAATGGTTGGCAGGACAGCGAAGTCGGAGGTCGTTGCAGGGGTGGTCAGCACATCGGTGATGAGATGGGGCGTCTCGTCATCGCACGTCTCACTCAGATGCACTTTGTAGCCGGTCCATTCCGTGCGGCGCTTCTTGCCGTAGCGCGCATCAGGGTCATACGGTGTGCTGATAAGGAGCGGGGCAGGGGGCAAATCCTCAGCCACTCGCCAGCCCATCGGCTGTTCGGCTGATACCGCATAGAACTGCTGGAGCCAGACCTGGCGCAGCACCTGTACCGCCGGTAGCTCGCGCAACTCCGCTGGCGCTTCGGCCTGATACAGCTGCTGGAGGAGCTCGCGACCATCGGCACCGATCTGCTCGGCAAGCGCGTAGCGCGCCGGCTTCTCGGCGGGCAAACGATACGCCTCGAAGCGGCGACTGTACCGGTCAAACCAGACGGATGGCACCCAGCTTTGTAGCCAATCCGCAGCCTCGCCCGCAAGGCTATTGCGCGTATGCCGCAGGGTTTCGCCAACACACTCAAGCCGGTTGAGTACCTGAATGGCGGCGAGCACGTGGGTGCTGTCGGTGCGTTGTTTGCCTCTCGCTTTGACCAATTTCTGGTCGCGGAACAGGCTCAGCATGGTCTCAAAGAGCAGCAACTCGGCATTGCCAGTGCGCAGTCGGCTGCGAAACTCGCTCAAGACGGAAGCGTCGAAGCCGGGGTTGGTCAACTCCAAGGCGAGCGCATATTTCCAATCAATCCGGCCACGCACGGCGGTTGTCCAACGACGCGGTAAACTAGCACCTCATGACGATTAAAACTTTCCCTTCGCGGCTCACCCGCTGCCCCGCTTACTCGTACCATGGTCCCTCAGAAGGAGGGGCCATGAAAACCGACACCGAGGTACAGTTGATGCTCCGCACCCGCACCAAGGGAAAGACCCTCGAACAGGCCGCCGCCCGCGCCGGGATGAGCGTGCCCACCGCCCGCAAATACCTGCGCGCCGCCACCCTCCCCAGTGGTATGCGCCAGCCACGTGACTACCGCACGCGCGCCAATCCGTTTCTCGCCGACTGGTCCTGGGTCGAGCAGCAGCTCCAGCGTGACGCGGCGCTCCAGGCCAAAACGCGCTTTACCATCCTCGCTGAGCGCTATCCTGAGCGCTATGCCCCCGGCCAACTGCGCAGCTTCCAGCGCCACGTCGCCACCTGGCGCGCCCTCCACGGCCCCGATCATGACGTCATCTTCGAACAGATCCACCAGCCCGGCCAGCGCGGCCAGTCGGACTTCACCCATATGGAGGAGCTGGCGATCACCATCGCCGGGCTGCCCTTCCCGCATCTGCGCTTTCACTTCGTCCTGACCTACTCCAACATCGAAGCCGTCGCCCTCTGCTTCACCGAGCGCTTTGAGACGCTGGCCGAGGGGTTGGAGTTCTGTCTCTGGCAGGTCGGTGGTGTGCCGGAGAATCACCGCACCGACAACCTCTCGGCGGCGGTTCAGACGATCAAGCCCGACGGCCAGCGGCGCTGGACGGACGGCTACCTGGCCCTGATGCGCCACTATGGCATGACCCCGTCCACCAACACCGCCGGTGAAGCCCACGAGAACGGCGATGTCGCGCAGGCCCACCATCGCTTTAAGGAGGCGGTTGACCAGGCGCTCCGCGCCCGCGGCAGCCGCGACTTCACCGACCGACCCAGCTACGTCGCCTGGCTCCAGGAGCTGGCCCGCAAGCGCAACCAGACCCGCCAGTTGCGCTGGACGACCGAGCTGGATACCCTGCGTCCCCTGCCCACTACCCCACTGCATCCCTGTCGTGAACTGCCGGTCACCGTCACCCGCTTCAGCACCATCCGCGTGCTGCACAACACTTATGCGGTGCCCTCGCGCCTGATTGGCGTGACCCTGACGGTACGCGTGCGCGCCGAAACGCGCGAACGCTCTGTCGGCAGTACCCTGACTCTGACCCTGCCGCGCCTGCACGGCCGCTTTGGCGCCCACATCGACTATCGTCACCTGATCTGGTCGCTGGTGCGTAAGCCCGGCGCCTTTGCCCAGTATCGCTTCCGCGACGAGCTCTTCCCAACGACCGCCTTTCGGGTCGCCTATGACACGCTGGTCGCCGAGCAGCCTAGTCGGGCCGACAAGGAGTACGTGCGGGTGCTGCACCTGGCCGCCGCCACGAGCGAGGTCGATGTCATCGCGGCGTTGAGTCTTTTGCAGGAGAGCGGCACCACGCCCACCTTTGATGCCGTGCGTGAGTTGGTGCGCAGCGCGGAGCCGCCCGCCGTCCCCCAGCTCAGCCCGCCGCAGTTGGATTTTGGGGTCTACGACGCGCTGCTGGAGATGAGGTGTGCCGGTGACTAATCGTCATGAGGATCTGACGCGGCTCCTGCACGCCTTGCAGCTGCACCATACGGTCGCCGAGGTCGACGCCTTAACCGTACGGGCGGCCAAAGAGGGCTTGACCCACGCCGCGTTTCTCTACGCCTTCGCGCAGCAGGAGGCGAGCTACCGGGAGCAGCGCCGGGTGGAGCGGCTGCTCCGCGAATCGCGCCTGCCCCGCGAGAAAACCCTGGTTCAGCTCGACCTGGGCTGGTTCGGCCCGGTGCTGGCCCAGCAGATAGAGCGGCTGCACAACGGCGCGTTTGTGCGCCAGGCGGTAAATGTGATTGCCATTGGGAAGCCCGGAACGGGGAAAAGCCACCTGGCCGCAGCCATTGGTCATCAGCTCATCCGTCAGGGCCATTCGGTCTACTGGACGAGCACGGCGGCCCTGGTGCAGCAGTTGCTGGCGGCCAAGCGCGACCTACGGCTGCCGCGTGAGCTGGCCCGGCTTGACCGCTTCGCGTGCGTCATCCTGGATGACATTGGCTATGTCCAGCACAGCCGCGATGAAATGGAGGTGCTGTTCACGCTGTTGGCCGAGCGCTACGAGCGGCGCAGCGTGATCCTGACGACGAACCTGGTCTTCTCGGAGTGGGATCGGATCTTCCAGGACCCGATGACGACGATGGCCGCGATTGACCGGGTCGTGCACCACTCGGTGATCCTGGACATGATGGGCCTGGAGAGCTACCGAGCCCGTGCGGCCAGCGCCCAGAAAGCCAACCCTACGACCCCGCCGCCGGCGGCGTCCTGACCACCCGCGAGGGAAAGTTCTAATTGTCACCAGGGTAAAGAATAGAGCGTCGCTTGACAGTTCAGGTGCGTCCGCCCGAAGGCGGAAACTGTGCGGGCCAAAGCCCCACATTGAAGACATTATAGCACATGTGTTCACTACTCGCAATGGGATACGTCGCCTCGGCTGAAGCCGGCGAGAAAGACGCCTAACCGCTCGCGCTCAAGCGCGGCGGCTTGCGGCGGCTTCCTAACTGTCAACCCGTCCCTCCAGATACGCCAGCGCGGTGGTCAGCGTGTCGTTGGCCGGTTGGCACGCGACCACCTCGCGCAGGCGCAGGACCACAGCTTCCGGCCCAGCCTGCTTGAGGGTCTGGCGGAGGGTGCCCAACTCCGCTGGGTCAAGCAGCGGGCCGTCAGGTCCGGGGGTTTGGGCGATCCGTGTCAGATACTCCGCCGCATGGGCGAAATCCAAGATGCGGGTCGCTTCGGGGTAATGCAGGTCGATGAACGGCTGACACCACACGACGCCCTCCACCACCGCCCCGACCCGACGGGCACCCTCAATCCCGCGCCGATGGAGTTCGGCCAGCGCAAGCGCGCTGAACGTCGTGCTGTCCGTGCGCCGCGAAAAGTAGGACAGGTGCGTCGTCTGCACGCACGGGCCGGTGGGGCGGTCCGCTGCCGGTTGCACCTCGCCCACCGCGAGCGTGCGCACTTCGGTTCACTGTCCGTGCACCAGCGGCACCATGGCCACGTCCACGCTCAGGACGAGCGTGTCGGGCGCGCAGGGCGGGGCCGGATGCGTGCGCAGGATGCGGGCGGCTTCGTCCGTCTCGTGGGCGACGAGCAGCGCCCCGGCCGCCTCGGTCCGGCGACGTGCGGTGTCGGCATGTACCTGCGCGCCCATGAACCAGGCCAGTTCCCGCACCGCTTTGGCAAAGGAGGGAAGGTGGGTACTGAGCCGGACAAACGCTTCGTAGAGCCGGGGCGTCAAGCTGCCCGGCAGCAGGCCTAACTTCTTATCGCGGGGGGGGAAGCCCGGCCCCACAGGCCGGGCAGGTGCCGTAGCGGCGTGCTAAGGCGAGCTGCTGCCCGCCGTGGGTCTGGAGCGTGCGCGGCTCCGTTCCGCGCAGCTGTAAGGGCGTGCCGCAGTCGGGACAGGTCGGATGCTGCCGGCGGGGGCGTCAGCCCAATCCGCCGCCGTGCTCGCCGCGGCCATGTCTTCCAGCATCCGGGCACGTACGCGTGTCCAGCGCGCGTCGAGCTCGTCCTCCATCTCCCGCAAGGTGGCGATGGGATGCTGGGCCCGCCACGTGCGCCTGCCACTCATGATTTCCTCGGTCATGTGACACCAAGTCTGCTCGGGGAGCGGACTGCTCATGCGAGTAGCTCCGGTAGGCAGCGATAGCTGCCCCCATGCTACCACCGTCTGCAAGAGGTTACGTCACACTCTTCTGCCGCTGTTCCCTGTGCTGCAACGGGAAACCGTGCTATACTCAGCACATTCCCCGGTGTCCGCTCCTCGCTCTGCGATGCCTTTCTGCCTCCCGAACCAACGGCCGGTTCGGCGCTGATCACTTTACGTCGATGTGGAACCGGGAAAGGATGCAGCCATGACCAGCACGAACGCGGTCTCCAAACACGTCGCGACGGGTGACGGGGTGCAGCTTCACTACCTCGAAGCCGGGTCCGGACCGACCCTGGTTCTTGTCCATGGCTG
>Ga0209591_10006694_pt1 | contig 12776 bp, 10 predicted proteins | sample MAT01_FD_187207 | JGI IMG/M metagenome (GOLD analysis project Ga0209591, IMG submission 187207) | Freshwater microbial communities from Lake Fryxell liftoff mats and glacier meltwater in Antarctica - MAT-01 (SPAdes) (version 2) | ecosystem: Environmental > Aquatic > Freshwater > Ice > Liftoff...
CAATGTCATTCGTTTCTGAAGCCGCACGGCCAGCACCACGCCGAGCGCGACCGTCGGCGAAAGTGCGCGCGGAAAGTTCGGATTGCATCTGGCCATAGCCCACGCCACCGGCAAACATCAACGCGGTCAGCAGGAACAGGGTGACGCCAAGTGCCAGCCGGAACGCGCTGTGCCGCCACAGGTCAGCGGGGCGCATGGATCGGGTATCCGACGTTCTTGACGGCGTGCAGCAAAGCCACATCGAACGGCCTGTCGATCCTGGCGCGCAGGCGGCTGATACGGGTTTCCACAACGGACGTTTTCGGGTCGAAGTGGAAATCCCGGACCCTTTCCGGCAGCATCGTGCGCGTGACAACCCGGCCCTCGTTGCGCATCGGCACCTCGGGCTGCGTGAATTCCTTGGGCAAAAGGTCGATATTCTGGCCCGCCCGCCGGGCCGGCCGCGTCATCGGGTCCCGTTCCAGATCGACCACGCGCAGGGTGGTTTTCACCTCTTCTACGGGAGGACGGCGGGTGAGCGCATTGACGCGGGCCAAAGGCTCGGCAAAGGCGTCTTGCGCAACGCAAGCGCCGCCCGAGCCGAAGAACTTCTGATCAGAACGCAGAATTGGACAACCTCGCCAATAAGCGGAACGCCACTCGGGGAATGCCGACTCAAAAAGGCTTGACCAAGATAACGATACATGCGAAAAGTGCGGCGTAAAAGACGATTTCGGTAAGGTCACAATATGCCAACTCAATTTTTGCCTTCGACTCCTTTTTATTTTGGAACAGGCTACGCCGATGTATTGACCACGGCGGATGGCACCTTTAGCAGAAACGTTTGGGCACCCGGGGCAGTCATTCGCTATGCCTTCAACGCTACGGTTGCCTTTGAGTTCCGGGACGAGTTCCGGCTGGCCATGAGGCAATGGGAGGAAGTTGCCAATATTACCTTTCAGGAGGTTGTGAGCGGGCAGAATTTCACCATCCAGTTTGCCGATCTCGATCCGGGCATTGCCGGCGAAGCATCGTTGGGACCAACCACTGGTGGTTCCCTTTTGATCGATACATCGTATATGACTGAGAGCAGACTACAGCCAGGAGAACGGGCGTTTAGCACCATCGTCCACGAGCTTGGACATACTTTGGGCCTGTATCATCCGGGGGCTTATAATGGTGCGACCGCCAGGCCAGAAGATGCTACGTTCTTTGAGGACAACCGTGCATTCTCCATCATGTCTTATTGGACAACTTCGAGGGCGATCGAGGTTGGCAGTGTACCATACGACGGTCGCGAGTTTGAGATCGAAGCGAACTCAGTTGCTCCCCTAATCTGGGATGTCCGGACCGTGCAATCTCTTTATGGAGCCAACATTTCAGTCAGGGCGGGCAACAATGTCTATTTTTATAATGCTGAAGTGGACAATCCAATTTTTGATGTCACCATTGTGCCGTTTTATTCTGGGGTGCTGTGGGACAATGGTGGTTATGATGTCATCGACGTGTCTGGCAGCTTAGCAAACCAGGCGATTGATCTCCGCACGTCGACCAGCGGGATTTTTCGTTTTGATGGCGGGCGCTTTTCATCCATCCTCGACAGTATTGGAAATTTGTTTATTCCTAATAGTGTCGTCATAGAGGAAGTTCGTCTTGGCCGCGGGAACGACACCGGGTATGCACGAGACGGCGTCAACACGCTCATTTATGGCGGCAGCGGTGCTGACGTTCTTTACGGCGGAACTGGCAGTGATTCGCTTCATGGTGGGTTTGATAGTGAATCGGACAATCTTTATGGTGGTGATGGCAACGATTTCTACGCGGTGAGGGGGGGCGACAATGTCATTGATTTCAATGATTGGTCCTCTGCCCTTGTTTTGGAAGGTCAGCTTGGCATCGTAACTCTGAATTTCGGAATCGGTGATCATGACGACAGTGTTGTTGTGGCAGGAGATGTTGATGTTGATGCGGTCCTCGGCTCTGGCGCGGACAATTACCAAGGCAGCCTCGGGATCGATTTGGTTGAGGTGAATTTGGGTGATGAAACTGCCGGTCGCGGTGACAGCATCTCGCTCGGCGCAGGAGATGATAGACTGACGGCAGCATTCGGTACAATTCCTGGGGGTGTCGACCGCATTGACGGTGGGAGTGGTCATGACCGGTTTCATGGAACCTTCACGGTCCAACTGGCACTGACGAACCGAACGGCCAATACCACCTCGCTCTTTATGAATGGTGTCGACCTTTCTTCTGCGCTCGTTTTGACAGATTTCGAAGAAGTTACGTTCGCCACGATCGGAACGATGATATCTGCCGAGTTTCCTGCAGTCTCCTTAGCCGATCGCTCGATTGTAACTGCAACCGGTAACGACGAAGTTCGAACGAGCTGGAGCAGCGAGTTTCTCTTCATCTCGACCGGTGATGGAAATGACACTGTAGGTCTCATAGGTGATGATTTTACCTATCGAGTTCTGAATCGCAGCTTCGATCTGGGCAACGGCGACGACAGGTTGGTGCTGGGCGCGCTCGGAGGGGTGACTGCGGATGGTGGCACTGGCACTGACGTGCTAGATTTTGCTGCCAATATATTGGATCCGGCATTCGGCTTTCGCTCTGAAGGATCTCAATTCTTTGAAGATGGGTCTGGGGGTACCCGTTCACTCATTGTCAATGATGTTCTGGGCAGTTTCACGACCACCAGCCAATTTGACTACATTTCCAACATCACAAGGGGGGCAAATGGGACGTTTGGCGCTTTCGAGACTTTCACACTTCCCCTCAATGTTGATGATCTCCATTTCGTCGGCCACGAAACCATGGCTCGAACTGTTGAACTTGTCGGCGAAGGTCGTCCGGACCAGATTGTTCAGGTCACGCTTGGCAGCGGCAACGACACAGTGCGAATTGCCCAATTGGTGGGGCGGGGTGATTCACAGTTCGAAGCGGCTGAGTTCATTCTTTCGGGAGGTGAAGGAAGGGACACTCTGGATCTGACAGATCTCGTCTCTTACTACGACCGGAATTTCGGGTACGGCCATCTGAACGACACAGGGTCTTTCGACAGGCTCGTGATCGATGCAGAAAGCGGCCAGTTTGAGCGTGGTTCTTGGAACGGGTATTGGCCGGATTATGATCCGGTCAGGGCGGTTCATGGTGCGTTCTCGGGTTTCGAGGTCTACTACCTTCCCGATTTTGCCCTGTCGGTGCCGCGTCTCTTCTTGCCAGAACAGACGTATCAGATTTTCTTCACCGGCAATGATCTCGTCAGCGAGACTGTCTTTGGCGGCTCTCGCGGCGACGGCATGTCCGGCGGGGGTGGCGACGACCTGCTGTTTGGCGGTATCGGCAACGACACGCTGACTGGCGGGTCGGGGAATGACAGGCTTGACGGCGGCACGGGCAGCAATGCGCACATCGGGGGTATCGGGAACGACAGCTACGTCATCCGCAGCGCCACCGACACCATCACCGAAGTCGCAGGTCAGGGCACCGACCGTGTGCTGGCCTCGGTCAGTTTCGCGCTGGCCGGCGATGACAGCATCGAGACGATGCAGACCACGTCCTCCGCAGGGACCGGGGGCATCAATCTGACCGGCAACGCGCTGGCCCAGCAAATCTTTGGCAACGCGGGCGACAACGTGTTGAACGACGGCGGTTTTGGCGCGGCCGATACGCTGACCGCCGGCCTTGGCACCGACATCTACATTGTCAACAACGCGGGCTCGATCATCGTCGAAGGCGCAGGCCAAGGCATCAACGACCGGGTGGCGGCCTCGCTGTCGTTTGTGCTGGCCGCCGACGACAACATCGAGCGGCTGACCACGACCAGCAGCAGCGCTACCACGGCCATCAACCTGACCGGCAATGCGCTGGCGCAGGTGATCACCGGCAACGCCGGGGCCAACGTGCTGTCCGACGGCGGCGGGGCCGGGGCGGACACCCTGATGGGCGTTGGCGGCAACGATACCTATATTGTGCGCAACGCCGCCACTCAGATCGCGGAAGGCACCGGCCAGGGCACTGGCGACCGGGTTGCAGCGTCCGCATCGTTCGTTCTGGCGGCGGACGACAACATCGAGGTAATGACCACCACCTCCACAAGCGGCACCACCGCGATCGACCTGACCGGGAATGCGCTGGCCCAGACGATCACCGGCAACGCGGGCGCCAACGTGCTGAACGGGCTCGGCGGTCTCGACACGCTGACCGGCAGCGGCGGGGCGGATGCGTTTGTTTTCTCGACAGCCCTTGGGGCGGGAAACGTCGACACCGTCATCGACTTCAACGTGACGGCCGACACGATCCGGCTGGAGAACGCGGTCTTCACCGGCCTCGTCGCCGGGGTCCTGACCGCCGCAGCGTTCCGCGCCAACACCACCGGCCTCGCAGGGGACGCCACCGATCGCATCATCTACGAAACCGACACCGGCAACCTGTTCTTCGACGCCGACGGCTCCGGAGCGGCCGGGCCCATCCGCTTTGCAGTGCTGGACGCAGGGCTGGCGGTGACCCAGGCCGATTTTCTGGTGATCTGACGGCTGCAGAGAAAGTCCTGGCACATTCTTGCTGTTGCGGGAATTCGATGAGCCCGCCAAGTCGAGGTCGCGCCGTGGTGGGCATCGCGCCTTCGGATCCGGATCGACTGCCGACCAAGATCGCCGCCGGCAGACCGCGGCCGACAAAGTTGCCCCCCAATCGCGCGAGCGCGGTATCACATCGGCACCTGTTGTCTTACTGTCCCGACCGGAAGGAGGGACATTCCCCAAGTCAGTTGAAACCGAAGCTGCTTCACTGCCATTCCCGCGCGGATTGATTGAAGAAGGCACGTCGCGCGTGTTGATATTTCTTTCACCGGCCGAGGGAGACACCGTCCGGCGGGGGCTCGACGGCGTCTGGGTGCGCAAGCCCAGATCCGCAGACGATATCGTGATGCCGGATGAACTGGGCGACTGCCGGTTCGCATCACGGATAGAAGCCTCCGATCTTGCCCTGGAAGCCCTCGCATCGCTCTCCGACAGTCAAAGCCGCGCAAGCGATGCGTCGAACGCTGACTGATAACCGGCAAAGCTACGGCTAACCGCAGCGGCATATTCAGGGAATTGCGCAAGGATTTGTTCGTCCGTCTTGTTGCGCCACTCTTCGAAGATGATATGGCCCTCGGCCTTCTTCTGCACTTCCAGCTCGCGCAGGGGCACATAGAATTCAACAAGTTGCCCGTTCCGTAGGAATAGCTATCGCCAGACCATCACCCAGGGGTGGCCCTCGGGCCGAAAGCTGGCTCACTGTCCGTAAGGCGGGCCCGTTTCACGATCCGTTGAACCATCTGGTCGGAGCGATCGCGCAACTGCGACCGAGGGGTCGTCCTGCGTCAGAACCCACCCTCCGGTAACGGCCAGGCGCAGGGTTTCCCCCGCGACGGCGCGTTTCGGCAGGCTCAGCAGCAGAGGTTTCGCCAGCGTGTTCACCTGAATGCGCGCCTCCCAATGGTCGCCGCGATAGGCGCAGGTCAGGACCCGCCCATCAACCCCCGCTGGATCAAGCCGCAGGTCGCCGGGACGCAGCAGCACCCGGGCCGGGCCCAGCTTTGCGGTTCCGGCGCGGGCGTGGATGTGCAGTCCGCTCGACAGGCGAAGGCGCGCGCTGCCGGGTGCGGTTGCCGTCACCTCGGCGTCCAGCACCGCGCCACGCCCGATGAAGCCCGCGACAAAGGCGTTGGCCGGGCGGTCATGCAGGTCTTGGGGCGCGGCGATCTGTTCAAATCGGCCGGCGCGCATGACAGCCACCAGATCGGACAGGGCCATGGCTTCGCGCTGGTCATGGGTTATGAACAGCGTCGTCGCCCCCGCGCGGGCGTGAAAGGCCGTCATTTCCTCTTCCATTGCGGCGCGCAGATGCGGGTCCAGATTGGCCAGCGGTTCGTCCATCAGCACAATCCGGGCCTGTGCCGCAAGACAGCGCGCCAAGGCCACCCTCTGCCGCTGCCCGCCTGACAGGTCGGCCGGACGCCGGTTGGCGAATGGACCCAGATCGACGGACTGCAGGTGGCGGGCGGCATCTGCCCGTGCCGCAGCGCGGCTGGCACCTGCGGCCTCGATCGGGAAAGCGACGTTGCCCAGAACATCCATATGCGGCCAAAGCGCGTAGGATTGAAACACCACACCCACGCCGCGCGCTTCGGGCGGAAGATGCAGGCCCGGTGCAGCGACCCTGCGGCCCTGCAGGTCGATGAAGCCTTCGTCCAGCGGCTCCAGTCCCGCGATCAGGCGCAACAGGGTGGATTTTCCGCACCCCGAGGGTCCGAGGACCGTAAAGAAACACCCGGTCGGGATCGTTGCCGACAGGCTGTCCACGGCACGGAATACGCCATACCGGCGCGAGATGTTGGCAAGCGTGATCGACATGGACCCCTGTTTTTCTAGCCGCGCCAAGGGATGATGCCGGGGGGCAGATTGCGCCCTAACCGGTGCAGCAGCCCCATAAGCGCCAATGTGGCAAGTACCGAGATCACCGACATAGCAGACGCGAGGGTGGAATAACCGCCATCTTCGTAATTGAAGATCACGGTGCCCAGAGTTTCGGTGCCGCGGGTCCACAAGATCGACGACAGCGTGACCTCGTTCCACGCGGTCAGCATGACCAGTACCGCACCCGAGGCGGCCGCGGGCGCGATCAGCGGCATGTCGATCCGCCACAGCCTGCGCCAGAACCCGGCACCCGAGACCCGTGCCGCCTCTTGCAAGGCTGGGTCAAGGGCGGCAAAGGCGACACCGACCGGTTTCAGCCCGACCGCCAGAAAGGCCGACAGATATGCCCCCAGGATGATCGCATGGGTGCCGTAAAGCGAGATGCCAAGCCCGGGCAACGGCTTGATGAAGGCGATGATGAAGCCGATGGAAATCACCAGGCCCGGCACGGCATAGGCAAGTTCGGCCAGCGTGGTGACGGCCCGCGCGCCTGTGGCAAACGGCCCGCGCAACAGCGCCCCGATCGCCAGGGCGAGACCGGCCACTCCAACCCCCGCCGCCAGCGCGAGTCCAGCCGAATTGGCAAAGGCGCGGGCAGTGACGGCTTGGGTAAAGATCACCTCTCGAAAATGGCGCAAGGTCACGGTCTCGGGGCCAAGCCGCACACCATAGGTCGGCACAAGCGCCGTGGCCAGCATGGCCAGCATCGGTGCCAGAACCAGCAGCGCCAGCAACGCCCAAAGCCCGGCCTCGGCAAGGGGTCGCGCAGCCCCGAGTTGCAGCCGCAAGGGCTGTTGCGCCGGGCCGGTCAGCGCCACTGTCCAGGCGCGCGACAGCCGCATCTGTGCCCAGACCGCAATCACTGCAACCGCCCCGATCAGAGTGGCCAGTACCGCCAGATCCGCCAGGACCGACGGCCCGCTGGAGGCAAGGCGTTGCCACATCAGAACCGGCAGCGTCACATAGCGCCCCGGAATGCCCAGCAACGCCGGCACCCCGAAATTTCCGATCGCCGAGACAAAGGCCAGCGCATAGCCCGCCAGAAACGCCGGCCCCATCACCGGCAGGATGACCCGGCGCAGCAACAGCCACGGCCCCGCACCGTTGACCCGTGCAGCCTCGGCCAGATCGCGGGGAAACGCGCGCAGCGCGGCGCGCAGCGTCAGATAGACGATGGGGACCTGCTGCAGGGCCAGCAGGGCGATCACCCCCTCACGGGAATACAGCGGATTGGTGCTGCCCGGCGGTGGTGCGGCACCAATCGCCTGCAGCAGCACACTCGACGGGCCCAGCATCTGCATCCAGGCAATCGCCGTGACATGCGGCGGGATCATCAGCAGCATCAGGATGGCAAAGGACAGCGCCACCCGACCGCGAAGATCGGTCAGGCCGATCAGCAGTCCAAGACCACCGCCCAGCAAAACCGCCAGCGCCGCAGACAGCGCGGCACTTTCCAGACTGTGCCACAGCGCCCGCTGCACCGAGCGGCTGGAGATGGCGTCCGCAAAGGCATCGGCCCCGCCGCCATTGCCGAACAATGCAAGCCGGCCCACGGCCGTCAACGGCAACACGAACACGGCCAGCGCCGCAAGACCCACAACCGCCAGCAGCAACGGCTCGCCCGCAAAGCGGCGCAGCCCCGACCGACTGGCAGGGGCTGCGCGCAGATCAACAGTCACCGGCTGCTCAGCCACCGAACATTTCGGTGAAACGGGCCTTGTTTGCGGCTTCATCGGCAAGGGCCTTGGCCGGGTCGAACGGCAGGATCTTGATGGTGTCGCGCGCCGGGAAACCTGCAGGCGGGGTCACGGCGGGATGGGCCGGCAGATAGCCCATATCGGCGGCAAGCTGCTGTCCCGGCTCGGAAATCAGGAAATCGACGAACGCTTTGGCCGCGTCCGGGTTCTGGGTATTGGCCAGAACCGCCACCGGTTCGGACACCGCCGACACACCTTCCGCCGGGAAAACGAACTGGATCGGCGCGCCGTTGGCCGCCTCGCGGATGGCCAGGAAATCGACGAGGAAGCCGTACAGCTTTTCACCCCCCGCCACGGCCTTCAGCACCCCGCCATTGCCCCCGTCGGCCACGGCCCCCTGCCTGGCCAGCGTTTCGTAAAAGCCCCAACCCAGATCCGGCACGCTCGTCAAGGCAACCATGTGGATGGTCGCGGCACCCGAAGCCAGCGGCGACGGCATCATGAAGGCGGCCGTCACATCCGGTGCGGTCAACTCGGCATAGGATGCCGGTTTGACCGGGGCCGCGGTGTTGTAGACGATCCCGGTGGTGATCAGCTTGGTCGCAAACCATGCCTTGCCCGCGTCCATGATGCCCGGCTCATACGCCGAGATGTCGGCATCGGGATGTGCCATCAGCAAGCCTTCGGCCTTCAGCCCTTCCATCGTCACACTGTCGGCGATCAGCAGAACGTCGGCCTGCGGCGCACCCGCTTCCAGTTCGGCGCGGAATTTGGCCATGATCTTCGGCGTGCCGTCGCGCACCCATTCCACAGTGACGGCGGGATTGGCGGCCATGAAGGCATCAACGGTCTTTTGCGCATCTTCATTGGGTTGCGAGGTGTAAAGCACCAGCTTTCCTGTCACCTCGGCGACGGCCGCGGTGGAGAGGCAAAGGGCAGCGAGGGCAGAGATGATCAGGTGGCGCATGGGCAGTTCCTTTGAGCAGCTTCAGGGTGAACGTCGTCGTTGCCAGGTCGCGAGGCATCTGCGGCCAATCGGGTACGTCACGCAGAACAGCCGTCGCATCGCGGCGGTCGCATGGCTGGCGTGCCATCGCGCAGGTTTGCCCGGCCTTGTGCGTCTGGTTTCCGGACCAAACCTGTGCCACCCGGTTTCGACCCCAGATGGGACGCTCCTATATAGGCCGATTACGCAACAGCCTCGTGACGAACCGCTGCACGGGTCGGCTCGATGCCGCTGTCGGTTTGCAAGGGACCGGTGTCAGCCGCAACTCCCAGCCCTGCTGAGGCCGATCCCGCTGCAGCTTCGTCGCCGAGATGAGGTCGACCGGAAAGGGCCGGAAACCCCGAACCTTCACACTCTGTCTTCAACCCGAGAACGCAAGTGTTTCCCCCCGGTCATCGCCTTGCGTCAGACGCGTCACGATGAACGCCGCCAGATCATCCCGGGACACCTCGGACTTTGCGAACGTGCCGTTTCGCGAGATTGTCCAGGTTCCGAGCCCGGGTTTGTCGGTCAATGCGACCGGCTGTACCAGCGTGTAGCACGCGTTCGAGGCTTTGAGCACCAGATCCTGCCTTGCCTTGTCGGCCATCTGCTCGCGCAGGAAAAGCTGGTAGAAAAGTTTGAACAGGAAGGGCAGGTATCGGCGCGTATCACCGGTTCCGAAAGCGCCGACGACGATGACGGGGATCTTGCTGCCTTTCGAAAGCGCGCCCAGAATGTTGCGGGTACCTGCCTCGCAGATGTCCCGAGGGGTCGTGCGACGCGCGCCTGACAGCAATGCAAACGCGTTCTGCGAGTTGCCCAGGCTGATCACGATGGCGTCCTGCCCGACCAGCGCAGGAGCGACCTCGGCCGCGACCATGGCGTCGCCTTCGATGACCGTCAAACCTGCGGCCGGGGCAATCCGGTCTGCATTTCGGGCAAAGGCGGTGACCGTATGACCTGCGGCAATTGCCTTGTCGATCACCGCCCGCCCGGTCCCGCCCGTCGCGCCAAACACCACCACCCTCATGTGGTCAGAACCGCGACCAGAATGGCGATCAGGACCGAATTCACGATATGCAGAACCTGTTCGATGTTCTGGGTCTGCAGATAGTGCCGATGGGCAAGGATGATCTCTGGTCTGTCCGACGTGGCGAGCGCCGCCATACCTTCGGCGTCTCGCTTTCGCTTGCCCGTGAACTCGATGACGTTGAGTGTTACCAACACCGCCAGAGCCCCCAGAATGAGCGCCGGTCTGATCCACATGCTTTCCAAGTTCCGTTCCCTTATTGTGTCCGGTTTGCTTTACACATAGCTAAACATCACCCACAGTCGAGGTCCTTACCCCATGAACGCAAAGAGCAAACCGCTTGGCATCGTCACCGGGGCGTCCTCCGGGGTCGGTCTGCACACCACGCGCGCCCTGATCGACAAGGGCTGGCGGGTCATCATGGCCTGCCGCGATGTGGACAAGGCGGTCGCTGCGGTCCGGTCGCTGGGCCTGGCCGATGACGGCGTCGAGATCATGCACCTCGATCTTGCGTCGCTGCAAAGCGTGCGCGCCTTTCACGCGGCGTTTCGCGCCCAGGATCGCGCCCAGGGTCGCGCGCTCGATGCGCTGGTCTGCAATGCCGCCACCTATCTGCCGCAGCTCAAGGCACCGATGCGCTCGCCCGACGGGTATGAGATCAGCGTCGCCACCAACTATCTGGGCCATTTCCTGCTGGCCAATCTGATGCTGGAGGATCTGCAGAAATCAGCCGGCCCGCGTCTGGTGACCCTCGGCACGGTCACCGCCAATTCCGAAGAGTTCGGCGGCAAGGTTCCGATCCCCGCCCCTGCCGACCTTGGCGATTTTCAGGGGATGAAAGACGGGTTCAGGGACCCCGTCACGATGATCGACGGAAAGCCGTTCAAACCCGGCAAGGCCTACAAGGACAGCAAGCTGTGCTGCATGATGATGAGCCGCGAGTTGCACGCCAGATACCACGCGCAAACCGGCATCGTGTTCAGCACGCTGTATCCCGGCTGCGTCGCCGACACGCCCCTGTTCCGCAATGCGCCGCGCGCCTTCCAGACGATCTTTCCGTGGTTTCAGAAGAACATCACCGGGGGCTATGTCTCGCAGCCCCTCTCTGGCGACCGGGTTGCCCAGGTTGTCACCGCGCCTGAATTCGCCGCCTCCGGTGTACATTGGAGCTGGGGCAACCGCCAGAAGGCCGGACGCGCCGCTTTTTCGCAAAGCCTGTCCTCCAGGGCGACCGATGCCGCAAGGTCCGGGCTGCTCTGGGACCTCAGCCTGAAGCTCGTGGGCCTCGCTCCCGGTTCAGGCCGGCAGGGTTAGCTGATCTTGCCCTGATCGCAGGTGACCGTCCGGAAAACCTTCTTCTATCCGCGCGATCTGGCAGGCTTGGGGATTGCCGCAGGGAACCCTGCGGATGCCGAAACAGCGTCCCCGTCCCGGCGCGCGCGATGCGCCCCAGAAGAAACCCGTTCGGCGCGAGCGGTTTGCGGTTCAACTGCAAGCCCAGGGTTGGCACGGTACGCAGGTTGGTCCGCCTCCGGTCGACGATGGCCACTGTCGATCCGCGATGGCCGCAGGGCAGGCAGGGCACACCCGGGTCAGCGTCATACGCGGCCGCCTCTCTTTGTGGGGATGGAACGGCGCGCGCAAGACCTCGCCGCCGTGCGGGCGTCAGGTCTTGGCGACGACCCCGTAGCTGGCAAAGCCCTTGGCCGTCTCGACCAGGTCCGCCTCGCTCAGCTCATGGCCGCCGCCGATGGTCAGCACATGGTAGTACTGATGGGCCAGCGCCTCCAGTTCATGCGCGAGCCACGTGGCACGGGTCAGATCGGGCCCCGCCGTCAGCATCCCGTGATTGGCCATCAGGCAGCCGGTGCGCCCCACCATCGCCGCCACCACCTGCGCCGACAGTTCCGCCGTGCCGTAACAGGCGTATCCGGCCACACGGATGTCAGGGCCGCCGAACGCCGCCATCATGTAATGGATCGCCGGGATCGGTTTGCGGGCGATGGCGAGGATGGTGCTGAACGGCGCGTGGGTGTGCACGATCGCATTCAGTTCCGGGCGGGCGCGCATCAGATCGAGGTGAAAGCGCCACTCGGTCGAGGGTTTCCTTGGCCCCTCCCAGGCCCCGTATTCGCCTTCCAGCGGCATGGCGGCGATCATCTCGGGCTCCAGCGCGGCGTAGGGCACCGCCGAGGGCGTGATCAGCATGGTTGCGCCATTGCGCGCCGAAAGGTTGCCCGACGATCCGCGGTTCAATCCGCTCGCGTCCAGTTCGCGGGCGCGGGCAACGATTTCGGCGCGCAGGTTGGCGGTCATCGGGCGGCTCCTTTGGCGAGTTCCGGGAAAAGGCTGGCCAGACCGGCCGGGGTTGCAGGTGTCACGCCGCGTTCGGTGATCAGGCCCGTGACCAGCCGCGCGGGCGTCACGTCGAAGGCGGGGTTGGCGGCAGGCGTCGCGTCTGGCGAGATGCGCAGATGCGTGCGGGTACCGTCCGCCAGTTTGCCGTGGACGAAAGACACTTCGTCGCCCGAGCGTTCCTCGATAGGAATTTCCAACCCGTCTGATACCCGCCAGTCGATGGTGGGCGACGGCAGAGCGACATAAAAGGGCACGGCGTT
>Ga0209591_10006702_pt1 | contig 12765 bp, 10 predicted proteins | sample MAT01_FD_187207 | JGI IMG/M metagenome (GOLD analysis project Ga0209591, IMG submission 187207) | Freshwater microbial communities from Lake Fryxell liftoff mats and glacier meltwater in Antarctica - MAT-01 (SPAdes) (version 2) | ecosystem: Environmental > Aquatic > Freshwater > Ice > Liftoff...
AAACGAGCGATTTAGCAAAACAGCCAAACCCAAAGGAATAACTACACTGGGAATGACTGTAAAAGTAGTAAAGTAGATAGTATTTTGGACAACTTGCCAGAAATCCGGGTTAGCAACCAAACGCCAATAATTTTTCAAGCCTATAAAATGTATTCCCGATCGCGTAAAACTGCCACTGGTAAAGCTGAGGTAGAATAAATAGGCGATCGGGTAAATCAAAAAAGTACCCAAAAACAACAAAGCTGGGGCTAAAAAAGTCCAAGCTGCGATCGACTCATTGTCCAACCAGTTAAAACGCCCAGATTTAATCGGAACCATTAGCTTGTAAAATTTATCTTTTAGTCTTAAACTTTATCATAATACAGCTAAATTTCAAAATGCAGTTTCTAGATATACTATCAAATTTACCCACTATAGAAACTGAGAGACTCCTGCTCAGAAAAATCACTTTAAACGATGCCAGCGATATGTTTGAGTATGGCTCCGACCCCCAAGTCTCAGAATACACAACCTGGTCAACTCATACCTCTATCGAAGACACTAAATATTTTATAAAATCGCTGCTGAAAATGTACAAAAAACGAGAGCTTGTAGATTGGGGAATAATTCATAAAGCCGAGAAAAAATTTATCGGCACTTGCGGATATGTGGGATGGAGCATGACACACAGCCGCGCTGAAATGGGATACGCGCTTTCTCGCAAATATTGGAGTCAAGGATACATGAGTGAGGCTGTCAATGCAATGATGGAATTCGGCTTTAGGGAAATGATGCTGAATAGAATTCAGGCTAAATGTAAAATCAACAATATTGCTTCAGCCCGCGTGATGGAAAAAGTAGGGATGCAATTGGAAGGAATATTGCGACAGCAGCTATTTGTCAAAGACCAATATTGGGATCTCAAAATTTATTCGATTCTCAGGGATGATTTTTTTGCCGATCGACCAGATTAGCACTCGTTGCAGGTGGTACAATTATTTTGACGATCGGGGTATCGGAATCATTCATCTCTCTATTCTCTGACTCTGTGTCCTCTGCGTTCTCTGCGGTTAAATCATTCCGATCCAATCGTAAACAATATTAATTCCTCCTTGATGTAACGGTAAAACTTTTATGATAATAGCAAATACTAATTCCAGAAATTGTTTGATTATTCCCGAAATTCCTCACGCCGAAACCGCAAAAAATGCTTATATTAGTGAACCATTAAAACTAGGAATTCTCGCATCAGGAAGCGGCAGCAACTTTGAAGTAATTGCCCAAGCAATCCAAAACCAACAACTCAACGCTCAAGTCCAAGTATTAATTTACAACAACCCCGGAGCAAAAGCCGCAGCACGAGCCGAAAAATACGGCATTCCCTCAGTTCTGCTCAATCACCGCGACTACAAAAAACGCGAAGAATTAGACACTAAAATTGTCAAAACCTTCCAAGAACATAATGTAAAATGGGTAATCATGGCAGGCTGGATGCGAATAGTCACCAAAGTTTTGCTCGACGCTTTCCCCGACCAAGTTATTAACATTCACCCCAGTTTGCTGCCTAGTTTTCCAGGAATCGGCGCTGTCGAACAAGCGCTTGCAGCCAAGGTAAAAATTACTGGATGTACAGTGCATATCGCCCATTTAGAAGTTGACAGTGGCCCAATTTTAATCCAAGCCGCCGTACCCGTATTGCCCGACGATACCGCAGAAACTCTGCACGCTCGAATTCAGGTGCAAGAGCATAAAATCATGGTAGGCGCGATCGCACTTATTGCGAATTGCCCTACAGTGGCAACTATCCATACTAATGACAGTTGACAGATTTCCCACTCTTGCCTCTTCAGTGATGGTGACTTGCCCGAAGAAGCAACATGATTAGCTAAATGGCTAATCATATATTGGCTAATTGGCCTAATCAGTTAGTCGATAATTTGACTATGCTAGTGTTAGTCAGGCTTCAGTATATATAGTGCCATCTATTATATAAGTATCATGCTCAAAATTTTGGTAATTGAGGACGACGAATTAATCCGGGAAACTCTTCTGCAACTCCTGGAATCTCAAAACTATCGGGTCATTGTGGCCCAAAACGGTCGAGTGGGCGTGCAGATGGCACTTTCAGAAATTCCCGATTTAATTTTGTGCGACGTGCAGATGCCGGAACTCGACGGTTATGAGGTTTTGCGGACTCTACGCCAAAACTCCCTAGCTGCAACAATTCCATTTATTTTTCTCACGGCTCAAGGTGCCAAAGCGGATTTTCGCCGAGGGATGGAATTGGGGGGTGACGATTATTTGACAAAGCCGTTTACTAAGGCAGAATTGCTGGGAGCGATTTCCTCTCGCGTCTTGAAACGACAAACGATTACTCAACCCCTGGCTGTCGCACTCCAGCAAGCAGAAGCCAGACTCAACGATTTAGTAAACGACTCCACCACCTCCAACCCTGTCTGTCCTGAAAAGTTGGCTTTGGAAGCTTTGCTGCGCCGCGCTTTGGCACAAGGTGAGTTTCAGGTATACTATCAGCCCCAGGTAGATATTGCTACCGGACAAATTATCGGTGCAGAAGCTTTGGTGCGCTGGCAAAATCCCGATCGAGGTATAATTTCTCCGATGGAATTTATCCCCCTTGCAGAAGAAACAGGCTTAATTATTCAGATTGGGGAATGGGTGCTGCTTTCAGCTTGCGCTCAAGCCGCCAGTTGGCTGGAAGCTGGGTTTTCGCCCTTCAGAATATCAGTAAATTTGTCGGCCCGACAATTGTCAGACCCCCAACTCAAAACCCGAATTGTCCAAATCCTGGAAACTACTGGCTTGGAGCCTGCTAATTTAGAGCTAGAAATGACTGAAAGTGCTTTGGTAGAAAATGCTACTGTCGCAGGCGCTACTCTCAATCAACTCAAAGCTCTAGGCATTCGGATTGCTGTTGACGACTTCGGTACGGGCTATGCTACTTTAGGGTATCTCAAGCAATTTGCTTTTGACAGTCTAAAGATCGATCGCATTTTTGTCCGCAACGCTAACGAAGACACTCAAAATGCGGCTATCACTACGGCTGTAATCTTACTGGGTCACAGTTTAAACATGACCGTAATTGCTGAAGGGGTGGAAACAGAAGCTGAATTAGCTTTTTTGAGGAAGCACCAGTGCGATATCATGCAGGGCTATCTGTTCAGCCGTCCCCAACCTGCGGCCATATTTGAAAATTTGTTGGTTGCAGACCGGCATTTGTGCGAGTTGCCACTGGCGACAGTATCTAGTCAGGTTATATCTTTTCTACCTCTTTCCGATCGAGAAAAAGCCAAAAACCTCTCAATGTCAGCCGATTTGAGATTTTAAATTTTAGATTTGAGATTCACGAGTTACAGTTGCAATAACTGTCAACACGACTTGGTGCAAGGCTGGCATGGAAAGAATATTAGTTGTTGACGATGAAGCAGACTGTCAAACAGTCTTAGCAATGTACTTGGAAAGCCAAGGATACCGGGTTCAATCCGCCACTTCTGGCATTGAGGCACTCTCGATTTTTGAAAGTGACCCCCCAGATTTGGTAATTTCTGACGTTATGATGCCGGAGATGGACGGCTTTGAGTTTTGTCGCCGTTTGCGAAATACCCGTTTGGGACAGTTAATACCATTTATATTTTTGTCAGGCCAAGGCGAGATAGAATCAAAAGTTGAAGGTCATTCGATCGGAGCTGATGATTATCTAGTCAAACCTTTTCAGTCTGAAGAAATATTAGCTAAGGTCAGAGCGCAGTTAGAACGCTCTCACCGCATTCACGCCGAGATTGTCCGACTGCTTCAAAATTCTACCGTACTGGCGGTGGAGCCAAAAGTTTTGGCAATAGCACCACCACCTGCACCCTTGCCTTTAACGCCAGCAGAGGAAAGAGTTTTTTGGGAAGTTATTCAGGGCTACACCAACAAACAAATTAGCTATCGACTGTTTATTAGCCCCAGAACAGTCCAAGCTCATTTGGGCAGCATTTTCAGCAAGTTACAAATAGAAAATCGGGCTCAGCTTGTAAAATTCGCCCTAGAGAGGGGGTACAAACCCCCTCAAAGTTAGCTACAAAGCTTAATATTTATTTATGCTTTTTAATTAATTAGTCTTGATGATTCAGAATTGCAACTTTATTGCCAAACAAAGCCTATGACCGCATTGATTCCAATTGCTATGTACGGCTGGATTCCCGTCGTTTTATACCTGTTTATAAGGTTTCCCCCGCAGCGAGCAGTCATCATAAGTATGGTTGTAGCGTGGCAGTTTTTACCGCAACTTGATCTACCCATCCCAGGATTACCACCATATACCAAGATGTCAGCAGCTTGCTACGGCGTCTTACTGGGTACTCTTATTTACGATACTGCCAGGTTCACATCTCTTAAGCCTGGTTGGATAGATATACCAATGCTAATTTGCAGTTTCTGCCCCATTATTTCCCAAGTTACTAATGGCGGCAGCCCCCTGTCTCCAACTTTAAACCAAATCGTTACTTGGGGGATGCCTTATCTTTTAGGACGCTTGTATCTCACTAGTTTAGATGGGCTGCGGCAGTTAGCGATCGGAATTTTTGCAGGTGGATTAGCCTACATTCCGTTTACGATAATTGAAGGATTTAGGGGCCCAATTCTGCACCAGATGGTTTACGGCGTCAACGCTTTTGAGGACTGGGGTCAGGCCAGACGTATGGGGGGGTGGAGACCGGTGGTATTCATGCAGCATGGTTTGATGGTGGGGCTGTGGATGATGACTGCTGCTTTAGTGGGATTTTGGTTGTGGCAAACCGGGGCACTCAAGAAGTTTCAGGGCCGCAATATGAAGACTTTGGTAATTGTACTAATTATCGCTTTTTTATTGTGTCGTTCTACAGGTGCCTACAGTTTATTTGCAATGGCGCTAATTGTATTGTTCTGCGCCAAACAGTTTAAAACATCTTTGCCCTTGTTGTTGATCATTGGATATATAATATTTTACCTATATCTAGCTGCATCGGGTCAATTTTCCAGCGCCGAAGTTATTAGCTTCATAACTCAATTATTTGGCGAAGAACGAGCATCTTCTCTGGCGTTTAGATTTCGCAATGAAGAGATATTGGGAGACAAAGCGCGACTACGATTTCTTTTTGGATGGGGTGATTCCGGTGGAAACCGCGTGTATAATGAGTATGGTGATGACGTCTCTGTCACCGATAGCTTGTGGATTATTGCATTTGGTGTGAACGGTGTAGTAGGTTTAGTTAGTTTATTCTCTTCTCTACTAATTCCTGTAGTCGCCTTATGTTTCAAATATCCAGCCAGAACTTGGTCTAACCCGAAAGTCGCGCCAGCGGCGATATTGGGAATAACTTTAGCCATGTATGCGTTTGACAGTGTTTTGAACGCTATGACTAACCCAATTTTTATGCTCATTGCGGGAGGTATATCCGGTCTGGTACTAAAAGCTCCAGAAAATCTTAAGGCGAAGAAAACCAGTTCACCGTCAACTAGACAGTCTTTGAATCCACAAAAATCGATGTAATTTTTCTTGATTAGAGACCAGGTTAAAAATTATCAATTTTTCTTAAAACTCTGTTCTCAATGGTAAAATCAACTACTCTTAGGGATTCTTTACGGTAAATAAATAATTCTTTACAAAATCTTTAAAATTAGGTATTCAACGGGTAGGGTGAACAGGATATACTGAAAAAAGTTTATTCACCAAAACACCCACGTAGTGCAAACACGAATTTGTAGTGTGAATTTTAGTTTAGTACAAAAACTTGAGGTTGATCAAAAATGAAAGTTGTGAACTTATTGAACGTACCCGTTGATAATTTTTCCATAACAGAGCTTTTCGAGAGGCTAGAAGACGGAGGCGGTGTCGTATTTACGCCTAATGTAGACCATTTAATTAAATTGCAGTACGACCGAGACTTTTATGAAGCTTACAATAGCTGTGATTATAGAGTCTGCGATAGTCAAATATTGATGTATGCTTCCAGATTTTTGGGTACTCCTATCCAAGAGAAGATTTCTGGTTCTGACTTGTTTCCAGCATTTTATACCTATCACAAAGACAATGAACATACTAAGATTTTTTTACTAGGAGCAGCGGAAGGAGTTGCGATTCAAGCTCAGGGAAAAATTAATCAAAAAATTGGTCGAAAAATAGTTGTTGCAGCATATTCTCCTTCCTTTGGATTTGAAAAAAATGAAGAGGAGTGTGAAAAAATAATTGACATTATTAATCAATCAGGGGCTACAGTATTGGCGATAGGGGTGGGTGCGCCTAAGCAAGAGAAATGGTTGGTCAAATATAGAGACAAACTGACAAATATAAAAGTCTTTTTGGCTATAGGTGCAACTATTGATTTTGAAGCTGGTTGTAAGGCAAGGTCTCCCAAATGGATGAGCGAAGTCGGAATAGAATGGGCCTACCGACTGTTAAGCGAACCGAGAAGGCTGTGGAAAAGATATTTGATTGACGCTCTGCCTTTTTTGAGATTGATTGTAGAACAAAAATTAGGTAATTATAAAATGCCTTTTTTTGATGGCTAAGCAATCAACAGTCAACAGTCAACAGTCAACAGTCAACAGTCAACAGTCAACAGTCAACAGTCAACAGTCAACAGTATTTTCAGACGGCCCATGACAATTGCTTATTTAGTTAATCAATATCCCAAAGTTAGCCACAGTTTTGTCCGCAGAGAAATTTTGGCAGTAGAGAATTGCGGATTGAAAGTTGCACGTTTTTCAATTCGTTCCTGCGAGTCGGAACTTGTGGACGAAGGAGACAAAAAAGAGCAAGAACAGACCAAGATTGTGTTAGGAGTTGGCATTCTTGGCTTAGTATCGGGTTTGCTGCGGGTGGCGATAACTAGACCGATTCGATTCGTCGAAGCTTTGCGGTTAATGTTTAAAGTAGGTTGGCATTCCGATCGCGGTATTGTACTTCACTTCGCTTATTTTGCAGAAGCTTGTGTGTTATTAAACTGGTTCTCCACCGAGGCAATCAAACACGTTCACGCTCACTTTGGGACGAATTCAACCACAGTAGCGATGTTGTGTCGCGTGCTTGGTGGGCCTACTTACAGTTTCACGGTTCATGGGCCTGAAGAATTCGACAAAGCTACGGTGATTAGCTTTGAAGAAAAAATTAAGCGGGCGACTTTTGTGGCTGCGGTTAGTTCTTTTGGCAAAAGTCAGTTGTATCGGTGGTGCGATCGCGCTTTTTGGCCTAAAATCCATGTAATTCACTGCGGTGTAGATGCTGCATTTTTGGATTTACCCTATGTTCCGGTAACTTCCGAACCTCGTTTGGTTTGTATTGGCCGACTCAGCGAACAAAAAGGTCATTTGCTATTAATCGAAGCTGCGGGTAAGTTGGCTAGTCTTGGTTTGCAGTTTAAGTTAATATTGGTAGGTGATGGGCCGTTGCGATCGGATATTGAAAAGGCGATCGATCAATACGGACTACAAAATCATTTAGAAATTACAGGATGGGCCGATAGCGCTCAAGTTCAGCAGCAGATTTTGGCAGCGCGAGCAATGGTTTTGCCGAGTTTTGCTGAAGGTTTACCCGTGGTAATTATGGAGGCTCTGGCTCTTAGCAGGCCTGTGATTAGCACCTATGTTGCTGGTATCCCGGAGTTGGTGGAGCCGGGAGTTTGCGGTTGGTTGATTCCTGCTGGTTCTGTAGAAGCGTTGGCTGATGCGATGCAGGAGGCTTTGGAAGCGCCTGTGGAACGGTTGGAACAGATGGGGAAGGCGGGGGCTTTGCGGGTTGCTGAGCAGCATGATGTGACTCTGGAAGCGAAGAATTTAGTTGCTCTGTTTCAGGGGGCGATGCCAGATTGTTAGTCACCGAGGACACGGCAATGTCAGTAATCGAGGACACGGCAATGCCGTGTCCCTACCCGAAACTACGAACCTGTTGGCGATTAGAATATTGTGACCAAAAAACTTACAAACGCTGAATCTGCATCTGAATTACCGATCAGCGAATCACTGAAAAATACCCAGCCGCTGACAGATAACTCCCGCCTCACATTAGCACTCAAAGAAAAGCTCAAAAGAGGCATCAACCTCAATGGAGAATTTCATCTGCCTTGTGTGCCGTCGATGTTAGATGATTATCTCAAATTACTGTCAGATTTCTTGAAACTTGTTGGACAAAATCTCGGCAATCCCGAAACTGAAAGTCTGAAAAGATTGCTTGGTAATGCCTTAGCTGAAGGATTCAAACAGTCGCCGCACGCTACTTTGATTGTGTCGTATTTTCCCGCAAATACCCAAACTGGTTTAAGCGGGGGAATTACGATTAATACCAAGATTCAAGTCGAATCTATGGCGGATAAGTATCATAGCTGGCCGCAGATTCGTTCTGAGCCTTTATTTGGTAGTCATCCAGATGCGAAGGTGATGGCGATTGTCGCTGAATTAGGGGAAGCGGGGAAATCACCGATTTTAGATGTTGGTGCGGGGCCTGGGCGCAATAGTCTGCCTTTGGGGAGGTTGGGCTATGCTGTAGATGCGATCGAATTAACACCCATTTTTGCTGAGAAATTGTCAGCCGCAGCCACCGCAGAAAATTTGCCAATTACTGTCACCCAAGGAGATGTTTTAGATCCGTTGTTGAGGATAAAAACATATCGGTATAAGTTAGCCATTGCTACGGAAGTTCTCTCCCATTTTCGTCATACAGAACAAGTGCGTTTGTTCCTCGGTAAAATGTCTGATTCGGTTTTAAGTGGTGGGTTTATTTTATTCAGCACTTTCTTAGCTGTAGATGGATATGAGCCAGATGATATGGCAAAACAAATGTCGGAACAGTCTTGGTCTTATTTGATTACTAGACAGGAATTATCAGAGGCGATTGAGGGTTTACCTTTGGAAATTGTATCTGATGAATCGGTAATTGAATATGAACAAAAGCATTTGCCGAAGGAAGCTTGGCCGCCGACAACTTGGTTTCTGAGTTGGGCTAGTGGCCGTGATTTATTTCCGATACAGGAAACACCGCCAATGCAGTTGCGATGGATTTTGGTTAAGCGTTTGTAGAAAAGGAGTGATTTAAAAATGGATAAATCTTATAGATTAACATAAAATAGCTTTTGAACTCTATGAATCTTATCACGTTGAAATTTATCTGATTTAAACCTCCATGTTTCATGATACAAATCTTCGGATGATAATTGTATTTCTTCTATATGGCATCCATTTTGATTCCAAAACTTAAAAAACTGTTGAATTCTATTCTGTAAATCTGTAGGACTAACACAAAGAAAATAATTGATTCCTGACTGACTTTCTCTAATGGTATTAGCTAAATTATTAATTTCAAATCCTGTAACATCTAATATATTTGAAAATATATGTAACTTTATGTTTTTATTTGATGTATGTAAATCATCTTTATTTAAGTATTGAAGCTGTTTGTTGATTGATTTAATATTTATATGTGAATCTAAGCTCAAATGATTGATATGTAAAATGCCACGAATTAAAGCTATTTCAGAAGGTTCAATTAGTGTAATTGTATCTATTGTTATATTTCGCAAAAGATTATTCTGTGTTAAATAATCAAGCAAGCAAATTGTTCCTAATGCTTGTCCAGACCCATAATCAATTATTTCTATATTTACATCTATTTGCAATTGAGTTGAATCACTAAATAATTTATCTAACAAGTATAGTAATTTATAGTAATGAGAACCGCCATAAAATGCAAAATACGTTAAAAGAGTATTTTCTTCAGATAAAATAGCTAAACCATGTGCCATTTTGTTCCAATAATATCCCCAATCCTTACGTGGTATTTGAGAACGAAAAGTATCAACATTGTATTCATATATTGACCAGAAATTTTTTGATATGGAAAATAAATTTTTTGCATATAAAGTATTCTTTTCTGTTTTATTAAAAATTTTCTTTTTGGGTTTTTTGATTTCCGCCAAAGAAGAATTATTTTCTTGTTCAATGGTTGTTTTTGAGTCATTTTTATTGTCGATTAATTGTAAAACTTGTCTCTCTTGAATTGCAGAATTAACAAGTAAATTTTGCAGATTTTCTCGCTGTGTATTTAGAGATTTAATCTCTTCTTTAAGCCGATCAAATTCTACAACAATCGACTTATATTCTGCTTCAATTGTTAGTTTTGATTTAGTTTTACTATTAATTGCTTGTACAAGTTCTTTCTTTTGATTTTTCAGACTTAAAATCTGATTTTCAACACTTTTTAAGTTTTCGGTATGGCTGTGGGTGTTTTTAAGTTCTCGTTCAGATTTCTTGGTTAAAACGAACGCACTACTAATGGTGCTAATTGTTGCTATACCGCCTATAATCGTGCTTTTAGTAACATTTTTTTCTACTACTATACCTAACCCAAAAGCAATACTAAAACTTAATGTTCCTAGTAAAAATACATTTTTCATAATTTGATTAATTTTTGTTTTCTTTATTTTAAACTGGTTTTATAACCCTAAAAGTTAGATTGATTCTGGGTTCGACAAACTTAGCAGTTTTAGCTATCTGATGTTTCCAGAAGTGCTGCGTTTCACCTTTCATCAATAGTAAACTACCTTTGGGCAAATCCAGATTAACTTTGTAGTTTTCTGATATTTTATGTTTTAAGGAAAATCGGCGAGTTCCTCCAAGGCTAATTGAGGCTATAATAGGATTTTCACCTAGTTCTGGCTCGTCATCGCTATGCCATGAAACGCTATCTTGACCATGACGATATAGATTGAGAAGAACGCTATTAAAAGTAACTTCTGATATCTCTTCAGTTTTTGATTTAATTAATGTTAGTGTGGGAGTCCAAGCTTCGGGATGTTGTTCTATACGGGAATATATATAGGATTTTCCTTCGTCTCCATACCAAGCTGTAAGTCTGGGTAAAGGTATCTTTTTTCCATAAATATGAATGATATCTTTTTTCCATTTAACACTAGAATATAAATCCGAAAAAAGCCGATCGCTCTCTTGGATGCTAAACACATTAGGATAGAATATAACTTCCCCATCAGTATCAACGACCAGTTTTTTTTCTGTCTTGAAATTGTTTAAGGGAAAGGCTTCTTTAACCAATTCTTCATTAAGTTCAACGGGGATTTTCATGGTTCATGGTTCCTGACTATGGTATAGCCACACTCCGACTCCTCGAAACCGGGTTTTTCATGAGTTAAAGGCTCTGATGCAGTATCTCGGTAAAAAAACCCGGTTTTTGACTACTCGTAAAGTTTCACTTAGCACAATTATTCCCAAATTGACAGCTAGCCACAGACATATTTATATACTTCCGACTGTAGGGGGATGCTTTAGCTCGTTAATTAGGTGATGCTTGGCATTAAGGGTCGAAAACAGAAACTATACATGAGCCGATCGCGCGCCAACTCAATTATGCGAACCCGCACCTGAACGAGGAATATACTATGTATCAAAACTGGCCAATAACTTCACAACTGTATAATATCAGCGACTGGCTAGCCCAAGTGCCAGCAGAGCGGACGCTCAACACCGCAGAAGACGCGGCACTCTTGTATTCTGGGCCACAATTTTTTATCGCCTTAATCGCAGGAGTAGTGCTGGCTTTCGCCTTCCAACTTCTGTTGACCAACTTATCAGTAGCAGCAGGCCTTTCCTACATGGGAAATCAATCCCACGAGAGTTCCCATTCTCACAGCGATAGCCCCCCAGTGCGACACATCGGTAAAAAAGTAGGAACTTGGACGCTAATCACCGTTACCATCGCCCTATTCTTCGCCTGCTTGCTAGCAGTTAAACTGAGTTTGATTAGCAGCCCCGGTTTAGGTGCGATCGTCGGTTTAGTCGTGTGGGGTACCTACTTCTGTATGCTGGTGTGGGTGAGCTCCACCACCGTTGGTTCTTTGATCGGTTCCGTCGTCAACACCGCAACATCAGGCTTTCAAGCGATTTTTGGTACCGCAGCCGCCGCCCTGGGCGCTAAAGCAGCCAGCAATCAAGTGGTGGCCACAGCCAAAGCAGCAGCAGCAGCAGTGGGCCATGAGCTCGGTAGCGCGATCGACCCTACAAGTCTGCGGGAAAACGTCGAAGACTATCTTCAAAGCCTGAAACCGCCTGAATTAGACATCAAAGGGATGCGGAGTGAATTTGAAAAGTTGCTCAATGATCCGCAACTCAAATCGATTGCGGGCGAAAATTTGCCAAATCTCGATCGACAAACCCTCGTAGAATTAGTCAGTTCGCGATCGGACCTATCAAAACGCGATGTCAACCGCATTGTAGATCAACTCCAAGATGCTTGGAAACAAGTCGGAAAACAAGGACAGCCAACAGACGGTATCGCTGAATTAGTAGAATATTTCAAATCGGCAAAATCGGGAGAATTGCTCTCAGATAAATTGACAAGTAGGGTAGAAAAAGCCCTCAGCAATCTGGGCGGTCAAACTCCAGGACAAAACCCCACAATGATGTCCCAAGCAACGACAATGGGAGTTAATGCTTTAATGGGAATAGTTTTGGGACGCACAGATATTTCTGATTTTGATGTGGAAAAAGTAGTAGGTCAGCTAAAAACAGCCAAAGATAAAGTTAGCCAGCAAACTGATAAAATTAGCGCTCAAGTCAAAGGCGAACCGGAAACTTACAGTTCCATTCACGCCGACGTAGAAAACTACTTGCTGAATGCTTATTCCTGGCAAATGAACCCGCAAACTATCGAGCGCGAGTTTCGAGAAGTGATCTACGATCCCAGCGCCGATCCGGGAACAGTTCGCCGCGAATTAGAAAAACTCAAGCAGTCAAAGTTTGCAG
>Ga0209591_10006711_pt1 | contig 12750 bp, 16 predicted proteins | sample MAT01_FD_187207 | JGI IMG/M metagenome (GOLD analysis project Ga0209591, IMG submission 187207) | Freshwater microbial communities from Lake Fryxell liftoff mats and glacier meltwater in Antarctica - MAT-01 (SPAdes) (version 2) | ecosystem: Environmental > Aquatic > Freshwater > Ice > Liftoff...
AAGCGGTTTTCTAGTTCCCTCACCAGCGTTCCTTCATCCGCTTGCATTGCGATCCACTGGATAAATCGAGCGGTAAAACCAGAGAGGTGATCGCGCACCGCTTCCAGCTTCGCCAGCGCCGCTATTTTTTCATCGCTGACGACAAATTCAAAAATGTTGTCGGCTTCTTCGCTGGTTGTCTGGGTGATTTCAAGAATTTTGCTGCTCTCCTTTTAAGGCTGACCATCGCGTCGATTGGCAACGGTCAGCCTGATTGCGATAGAGTTTCTCAGAACGTTCTGCTGCTAATCGCCGTATTCGTTGCCACAATAGGCGCAAAAGTCCGAATTATCGTTGCCTTTACGACCACAAACGTAGCAGAACCTACCCGCTTGGGGCGGCTTCTGGTCACTCTCCGCGCTATCAATATCCAGATCGCCCACACGAAACAGACCAATCACAGTATCAAAGGCCACATCATAGGGGCTAAGACGTTCCTTGATCTGGATAATAGTCCCCAAAGTCCCCGCCTTAATCACAACATCCATGTCCTTTAGACTTTGCAGGTCTTTCTTTGCGACCACACGTTCGCCGAGTTCATACTCGAAGTCAGACACATCAAAGTCGTCTTCGTCATCGTCAATCTCTGGCAGATCGGGGTGAAGTCTTTCGATAGCGGCTTCAAACGCCATATCGAAAGCATCCGTATTGGAAACATACTCTCCCGCGACACCGGCGAGGCGCTCAAGGTCTTCATCTGTCAGACTGGATAGGTCAATGTTGACCATTTCGGCAATATCTTCGCGGGTGTAAGACCGGACGACGAAATACTTCTCATCTTCCGGCATTTCTTCGGTGGATATTTCTGGATACCCACCCGCAAGGGCTAGTAACCAATGGGACATATTGTGGTAGGTCAGACCTTCGAGCGATTCAGGCTCGTTGTGACCGAGAGCGACCATAGCTTTGCGGAGGACTTGTTGTGCAAATTCTTGTTTGTTCATGTCGTTTCCTTATTGTCAGGTTAGAGGTTTACTGATAGGGATGGTTTAGCTAGAACTACTCGTCGTCGCCGTTAAAGAGGGAGCCGTGCGCGTCCCAGAAGTCGCTCTGGATGGAATCGTCATCGTCGTAGTCGTCTTCGTCGTCGGTCACGTCGAACTCCAGCTCGCGCAGGCGCTCGCCGGAGACACCCAACTCGCGCAGCAGGCGCTCAGTACGCTCCGCTGCACCTCGCCAGTCGATCATACTGTCTGCGGTGTTGGACTTCTCGTAGAAGGCGTTGGAATATGCGCGTTCCAGTTCGGCGATCAGCTTTAAGTTGTCCCCACGCTCATCAAATCGCCGTTTAATGTCGCCAATAGTGTCACGAAGGGAAAGGTTTTCGCGTCCTTCGGCTACCAGCCCAACATATTCAGCAACTTCCATCAGCGCTTGGAAAGCATCTTCGTCGCTAGTCGCCTCCGGCATTTCTTCACTGGCGACTTCCGGTCTACCGTCAGCCATCATGAGAAGCCAGATCGCCATGTGCTGAGTGGTCATACCTTCAAGGACTTCTTCTTCCGTACCGAGTGCGATCATGGTGTTTTTCAGGGCTTGTAGTGCAAATTGTTGTTTGTTCATGTTCGTGTTTTCCTTCTTAGAAGTTTGCTTATAGTAAGCTAGACTGTTCGGCGGCATCCCAACGTTGGGGCGCGACTTGTACGGACGAGGGCAGGGTGTTTTAGCGCCATCCCTGCCCGTAATCCGTGCTATTCGTCCTCGTCCTCAAAGAGGATTTGCCTCTCCCCAACATGCGATCAGTTTGCGAACGCGCTCCAGAACCCCAAATGGGCTTGTGGCTTCCAACCCCTCTACTCCGGCGTTGTTCAAGTCACGGTGAATCGCCGTGAAAGTGTCGTATAGATCTTTCTCGTTGCTCCAATGGAAATTTATCTCCGCTTGCATCTGTGTGTGTAGGTGGATGTGCAACTGGACTTCGGAGACGAGACTGGCTTGCCCGTTACTATGCGCCCACCAGTCTCCCGATTCGTCTTTTTCCCCGATCACCCAATACGAATCCCGACCAGTCGCCTTTTAGCAAGGCGAGATGGTTTTTGCCGATTACAGTCCCGCGTGTACTAACTCTCATTGAATCACTTCCAATTCTGTTGGGAACATGCTGTATTCCTCGGTCTGAGAGAAGATAACGGTGACGGTGTGGATCGTGTCTTTGATGATGCTCACGCCCGATACAATCCCCTTGCGCCCAAGCAGGGCAGCGGGAAGGTCTTCACCTACGCGGATCACAACTACTCGCTCATTCATTTCAATCATGGCTGTTTGGCTCTCCCTAACTTAACGATTCAACGCAGCGCTGGATGATGGCTTGTGCCATCTTGGGCGCTACGGCGTTACCAATTTGTTTGACGCGCTGCCGTTTGTTACCTGTGATGATGTAATCATCCTCAAACGACATGCCGAGTTTCAGTTCCTTCGGCTCCAACATGCGGAAGCCGCAGTTTTGAACCGTGTCCGATGGGTCAACGAGCGCGTGACGATCAACACCCGTAATCGTGTCCAGAGGTTCATCGGTTGTCTTATATCCAGCCTGACCGTAGTAGGTCATGATGAACTGAGGCGGCATCACCAAGTCGTGACGGTTATCACCCGTGATGCAGGGCATCGGGTCGCTGATTTCATCATGAGCTGAGTTTCTGGTGTAATAGCTCATCAGAAACGGAGGGATGGCGAGCGCCTGTGTCTGGTGTCCTGTCTGTGTCATGGCTGGCTGCGATAAGTCACGGACGCGACTGCTATGATCGCCACCCGAATAGGCGGTATCTGCTAGGAACGCTTTGTCTGCATACTTCCTGATTCCGGCCTCAATCCGTTGGAGCGTGGACTCCTTAATTGGCGTTTTGCGTTCGCAGATCAACGGCGTGGGCAAAGACCAATCTATGACCTCTGATGCAGCGTGGCGATGTGGTACAACCTCGTTGCGGCAGGTTGTACAGCGGTAAAGGTACTGACGGGTCTTTCCGTAGCGACCCCACGCAATTTCGGGTCGCTTCCACCATTGATAAGCAGGGTGTTCTTCCGCACAGTGCGGACAATAGGCCAGCGGTTGGAAGTTAAGGTTAGGCGCTTTGTTGCCCTTCAGCCAGAAGACCGCGTAATAGCGATCACGGCTTTGAGGCACACCGAAGAACTGAGCATTGAGATAGAGTTCCTTGCACTCGTAGCCCAGATTCATGATCGACTGTTTCCATACGGCGTAGTGCTGCCAGTGCCGCACATCCACTACGTTCTCGACTAGGAGAATCGGGTTACGGTGATGCTCCGCAAACTCGTAAACTTCGCGCATTGTTGCTCTGGATTTTTCTTCTTCTGAGTCAACCGCGTTGTTGCCCCATAAATCCAGTTGCCCCAGATTCTTCCGGCGTTTACCTTTTGCTAGAGAATGGTTCGTGCAGCTTGGGCTTGCCCAAAAAATATCTGTGTAGGGATACTGAGAGGGAAGCACGGTACGGATGTCCACGCAATCATGAAGTGTTTCGGGGTGGTTTGCGTTGTGGCTTTCAATGGCGATAGGCCAATGATTCACCGCGTAGATAACTCTAACCCCCGCATCTACAGCGCCAGTGGATGAGCCACCAGCACCGCAAAACAGGTCGATCATGGTTATGTCTTGGGTCATTTACGGCTGACCATCACGCCATACGCAAAGTTGATTGCGTAGCTTGGCTCTTGGTCAACACGGGAGATGATGACGTGACGACCTTGCTCGTCACGAATGTAGGTCAACCCGCCGTTTCGCTCGATGCTGTAACCAGCATCCAATAGTTCCTTCTCGGCTACTGTGGTGTCTTCGGGCATTGGCTGTTTTTTCTTTCGTTTAGACAGATCGAGTACAGGAAAAGGGAAGTCGGCGGAAATTAGGAACGAGCTGCGACCCATGCGTCGGCGTAGTCACTCCAAATGTCATCTTGAGGATTGTCTGACTTTTCGTTCTTTTTGAGCGCTTTGATGATGTGGGCTTCTAAGTCGTGAACGCCACTTACGGCATTACTGCTCTCGTCGCCCGTCTCGAACTGACCATCTTTAAAGACATCAATGTGCCTAATTGCGATGGGGCGATCAGAGTAGGTAGTGTAGTTATACGAGTTGTTATCGTATGTCGAGTCACGGACGACCAAGATGGTTGTTAGTTCTTGCTCAACCCATAGCGCGGTGCTGGCAGCTTCCAGAGTCGCAATCATCTCAGACATAGGGACGGAGTGACCGTCTTTGAGGTTTTTAACGATCTGGCCTAACGTAGCTGCGAGTTCTTCATTCATGGCTGTTTTTCCTTTATTCAATACGGTTATCGTAACGCAAAAGGAGGTCTGACATTAGACCCCCTATGTAGATTACCTAACATCTAAAACATCGAGAGTTGGACGAATACCTCTTTGACGGGTGGTTCACTTAACGCCATCTCAATTAAGGACATGGCGGTAGGTTCTGGTTCAACTTCTCCGCACGGTGCGGAGAAGGAATCGAACCAATCAATTTCAACGACTGCGAGTTCCTCATCCACTTCCCACATGGCATCATTCCCAAACTCACGCTTGTTGATTTCCTCGAAGGCGGCAGCTAAGTCAATCTTCACGCGCACACCCGATTCCAGTTCCTTCTGAATGTCGCCACCCATATTCGTGGCTGACTGGATGGCGGCTGACTTGCCATTTACCACGTCAGCGCCTTTCATCTTACGGGCGATCAACCCAATCGCGTCTTCCTGCAACGTGTCACGATAGTACATATAGATGACCTTGCACGGCATGACCTGGTTGATACGGCGGCTGCGGCCTTTGGCCTGAATCAGAGTAAACAACTTGTACTCTGGCTCAAAGAAGATGAGTAGCGAGAACTTCAACAGATCAAGGCCAGTCTCAACTAACTTAGGGTTAGTGATAAGGACATTCATGCCCTGATCTCCGTGATCCATAATCCACTGTTCGCGCAGTTCGCGCTTCACTTCATCGGAATCCAAGATGTGGACATTGGCCTCAGCAATTTCTTGCGTGATGATCGCTTGGATGCGTTCTCTGTAATCGCGCTTGCCCGTTTGCTGGACATAGATGCCGACGCCCTGACCCGGATGGCTCGCCAGCCACTTACGGACTTCATCCACCAATCCTTGTTCTTTCGGCAGGATGCTGTTGGTGTAATACGTCTGGGCATCCAGCGTGGTTACGAGGCGTTCTTCAATACCGATGACCTGATTGGTACGCAGATCACGTTCCTTAACGCGCCAGATGACGGGCAGTTCCTTGTAGCAAGTATCGGGGTATTGGGCTAGGGCGTGGAAGTAAGCGGAGCCGAAACCGTGTTCGCCTTGTTTCGAGGATTCAACGAGGACGCTGTGCATGAAGTCCCATTCATGGGTGTAATGACGCAGCACGTCTTCTGGAAGATCGTAGCCGATGGTCACTTCTTCAAACGGCGGTAGGGCTTTACCCATGTCCACTTGCTCTAAGAAGACAGAGAAGGGTAGGGTACTGACAGGCATGAACGGGGTTGTACCTGCCGCAAGTTTTGCGGGGGAAGCCTTGCGCTTCACGCCGGTGTAAGAGCCGTTGGAGTATGAGTCGCGTTCCTCAATGACGCGCTCCATCACGCCCATGTCGTAGCCCCAACTTTGAATTCCGGCAGGCGTCCAAGGATAACGCTTAAGAAGCGAAGGGTCGCACAGGATAGCGAAAGGATAGACCGAATCAGCGTACCCGTTGAAGATACTCCCCGTCATAAAGACGCAGCGATCAGCGCAACGAACTTCTTTGACCATAGAGCTGCCAACGTCAGACGTTAAGCCCTTACCTTCATGGGCTTCGTCCTCAATCATGATGGCGATGCGCCCTTTGTAGTAGCGCTCGATCACGCGCCACATCGGGCCGCGCACGTTCTTGATAGGACGACGACCTTTGCCCGGAATGACAGGCTCAAAGTTCATCGTGTACGATGCCTTGAGACGCCCTTCTTGCCATAGCGCGTTGCTACGGTGATTCGCAGAGCGATAAACGGGTTTGCCGTTCTCGTAACCCATGAACTCATCACCTTCGGTGAAGGTCTGGTTGGTGACTTCTTCAGGCCACACGCTCAGGACATTTCCGTCAGCGTCTTTCTTGGTGACGCGCACTCCAGTGACTGGACAGATGATGTGCTTATCAATGACAAGCTCGCCCAGTTCTTTGTCCCAGTAGTGGCGTTTTTCAGTGAATGCGGGTGCGTTCCCGTCGCCAAACTTCACGGCGTTCTTATCCGCAATCACGATCACAAGGCCAGTCGGATTCGCTTCGGCAAAATTCATCGCTTGGCGCATCGTGACCAGCGGGTCTTTCTTCAATGTGATCTTGAATACGCGGCAGTGGGGCAGTTGGTTTTCCGCCTCGCGTGTCCACTTGTTGACCAGATGACCAGGAGCGCGAACATACGCAACTTGTCCCGGCTTGAAACAACCATCACGGTATAAAGCCTCAATGGTTGCCAGCCCGATGGTCGTGTTGTGCGTCACAATATAGTCGTCTGTTACATACAGATGGCGAGGGCTATCTACCATGATGCACTGTGCAGGCTTGACCCCTACGTATTCAACACTCTGGATTGCGCGGGTCGGTTGGTATTTCTCGCCGGAGCGGTATTTCTCAGCCTTCCGTGACAGCGCGAAGGGGTTTATATGACGGGGCAGTACAATGTTGAGGCGGTACGACAGCTTTCCTTGCCGACGCTCTCCGTTATGCGTGTAGTAGGTGTGTCTGCTTTTTAGGCTAACATGCCCACCAAGAGATTGCGCGAGTTCACGGACTTGGTATGCGAGCCGCTCGGATATGGTGGTGTATTCAGCATATCCACTCCCAACAGAGCCATCAGTATCTAACAAGCCCCGAAGGAGCGCGATACGATTTTCCACGCTGTTGTACAGATACTCGGCGGGGATAAATTTATCGGCGCTACCAACTCCCACAAGCCCCAATTGGCGCAACGCCTTAGTTATGACACTCGGCGCGAATGTCCCTTTTTCAGTACGAGTCGTGCCGCCGCATGTGATACGGTAGTCGTATGCCTGTGCGTAAGAAATGCTTGCTCCGTCCGGCAGAACACCACGAACACGCTCTACCATCTCGGAATCTCCTGTAGAGAACATTATCCCGGCATTAGTTAGGCCGCCATCCCCCAGCAACGCTCCTAATAGGTATGGGTGTAGCGGTAGCGATTGCTCCGCAAACTCCACTGGTTCAACCATCGGAATGTAATGTTTGACACCCCCGTCTTGCAGGTGCATGTCTTTAGCTAAATCCTGTAATGCCATAACTCGCGCAGGATTGCCGCGCCATTTGCGAATCTTAGTGTTCACTTCCCATAGATGTTCCCCGCATGTTTCGGTTGAACTCCCATCGGTCATGGTCACGCGATAAATGGCTTTCTCACCCTGTGGGTACACGCCTGTCACTGCGGTGGGCTTGCCATCAACCCCGATCACTTTGTCTCCAAGGCGAATATCCCGCATTAGCTTCCATCCGGCAGGTGTGAGGATGTTTGCGTCTAACGGCTGCGCTTTTCCCGATCCGGTTTCCCCAATGAACATCCCGCGCTTATACCGGCTGCTCTCCAAGATGGTGAGCATCGCGGCGATGGTGTGCTGCTGCGCGGGATACAACGGGAATTTGCCCATGACTTTCTGGGGGCGAATCAACGGAAGCCAGCGCTTTTTGTTCGGCTCCTGAGTCATTGGTGCGCTCAGATCGTACAGCGGCGGGAAGCGGTTCGCGGCGATTTCATAGAGCTGGTCGCCGTAACCCTCAAGGAACTTCGCCATGTCTTCATCACTGCTTGCGTCCAGCACATAACCGTCTGTGTGCAGAACTGTGATGTAAATCTTGGCACGAGTGCGGAAGGTGGTGGTCGTCTTGCCTTCTTCTTCTTTGACTGACTTATCTTCAGTCATCGACGTGATGGCACGGATGACACCTGCGCCGTGATCGGTTGTGATCCGTGCGCCGTTCAACCCGCCGGCTGCCATGATGGAGACCAGATGCCCAAAGCGCATCTGCATGGCTGGCTTCAGCTTGAAGTCGGGGATAGGGCGTTGGGTCGCCAAGTAGTACGCGGCTGTGTCTTCTGCACCGAAGCGGTTCAAGTGCTTGAGGACTTCAAGATGATCGGGGCGAACACTGGTAAAGTAAATATTCTCGTCTGAAAATTCAGGCGCGGGAATAACATACTGACCAGCTTCGGCATCTATGATGGAGGGGATGAAATGGGGCATAGCGGCCTGCTGTACGAGCGCGTTGGCGCGTGACTTGGCGTTATGAGCCTTGCGACTCACGCGGCACACAATGAGTGTTTGGAAGCGTCCCGCTTCCATGTGAAACTCAGGGAACACATACATATCCGCCTGATCGGTATGCTCTGTGATGTTTAGGGCGAGGTCGGGCGAGATGTGTGCGGCATAGGACACGAACAGCACATAAGCGCCTTCCTGCATCCACTTCCACGACTCAGCCAACATACCCAATTCGCTACGACGACGACGCATAAGGTCATCGCCATAAGGTGGGTTGATAAACTCGAACTGGAAAGCGCGTGGTGTGATGCTGAGTTCGTAAATGTCGCCACAACGGGTATTCATCTCGCCGAAAAAGCGCTCACAGCTAAGGACGCGGTTGGCTTCAATCTCGTTAGCGTAAGCGGTCATGCCCAGAGTGTCGGAAAAGAACTTCAGGGCGTGGCCTCGACCAGCGGTAGGGTCAATAGCGCGTGTGCCTGCTGGTGCAGGCTGGAACATACGCGCAATCGCGCCAATGTAGGACGTGTCGCCCTCTAGGTTTGGGTCGCCGGACGGTACGCGGGGGTTGGCGATGCCGAAAGGGGTAGCGTAGTACCCCATGTTTACGATACTTTCTTGACGAGCCATTATTGCACCTCCGCTATGCTAAGGACACCGGACGAAACCGCTTCGCTAACCAAGTCATTCCAACGTGAGATAAGTTTGATCGCGTACACAGTGACGCCTTTGCACTCCACCTTTTCAATGAGATGGTTGGCAAAGCCCGTTTGATAGCACCAGTTCAACCACTTGGGGTCATCTTCAATCCAGACCTTCAGCGCGGCTTTGACCCGCAGCCCAACGGCGCGGATTTCGTCTTCGCCGGGGATGACCAGAAGATAGGCGTAGTCTGATTCGTGATTGATGGTGGTTAGCTGCTCATTCATGATGATGAAATGCGAATGGCGCAACATGGTGATGTAATGCTTGGCTACGGTGAACTTATAGCCCTTCGTGATGACTTTATCTTTACTCCCGTAGAGGGGTTGCTGGTTGTACGCAGCCAGTTCGACCCACTCAAGCTGATTGCCTAAAGAGAAAGTGGCGCGGATAGCATTAACGCGGTCAAAAGTATCCACAATAGAATAGAGAAGGGGGACTTTGAATGTCGTAAAGCCTTCTTCTGGTTTCATGGGATTGTTGAGTTTGTCAAACGAATGGAGCGCATAAGCGGTGACAGGGACGGAGATGGACTCGTCGCCCTTTTTGTTGGTGGTAGACAGTCTTCCGTACCAACCGTGCGTGATTCGTGGGTTATTCTTATTCATGGCTGTGGCTCCTGATCGGCAACAAAAAGAGCCTTAATACAGGGCTTGCGCGGCTGTATCATGGCTGTTTATTACCTAACTAAATTGTATGGTTAAAAGGGGTTTTGAGGGAGAGACCCTAAATGAAAACGACCTCCTGAGAGGTCGTTCTATTCCGCACCGTGCGGAGAAATTAACGGTAAGCGATGCTAGGCTCGCCCAGATTGATGCACCCGTCAGCGCGGGTTATACACTCGCAGCGCTGGATAAACTCTGGCGTGACCATGTAAAGAGTTGTGATCCGTTCCCCATCGACGGGTCGCACGAACAGATAGAATTGGCCATCAATGAATTTCTCATCTTTGGCTGTTTGGTCATCTACAAACTGTTGGCGCATAGCATCAATGGGCTTCACGGCTGTTTCCTTCTATAAAAGAAAAGAGGGGAGTCGCCTCCCCCCAGAAAGATCAGAACGGGATGTCGTCTTTACTTTTGGAGTCCGGGCCGTCCCATCCGGCTTCGCCTTCCAGTCCACCATCAGCCCCAACACCATCACGAGCGCGATTGCTGGACACGAGGGTGAGTTTATCGACTGTCACCTTGAGAGACGCGGCAGCTTGGCCTTGTTTGTTGAGGTACGCCTCGACTTCGACTTGTCCCGTCACTAGGACGAGATCGCCTTTGCGGACATACTTTGCGACAACGTTCTCAGCAAGTGCGCCCCATGCCACAATTTTGAACCATGTGGTCTTTTCTTGCTTTTCGCCAGCCGCATTTTTCCATGTTTCAGTGTGTGCGACTGAGAAATCAGCGACACCTTTACCAGTGGGCAAACAACGAAGTTCAGCATCTCCACCAACGCGACCTAAGACCGTGATTTGTGCGAAAGTACCCATTATGGCTGTTCTCCTGATTAGTATTACTACATTATGACAGAGTTGGAGGGTGGTTATAAGCCACCCTCAAGCGGAAACTATTCGCCGCCTGATCTCACGATGGCAAGCGCGAATAGGACGACGGCGAGCCATAAGAAGAAGCAATCGAGTGCCATTAGGCTACGAAGCCTGCTGGCGCTGCGAGTTCACGGCGACACCATAGGACATTACGTGCCGCCTGAGCCAAGCCGACCACGCAATACTGAAAGCGGTCTGATTCATAGCGATAGTCGGCAGATTCCAGCTTGTGCAACTCGTAAGATTCAAGTTCGGTGATGTGATCGCAAAGGGCATCTGCTGCCGCGATGCGTAGGCTATCACTGGCGTCCTCGTCTTCAAACATCTCAAGGAGCAACCATGCGTGATATTGCTGTGTTAGGAAGCGGTACATAGCGAATGTGTCCACCATCCTGCAGGCAGGAGCCAAGAAAGAGTCGTAGATGTTGAGTTTTTGCTTTCTCATCTTATCCCGCCTTCATGCGTTCAGCGCGTTCTTTGCGAACATAATCAATGGCGTCGTCTTGGGTGCTGCATACGCCTATCTGTGTGTACCAGTCGCAGCGCCCGATAGCAGCTTCCACAATGCTTGGGTTGAGTCTCTTTGATGTCGTGCGAACAATTTGCAAACCCCAGAGGGTCTCCACTATGAAGTAGAGGGTCTTTTTTTGGTTCATGGCTGTTTTGCTCTCCTAGTTCATTTTTCCGCACCGTGCGGAGGGTTAACAGGGCATCGCGTTGGCTGTACAAGACCGCCAGATCGGGGCTTCTTCTGGACTGGTAGCCAGCTTATACAGGTAGAGGACAAGACCGATGAGAATCAGAACAATGGCTGCTTTTTTCATGGCTGTTTTACTCCTGAAAGGGCGGGGAGATTCCCGTCCAAGAACTAGCTGTGTCTATCTGCTGAATGGCGATGGGTTATTCAGGTCAAAGATGCTCATATCACTAGGGCGGGAGCCATGACCACGCCAGTCGTAACGCTCGGCAGCGCGGAGGTCGGCTTCGTTGTCAGTCCACCAGTACGAGCCGGCGGCTGTTTCTTCTGGCCCGACTTCCTGTTCGCTCTGGACAGCAAGGACGATGGTGCGCCAAAAGGTGGTACGCATCAGCAGCCCAACAACCAGTGAGGCATCTTGGGCGCTGATGCGTGTTTTTTGCTCTAACATCTCTCCGAGCGTGATGGTCAAAGCGATTACGAGTGGGTCTCTCATCCGATTTTTCTTCTCCGCGCTGTGCGATGTAGACAGCAATGCTTTCGCGTCTGCGATTTTCAGCCGCTCGACTTGCTCGTTGTCCACGCGGACAACAACCCACTCGCCGGAGAACGCGGAGACCTCAAGTTGCAGATCGACTTCATCGGCATGGACTTTGTAACGGGGTGCTAAAATGGCTCTCAGAGGCGTATCCATATCGGAATGCTCGGTGGAAGTCAGGGATTTCATGGCTGTTTTACTCCTGAAAGGTCGGGGTTATTCGAGTGAGCCAAATGAGGCCGCGAGGGGCTGCGGCCCTACATTGTTAAACGGGCTGCTGCGTGGTGAGAAATTCGTGAATGTCGGTTGGGTTAAACACGCACATTTTGCCCACCGTTCCAAGTTGGAATCTAACCGCAACATGGCGAGTTCCGATGTAAACAACTTCGCAGGCTGTCCTCGCAGGGACAACACCAATATCGACAATGGCGAATAACCGCTGGAGCGTCCGAACTTCGATTTTGCCTGTGTCGATGCCTGCGACATCGTAGCTGCCGTTCATCTCTTCCATAGAGGTTAGCAACGGCTGGCGAGCATGGGTTTTCCGCCATGCTGCTAGCCGTGTAGCATCCAAAGGAACGATCTTGCCTTTAGCTTCAAGGCGCTCCCATCGCTCTACGTCGGATAGATAAAACCAAGACACTTCAATTATTGGCATTTCGTTCTCCTAGATTTGGTTAACAATTAGCCGCTTCATCCATAAAAGCGGCTGAACCTTCCCCGCACAGTGCGGAGGGGTTAACGTGCCGGCGTTGAGAAGCCCTGTGCGGCAAATGCCGCCAACACCTTATCCTGAACCTGCTGGTATACGGCGATAAGTCCTTCGTCGTCGCCGATACTTTTGGTCTTTAACCGCAGAGTGGCGTTGGTGAGCGCAGTGATGATGCAAGCGGCTTCCAGAGAATCGACCTTGAGCGTGAATATTCTGGGGGCAGCGACTTTGATGGGTTCAGGCTCGACCATTTCAGGGAGATGGTGTTCGTAAA
>Ga0209591_10006720_pt1 | contig 12739 bp, 11 predicted proteins | sample MAT01_FD_187207 | JGI IMG/M metagenome (GOLD analysis project Ga0209591, IMG submission 187207) | Freshwater microbial communities from Lake Fryxell liftoff mats and glacier meltwater in Antarctica - MAT-01 (SPAdes) (version 2) | ecosystem: Environmental > Aquatic > Freshwater > Ice > Liftoff...
CGGCCGGACATTGACATCGCCGACCTCGCCGCCTTGGAGAACCTGCTTGAAACCACTGGATTCGACGTCCTCGTCAACGGCACCGGTCTGACCAATGTCGACCGCTGTGAGTCCGCCCGCAACGAGGCCACCACGGTCAACGCTCTCGCCCCCGGCGTGATGGCCCGCGCCGCCGCCGCAAAAAACGCACGCTTCATCCACATCAGCACCGACTACGTTTTCGACGGGGAGAAAAAATCGCCGTATACTGAGGATGACGCCGCCCATCCACTCAGCCATTATGGACAGACCAAACTCGCCGGGGAAACCGCCGCCCTGGCCCCCTCGCCCCGGCATCTCGCCGTGCGCGTCTCCTGGGTTTTTGGACCCGACAAACCCAGCTTCGTGGACATGATCATTGACCGCGCCCTGACCCACGAAAGCGTCGAAGCCATCGCAGACAAAACCTCCTGCCCGACTTTCGCCGAAGACGTGGCGGACTGGCTCGAACCCTTTCTCGCCAGCGACCTGCCCGGAGGACTTTACCACGCCTGCAATGCCGGCTCCTGCACCTGGCGCGACTACGGCCAGCACGCCCTCGATTGCGCTTTGGCGGCCGGCCTCCCCTTGCGCGCCCGCATTGTGAATCCCATTCTGCTGGCTGACATGAAAAATTTCGCCGCCCCGCGGCCGCCTCATACCGCGATGGCCACGGATAAACTCACCGCCGTCACCGGCCTCACACCACGCCCTTGGCAGGAGGCTCTGGTCGGGTATTTCCAACGTCAAGCTGCCCTCCGGCCACTTTCATCTCATGCATAGATTTTATCTTCCTCCGACCGACTGGAACTCAGCCAGCCCTTCCCTTAATGCCTCCGAATCCCACCACGCGCTCGACGTTCTGCGTTTGACCGCCAGCGACCGGGTCGTCGTTTTCGACGGCCAAGGCGGAGAGGCCACCGCCCAGATCACTGCCGTTGAGGGAAAAACCACTCACCTGAAAATTCTGCAAAAAACAACCACCCCGCCGCTCGCGTGTGCCATCACGCTTGCCCAAGCCATCCCCAAGGGGAAAAACATGGACTTCATCATCCAAAAGGCCGTCGAACTTGGCGCCGCCCGCATCGCCCCGCTGGTCTCCGACCGCACCGTGGTTCAGCTCGATGAAGAAGACGCCACCAAAAAGCTCATCAAGTGGCGAGAAACCGCCCTCGAAGCCTGCAAACAATGCGGTCAGAACCGCATCCCGGAAATTCTTCCGCCCCGACCTCCCAAGGCATTTTTTGAAAGCGGCGAACGTTTCGACCTGCAACTCATCGCCTCGCTCCAACCCGACGCGCGGAAAATCAAGGATGCCCTGGCCGAACATCCCGCGCCGCGCACCGTCTGTATTTTCGTTGGCCCGGAGGGCGATTTCACCCCGGCGGAACTCGCCCTGGCCAAAAGCCACGGCTGCCAGCCCATCACCCTCGGGCCCATCATCCTGCGGACCGAGACCGCAGCACTCTATTGCCTGAGTGTTTTGGCCCACGAACTTTTTGTTTAAGAAGAATCATTGTTTTTTTCCATAAACCAGCGATTTTCCAATTATCGGGGCGTAGCTTAGCTTGGTAGAGCGCCTGGTTTGGGACCAGGAGGTCGCAGGTTCGAATCCTGTCGCCCCGATTCTTTTTCGACAGGATGAGAACCTTGGTTCGACTGCCCGCGCGATGGCGCCCCCCACAGCGAAGCCATTCTCGCAGAGCCCGGCCCGGCCGCGATAATCCTGTCGCCCCGATTTTCAAAGTCGAAGTCTGATCCAGAGAACCCGTTCCAATCCCGCGATGCAAAACGTTCAAAAGTTCGATTTCATGCAAAAGCGTGTAGGGAATCGCCTTGGTGAATCTTGCCGTCTCTTGGCGGGCCTGCGGGTTGAACACGTCGGTGGTCACGTAAAGCGAGGTCAGAAATGAGGAATCGCAATAGGTCATAAGCCGCGGTCTTCCATCAGCATTTGTGTGAGGTTGGTAGGGTTCTTGGGCCGGGCCAAAGGCGTCCCGAAGCGTTTCGCGAAAGCAGAACGCGGCGATTTTTCCGGCTCCGGAACCGATTTAGTGAGCATCGCGATGCGTTTTCCTGACTTGGTGATGGCGACCGACTCGCCCTCGGCCAGCCCCTCCTCCACGAAGCGCTCTTTGAGGTGCTCGATGGTGCGGGCGGAAATACCCAAAGCGGTGGCCACGTTCGCAACTTCCAGGATTCCTCGGCATGGGGGCCGATGTCGCACAAGAGGAGCGTACGGGCGTGGACGAACTTCGGGGCGGTGGTTTTGCCGCCGCAGGTGGAGTCGCGCAATTATTTGCGCTCTTTCTCAGTGAGGGTGATTCGATATCGATTTGCCATGCGCACTTCTCGCGCGAGAAGCAGGCGAAAGTAATACGAATATTTAATTGTTACAGGATACTGGCGCAAGACCCGATCAAATATTCGTTGGCAAGTCCGTATCCCACAGGGATTTGGAGCGGGTGAAGGGACTCGAACCCTCGATTCGATGCTGGCATGAAAGCGAGTTGTTCCACTGCGTAAATGAATATTCCACGGCGGCACTTGCGTTCCGCGTTATTAGGACTATTATTAGGACTATGGCCAGTGTCTACAAGCATACCCGGGGCAACACCCCATACTACATTGCCGTCTTTGCCGGAGCGGACGGAAAGCAACGTCACCGGAGCACGAAACTCACGGACAAGGCGAAGGCCACATCGCTCGCCGAGAAGTGGGAGCGGGAGGCGCGGATTCTTCGGAAGGGGCTGCCCGAGAAGAACAGAGATTTGGTATTAGAAACCTTCATTAACGCAAGCCAGCGCGCCGTGACGGGAGAGCTCACCGAAGCAACCGCAAGGGAGATGCTAAGCCAGATTCTCGAGGCCACCGGGCAATCGGCGTTGAGGTCTGAGACGACCGAGAATTTCTTTCGCTCTTGGGCGGAGTCAAAAGCGAAGTCGAAGGCGGATGGCACAGCCAAGAGATACGCAAAGACGGTCGCCTCCTTTCTGGAATATCTGGGAACAAAAGCCACTCGTCCTTTGGGTGCGGTAACATCGAAGGACATTGAGGGCTACCGCGATCTTCAGATCACGGAGGGCAAAGCCGAAACTACGGCAAATATGGAGGTGAAAACGCTCCGCATTGTTTTTAATTTGGCACGGCGGCAGGGAATTATCCTGACTAATCCTACCGAAGCTGTCGATTTCTTGGATGGGGAAAGTCAGCAGCGCAGTCCGTTTTCAATCGATCAGGTGATGGCCATCCTGAAAAAGTCCGATAAAGAATGGAAAGGTTTGATTCTCGTGGGAGTCTGCACCGGCCTAAGGATTGGCAATGCCTCCCGTCTCGAATGGAAAAACATTGATCTCGACCGTGGAACGATCGGCGTCCGCGTCGAAAAACGAACGCGGGGAAAGCCGCGTAAAAACCTAGAAAACGTCATTCTTCCCGATCTCAAGGACTACCTGCTTTCTATCCCGCCCGAAAAACGAAGCCCTGAGATGCCTCTATTCCCCAGCCTCTGTCTGATCAGACCAAGTGGATGCCGGGGCCTTTCCCAGATTTTTCAGGAGATCATGCACGCAGCCGAAGTATATGCCAGGGAAGACGAGCGCATCATCAAAGGCAAGGGACGGCGTTTTAACGACCTGACTTTTCATAGTCTGCGACACACCTACGTGAGCTTTATGGCCAACAGGGGAGTGAGTAAGGAGATTCGCAAAAAATTGGCCGGCCACACCACGGACGTCCATGATCGCTACACGCACATCGAAATAAAGACACTGCATACTGCACTCAAGGACTTTCCGTCGGTTCTCGTTCCGCCAGAATCTGATCAGGACCTCGCGGCCTGATTGAATGCTCGGGGAAATTTGTGAAAAGCTTGGGATGGACATCAACAAGGAGTGCGTGCGGGTTTCATCACCAGAAACAGCGTAGGATCAAGGCCGGGGTGCTTTGAGGCAATAGCTCATGCGTCTATCGACGCAGAATGTAATCCAGCGCACCGGGAGGCGATTGATCAAGGCGGCCGCACCGGCAAAAGCAGGCGGGTGATATGTTCCCCCATGTTTTTTGCGGATGTCGTGGCGGCCGAATTTGCCGATTCAAAGCAGCTTTTCTGTCAATTGAGGGACGCCGGTGGTGTCGAAGGGGACTTTGACTGCTCCGTCCTAATCGGAGTCGAGACCGATTCAGGCGAAGGGATCGGGAATGGTGGGTCGGCCTCAAGGATCACGACGAGCATCAGAACAGCGGGTCCGGGATAGGGCCGTCCGGCCTTCGGGCCGGACGGCCCTATCCCGGACCCCAGGGGTGTGATTAAAAGTGGGTGAGGTAGGGAAAGGAAAAAGCGAGGCAGGTCATTCTATTGAGATTCGTTCTCAATGTACCTTTGAAAAGAGAGGTGCTTTAAGCTTGGGATGAGCAAGAAAAAAATGGAGTTGAGCGAGGAAGAGAGAAGGTTGATTGAGGGTTTGCGCAAGCGTCCGCAGATGAAAGAGCGCATGGCAGCGATTATGGAGATGAGCCTGAGCGAGGAGGGAAAAATCCGCAGTGCCGATGAGGTGGAAGCGGAACTCATCAAGGAGGTGAGGCAATTGGGAGCGGTGACGATGGAAGAATGGGGGGCCGGAGCAGAGAAAGCTGCCGCAGCGGCGCATCAAAAGAAAAATCCCGGGAGTTATCCGACAAAAAAAAACGGCTGAAATGGTGGAGTGTGTTCGGGTTGGTTGAGGTCGAAGAGCGGATTTGGCGGCAAGCGGGCGTGAGCTGCGAGCGGATTTTTGCCGCCGCCATTGGGGTGAGGCATCGAGGGAAGTCCGCCCCGCTCAAGCGGGTCTTGAGCGATTTCGGAGCCGAGCATTCCTTTATGCAGGCCGCCGGCCGGGTCAAAGAGCATTACGGATTTGCCATCACCGCGAGTGCGGTGCGGACCTCCACGCTGGAAACAGCGCGGAGGGCCGAAGCGATCTTGGAGAAGAAATATGCGCAAAGCTTTCGCAGCCTGCCCGCGAAGGGAGCGGCCACGATCGTGGCCCAGGCGGACGGAACAATGATCTGCACCGTGGCTCCCGGCTCACGCCGCGGCCCACGCCCGCGAAGTTGGAATGAGATGCGTTTGGTCGCCGCCCAAGCCCAAGGCAGTTCGCAGGCCATCTATGGGGCCACCTTCGGCCCGGTGGAAGAAGCCGGCCGTGCCTGGGCGCATTGCGCCCGCGACGTTGGCCGGGGACTCAACTCGCACCTTCACGTCGTGGCCGACGGAGCCCCTTGGATCAGCCTTCAAGCCCAAGAGGTCTTCGGTGCTGACCACCGCTTCCTTTGCGACTTTTTCCACGTCAGCGAATATCTCGCTGCGGCCGCCAAGACTTGCGCAGCCACCCGCAGTGAACCCTGGCGTAAAACCCAGCAAAAACGTCTCAAACGCTCGGCCTCACCCCTTGTCATCGAAGAACTGGCACACTACCTGGAACCCCCAGGCACACCCGAACCCGAGGCTCCGGTGCGAAATGCTCATCGCTATCTGACCAACCGTGCCTCCTCTCTGGACTACCGCAGCGCCCTCGAACAAGGCCTGCCCATCGGCTCTGGCCTCATCGAAAGCGGCCACCGTCACGTCCTCCAAGCCCGTCTCAAAAAAGCCGGAACCTCCTGGCTCCCCGATTCCGCCCATTCCCTCGCCCAACTCCGTGTCCTCCGCGCTAATAACCTCTGGCCTTCTCTTTGGAATAATTAGCTCCTACCTCACCCACTTTTAATCACACCCGTTTATTCCCCCGTCGCGCATTTAGGCTTTCCGATTTCCTGTATTTCGGAGAGTATCCGCCAGATGAAAGAGTATCGCCTCGCCGTCATCGGAGCCGACAATCGCGGAAAGATTTCCACGCTGGCCCATCAGCCGGAAAGAGGTTTCAAACTGGTTGCGGCCAGCAGCCTCAATTTGGAAAAAATGGAGGTGTATCGGACAACGTGCGGCAACGAAATTCGCCTCACGACGGATTATCGAACGATCATCTCCGACCCTTCCATTGATGCGGTTTTTGTCTGCACGCCTGATTATTTGCACGAAAAGCACAGCCTGGCCGCGATCCGGGCGGGAAAATCCGTATTCCTGGAAAAGCCCATGGCCATCAGCATCAAGGGCTGCGACCGGATTCTGAAAGCGGCGCAGGAAAATGGCGTCAAACTCTATGTGGGGCATAACATGCGGTTTTACCCGGTGATGCGAAAAATGAAGGAACTGATCATGCAAGGCGCAATTGGCCGGGTGGAGGCGATTTGGTGCCGGCATTTTATCAGCTATGGTGGCGACGCCTATTTTAAGAATTGGAATTCGGAGCGCAAAAAATCCACTTCCCTTCTTCTCCAGAAAGGCGCTCATGATTTGGACATCATTCAATGGCTGGCCGGGGCCTATCCTCAAGTTGTGGTGGGAATGGGGAAATTGAGTGTGTACGACAAAACGACAAACCGGCGTTCGCCCGAAGATAGTGGGGATTACCGGTGGAATCTCGAGCATTGGCCTCCCCTTGCACAGACGGGCATGAGTCCCGTTATCGACGTGGAAGACCACAGCATGCTGATGCTTCAAATGGAAAACGGGGTCCAGGCTTCCTATACCCAATGCCATTACTCGCCTGACGCGGTTCGGAACTACACGATTATCGGCACCGAGGGGCGCATCGAAAACTTCGGCGACTCTTCCACTTCAACAAAAAATGCCTCCGTTCATTTGTGGAACAAGCGATCCTCTTATGCGGAACGGGGCAACGAGATTTTTGAAATTCCCTTTGTCGCAGGCGGGCACGGGGGTGCCGATCCCCAGAATGTGGAGGCTTTTCTGAGCCTCCTGCTCAACGAATCCTCCTCGGGCGCGTCGCCGGTGGACGCCCGCATGGCGGTGGCGGCAGGCTGCCTGGGTGCTGAATCTTTGCGGAACGGATCGAGGCCGAAAATCGTTCCGCCTCCTCCAGTTTATAATATTACAGCCGCATTCACGGCCGCCTCTCCCTCCGAAAAGCGGTCATGAACTTTTCCGGCATGGCCGGCGACCTCGGGCTGGACAGCGGGTATTTTCGATGGGAACCGGGATTCCAGGAGTCCGAAGGTCTCACGGATCCAATCCGCCGCTGGCTTTCGTCGGAGACGGAGCTTCGCCGGGATTGTGAGTTTCTTGGGTTTGATGCCGGAAATACTGAGGCGGTTCTTCGAAGTGCCCGGACCGTTTGCCAGTCTCCACCGCTGGTTAGGCTCATCGCGCATCTTCACCATATCCTCTTTGAAAAGAATGATGTTTCGATGCAGACGAACGCCGGGCTGCCAATGCTTCCCGACACCCTCGGGGAAATGAGCGACATGTTTTATGTTTTTGTATTTCTTTCCGGCCTACCCAAAGCGGTGGAAAACCACCGCCGCCGCAAGATTTCCCCGGAGGTCACCGCTCAGACATTGTCCGATCTCCAGACGTGGATGGTTGCTTACCATGCCAAAACCGGTCGCTGGGGGCTTGATCTTCGCGCCTGGCTGATAAACCATTTTAATGGACGCCTGATCGCTCTGGGTCGTTTGCAATTTCAATTATGCCCCTACGGCGGCGCGTTCAAAGTTTATCGGCATCGCCACGAAAGCCGCTCCATCGCCCTCGCGCTGCCGGATCAGCAATTCCGCCCGGATGGACAATTTGCCAATGCGGATTATGGAATGGCGTCGGAAAGCTGGTGTTCCCAATGGCACGAAACCAATGACTCCGTCACAGGCCATCCCGTTTTGCCCGGGAGCGGAACAGTCGGCAAAGAGCCTGTCACTCTTGGTTTCAAGGAATGGAAAGTGGCACTTCAAACCGGTGATCGCGTGCTGGAAATTCATATTCCCGCCAGCGGACCGCTGGACCCCGACGCCTGCCGCGCCTCCATCTCCAGGTGTGCGGAGTTTTTTCAAACCCACTATCCCGAGATCCCTCCCTTCCGCGCATGGACCTGCACCACTTGGTTCCTGGATCCTCAACTGGCAGGTTGTTTAAGCGCGTCTTCCAATATCGCGAAATTCCAGTCGCTCTTTCATCTCCTGCCTGCACCCGGTGCCAACGACAGCCAGATGTTCGAGCGCGTTTTCAGCAATGAAAAAAACCTCGATCACTTGCAGGTTAATACCTCGCTGCAACGCGCGTTGATTGCCCACATGCGCGCCGGAAAGCGATGGCGAAACGGCGCGGGATATATTTTGCCCTCAATCCGGCAGAAGAGCCTCAAAAGCAGCAAAGGATGAAGGATGAAGGATGAAAAGAGGAAGTTTTCAGCGTTTTCCACTTAAAACTTAATTCTCAAAACTTAAAACTTCCTCTGGCATGTCCGACTCTTTTCGGGGGTGCGCGGACATTTTTGCGCACATACCTGGCCCAAAGGGCCGAGATTCCATAGCCCGGTCCGTAGGGCTGGGTTATGGTCAGTCCATAAACGCGGGCTGGAAGTCCGCCATCCTTTACATCGCACCTAATGGAGGGTCGATTCGGGGGTATCGCGTCCTTTCAGGCCGTAAATTCCTCTTATTCTGGATTCCCGGCCCTTCGGACCGGGCTAGAGAATCCCGTGCCTTTGGCACTTCAAAAATGTGTCTACTCGTCAGGGCGGCACCCCAGGCTGGTAGGGGATGCGCCTTTGGCGCAGGATGCCAACTCTCAGCATGTGTTGCATCCGTTCGCCACGCCCTAATGAGAACTGCTGGAGCGGAAGTCCTCTGCCTTGCCAATCCCCGCAGGATATGCCACGGATATCTGATCATGGTTTCCTCTGCCGAGTTGGATGACATCCGCATCAACTTTCTTCCCGAAAAGCGCCGCAAGCAGGCCGTCGCGGAAATGATCGACCACGCGCGCAGCAAGGGAGTCAACCTCTCCCGCCCGCCACGGGGATTCCCGGTCTGAACGAAAGTCAGGGACCTTTCAGAGCGATAGCAATGTGAGCAGACTTGAATGGCACGAAGTTAAGGCGAGCTTGGGAGGACCTACCCTTACTCCTGAACCTACCCCTACTCGCCGCTGTTCTCGAGGGTAGGTGCAGGTTCAAGTTTAGGTGTAAGTCGGAGATTCCGAACGAGCTTTTCTGTCCAAAATACTCCCTAACTTCGTGCCATTCGGGTCAAGGACCACCACTTCCTTCGTCAACCGGCGCGTCGTCTTCCACTGTCCACGAGATTCCGCTTGAGGTCCTCCGTGAATTCGCCGGAAGGTTTGAAATCGCCGATGGCACTGGCAAACTTGAACAGCTCGGCGTCCCGGATCCCCGGAAGTTCGGTGAAGTCTATCTAGAGCCTGTCCGGTAGGCGGGAAACAAGACGAGTAGAGGGCCAGATGGAGAAAAAGTTCGGGCATGAACAGCGAAAATTGCTGCCATGCCCGAAATCGAGTGGTTATAATTTTGTCGCCAAACAAAAAACCAACCCACCGATGAGCAAAATCATAGCGATCCAAGACTTCCTGCGTCCAGAACTTCCCACCGTGGTGGGCTGCAAAGATTACCATGAGGAGAAGCGGTTGCTGGAGCGAGTGGACCGGATGTTGGAAAAGAGCGGGGTGGAGCGGCTGTTTCTGGAGCTGAGCCTGGGGCAATTCGAAGCCAATGCGGCGAAGATGGAAGCCGCCGGAGAGAAGGTTCGCGGCGGGCAAGCGGCGATTGATCCTTACATGAAGCACAGCAGCTGGGCACTGCGCTGCACGGTGCTCAAGAACCTCGTGGGGGAAAGCTACCGCAAGATGAGCGCGGATTTGGCCAAGACACCGCTCTACCAGTGTTTTTGCCGTTTTGGGGTCCTTGATTTGGTGAGGGTTCCCGGCAAGAGCACGCTACAGGATTACACGCACTGGCTGCCGACCGAGCAGATGGAGCGGATCAAGCGGACATTGACGCAGGCACTCTCGGACTCGGAACGGGCGCGGGAAATCGGCTTGGAGAGCGAATTGGACATGACGGCGGCGTGGGTGGACAGCACCTGCGTGAAATCGCAAATCCACTTTCCCACCGACTGGGTCTTGATGAGGGACGCGGTGCGTACGCTGGTCAAAAGCATCCTGGTGATCCGGCGGCACGGGCTGGTGAGAAGGATCTCCGAGCCGGAGGGTTTCCTGAGAGAAATCAACGCGCTGGGGATGGGGATGAGCGCGTCGGGAAGAGGCAAGCCGGGAAGCAAGAAAGAGCGCAAGCGGATGCTGCGGGCGATGAAGAGGCTGAGCAAAACCGTGGAGGAGCATGGCAATCGCTACCGTTGTGCGTTGGATGCGAACTGGAAAGAAACCGACCTGACGCGCAAAGAATGCGAAGTGATCCTGAGGCGCATGGATAATGTTCTGCGCCAGTTGCCCGAAGCGAGGCGGCAGGCCCATGAGCGCATTATTGGAGGCAGGCAGGTGCCCAACGATGAAAAGATCCTGAGCCTGGATGAAGAGGACGCGCGGGTGATCGTGCGAGGGAAGGCGGGAGCGGCGGTGGAGTTTGGCAACCCGCTGTTTTTGGCCGAGAACGTGGATGGCTACATCATGGATCACGAACTCAAGCGCGAGAAATCCCGAGGGGATGCCAAGTGGCTAAGGGCGCGCTACGAGGGGATGAAAGAAATCAGCGGTGGTCGGCTCTGCGGAGTCATCGGTGACCGGGGCTACGAGAGCAAAGCTACGGTGGAAATGCTAGAGGCCGATGAGGCGTTCAACGGGCTGTGTCCGAGGAACCCGCCGGAGCTTGCGCACCGCCTGGAAAGCGACGAAGTCTTCGCGGTGGCCCTCAAACGCCGGGGGCAAACCGAAGGACGGATCGGGATTTTCAAGAATGTCTTTCTGGGGGGAACCCCGTTGGCCAAAGGCTTCAAAAACCGCGAACTCCAAGTGGCGTGGGCTGTGCTGGCGCACAACCTTTGGGTGGCCGCGCGGCTGCCGTGGGTGGAAAAAGCGGATCAGGAAAAGCTGGCGGCCTAAAAAGGCCACTAACAAATCCTGAAAATAAGAGACCACAAGAGAGGTGTGCCGAAATGAGGTGATATTGATGTAACTCATTGCAAAACGACGTCCAAAAAACTTCAGCGCTCCGAATGTCTATATGTTGTGGTGTTTTCGGAGGTCAGTGGGCCGCCCATTTTTTCGAAGGCAAAAAACTCGGTTATTTCGGACAGGCTCTATCTTAGCAGTCTCCCCCCTCCCCCACATCGTCTGAATCGATTCGCCAAACCCTCAAAAAAAAGAGACCCGGTGGGATCTAGGGACGTCCAGAGACAGATCAATACGAATATTCATCCAGTCTGACAATTCGTTCCTCGTCTTCAGATCGCTCCGCCGCAAAACAAATCTTCATGGTCTCATAAGCGTCTCGGGCCGACATTTCCGGTTCCCGACCCGTGGCCACCAATTCTGCCACCCGGAGATCCTGGCCGTGGGAATTGTGGAAAGTCTGCAAATCGTCTGAAGGCGGAAAGGTCAGGGTTTCCACGATCTTGCTCTCCTGACAGGTGGGAGCATCGCTGAACTGCCAGCGTCGGATTCGCCGCTTGAAAACGTCGGTTTCGATCGCGCCCCGACTGCCACAAATATGATACTGCAAATCGTGGCCGTCGTCGCTTTGCTTCTCGAGCATATCAATCAGCGGATCATGGTGCATCGTTTCGGCCAGATACATGATGAAATTGAGGGTTCCGACCCGGCCACCGGGAAATTTCAGAATCATCTGATGATTGTCCCGGTGCCCGAAATAGGGAACCACCTTGGGCGCGGCCACGGAGTAGATGCTCTCGGGAGAGGCGCCAAACCACCACCGTTGTGCATCCAGATAGTGAGAAAGTTTTTCCCCAATCAAAAAGCTCCCGGTATTGCGGCTTCTCCAAGTGTCCTTTTTGTGGAACTCGCAGCAATAATACCGGCATTGGATATTGACCACATCGCCGATCAGACCTTGGTCGATCCATTCTTTGGCCTTCAGGTACATCGTGCAATAGCGCAACTCAAATCCGATTTGGAGAAACCCTTTCGTTTCCTCGACCACCTTGACCAGTTCGGCGGCTTCCGAGAGCGTCGTGCCCATCGGTTTTTCGCACATCACCGCCTTGCCCTTCCGCAGGCCCATGATGGCCTGAGGGACATGCTCATCGTTGGGCGAAGCAATATAGATCAGCTTGACAGCAGGATCCTCCATGATCGTCTCCAGGGAAGCCGGGGCGATTTCCAATTCCGCACACCGCGCCCGACGCCGCTCGGGATCGGGTTCATAACCGTAAACGCGTTCCACACGAGGGGATTCCTTGGCCGCCTTCACATGTTCGCCACCCATGGTCCCCAAGCCCAAAACCGCCACATTCATTGTCTTCATAGTATGAGATCAGAAAAAAATCACCCTACTTCTCGAACCGCAACACCACCGTGCCGCGGTCTCCCTGAACCGCCATAGGCACCCCTTCCCCGGATACCGCCCCGTCCGACGCAATCCGAACTGAGTCCGACTTCTCAAGCACCTCAAATCGCCGTTTCCTGAATTCCTCCGGAATCCTCAGGGTAAAATTCTCCATCGGACTGTGAAAGTCGGCATAGACAAAGTAGTCTTCGCCTTCCATGTGGCCATATACGCAGGTTGCGCCGGGTTGCGACCGGGGATCAAAGTACTGACGGTACGCCACGCATTCAACCTCCGTCCCCTTCCGCATGGGCCCTGCTTTCCGATCAATTGCCGCAGGGTAGGTCTTCCGAGACGTATGGATAAATAAC
>Ga0209591_10006721_pt1 | contig 12739 bp, 6 predicted proteins | sample MAT01_FD_187207 | JGI IMG/M metagenome (GOLD analysis project Ga0209591, IMG submission 187207) | Freshwater microbial communities from Lake Fryxell liftoff mats and glacier meltwater in Antarctica - MAT-01 (SPAdes) (version 2) | ecosystem: Environmental > Aquatic > Freshwater > Ice > Liftoff...
GAAAGCCGATCGTGAACACGTGCATGCCCAGGGTCGCATCGCCCGCGATCGGCAGCGGCGTGATCCCGGTGGCGCCCGGGACGGCCAGCGTGGCGAGGTCCAGGTCGGCCGAGGCTCGCTCGACGCTGGCCGCGTGCATCCGCCCCTGCGAATCCAGCACCGTGATGGTCCCGCCGCCCTCGACGACGTGGTTGTTGGTCACCGCGAGGCCGTTCGCGGCGAAGAAACAGGTTCCGGAGCGAGCCTCGCTCTCCGAGTCGCGGCCGCCGACGGCGCGACAGCTCTCGGCGTCCCCGAGCTCGCACGCGCGCTGGAAGTAGCGGACCGCCTCGTCAGGCTGCGCCAGTCGACGACGCTGGCCTTGAAGGCGGCACGCCTTGGGCTCCCCTTGCTCGCACGCCTTCGCGAAGAAGGTCGCGGCGGCGACAGCGGCCGTAGGATCCGACAGGCCATGGCGATCGGCCACCAGCGCCGCCGCGTAGCACCCCGCAGCGTCGCCTCGTTGACACCGCTTGGCATCCCCAGCGAAGTCGACGTAGTCCGCGGGCACGTCGCAGTCTGCAGCCGCCGCGGAGATCAGCGAGATACCGGAGATCAGCACACCGGTAAGCCCAACGCCCGCGGCGGGCACCGCGAGGTCGTCATCCGTGTAGGCCGGCGCAGCCAGTAGGGCCGCGGATGCCAGGAGGCCGATCGTATCGAGGACCACCAGCTTTCCTCGCGTCGACGGGCATCCTACGTTGCCCTGCGCCAGGTGGCGCTTCTGGCCGGTGGCGTAACACCCGGTGCTCGTCGCTGCCAGCGCGAGCGCCGTCAAGATTATCGTACCGCGCCGTCGCTGCGTTCTCGTCGTCTCCATGGCTCCAGCTCCTGTTTGGTCGCGGCGGGCGGCGACGGGTTGAGTCACCTCGGCCTGCCACGCTGCTGGCGGGCGCTATCGACCAGACCCTCGGCTGGTTGCCCTGGAAGCAGCCGTCCCGGACGATTCCTCACCGGCCGCTAATCGAAAACGGGGCGAGATCCGCTTGGGCGCGGCGGCTTTGTGCGACAGGCCGGAAGATCGGGCGGCGCAGCTCCGTACAATGAATCGGAGGTCTCCATGCACGCCGCAGCCGCGCCCCAGACGCAAGACAAGTCCACCCCCGCCAGCTCCGATTCGTCTTTCGGGAGTGTGAAGCAAGAGTTCGGGGCCGCGTTCGGGGCCGACTTCTCCGGCGTGTCGATCGCCCACGATGGCCAAGCTGAAGCGATGGGTGCGCAGGCCTACGCGCAGGGAGACTCGGTCCACCTCGCGGCCGGCAAGGGCAACCCGGGCACCGACGACGGTCGCGCGTTGCTCGGACACGAGCTCGCGCACGTCGTTCAGCAGCGCGACGGGCGAGTCGACGCCCCGCAAGGCAAGGGTGCGCCGGTCGTCGCCGATGCGGGCTTGGAGCAGGAGGCGGACGTCGCAGGCGCGGCGGCGGCACGCGGCGACGCGGTTCCCGAGAGCGCCAAGGCGCGCGGCGGCAACGCGGCCGGCGCTGGCCAGGCCAAAGCCGAGGGCGCGCCGATCCAGATGTTCGGCACGCCCGAGCACAAGATCTCCGGTGATGAAGGCTCGCGAGGCCTCACGACCGACTACACCTGGGGCGCCGCCAAGAAAGACGGCAAGGACGTCCACGCGGCGATCAACTTCACGCACGGCGACTTCACGACGCTCTCTGGCGACTTTTTCGATCCCCGAGACAACGACGAGAACGGCAGGCCGATCGCGGACTCCCTGTTCCGCTGCGCGGGCACGCCCTCGCCGGAGCCGGGCAAGAAGGCGCGTACCCAGGACGAGTGCCTGTACGCGCTCAAGACGCACAACACCGGCGATCCTCGCTTCTTGGCGGGCGGCGCCTGGGGCGACATCGTCTTTGGTGACGAGGTCGTCAACGCGGTCGAGGGGCGTTACCTCCGGCTGGCCGCCAAGAACGACGAGCACTTCCAGCATCCTACCGGCGCGGCCTCCGGCGGACCCGGCTCGTCAAACCGCGCGTCGGGCGGTGGCTCCTACCGCGCGCTCCACGAGGACGCGATCCTGCGCGCCCACAAGTCCAAGTCCGACGGTGGCGCGGTCACCGGCGCGATGGCGCACGAAGCCGCAGCTCAGCACTTCCTCACCGACGGTTTCGCGGCCGGCCACTCGCGCACGCCCCGCGGATCGATCCGCAGCCATTGGCAGGGCAAGTACCCGCTGTTCTTCGATAACCTGAAGAAGGCGATCGCGCACGAGACCGCGATCTGGCTCAACGGCAACATCACGAACGCGGCCACCGTCTTCGGCGGCGTGCAGGACATCACCGCGGGCATCTACGAGAAGGTCGAGGAAGCCACCAAGGCGCTGCCTCCCTTTGGCTTCGACGACGTGGTCTCGCTGGTCGTCCACGACATGGACAACGAACGCGGCCTCTGGGTGAAAAACGACCTCGGCGACACCTGGCAGACGTTCGGCGACGGCAGCTTCAGCAAGGGGGAGACGGCCAAGCACTGTAACCAGGCGGTCTCGCTGGGCTGCAAGGACATCAACAACGCCTACGCGATCGACGCCAGCATGACGGACGACCAGGTCCTCGGCGAGGTCAGGGCCCGCTCCCCGGCCCCGGCGACCGCTGGCGCGGACAAGTACGCTCCCGAGCAGGCGGTTCCCACCGAAGACGCCGACAGGGCCGCGGACAATGGCGTGCAGAACTGGCAGGCGGACTCGTTCGAAGCTCTGTGGAAGAAGCCCGTGCGTTCGGACAACTCGACCGAGACCTTCGAGAAGGTGATCCGCGAGAGCATGTTGTCGGGCGAGTTGCACTCGAAGCTCGGCGACATGTCCAAGAAGTTCCCGCCTACGCAGGAGGTCCGCAAGGGCGGGGTGTATCTGGGCACGATGACGCCCGAGCGGGGCTACCTCGAGGGCTTCTTCCAGCCGATCGTCGACAACCCCTACGAGGGGATGCGCCGGATCATCCACTACAACCCGGCGCGTGGTCAGTCCTCCAACAACACCGATGACGCGGTGATGGAAGACTTCGATCGGATGGACGCCAAGGACGCCGAGAAGGGCCAGACCGGGCACGCCGGGATGCGAGGGCTCACGCTCGAGCAGCGTATCAGCCGCGTCACGGAGCTCCTGAACGGCTACACCGGCGACGATGAGGGCGAACGGATCACCCAGGTCTTCGAGACCACGCACAGCAGCGCCGAGGCCAAGGCGATCTATCAGGCCGTCGAAGGCCACGGCTGGAGCGGTGACTTCATCGAAGGCTGGACGGTCTCCGACGATCGGCTGTGGAATGGGCTCACCAGCGGCCAGCATGCCCGCGTGAAGGCCGTCCTCAACCGCTAATTGTCGTATGCTCGTGCGCGATGAATCATCGTCGCGTGCGGCTCAGCGCGCTGGCATCCATCGCGTTCGTCGGGTGTTGCGGACCGAGCGGTCACGGCACCGCAGGAGGAAAGCCACCCATGTTCGAGACAGCCTGGACCCAGGCGGGCGATAGCCCAGCCAGTAGCGGTGCGTTGCGCAACGCGGTGCTTGCCGATGACGTGATCCTGGTCGAGCGGACCGCGCTCGACCCCGCGACCGGCAAGGTCTTGTGGACCGCCGATCGTCCGATCGTCGGGCTCGACGGCGGTGACGCCATCGCGGTGCGCGCCGACGGCGATCGCTGGGTCGCCGTGGAGCGCCGCGATCGTCTCACCGGCGCGGTCAGCGGTGAGGTGGCCTTCACCGACAGCGCGAACGCCGCCGTGTCGCTGCGCGCGTTCGACGCGGCGCTCACGCTCGCCCCGGGTCACCTGATCTACGGCTCGCTCGGCGCCATGCGCGCCTTCGACCTGGCAACCGGCCGTGAGGTCTGGTCCGCCAAGGTGCGCGGGACCAGCTCGACGATCGTCGCCTCGGGCCAGCTGGTCGGCCTCATCGACACCAGCGCTGAGGCCACCACCCTGGTCGCCGTCGGTGTCAGCGACGGCGCCGAGCAGTGGCGCGTGTCGATCGCTGGCTCCGATACCGACGTGGTCGCGTCGCCACGCGGTGGCTTCTTCGTGCCGCGCGGCGAGCAGACCATCGAGGTGGACGCCGGCGGCAATCCGGTGCGCACCGTCAGCGGTCGCTTCAGCTCCGCCGACGGTGAGCTGGTCGCGACCGTGGCCGGCCATGACGCGGTCGTGTACGACGCCGGCGGCGCCGCGGTCGACCGGATCAAGCCCGCCAGCGACGGTGACTACGTGTCGGCGCCCGGCCTGTGCGCGTCGGCGGTGGTCTACTACCGCAACCGGGACACCACGGTGTGGTGGCATCCGTCGACGGGCGCGGAGCTCGCGGTCGCCAAGCTGGTGCCGCGCACCGGCCAGGGTCGGAGCGCGTCGATCACCGCCGCGCCGACGCTCACCGAGCCGCCGCGGTGTCTCGGCTCGCTGGTGCTGGTGCAGGACTGGCTGATCACGGCGTACCGCGTGCCCGCTTCGTGAGCGCGCAGCCATACACCTCGCCCGAGCAGCACCTGGGCGAGACGATCGAGCTGGTGGGCATCGTGCTCGCCGCGGCGCTCCGGTTGCGCCAGGGCGGGGCCAGCGTCGACATCGACCACGCCGCGCTGCTCGCGCAGGCCCGCCGCCGTGAGCTGGAGATCAAGGCGCGCGTCGAGGTCACGCCGCCGCTGCTGGTGCCACTCGAGCGGCTGCGCGCCACGTTCGACCTCTCGGCCACCGAGCTGCGCGTGGTCGCCGCGCTCGCCGCCCTCGAGCTGGAGACCACGCTGCGCGCCCAGGCCCGCCAGCTGATGGCCGATCCGCAGCGCATCCATCCCGACGCCGGGCTGCTGTCGGAGTTGATCTACGCGGGCAATCATCGACGCCGCACCACCGAAGAGTTGGGCGGCGACGGGCGGCTGGCCCGCTTCGCGCTGGTCAAGTTCGACCGCATGATGGACACCCCGTTCGCGCTGCGCCGGGCCCGGGTCTCCGAGCGCGTCCTCGAGTTGCTGCACGGCCGCGACGTGATCGAGTCCGAGCTCGCGCGCTACCTGGAGCGGCAGCTGCCGCGCACCGCCGACAAGCTGGTCATCGAGCCGGCGCGGCTCGACGAGATCGGGGCACTCCTCGCGTCCGCCATCGAGGCGAGCAGCGCCGGTCGGCAGCATCCGGTGATCATGGTGTCAGGCCGTGAGGGCGCCGGCCGAAAGTCGTTGCTCGGCGCCGCCGCGCACCGGCTGGAGTGGCGCGTGCTGCGCCTCGCGTGTGGCAACTTGCCCCGGGACGAGGCGTTCCTGCGCAGCCTGGGCCCCAGCGTCTTGCGCGAGGCGATCCTGTCGCACGCGATCGTCATCCTCGACGGCGTCGATGAGCTGAGCTTGGAGGGTCGCGGTCGCCTCGACGAGCTGCTGTTCGGCGCCATGCCGTGGCCGCTGGCGGCGGTCACCGATCGGATCGCGGGCAAGCCGCCCGCCCTGGCTCGCGGCGCCGTGGTGATCGAGCTGGGAGCCCCCGACGAGGCCGCGCGCGAAGAGCTGTGGCGGCGAGCGCTGGGCACGTCCACCACCGCCGACGTGCCGGGCTGGGCGGCGGAGCGCTACACCATCACGCCGGGGCTCATCGACCAAGCCGCGCATTCGGCCCGCGCCAAGGCCGCCTCGCGCGCCGACGCCGCCACCGTGACGCCCGAGGATGTCCACGAGGGCCTGCGCAGCGCCCTCGACGCCAAGCTGGTCACCCTCGGCACCCGCATCTCGTGGCGCCAGGCCTGGTCCGATCTGGTGCTCGCCGACGACGTCGTGGCCGAGATCAAGGAGTTCATCGCCCGCATCAAGCACCGTCGTCAGGTCTACGACGACTGGGGCTTCGGGCGAAAAGTCGGCAAGGGCCTCGGCCTGTCGGCGCTCTTTGCCGGCCCGCCCGGCACCGGCAAGACCATGGTGGCCGGCCTCATCGCCGACGCCCTGAAGCTCGATCTCTACCAGGTCGACCTGTCGAAGGTCGTCTCCAAGTGGATCGGCGAGACCGAGAAGAACCTCGGTGGGCTGTTCGATGCTGCCGAGGCCGGCCACGCCATCCTCCTGTTCGACGAGGCCGACTCGCTGTTCGCCAAGCGGACCCAGGTCCAGTCGAGCAACGATCGCCACGCCAACCTCGAGGTCAACTACCTCCTGCAGCGCATGGAAGCCTTCGCCGGCATCACGATCCTCACCACCAACAACGAGACCGCGGTCGACGAGGCGTTCACCCGTCGCCTGTCACTCAAGGTCGACTTCCCGGTGCCGGAGCTCGAGGAGCGCGAGACCCTGTGGCGCCGGATGATCCCGACCCAGGCCAAGCTCGCGGACGACATCGACTTCACCCTGCTGGCCCGGCGCTTCGAGATGACGGGCGGCTACATCAAGAACGCGGCCGTCCGCGCCGCGTTCCTCGCCGCCGACGAGGGCACGCCCATCTCGGGGGCCCACCTCATGCGCGCCGCCAAGAATGAGTACCAGGCAATGGGGAAGATCATCTCTCACCTGTAAAGCAACACGGGGCCGGGGAATGGGTGCAGCCTTGGGGACATGAGCGCAATCAAGAGTTTCGCGGTGGGCCTCGTCGGCGCCGCGAGTTGGTTCGGGGCAGCGCGCGCCGACGTGCAGCTGAATCCGGCGAGCTTTTCGGTCCGTCTGTACGAGGACAAGACTGACAACGACAAGGGCGTGACCAGCAAGTATCAGGTCCGGGCCAGCGGCCAGGTGTTCGGCACGGTGGGCGATCACGACCGCATGACCCTGGCGTGGAAGAGCGGCGGCAAGACGCTGTCGACCGTCGACTGCGACCTACAGGCGTTGACGAAATACGGGCAGTTCTCGTGCGAAGGCAAGGACTCGCTCGACGCGTTCGGCGACGTGACAGCGGTGCTGTCGTACGTGACCGACGCCGACGATAAGTCGCTCGCGCTGCACACGATGAACCTGAAAGTCGGGCGCTTCTGGAACTGGTACATGCGCGGCAACAAGACGCTGACGTACGCGCGGTATCAGGTGATGCCGATGGACGTGCTGGGCGACGGCGTCATCACGTATCTCGACGGCAACGGCAACGCGCCCAATGGCAACGTCCGGCTGTCGTTCTGGGGCCTGCGCGTCGGCGACGAGGAGTACGCGGGCGGCAAGACGCTGCGCTGCACCGTCGACGGCAAGCAGGTCGGGGACTGGGACGCCGGCACCAGCGGGTCGCAGATCGTCGAGGCCGAGGACTGGCGCGGTCCCAACTTGCCCAAGCACAGCGTGCACTGGGAGACCCACTCGGTGATCCTGCAAGACCTGCTGTGGGGCACGGCCAAACCGGAGCGCGACTCGGCGATCGCGATGGGCGCGTTCCCCGGCGCGTGGACCTGCGACTGGCGCCTGAAGGGCAAGGTCGTGCGTCAGTTCGCCTGGAAGGTGGGTGCCGATGGCCGTATCAAGCCGCACGCGGAGCAAGCGGCCGGCCTGAAGCTGCCGTCCGACATGGTGATGGTCGACGTCACCGTGCCCGACAGCGCGCCCGACAAGTTCTTCGACGCCGACGCGGTGCGCGCGAGCGGGTTCTTCGGGCGCGCGTGGTCGGATGCCGCGACCAACAAGAGCCAAAAGAACACCAAGAGCCGCCCCGGCGTCGAGCTCGCGGCGCCCAAGGGCGCGAAGGCCGCGCCCAAGGCCAAGAAAAAGAAGTAGAGCATCGGGCAGCGGCCTCGGCAGACCCGCCGGTACCGGCCTCGCCGTCGACGCTGCGGAAATCGACGAATTTGCAAGGGCTCGGCCCTTCGGGCGCCCCGGGCAGAGCGACTCCCGTCAGGCCTGCCGGTTCGGCCAGTCACCGTCGCGTCGTCGACGCGCTTGATTGACGGAGCTGTCCGACCTATCGTGCGCGCTCATCGTCTCAGCAAGCGTCGTACGTCCAAGGGGTTCCTATGAAGCAGCGTGGTGTGCGTCGGGTCGTGTTCTGTGGGGCCTTGGCGCTGGCCCTCGCGGCGCTCGGGTGCGGCGGAGACGATGGGGGGCGCGCCAGCGGCACCGTCATCGGCGGTGCGTGTTGGGTCGGTGGGCCGGTCCAGAGCGGCGAGGTCACGATCTACAAGCTCGACAGCACCACCGGCATCCGCACCGGCGACAGCTGGCACGCGACCACGGACGAGGCGGGTCGCTTCGAGATCAACGTCGGCGAGTTCTCCCGCTCGTTCGACCTCGAGTGCAGCGGCGGTCGGTTCGTCGAGGCGGCGAGCGGGCTCACCGTGCAGCGCGGTCCGGCGCTGCTGCGCGGCCTCGCGTTCGACCTCGCCTTGGGCGAGCACCGCGCCACCACCATCATCAGCCCGTGGTCCCATCTCGTGTGGACCCTGGGAAACAACCGCGCGGCCGTCGAGCCCGATCGCCTGACCGCGTTCCAGCACGCCCGCGACCTGTTCGAGGCCCACGTCGGGGGATGGGATCCCACCAACACCGCGGTCGCCGAGCTCGGCCAACCCTCGACCTCGGCCACGCCGGAGGTGCTCCACGCCTTGTCGCTCGCCGGCTGGAGCGCGATGGCTCAGATCGCGGTCGACGACGGCTTCGCCGATGTCACCTCGGAGACCTTCGCCGCGGTGATCGGTCAAGACGCCGCCAGCCCCGAACGCCTGCTCGACGGCAGCGACGGCACCACCGACCAGCTCGCGGTCACCGCCGCGTGCCCGCCTCCGCCCGGCTGCGCCGAGCGCGGCCCACGATGCTTCAACGCGTGTGCGGTCCACGCATCATCGATCCGCGGCACGCTCGCCAACGGGGTCCGCGCCTACGTGCGGACGCACCCGGCGACCGGCCAGACCGCCTCGACGCTGGCGAGCTGGCTCATCGATCTGCGAGACAACGACGAGCCCCTGCTGTTCCCGTCGGCCCCACCGCCCGAGCCGTTCGACACCCGCGGTCCGACGATCGTCATCGAGAGCCCGGCCCTCGACGGCGCCCCCGTGAGCGGCTCCGCATCGGTGGCGGCGCGCGCCACCGACCCGATCGGCGTGGTCTCGCTGGTCCTCGAGACCATCGGTCCCGGCGCACGGCCGATCGTCGACAGCGACCCGGCCAGCGATCGGGCGACTGGCGTCCTCGATAGCGTCACGCCGCCGCTCCCCGAGGGCGCGGTCTCGATCCGCGCGACGGCCACGGACACCGACGGAAACCTCTGGCACGTCGACCGCGTCATCAGCGTCGACAACCTCGCGAGCGGCGCGGCCAGCGGCACGGTCGTGAAGGGCCGGGTCTCGGGCGCGACCGTGCAGGTCTACGGGTACGCCGACGGCACTCGCGGTGCGCTCCTGGGCAGCGGAACCACGCTTGGCGACGGCACGTTTCAGAACATCGCGATCGCCGCCGGCTACAGCGGACCGTTGCTGATCGAGGCTGGCGGCGGCGGCGCCTATCCCGAGGAGGCCGCGCCGGCCGGTACGCCCAACGCCACCTTCGATCTTTCCGATCGGCTGCGGTCGGTCGTCATCGGCTACGCCGACGGTGGCGCGGTTTCCAACGTCGTCGTCAGCCCGCTCACCGAGCTCGCGTACACCTACGCGCGCTTCCTCCGCACCGTGACGCCCACCGGTGACTTCACGGCGCAGTGGACCGCCGCCGTCAGCGTCGTCGCGGCGCAGTTCGGCGTGACCGATATCCTGTCGGACACGCCGACGTCCCCGTCGCAGATCACCGGCGTGGGCAACGCCGATCGCTACGCGCTCGTGCTGATTGGCCTGTCGCAGACCGCGTATCGGGCCTCGACGCAAGGCGGCGGCGACGCCGGCAGCTTCGCGACCGCGATGGACTCCATCCGCGTCGTGAACGTGCTCGACCAAGACCTCGCCGACGGCTGCTTCGACGGCAAGATCAACGCGACCACGCAGCTCTCCTACGGCGGCACGCAGCGCCCCGGCGATCAGGCGGTGCGGCTCGACCTGGCCAACGCGATCGCCACCTACCTCGGCGATGGCGTCCGCAACGCGACGCCCCTCACCGTCGCCGACGTCCTGCCGCTGCTCGACACGCTGGCGCTCGGCGGCCCGACGAATGGAACCGGCGCCTGCCCTGGCGGCGGCCTGTTCGAGACGCCGGGAGACACCTACGACCGCACGCCACCCGTGATCGTGTGGCAGGCGCCGACGCCGGTCGACGGTACCTGGGTGCGCGGCACGATCGTCGTGCAGGCGACCGCCACCGACGAAGTCGATCGCGCACCCACCGTCACGTGGCTCGGCGGCCTCGTGGACAGCGACGGCGATCTCACCAACTCGGTGGCGACCGCGATGGTCGCGACCGGCGCCGATGGTCCCCTCACCATCGCGGCGCGAGCGGTCGACGACAGCGGCAACCTCGGCGAGCTGCCGGTCCGCGTCGTGAATGTCGACAACACGGCGCCGGTGGTCACGGTGTCGCCAACTGGCTTCTACGTGGCGGTGGCAGGCGACTACTGGACCGCCAGCGCGGCCCCCACGCTGACCGGCTCGGTCACCGAGCTCAACCTCGTCAGCGTCAAGGTCTACGCGGGTGCGGTCGAGCTCGCGACGGCCACCGTGGCCGGCTCGTCGTGGTCCCTGACGCTGCCGGTGGGCACCGTCGCGGGGACGACCCCGGTCACGCTCCGCATCGAGGCCCGCGATCGCGCCGGGAACGTCGCCAGCGTGACGAGGTCGCTGCGCCACGACGCAACCCCGCCCACGATCGCGACGCCCACGACGGTGGTCCGCAACGAGGCCAGCGACACCATCAGCTACAACACGACGCCGGTCGTGTTCCCGTCGACCTTCACTCCCTACGATCCGACGCATACCCACGCCGGGCCGGCGGTCATGCTCGGCGCCTCGACCTCGTGCGACGCGAGCTCGCCCACCGTCACGAAGTACGCCTACCTCCTCGACGAATCCCGGGCAGCCTACGTGACCGAGGCCGGTGGTCCCGCCGCCCAGGGCCGCAATCCGCTGCAGTGGCAGATGACGCTCACCGACGACGGAGTCGGAATCGATCCCGCCACGACCTCCTACCGCGTGCGCGATGTCGCCGCCGGCACGACGGCGCTGGACTGGCTCTCGCTGCCGGGCGTGGGCCCGTACACCGTGCCGCTCTATCGTCGCGGGCTGACCTGGCCCTCGATCCCGGCCCTGGGCCTCGCCGACAGCCTGTACGCCATCGACTTTCGTGGCCGCGATCTGCTCGGCCGCGAGGTCACGGCCACGCGGTGCTGGAACCATCGCTCCTTGGCCGCGCCGATCCTGGTCGGTCCGCTCAGCGGGGCGACCATGGTGCAGTGTGGTGCAAACTCGACCTCGTGCGCGGCGACCCACGGTCCCGGCGGCTCGGGCAAGTACGCGCTCAGTCTCCTGTCACTGGGCGACACCACCTCGCCGTTCGATCCCATCGGCCTCCAGGTGCTCAGCGACAACGTCTCGGGAACTGGCCTCATGGAGTACCCAGCGTGGAACCCCACGACCGAGCCCATCTACCTCACCGTCGACCTGACCAACCCAGCCGCGACCTATTCGAAGCAGTGGGTCGATCGCCGCTGGGCGCACACCGACGGCGGCGCCGTGGCGTGCGGGACCGACGACGAGGGCATCGACACCTCCAACCCGCTGTGTGTCCGCCTCAACCCGCCGACTGACACCGTCACCACCGTGCAGACCGTGACCGCTGCCGCCGCGACGGTGCAATGGGGAGTTAGGGTGTGGGAACAGGTCAGCACGGCGAGCTACGTGGAGCTGACCGCGTGCGCTGGCTGCTCGGTCACCGCGCCGGCCGGTACGACCCGCCTCACGGTGGAGCTGCCCGCGCGTCGGGGCCCGAGCATCGCCGGCGATCCGTTTCCGCCGCGAAAGTTCTGGATCGTTCCGGTCGCGAAGAGCATCACCGACCTCCGCCCCGCGGGCGTCTCGCCCTACGTCGAGCTCACCGTGGCCGGCGTCACCGTGACCGGCCAAGTGATCGACTCGCGCGCCGGTTGTGCAACCTCCATTTCGCACAATACGCTGACGCGCACTTACTCATGTATGCGAACCGTCAATTACGTGCGGTATCGAGCGCTGGTATCAGCCGGCCTCACGATCCCCGTGACTTTGAATACAGTACCGCAGACTTCGCGCGACGGTGTGATGCCGTCGGTCCCGATCCACTTCGCGCCTGCCCTATTATCCCGACGCCATCCCTTCGGGATCTGGTCGACTAGCGAACAACCCCTCCCAGCCACCCCTTGAGGTAAACATGACTATCCTTCGTTCGTTTCCCAGCCTGCTCGCTGGAGCCGCCCTCGCCACCGGTCTCATCCTCGCGTGTAGCGATGACTCTCCAAGTGACGCAGACGCGGCGGTGTGCGACTGTCCTGCTTCCGAGTCCCCACTTGCGGGGCGGATTATCGAAATCACCCAGTTGATCACGATCACAGCCAACGGTGCCGGCTCCAACACTGCGGCCTGCCCCGTCGGGGCTACGCTCTTGGGCGGCGGTTGCACGATCGAAGCGGGAGGCGCGGGCGTCGGCATCCTGACACTGGCCGAGTCGGGGCCTCTGCTTGGCGGCTACGCCTGCACATGGACGTCAACCGTACCGAACCCTTCAACCGCAAAGGCCACCGCGTTCTGCTTGGTCCCGGCGACGTGACCGCAGCGGTGGCGGGCAGATCGCGGATTGGAACGCTCTGCCCTGCCGCCCGGGGGCGTCGGGGTGCTGGTGCGCACGACGCAAACGGAGGCCGACAAGCAACTCGTCGG
>Ga0209591_10006722_pt1 | contig 12734 bp, 11 predicted proteins | sample MAT01_FD_187207 | JGI IMG/M metagenome (GOLD analysis project Ga0209591, IMG submission 187207) | Freshwater microbial communities from Lake Fryxell liftoff mats and glacier meltwater in Antarctica - MAT-01 (SPAdes) (version 2) | ecosystem: Environmental > Aquatic > Freshwater > Ice > Liftoff...
TGAGGTGCTGTAGACCAGCACACTTGGCAGACGAGGCGTGACTCCCGACTGCTGCACACTGGCAGACACGCGCTGATAGTCAATGGGTGCTGAGGCAACTGAAGCTGTTTGAGCAGCAGCAGGAGCGGCATGAGCATCCATCATCGGCACCAGCAAAAACAGACCAGCAACCAGCGAGGCAGCAACTACCTTTAGCCAAAGCTTGGATCGAACCGAAATTGTCACCACAGACAAACTCGAAAACAAAAAAGCGGCCAAATGAATCGGACAAGGGTGCTGCACAAACAAGCCCAAAAACGCCACGCAGCTTGTAGAAGACAAAGGCAGCACAGACGCTTTAGACAGCGGTAACAGTAGGCTTTTCATAGCTATTTGGTAGGGGTTTCTACAGGACTGATTTTGAAACTAGAGGGGACTGAGATACCCAACTGCCGCAAAGCCCAAGCGTCTTCTGGGGCGATCAAGAGCTCGTCCATATCGACATCAGTGGGAGAGCCTACTGGCACAGTAATGGCCTTGAGCTGACGTTGGATCAAGCGTTCGCCCGCTGGAGTTTTTTGCAGTTCATTGTATCGAGCCAACGCCAACTGCTGGGCGACAGGTTGAGGCACAAAACGTGTCAGCGTTTGTACGTCAGATCGGACAGGAATCAGGTTTTTACAGTTGATTCCTGCCGTCACAATCAAGGTTTCCCAAGGGTAATCGTTAGGATCAGCAGGGTCTTTGACCAGCAACAAGTGGAACGTTTGATCACCGATTTTTTGGCTACCAAGCAATGCAAATTGATAGGGAGAAGCAGCGTCCTCTGGAGCCTTTGGCAAACAAAGTTGAATTGACTTTGTGATTTGCTCCAGTGCTTGGGCATTCACTTCCTCACTAGACGCAGGGATGCCATGACCAAGAAAAAACGCTAGGGCAGCAGCGGACAGAAAGAAACTAACAAACCGAAATAGACGTTGCATAAAATCACCTCTTAACAGAACAGATCACCCACCACAAAACAGATCACTACCCGGTCTTCGAATAGACGGCTTCTCGTACTCAAACGCTTCGGGGTCAAGACGGGTACCGTAGGCTCCTTGACCTTTTCCTTGGTGGATTTCAAAGTGGCAGTGAATGCCGTAGCTTCTTGGTCCATTCACACCGTTGCCGCCTTCCACACCGACTTGCTGACCGCGCTTCACTTGCTGACCCACTGTCACCATAATTTTGCTCAAATGAGCCATGAAAGTAGAAATGCCCTTTTGAGGATGGTAAATCTTGACGATGTTGGCATAGCCAGAACCGTCATTCTGGGCATAAACAACAATGCCATCGTCAGGGGCAACCACAGGTCCCCCAGAACCGCCGCCAGCATCGTAATTACCAGGAGACTCAGAGCTTTGAAGATCTACTCCATTGTGGTTAGGACGGCAACGACGGAAACGGCTATAAATACCCGCAGCACTCATGTGGGGCAAAGGGTTTAAGAGCGGGCACCGTTGACCAGGTGGGCACGGTTGAGCAACCGTAGTTGACTTACAGTCCTCCGACTTCGTTTTAGACAAGTCCGTCTCAGCAATCTGATCACGGTAAAGCTTGGCGGCTTGGGCAATGTCTTGAGCCTGAGCGCCGCCATTCACAATGCGCCGACACTTAACCCAATCCACACGACCACCACCCGCACACTTGCCCAGAGTCATGCCGTCACCAAACAGCTTGCCTGTTTTCATGCCGCGCGCCAGAATCTTGGCGGCAATGTCAGGGCGCCTTGCCAGTTCGGGGTTCGCCACCAGGTCTACATTCATACCTTTTGATTTGAGGTAGTTTGTTGCAGCCTGATAATTCGCCTTATGGGTTAACTGCACATAGCCACGACCCCAATACTGGGTACCGCCCGACGATACATAGCGCGTCGCACCTTCTTCAAAGTTGACGAAGCTCGTTTCCCGGTGCACCGTTGCCAACACGTATGACACCTGATTCGGGTCTGTAATCCCTTCTTCTTTCAGCGCTGCCAAGATCGTTGGGATGTGTTTAGCACCATTGCCACTGTTAGTAGCAAACGCACCGTCCTTCGCTCTTAACGCTGCTGCCACCTTGTCCACGGCTCCGATCGCCTTGTCGACCGCAGCACCACTCAGCTTCGTTGAGCAATCGTCTTCAAACCCATCAGTCGCTGAGAGTGGGTCATCACCACCAGGAAAGCCAATCCCGCTGCCGTCGTCTTTCGGGTTGCCTGCGCCCAAGTAGATAAACTGCTTTTCCTTGTACGTCAGAAACGGGATCGGACCGATAATGTAGGGTGTGCAGCCAAGGTCTGGCAGACCGTGCTTACAAAGCCGCAGGTACATTGAAGTCACAACCTTGCCGCCCGGTTGGTCTACTTTCGTCACCACTTGCTTGAACATCGAGCAGTACGGGTTAACACAATACGGTTTTGAGCATTGGCTAGAGCAGCGCTACAACTGGGCGTTACGGGTGGAGAGACCGTTTCTTGTGCCTGTAGTGGTGCAGTCAGTCCCAGCAAAGCCGTGAGAGAGAGGAAGCCAGCAGTCAGTTGACGCATAGGTTAGATCTGAAGGGTGCTTGAAGTTAGCTCTAGCGTTCCCAACTCGCGGCATGATTCACTGAAGGCTTTAGTCCCTGTGTGCAAGACGGCTGTGGCTCAGAGCGATCGTGCAGTGTGGACAAGACTCCATTGCAGTTGAAGATAACCACCAGGAGGAGACCAGCAACCATGACCAACCCACAACCCAACCCAACAAGCAACCCCACCTCCAACCATACAGCCAGAGGGACTTTCAGAGCTTCAGCCCTGCTTGAGGGTAAAGTCACTACGACTCTGACGGTGTTGTCGCTACTCCCCATACCCTAAAGGCTCAGGCAAGACCACCCACAAGCTCAGCCCCTACCAAGGGGACGTGCAAGCAGTTGGACTCGGTTTAGGGTAACAGTGCTTCCTGCTCTGACGGTGTTGCAGGCGCTTGGCGTACCCTAAGAGCAGGCTTGACCACAGCCCTCCCACAAGCCCAAACCCACAACCAGAGTGCGATCGTCAGTCCGCTTTAGGGTAATCTTGATGCCTACAAATAGTCTTCAGTTGTGGGTAGGCTCAAATCGCGTTTATTACTATGATGTGCCGTCTGGTGGCATTGACGTAGCGCCAACCATTACTCAAAATGCTTGGCACTATTGCGCCTTGCAGCGATCGGGTAGTTCGATCATCGTCAAAGTTGACGGAGTAACGGTACTGAGTGGTTCAACAAGTGGCGCTTACAGCTCTACTTTCTCAACAGCACGTATCGGCTCTAATCAAAGCGGCGTTGGCAATTTCCCAGGCTATCTTGATGATATTCGCCTCACTGTGGGACAGACCAAAGACATTAGTGTTGTACCTACCGCCGCCTTCCCGAACGCCTAACCGCTATAGCGCTGTTGATGCCTTGAGAACACTGGCGATCGTGCTTGTGATGGTGGCACACTACATACCAGATAATTTTTGGGGTCAGAACGGCATTGAGGGTGTCTACATCTTTTTTGTGTGCAGCGGCTTCCTCATTGCACGTACTACGGCAAACCGCGAAAGCCTTTATAGTCTCAATGTTGGCGCTTTTTATCGGCGGCGGTTTGCCCGACTGGTGCCATTGTTGCTTTTGACGATCGCACTAGCCACGCTGGCAAATTACGTTCTACCACTTGACCGTTACCTGTCGGCTACCCTCTACGTTGACAACCCGCAATAGTTAATACCGTTCATCCCGTTCGCCTGGGTCTGGCGACATTGGGCACAACCCGCTTTTGGCATCAAAGGTTTATTTTGGGGGCTGCTCTGGACGCTGGGCTGTGAATTTCACTTCTATCTGGTTTTTCCCTGGCTGATGCGTTGGGCAGGCAATCAGAAACGCGCTTCGTGGGCATTGCTTGCCATCATTGTGGTTGGCGTGATGAGTTCGCTATGGGCAGTGACGCGATCGGCTGAATCAATTGAGTGGTTGCATACCAACCCTTTTAACGCTTATGCCCTGATTGCGATGGGTGTACTGCTGCATTTTGCGCTCTGCGACGAAGGTGGGCATCGCTGGGCACCATATTGCCTAGGTGTCGGATCACTTTGTTTGATGGTGTCGATCGCGTGGCTAAATTATGCTCTTCGCTGGCAGGCTGAGATCGCGCCTTGGCTTGTAGGGGTAAGCACTATAGCGCTGCTTTATGGGCTGCTAGCAAGGAAAGTGCGTTTCCCCAAGTGGCTCTGTCTGCCTGGAACGCTTTGCTACGGGCTGTATTTGTGGCATCCGTTTGCTCAATACCTACTCTGGAGTCGCTTTGGGCTAATCGGTTATCTGCTGGGGAGTTTTGCGATCGCTTGCACCAGTTATGGAGTCTTTGAGAAACAATTACAGAATCGGCTCAGGTAAACCTTACAAAATTAAACCTTATGTCTACTGCTACTAGGGGGTTGAGTAGCACAGGAACAGAAAACCACGTTAAGGCTGAAACAGCTACTGAGAAGGCGTTTCAAAAAGCAGTTTTCAGTTTCACTGAGACGTACCAATTAGCCCTTAGGTTATTTGGCACAGCCATGAGGAACGGCATAGCAAGGGTTTGAGGCTCCTAAGTTCCAGAGGGTTCAACTGGTATACGTCAATTGAGCAGCTTAACGGTACTTTCTGTTCGGATGATACTCAAACCCCCTAATCGCGCCAGATCATTTGCTCAATCACAGCATTAAGACCAAGCAAAATCAGCGATCGCTCAATGCTGCCGCCAAGACGTTAGCTTGAGTGCCAGCATCCTTTATTGCTTGCGCGATGGGAATCTTCATATAAAATGCCGCCCCTTGGTCTGGTGCAGACACACAGCGCAAAGTACCCCCATGGCGCTCAATAATTTGATAGCTGATAGAAAGCCCTAAGCCGGTGCCTTTGCCGACAGCTTTTGTCGTGAAAAACGGGTCAAACAGTTTGCGCTGAGTTTCGGTTGAGATACCGCTGCCATTATCTTTGACCACAATCTGAACATAGTTTGCATCCAGCACCTGAGTCTGAATTATGATCAATCCAGGTTGATCGCGCACTGGTTGCTCTTCGTCCACTAAGTGTGCTTCTTGCAACGCATCGATCGCATTCGACAAAAGGTTGATAAACACCTGATTGAATTGTCCCGCAGAGCACTCCACCAACGGCAAATCGCCGTATTCTTTCCTTACTTCAATACCCGGTTGCTGTGCCGTGGGCTTCAAGCGATGCTGCAAAATCAGCAGCGTACTATCAATGCCCTCATGCAAATGCACAGGCTTCATGGCAAACTGTCCTAGCCGCGAAAAATTGCAGAGCGATAACACGATTTCACGAATGCGATCGGTGCCGACTTTCATGGATGCCAGTAGCTTGGGCATGTCTGCCAAAAGAAAGTCCAGATCAATCAAATCAATCTTTGCCTGCACCTCGGCTGGCAGTACAACGTGAATCTCTTGATAAAGCTGTAAAAGGTCGAGCAAATCTTGCGTGTAATGGTCAACGTGAGCCAGGTTGCCATGAATAAAATTGACTGGATTGTTAATTTCATGGGCGACCCCCGCTACAAGTTGCCCCAAGGCTGACATCTTTTCAGATTGCACCAGTTGAAGCTGCGTGGTCTGTAATTGATGCAAGGTTGCCTCAAGTTGCTGAGTCTTCGCCTGGGTTTCCTGCAGCAGTTCTGCCTGATAGAGCGCTACATCAAGCTGAGTGGCAATCTGGCTGACAAATGCAATCTCTGATGCCTGCCATTGACGTGGTCCAGAACATTGATGAATACACAACAGCCCCCACAGCACCTTGCCTCTCAAAAGCGGCACAATCAGATTGGCCCTGATTTGAAACTGCGTTAAGACTGCAACATGGCAAGCAGCCAGACCGCCATTGAGCACATCTGCAACCGCCTGGATTTGCCCCTGCTGATAATGAACCGCATACTGTTCACCAAAACAATGATCGTGGATACGGCGTTTGAGCGCCGACTCATAAGGTGGCAGCACCGCTTCAGAGACGAATTCGCCATCATCAAAGCCTGAGTCGGGGTGGAACCGAAAGATACCAACTCGATCGACATTGAGTAGCTGACGCACCTCGGTGGCTGCCAACTTAAAAATAGTGTCAAGATCGAGTGGAGAGCGAATCTTACCAATGACTTCTGCTAGAGCCTGCTGTTGTTCAGTAAGCCGTTGTAACGCAGCCGTGCGTTGTTGAGCCTGCTGCTCTAGATCGTCGTTTTGGCGCTTGAGTTCATTCTGCGTCTGTTCAAGCAGTTGTTGGCTCGCTTGCTGGTGTTGCTGAAGCTGATACAGCAGGAAGCCTGACAACAAGCACAAACTGGCGACCGCGCCGCCACACAACACCAACAGTTGATCAGCGCCAATCCAAGGAGGTTCAGCGACAAATAGAAACAACTGCTGCAGGTTCAGCGCGCACTCCACCATGAAAACAGACCCTCAAGCATCGGCTGGTACTTCAGACCTTAACATTTGCAAGGTTAGGTAACCATAGTGGGGTGACGTTGGGGTCTGGGGAGCAGTGGAACAGTCAACCGACTTAAGGCTGTGCGTCTGCCTTTGATGCCGATGCTACGCTCCATCGCCTCCCCCCTGTTGAGCGATCGCCAAACTGTAAACGCCTTCATGTCGGACTGCCCCTTTGACCAACGCTCCTTCTAGCAATGATATTTAGTGAATATCATCACTCGCCCTACAGTCGCACTACATTCGGGAATGGGGATTAAATGAGTAGGCGAGCAGAAAGTAGCGTTAAGCGGTTATGAAATGACAGTGACATTGGCGGGTAATGACAGCTACGCGCCCTCACCAACCCGCTAGCGAAACAGCATCTTAGTACACTTGTTCTATGCGTCAGAACACGATACAGTAAAGCCGGCTAATGGGTTACACCCCCGCTTCCTCGCCTTCACCACGTTCTGGTGGAGGCTTCTTGCTTTAGAGTACGACTCAGATTGCTCCTTCGCTTCGCCAGTCCAGTCTGACCAACCCTACAAGCCATCATTCTTTGCTTGCCTGACCGCTAGTGCAACATCAAGGGCATGTGTTGACAGGTTAACAGGTGACTGGGTAGAAAGTTATTGCCGACCATTGCTTGAGGGCGGCGATTCAATTGTGGTTAAAACGTGGAAGAGTTGCGGGGTAATGGTTTCAGGGCTTGGGGTTGGAGGGTGTGAGGGGCTGGTTGGTAGGCGTGTTCCAGGCTCAGTAGTCAATTGTGGTTGAATGAACCCTTGATGAGAGGCAATTGTCGGCAAATGGGGCACGTGTGAAGTTTAATTGTCGGCAATTGTTTCTAGAGGGATGCCCCCCCTTTGTGGTGAAGATGATGCCCTCCTAGTCAGGGTCTCACGGTTATGCTCCCCACGGGGATATGGCTAGGGGTTTTAAGGAGAGTCTGCTGCGGTTGAAAGGGTACTGACACTAGAGCGGGTCGGTTTAGGGTAAAACTGATGACCGCTCTGACAGGGATGCAGCCTTGAGCCGTACCCTAAACGCAGGCATGAAGCACTGACCACACACAAGCCCAGCAGTCATTCAACCCTAGGAGCCATTAAAGCCCCAACCAAACAGCCCAACCACACGAGCCAGACCCAATACTTTTTAGGGTAAACCTGTCTCCCACTCTGTCAGCCCTTCAGCCTCTCTCCGCACCCTGAGCGACAGACTCTCAAAGACAGACTGCACAGACCTTAGCCCAAAGCCTTCACTCTAGGCTCATCTCAGGCACAGCAAAACCACAGAACACAGTCCAGGTCACACACCAGCCCGGCTTGTCTAAGCCTGTAAGTGAGCCAGGACTAAGGCTGCTTTTCCTTAGTGGGCGGCGCAATCAAAAAGGTACATTTGGGATTGTTGTCTTTTTGGCAGCGGCTGAGGCGATCGTTATTCCATTGCCAGAATTGGGACGTGTACTCGAGCGTCTGACCTTGTGCCTGCTCCACCGCCTGGGCGTTTGCCCGCATCCCCGCCCAGTACGCAGCGCCTGCACACGCAAAAATGATGCCGACGAACACTGCCGCTTGCACCCACTGCTGCCGCTCCGTTTGGGCAGTATTGGCTGCGATCGCCTCCGTCTTGTTTAGCTTTTGCTTGAAGGTTTTAGCCAACTGCTGCTGGGCGGTATGAAGCTTCTCGACCGCTTGTGTGAGCTGCTGGTTGGAGGCCTGCACGGCACTGAATTGCTGCGTAGTGGTGGCGTTTCCCTGCTGCATTTGTTGGTTTGCGACCGCCAACTGCTGCTGCATTTGCGTACTGGATGCCTCCAATTGGCTCTGCATCGTACCGTAGACCGTTAGTGCTTTGTTCAGTGCTGTATCCGCTGAGCGCTCCAGTTGCTGCGGCACTGTGCTCAGCAGGGTTTGATAGTGATGCAAAACGATGAGAAAGGGATAGAGCGGATCATCCTGCCGAATGCCTACTTCATCCGCGAGCCACTGGACCAACGTGGACTCCTCTGGCGAGAGCTTGCCCAAGAGTTTCTGTTTTAACGACTTATTCATGCCCATGCCTCCCGACAGGCGCGACGATAGCACCCGACAAGCCCAGCAAACCAGCAGCTTGACTCATCTCTGTCGCCGCTGCTTGTAAGAACCGCTTGACCCGTGTGCGCTCCACCAGGGAGAGGTCATGGCACTGTTGAGCCTCAGAGAACGTTAAATTCTGCTGGTCCAGCAAATCGGTTGTGCCGTCAAAGAGATCCGGTAAGTGGATGATCACGCCCTGGCGTTCAAGAAAGAGGGCTTTAGTCTTCGACTCGTCAAACCGCTGGAAGCTTTCAGGCGTGCCGAAGAACAGGTTTTTTACCAACACATAATCCACCCCATCACCACAATATTCCAGGAGTGTCCGCAACGAATTCACGCAGTCCTTGACCCGATTAATGACCGAGACCACCGTGAGTCGATAACCCATATCTTGTGCCGTTTGGATCAAGTCCATCTCTTGCTCAAAGCGTTCAAAGGACTCGCCTGCTCCCGCTGGCAAATCAATCAGAATGACTTCCTGTTCCGCTTCCAACTGATTAATCAACACATCTGCACCACCCCGTGTCGCCAAGTCAATCCGCACGACCCCAGACTCAAACGCTTGGTTATAAAACCGATAGAGCTGGGCGTTCCGCTTATCGCTATCAAAGGCCACAAGCGGCACGCCTTGCTGGAGGAGGGTATCCACCAGGACTCGCGCAAAGGTACTCTTGCCCGTACCCCCTTTATCGCCCGTAATGACGAGCAGACGTTTACAGGGTGCTGTGGCGGTTGCTATGGCTGCAACCAACTGTGGCTTTACTTTACTGGTGGTCATAATGATTTATCAGTTGCTGAGTGAGTAGCATGTTGGACTTTAAAGGTCGTCATCCGAGCGCATTTCCTGAAAGTCCTGACTGTTTGTGTTTGTGAGTCGTCTCGGTGCCGTTTCTAGGTTGGTAGCCGACACTGTCTGTGCCCTGTCCTCGGTGGAGAGAGCCGCTGTCGTCTCTGTTTTGCCCACGGGCTGAGATTCCTGAGCACGCACTTGAGCACTCTGGTTCCGCGCTTTACTGTCGATCGGGGTTGGTGCCACTGCACTAACAGTCTGGGAGGCAGTGTTGTTTGTAGCTGCCACACTCTTCTTAGCTGTCGTTGTTGCTGCCACACCCACAGGGGCGCGCTTACCAGCATGGCTGTCCTCATTGGGAGGTGTCTGACTCTTGTCGTCCTCAACCTCAGTCCGTGGCTCACGCAGATACTGTTTCAGCGTATTGACAGTGATTTTGACCTCACCGGCAGCCAGCGTACTGACAATCTCCTCATACGTATAACCAGCGATTTGCGCGGCTTTAATCTTTGGTCGTAGTCGTTCAATCAAGGTACGTAGAGCTAGACCTTTGGGCTTGGCGGCTAGTTGGTCTAGCTGCTGCTCTAGTGTTTGGGCGGTCGCTTCGGCATAGAGGGACTGTGATTTAGCTGACATGAGATTCCTTACCTGTGAGCGCAGTAACTTCAGTAGTCCCATCTCTAAACACTCACTACAGACTTTGGATGCATGGCTTTGTCTTGGAAAGTGTTAACGGTGCTTGCGCTTCTGTCTCTCTGTTGTAAGGCGGACAAGGACTCATTACCAACCTGAGATATACGTACTTTGAGTCGCTTTTACAATCAGTAGGGTTGAGATGATCGTAAGGATACTGATTACGGTAGGGCACTTGCAGTCATTACAGACGGCTGATCAGAGTGAGATCGACGAAGAAACGAGCTGTTAGAGCATGCGTACGTTTGGGCACCTTGAGTTTGGTTGGTGATGGCTGGTGACGGTCGTGGGCAAGCGAGAGGCTGTCTTACACTGGCGTGTAAGCTCCCCCCTACGGTGAGATCGCCTCAGTCGCTTGCTGGGGTATCCCCAGACCCCCATCCGAACCAAACAAAGCGTAGGCAGTCGAGGGCGATCCGGCGATGCAGGAATTAGAAGATCTTCAGGCCGCCGCGTTAGTGGAGGTGGCAGCAGCCCGTGAACAAAAGCGCACCGTGAGCATCACGTTCAAAGTCTCACCATCAGAAGCACGACAGTTACAGGCACGGTGCCAGGGGCTCAAGCGCTCACTTTACATTCGCAAAAAGTTATTGGAAGGGGTGGCACCGCGACCACGAGCCGTGATGCCACCCGTGAATCGCGATATCTATATTCAAACGACTTACATGCGCACTACTCTGAACCAGATCGCGAAGGCTATCAATATGGCTAGCAAGCAAGGAGAGCGTTTGCCACTGACCCAGACTTATCTCGAACAGCTCGCGCACATGACGGAAACCTTGAACCAGATCAGAGCCAGCTTGAGAGCGGACGACGCCACGACTGACGCTGACGGTGAGGAGGCGTAAGCCATGATTGGGAAGGTGATGAAAAATGCCTCGTATCGTGCGACGACGCAGTATGTGTTGACGAAAGCGGGTGCTGAAATTATTGGCGGCAATATGGATGGCGAGACGGTGGAGGCATTGACGCGTGAATTCATGCTGTCCTACAGCCTGCATCCTGATATTGAACGGCCGGTCTATCATTTCCCACTGAGCTACTCCATAGCGGATAAAGCCACCCAAGACCTGAGTGATGAGCGTTTGTCTGAGATTGCCACCCGCCACTTTGCCGGCTTGATTGTCTCGTTCCGCTGCTATGACTTGCTCAAGGACGAAAACTTCGAGGCGTTCAACCAGCAGATTGATGCGTTTATCGAAGAGGAATTAGGCGAGTATCAGTTTCTCGTGGCGATCCATCGTGATAAAGACCATGTGCATACGCATACGATCGCCAGTCGGATCAATCTGTGTACCGGGAAGTGTATTGAGACCTGGCAAGACCAGCTGCGGAGTCAGAAGGTCATCCGCGAACTGGAGAAGATGTACGGACTCGAACGGGTGCCTAGCAGTTGGGAAGTGGGACGCAAAGCGCGGACGAAAGGTCAACTGGAACAGCAGGCGGTGAGTACGCAAGACACCGCAAAAGCATATGCTCAAGCAGCCCTTGATCGACTCACGACGGCTACACCTGGTTTACCGATCACCACACTGGTCGAGCAACTGGAAACAGCAGGGATTCATGCGGTCGTAACGTATCTCAGCACGGGTCGAGCACGTGGCATCAGCTATGAGTACGAGGGTGTAGCGATGGCAGGCGGGAAGCTAGGAAAACGCTATACCTTTCCGGGTGGACTGATGCAGTTAGGGGTGACCTATGCGGCACAGCGGGATGATGCGGCGTTGCAAGCCAGACTGACACGGGCGGCAGCAGAGCCCAGCCCAGCCTCCCCGATTGAGTCTGCTCCAACCGTCACAGCAAACGTGCCGAGCCTCTTAGAGTCTGTGCTGCAAGCGCAAGCCGAGGCGGTCGCTCGTGTCGCTCCGCTGCTGGAGGCGCTCTGGGAAGGGTATGGGGGCCAGCCGGGTTTGACGACGCTCTCACTGGGTCCGTATCGCTTGGAACGGCGTGCAGGACCAACACCATTCACGCTCTACCAGGGTGAGCGGGCGCTACTCGTCTCGACGGATCAGGGCTATCAGGGGCGTGGTTTGAGTGCCAAGGACTGTGAGGCGTTGGAGCAACTGCGGTTAGCACTGCAGCCAGTCGTGCCGCCGCAACCGATCACGCCACGACCGCCTCAGAGGCTGCGGACAAGAAAGCCGCCAGTCCAGGAACGCTAAGGACGACACTCGGAAGGGCACGGCTCTACCACTCAGCCCCTCCCCGTGCTCGCGCTTGCACCAGACCCTCCAGGCTTCGGGTGCCGCCGTGCCCATGGTGTATGTCTGCTCGCGATCGATAGGTACAGTGTGCGTGAAGGGGTGCACTCTGGCGACCGCTGGGCATCCTAAGGGCATGGCTTACCCGATTCTCCGCTTTGGCAAACTGAAGTCTGCGGGTCAAATCAAAGCGTCACAAGGACACTGTACCCGTACCCGTGAGACGCCCAATGCTGACCCGACGCGCACACCCCTCAACCGTCAGCTGTTGGGGAGTGCCGAATGCCTGTGGGAACAGGTGGACGAACGCTTGCAAGCGGCGGCGCAAAAACGCAAAACCCGACCGGATGCGAATTTGGCGTGTGAAGTCCTGCTCAGCGCCAGCCCCGAGTGGTTCCGGCAGAGGCATGACCGGCAGGGCGACCTGGATCTGGTGCAAGTGGAGCGGTTTGCGGTTTCTGCTACAGACTGGCTCCAGCAAGCGTTCGGTGAGTCCTGTCTCTCCGCCG